>OEIU01000279.1_pt1 | contig 51385 bp, 43 predicted proteins | sample 1539221 | NCBI WGS metagenome assembly OEIU01 (sample SAMN03792071, study PRJEB22550) | activated sludge metagenome | feature: wastewater treatment plant; material: activated sludge; isolation source: Wastewater treatment plant of a petroleum refinery complex | place: Argentina: Zarate | collected... | reverse complement strand
GGGTATCATCCCGATGTTGAATCATGACTCACTTCCCAGGGAAAGTGGGTACTAGCGGCCGTGGCCTCCGGCGCCATCCATCGCTGCCGGAACTTTCCGGTTTTTCCCGCCTTAGGATTTCGACGGCGAGGAAATAGCAATGGCCAGGCGATGGACTGTCGAGGATATCAACGACCTCAAGAATCTTGCCCGGACGTATTCAGTCCAGGCGATAGCCGAGAAGATGGATCGAAGCGTGGGCGGGGTGGCGTTCAAGGCGCATCGGCTCGGTGTGCCGCTCAAGCCGCGCTCGCAGGCAGCCAATCCCGACTACGCTGACTTCGATTGAGCGCTGCGCGGTACGACCTGGCCGGTGTGTCAGTGCCGGCTCTTCCAAAAAACAAGGCCGCCGGGCGTATGAACGCCAGACGGCCTTGCCGGTGTGGGCCCGGACGCTTGGGGGGTCGTCCAGTGATCGATCACTAGGCTGATGCCCGGAGCGAGGCAACCGAACTCGCGATTTAACCTAACCGGTCAACCTTACTGATGGCGGTTTCTTCCGTAACCCATGCACCGTCTTTTGCCTGCAGGGCCGTGCCCCCGGAAGGCTTGCGCGTCCGGTGGCCGGCGCCCCGCGGCGGCTCTAGGCAGAGGCCCATTCGAAGCGGCTGTGCTTGGTGAGTTCGTCGCCCAGCGCGGCGATGGTTGCCCGCAGATTGTCGCGCCGAGTCATCAGGGCGCGTGCGGTCATTGGAAACGCAACATCGTCGGGGTCGCGGGTGGGGCTGTCCTGCAATTCGCTCTCGATGCTCTGTTCGAGCATGATGGCGGCATTCTTCAGGTCCTTCACGACAGCTTCGGTCTGCTCGCGGTTCCGCTGAAGCGCGTCGATCATGGCGAGGCGCCTGCGCTCCTCGATGGCACGTTTTTTTGTCTCAGCGGGGCTCGGTCGCTCTATGTCTGTCTCAAGATGGTATTGCCGGGTCATCTGTCGCTCCGCTATGGCACAAGGCCGGATGGCTGGCCTGGTATTGCAATGCGAAGAGCAAGAGGTTTGCCAGTTCAGGCAAGCGGAACGTCCGGAGGCGGTCTGTGCGTCGTCGTGCGGGATCGGGAGGCGGCAACGAAACCATTTTAGGGGTCCGACGCAGTCGTCCTGAAACAGTGGCTCGGTACTCACAGGCATTCGGACCGCGGTATCCGCGGTCGTTGATGCCCGAAACAACGTTCTGTCGGGGACGGCCTATGGAATTGTACCAGCACCGGGATGAGAGCCACGCCAGCGGCGTTGCACGCTTGCTGAATGAAATGGGCAATTTATCGCGGCCGCATCAAGACAAGCGGAGCGATATCTCGGACGAGGTTCCGGAGCAGATGCGCAAGTTCCTGGAAAGCTATTTCACCGACCGCAGCGGCTCCATCGTCTAGGCTCGCCGGGCCCTTCAGCGTGCGCCGCTGATCGACGGGCCTGATGGCCGTCGATCCCTTGCCCAACACCTGCCTCCAGGCCTTGGGGCCATCAGCCGGGAGGCACCGTCATATGTTGGATGTTAATTCCCAACCACAGGGCGGATACGGCAATGATGACCGCTCCAACCACGAGGATCATCAGGTCGATGGTGAGCCAACGGGGAATGCGCTTCGCAGGTTTTGTCATGGCCTGGGACCTCCGCAAGCACCTGCATTCTCCGACGGACCTCGATGAGATGTTAGTGATCTGCTTCACGTAATCGGGAAAAAATGGCAATTGTGCCGGTTCATGCCGCAGCCGGATTTTGCTGATCCGCTGCCGGCTCGCGGCCTAGAAACGCAGCATCGCGATGCGGGTCGGGCTGCGCGCACATCCGGCGGGCCGGCTCCGGCGCGCTCACGGGTATATCGAAACATGACGCGGAGCCTTTTCCTCATCGCGGCGGCAAGCCTCGCCGCATGCCTTTCGACCGCCTGCTGCGCGCAGGAGCAGGAGACGGCCGACACAGCCAATATGACCCGAGAGGAATGGCAGGCGCACGTCAAGGCCTCACGAGAACGGCTAAGCCGCATACGGCTGGAGCAGACGCGCGAAGCAAAGAAGCAGATTGATATGATGCGCCGGGATCGCAAGAGCTTCGTAGCGCCGCCACCTACACAGGATGAGAGAGCTGAAGCTGCTTCCAGGCAGGTTCTCGAGGATAATCTCGTGCCCGGCGATATCGTCTCGACCAAAAATGGACTGTTTCGATTCCGCGGCTCGCCAGATCGAGAACGAAAGCCCGAAGATTTCGAGCGGGTCCGCTGAGCAGTTCGAGACCTCGCAAGCCTGGAAAACCATCTTTCCTCGGGCGGCAGCACGAAGCGTCGGCGTCGATCGCACTGGAAGCCGAACAGGCCGCGGCTGGCGACACATCGCAGGCGCGGCTGCGGCGCTAACGTGGAATTAATCTCGTCAGTCCATAGTGTTGGCAGTATTAGTTGGGGTGTCGCGTAAAGGAGCCGTCGCAAGGGGCGATCCAGCGACGGCTCTTTTTTGTTCACTCATTGGGGGAATGCACGTGATCAAGACACCGGAAGCATCGGAAACACAGAGCCAAGTCGAGCAATCCGAAACGACCGCGCCGACGAAGCAGTCGAGCCGGAAGTCGGTCCTGGCGCTGTCGATATTCGCGCTTGGCCTGAACTCTGCTGTCGCCGTCTACACACTGTCGCCTTCAGACTTTACCCTGCCGGATGTCAGCACCCTGGCCGACCTGCTTCCGCGCCAGAAAACTTCCGATCCGGATTTCGTTGTCGCCGCACTGAAGGATATTCAGTCGGCCCAGCAACAGCACTTTGCCTCGCTGCAGGAGAACAGCTCCTTGTTGCAGCAGAATGCAGCGCTGCTTCAGCAGGATTCGATCGCGCTTGCTTCGCTCAGGCAGGGCTTCACGGATGGGCAGGTCGATGCGAAGAAGATATCCACTCAGATCACGGACGAACATGCAGACGTGAAGAAGATGTCCGCCCAGATTTCCACGCTCATCGCGAAGGTCGACTCGCTGAAAAATGCAATGAGCCCGGAAGTGACTTCCTCCATTTCGGCAGGGCACGCGCGTAACCGGCTTTCACGAGTGGTGCGCAAAAAGATGGCCCGGCAGCCTGCACCTCTTGGACCTGTCTCGCTTGGCGGAGCTCCGCTGAGCTTGCCGGCGATCGCGCCAAGCCCGCAGGGCTGAAGCTCGATACGCAACGGGGAAGGTCGTTCCTGATAGCAATATGGCCCGCCGGTTCGCGCCGGCGGGCCATATTGCGTTTCACAAATTTGGCGCATTGGTTCGCTATCGTTTCTTCATTAGCCAACGTTGTATTTCTTGAGCATTGCTGTGAACGGATTTGTTCTGCGCCTGGCCGCCGTAGCTTTTTTGTTGGGCTTTATAATCTGGGCGACGCTCGGTCCGCCGAAGCAGTCTACTCATCGGGTCGACATCGTTCGTGTGCACTAGGGTTGTCGGGTTGGTCCGGAGGACGGGCCGGTTGTCCTGCCGGTTGTCTTGGCTCGTCATAGTTCCGAAAGATTGTGCCGGCGCTCAATCCCGGAAGCATGTCGATCCGCGCCGTCGCGATCATCGCCGTCAACGCTTCGGTTGCTATTGAACCTTTGTCCCGGCCACACGACTAATATCCTTCGGCGGATCGTTTGCAGCGTCCCATCGCGGAGGTTCAAATGACCAGTTTTCCGCAAAGAATTGCGGCTATCGGCGCTTTCACCGCCAGGCTCCTCGGGCAATCGCGCGAACCAGATCATCCACAGAAACGAGCCACCGTACCAGAGCGATTTGAAACCGGCGCTCATGATGCTCCGCATCTGCCCTCGGAAGGTTCGACGAATTGTGTCGACCCCGGACCAGCCGGCTTTGACTTTTCAGATGATGAGCTGAGGCGTGTGTTGAATCGCAAACAATGACCCGCAGACATGACATGAAGGGCGAATGGGAAGCCGAATGGCAATCCATGACGATCGACGAGCTGATGAAGCTGCGTGACCTCATGCAAGACGTCCTGAGCGCGAAGCTGAAGGCGAGGAAGGCGGAGATCGAGCGAAAATTGCAGACACTGAACAAGTCCTCGGGCGAGGCGGAGCCGACCGACGATTCGTAAGCTGGACAGCTCACGCGCGCTGCTCGTCGGCGACCGACGGATTGACCGGCTGCTGGCCGCATCGCATTTCTTCCGCGGCCCGTATCGCCTCTCGAAGTGCCCGTATTTCAGCCATTCGACTGTGAAGATCGTTCGAAATTTGCAGAAGGCGATGCGTCAGCACTTCGAGTGACTGATCCATATTGCACCCTACGCCCTTACATCAGCGGCACTTGCGTACTTCCTTAGGTCGCGTCGGTCTGCACCCTAGTTCACAATAGCGGCGCATATCACTCGAGCGTGATCGTCCGCCGGCCCGGGAAGCGTCGGCCTGCCCGCCAATCTCGCGGCCCGGCGAGGCGGATAGTTCCCTGAATCGTCAAGCGTCGATCGCAACCTTCAGCGCCTCGGTCCGGATTTCCTCGACGAGCCGTTCCTTCAGCCTGACGAATTCAGGCGCGGTCTTGATCTTGTAGGATCGGGGGTGGGGCAGATCGATCGGGATCTCGGCCTTGATGCGGCCGGGACGGGCGCTCATAACGATGACGCGGCTGCCGAGAAAGATGGCTTCCTCGATATCGTGGGTAACGAACAGCACGGTCTTCTGGTCGCGCTCCCAGATGCCGAGCAGCATTTCCTGCATCAGCATGCGGGTCTGATTATCAAGCGCACCGAACGGCTCGTCGAGCAGCAGGATCTTGGGATCGTTGGCGAGCGCGCGGGCGATCGCCGTGCGTTGCTGCATGCCGCCGGAGAGTTGCTTCGGCCAATGATTCTCAAAGCCTTCGAGACCGACCCGCTGGATGAAGCCGTCGGCGATTTTGTCGCGCTCCGCTTCGGAGACGCCACGCTCGCGCAGGCCGAACGCGATGTTTTCGCGCACGGTCAGCCACGGAAACAGCGTATACGACTGGAACACCATGCCGCGGTCCGCGCCAGGTCCCGTCACCTCGAGCCCGTCCAGGGCAACGCGACCGCTCGTCGGCCGGTCGAGCCCGGCGACGATGCGCAGCAGTGTGGATTTGCCGCAGCCCGAGGGGCCGAGGATGGTGACGAAGTCGTTGTTGCCGACGCTGAGGTCGGTCGGCTCCAGCGCGCGCGTCGGCGCATGTCCCTGTCGTGCCGGAAAGATGCGGGAAACCTGATCGATCCTGAGCATGGTCATGCGAATTTCCAGGGAAACAGCCAGGCGTTGAAGGCCTTGAACAGGAAATCCGATACGAGGCCGATCAGCCCGATGACGATGATGCCGAAGATGATCTGGCCGGTGTTGAGCAGCGCCTGGCTGTCGGTGATCATGTGACCGATACCCGAGGATGAGCCGATGAGTTCGGCGACGATGACATAGGTCCATGCCCAGCCGAGAACGAGCCGGAGAACTTCCGCGATCTCCGGAGCGGACGAGGGCAGCAGCACCCGGCCGATGATGCCGCGGTCGCTGGCGCCGAGCGTATAGGCTGCTTCAACGAGATCGCGCCGTGTGCTGCCGACGGTGACGGCTATCATCAGGATGATCTGGAAGACCGAGCCGATGAAGATGACCAGCAGCTTCTGCAACTCGCCGATGCCGGCCCACAGGATCAACAGCGGGATGAAGGCCGAGGCGGGCAGGTAACGGGCGAACGAGACGAAGGGCTCAAGGAAGGCCTCGATCGGCTTGTAGGCGCCCATCAGAACACCGATAGGCACCGCGATGATGGCCGCCAGGACGAAGCCGCCGATAACGCGCCAGATGGTCATGCCGATGTCGAACAGGAAGCCGTGCCTGGTCAGGAGTTCCCAGCCTTCCTGCAGCATGGTCAGCGGGTTGGCGAGGAACGTTTTCGAAACGTGACCGCCGAAGGTCGCCCATGCCCACAGGGCGACGAACAGCACAAAGAACGCGAAGCCATAGGCCGCGCGCTGCTTCGATGTCACGGGGTCGAGGGGGCGCATCACAGGGGGCCTCATGGCGGCTCGCCGATCGCGACAGGTCCCATTTCCCCATGGGGAAGGGGGACCGTCGCGGAGCGGGCGGACTTACTTGATGAAGCTGGTGTCGACGAGGTCGTCGATCTTCGGAACCGACTTGATGATGCCGATCTCCAGCAACAGGTCTGCGGCGTCCTTGGTGAAGGCCTGCCACTCGCCCGCGAAGAATTTCTGGTTCGCAGCCTTGTTCTGCCAGCGCAGATATTTTGCCGAATTGCCGAACTGCTCACCAGACTGCTTCACATCGGCGCCCATGATTTCGTAGGACTTGGCCTGGTCCTTCTCGATCATGGCGACGGCCTCGAAATAGCTGTCGGCCAGCGCCTTGGCGGCCTTCGGGTTGTCGGTCAGGAATTTCGGCGTGCAGCCGAACGTGTCCATGATCATCGGGTAGTCGAGCGTAGTGGCGATGATCTTGCCCTTGTCCGGCGCGGCGCGCACCGTCGACAAATAAGGCTCGTATGTCATGGCTGCATCGTTCTGGCCGGACACGAATGCCTGCGCTGCCGCGGCAGGCTCCAGGTTCACGACCGTGACGTCCTTGACCGAGAGCCCGTTCTTCTTGAGCATCCAGGCAAGCGTAAAATAGGGCGCCGTGCCGGGTGCTGACGCGGCGACCGTCTTGCCCTTCAGATCCTTGATCGCTGCGACATCGTTCCGCGTTACCATGCCATCGGCGCCGTAGCTCTTGTCGAGCTGGAAGATCTGCCTGGTTGCGACGCCGTTGGCGTTCCAGGAAATCCACGTCTCGACCGTGGTTGCCGCGCACTGGATGTCGCCCGAGGCAATGGCCAAATGGCGGTCCTTCTGCGGGATCTTCTTGATGGTCACATCAAGACCGTTCTTCTTGAAGATGCCTGACTGGTTTGCAAGCGTGAGCGGCGCAAAGCCTGTCCATCCCGAGATTCCAATGCCGACCTTTACGTCCTGCGCGAGCGCTGGTGCAGACACCAGAAAAGCTGCGGTTGTCGCAAATATTCCGAAATTACGCATGGCTGTATCCTCTTGGCTGTTGCATGGATTTCTTGCTGTACGTCCGTTCAAACCTGTGCGGGCGATGTTGCATAAAGTGTGCCGTCTTGACGCGTGTCGATATCCTTCCCTTAACCGCCTTTGAAGCGCGCAATCAGTTTGTGGGATTCACCCGGGTAGACCAGACGCACGGCGGTCACCGTCCGCGAACTGCGCCAGGTGTGCCGGTCGATCACGAGGCAGGGGGCGCCGATCGCAATGTCCAGCGCCATTGCAGTCCGCTCGTCGGCCGCGATCGCGCTGATCGAATGTTCGGCCTCCGTCCACGGGACATGGTGCAGCAGCCAGGTGCCGGGTGGTTCGGTCGCAAAATCAGCCGTGGCGGCTTCGGGCACCGCGTCGAGATCGATCAGCCTGTCCTCGATCGCGAACGGCACGCCGTCGGCACTGTGGCGGCATGAAATCGCGATCACCTTGCCCGCTTTCCGTATCCCCAGGCGGGTACGGTCGGCGGCATTGGCCGCCCGGCGCGAGCGCCGGGTCAACTGATAGCCATAGCCGCGGCCGAGCGCGGTGATCTCCGCGCGGATATCGGGAATTGTCAGGACCGCTGACAGGAATGTGGGACGGCGCACAAACGTGCCGGCGCGGCGCCGTCGCTCGATGAGATCGGCTTGCGCCAGCTCCGACAGCGCCTTGTTCACCGTCATTCGCGAACAGCCATAGCGCGTCATCAGCTGGTGCTCGAACGGGATGCGATGACCCGGCGGCCATTCGCCGGTCAGGATGCGACGTTCGATATCGAGCCTGATCTGCTTGTACAGCGTCGGCTTGTCGGCGGCCTGGAATTTGTCGCGATCGATCGAGAGGCTCATGACACGAGCCTTCGTATGGTAGCGTTGAAGGCGTCGCGCGCTTTCTCGCGGAGGCGGTGGCGTCCACCTTCGACCACCTTGTTTCCGCCAGCCCACACGCATGCAACAGCGCCGGCGCCAGCTGCAAAAATCCAGCCGTCGAGCACGGTATCGCCGCGACGCCCGGCGAGCGAGGGATGCGTGGCGTCGAGGGTCACGATATCAGCGCGTGCACCCGCCTGGAGACCGACGACCGGCTGCACCAGCGCCTGGGCGGCGCCGGCCAGCGCGGCCTCGAATAGCGTGCGTCCCGTTGAAATGCCGGGTCCGCCCGACAAGACGTTGCGCTCCCGGTGCTTCAGCCGCTGGCCATATTCGAGCTGGCGCAGCTCGTCGGTCACACCGACCAGGACGTTGGAGTCCGTGCCGACGCCGAACCGGCCGCCGGCATCGAGGAACTCACGGGTCGGGAAAATGCCATCGCCGAGGCTCGCTTCGGTCACCGGGCAGAGACCGGCGACAGCGCCGCTTCGCGCCAGTGCGGTGACTTCCGATGCAACCATGTGAGTCGCATGAATCAGGCACCAGCGCTGGTCGACCGGAGCATGCTCGAGCAGCCACTCGACCGGCCTGCGGCCCGACCAGGCAATGCATTCCTCGACTTCCTTGACCTGTTCGGCGGCGTGGATGTGCACCGGTCCGGCTTCGGCCAGCGGCAGGATGGCCGCCAGTTCGTCCGGCGTCACCGCCCGCAGGCTGTGCGGCGCGATGCCGACATTGGCTCCGGGCAATTCGCGGATCGCCGCCCGTGTCGCGGCAATCAACGCTGCAAACTGGTCGATCGAGCAGATGAACCGGCGTTGGCCGGCATGCGGCGCGGCTCCGCCAAAGGAGCTGTGCGCGTAGAAACTCGGCAGCAGTGTCAGCCCGATACCGCTGACCTCGGCGGCTCGCGCAATCCGCGTCGCCATCTCGGCGGGATTGGCGTAGGGCGCGCCGTCGTGGTCGTGGTGGAGATAGTGGAATTCCCCGACGCGGGTAAAGCCCTGTTCGAGCATCTCGGCATAGAGCAGCGTCGCGACGGCTTCGGTGTCTTCCGGCGTCATCCCGAGCGCGAAGCGATACATTGTCTCGCGCCATGTCCAGAACGTATCCGCGGAATTGCCGCGCGTTTCGGCGAGCCCGGCCATGCCACGCTGAAACGCGTGGCTATGCAGGCTCGCTATGCCCGGAACTGCCAGCTGGTGACGTTCGTCGCGGGGGCCGGGCGCTACGCCGGCCACGACCTTCGTGATGATCTGATCCGTCAGCACCACCTGCACGTCATCGGCCCACCCCGAGGGGAGCAGTGCTGATGCGAAATGCAGCGTCGACATGGTTCGAAACCGTCTGGACAGAACACTCGCGCGATTTTATGTATAGACATATAGATCCGTCAAGCTCCTGCCGCCGAGGAGAGCCGCATGGCCCAGCGCGTCGATCGAATCTGGCTCAACGCCCGGCTCGCCACGCTCCGGCCGGATATACCCGGGCTCGGTGTGATCGAGGACGGCCTGATTGCCTCGCGTGACGGCCGCATCATCTTCGCAGGTAACCGCTCCGACTTTCCGTCAGATGCCGACGCAGTCGAGCGGATTGACTGCGCGGGGCGGTGGATCACGCCCGGACTGGTGGATTGTCACACCCACCTGGTCTTTGGCGGAAACCGCGCGCACGAGTTCGAGCTGCGGCTGCAGGGGGCGAGCTATGAAGAGATTGCGCGCGCGGGAGGCGGGATCGTCTCGACGGTCGCGGCTACCCGCGCGTCCAGCGAGGCCGACCTTGTTGCCGGCGCACTGCCAAGGCTCGGCGCCCTGATCGGCGAAGGCATGACGACGCTGGAGATCAAATCCGGCTATGGGCTCGACACGGAAACCGAGATTCGTCAGCTCTCGGCGGCGCGCGCGCTGGGCAGCAACCGGCCGATCACCATCCGCACATCGTTTCTTGGCGCACACGCGCTGCCACCGGAAGCCGATGGCGACAAGGATCGATATATCGATCTGGTCTGCCGGGAGATGCTGCCGGCGGTGGCGCAGGCCGGACTGGCTGATGCGGTCGATGCCTTCATGGAAGGCATCGCATTCTCCGGCGAGCAGACGGCGCGGGTATTCCGTGCGGCGAAGGTGCTTGGGCTGCCGGTCAAATTGCACGCCGATCAATTGTCGAACCTTGGTGGCGCCGCACTTGCCGCGGAATTCTCGGCCTTGTCAGCCGATCATCTGGAGCATACGGATCAAGCCGGCGTTGCGGCGATGGCCCGGGCCGGCACGGTCGCAGTGCTTCTGCCGGGCGCGTTCTATTTCATTCGCGAGACGACCAAGCCGCCGGTCGAACTGTTCCGCGCCCACGGCGTCAACATGGCGCTGGCGACCGATTGCAATCCCGGCAGTTCGCCGCTCACCTCGCTCCTGCTGGCCATGAACATGGGTGCGACCCTGTTCCGGATGACCGTCGCGGAATGCCTCGCGGGCGTGACGCGGGAAGGGGCGCGTGCGCTTGGCGTTCTCGATCAAACCGGCACGCTCGAGGCGGGCAAATGGTGCGATCTGGCGATCTGGGATATCGGCCGGCCCGCCGAGCTCGTCTACCGGATGGGTTTCAATCCGCTGCATCGCCGGGTGTGGAGGGGGCAATGAGCGGGCCGCGCGATTCCATCGTCGTTTCGCCTGGAACGGTCGGCCTCGGTGATCTGCAGCAAGTGCTGGCAGGCGCGTCCGTGGTGCTCGAACCGTCATTCTGGCCCCGCATCGAGGCGGCATCGGCGATTGTTGCGGAAGCCGCGCACTCGGACGTTCCGGTTTACGGCATCAACACAGGCTTTGGAAAACTGGCGTCGCGGCGCATTCCGCCGGACCAGACGGCGCTGCTGCAACGAAATCTTATCGTGTCGCATTGCTGCGGGGTAGGGCAGCCCACGCCCGAGGCGATCGTGCGTCTGATGATGGCGCTCAAGATCATCTCGCTGGGGCGCGGCGCTTCGGGCGTGCGGCGCGTGGTCATCGAGCAACTCCAGGCCATGCTGGCGCGGGGCATTTGTCCGCTGGTGCCGCAGCAGGGATCGGTCGGAGCATCGGGCGATCTGGCGCCGCTGGCGCATATGACCGCGGTCATGATCGGTGAGGGCCAGGCGCTTGTCGGTGGAACGATTGTGCCTGGCGGTGATGCGCTGGCTGCGGCCGATCTCGCGCCGATCACGCTTGGGCCGAAGGAAGGTCTTGCGCTGATCAACGGCACGCAGTTTTCCAGCGCCTATGCCATTTCCGGGCTGTTGCGCGCCCATGGCCTTCTCTGCGCGACTCTGGTGACAGGCGCCTTGTCGGTCGATGCAGCCATGGCCTCAACGGCGCCGTTCCGCCCCGAGATCCAGCGGCTCCGAGGGCATGACGGACAGATAGCGGCCGGCGCCACGCTGACCGCGTTGCTCGATGGCAGCGACATCCGCATGTCGCATCTCGAAGGCGACGAGCGCGTGCAGGATCCCTATTGCCTGCGCTGCCAGCCGCAGGTAGCCGGCGCGGCGCTCGACATTCTGACACAAGCCGCCCGCACGTTGACGATCGAGGCCAATGCCGTCACCGATAACCCGCTGGTGCTGGTCGAGACCCGGGAGATCGTCTCGGGTGGAAATTTTCACGCCGAGCCGGTCGCATTCGCCGCCGATCAGATTGCGCTGGCGCTGTCCGAAATCGGTGCGATCAGCGAGCGCCGTATCGCGACCCTGGTCGATCCTGCCTTGAACTTCGGCCTGCCGCCGTTCCTGACCCCTGATCCCGGCGTCAACTCCGGCTTCATGATCGCCGAAGTGACGGCCGCCGCGCTCTATGCCGAGAACAAGCAACGCGCCGCGGCCTGTTCGATCGATTCGACGCCGACCAGCGCCAACCAGGAAGATCATGTGTCGATGGCCGCGCATGCCGCACGCCGATTGTCAGATATGGCCGACAATCTCGCGACCATACTGGGCATCGAGCTGCTGGTTGCGGCGCAGGGCATCGGCCTGCGTGCCCCGCATACCACCAGTCCCGCGCTTGCCGCTGTTATCGCAGTCTTGCGTGGGCAGGTGCCGGCGCTCGGTCACGATCGCTACATGGCCGACGATCTCAGGAAGGCGGCGGCGCTGGTCGAAGCCGGTGCATTGCCGGCGGCCGCGATGTCGGTGCTCGAGAATAGCCCGTTTCCAAACCTTGCCGAGAGAGGTCATCTGTCATGAACCGCCGACTGGACAACGTACGCCTGATCCGGGCGCCCCACGGTTCGGAGATCAGCGCCAGAAGCTGGCTGACCGAAGCGCCGCTTCGAATGCTGATGAACAATCTCGATCCCGATGTCGCCGAACGGCCGAGCGAGCTCGTCGTCTACGGCGGAATCGGCCGCGCCGCGCGCGACTGGGAAAGCTTCGACCGCATCGTCGCGTCGCTGCGCAGGCTCGAGGGCGACCAGACGCTGGTGGTCCAATCCGGCAAGCCGGTCGGGATTTTCCGCACGCACGCCGATGCGCCGCGGGTGCTGATTGCGAATTCGAACCTCGTGCCGCACTGGGCAACGCTCGATCATTTCAACGAACTGGACAGGCAGGGCTTGATGATGTTCGGGCAGATGACGGCCGGATCGTGGATCTACATCGGCAGCCAGGGCATCGTGCAGGGTACGTACGAAACATTTGTCGAGGTGGGGCGGCGCCATTACGGCGGCAACCTTGCCGGCAAGTGGATTCTGACCGCGGGTCTCGGCGGCATGGGCGGCGCCCAGCCGCTTGCCGCGACGATGGCCGGCGCGTCGATGCTCGCGATCGAGTGCCAGCCGAGCCGCATCGAGATGCGCCTGCGCACTGGCTACCTCGACCGGCAGGCAGGCACGCTGGATGAAGCGCTCGCGGTCATGGCGGAGGCAGCAGAGAGCAAGAAGCCGGTCTCTGTCGGCCTGCTCGGCAATGCCGCCGATATTTTTCCCGAACTGGTGCGCCGTGGCGTACGGCCCGACATCGTCACCGATCAAACCAGCGCGCACGATCCGATCAACGGCTATCTGCCGAAGGGATGGTCGCTTGCCGATTGGGAGTCCCGGCGTGCGGCTGATCCGAAGGCGGTCGAAGTCGCGGCCAAGACCTCGATGGTCGGTCACGTCCAGGCCATGCTGGATTTCCACGCCCAGGGCATTCCGACCCTCGACTACGGCAACAACATCCGCCAGATGGCGAAGGATATGGGGCTGAAGAATGCGTTCGACTTTCCGGGCTTCGTCCCGGCCTATATCCGTCCGCTGTTCTGCCGCGGCATCGGCCCGTTCCGGTGGGCCGCGTTATCGGGCGATCCCGAAGATATCTTCCGCACCGATGCCAAGGTCAAGGAGCTGATGCCGGAGGACAAGCATCTTCACAATTGGCTCGACATGGCGAAGGCGCGGATCAAGTTCCAGGGATTGCCGGCCCGGATCTGCTGGGTCGGCCTTGGCGACCGCCACAGGCTGGGCGTGGCATTCAATGAAATGGTGGCGCGCGGCGAGCTCAAGGCGCCTGTTGTCATCGGCCGCGATCACCTCGACAGCGGCTCGGTGGCGAGCCCGAACCGCGAAACCGAAGCGATGCGCGACGGCTCGGACGCGGTATCCGATTGGCCCCTGCTGAATGCGCTGCTCAACTGTGCGAGCGGAGCCACCTGGGTCTCGCTGCATCACGGCGGAGGTGTCGGGATCGGCTATTCACAGCACGCCGGTATGGTGATTGTTGCCGATGGAACCCCGGAGGCCGCGCGCCGTCTGGAGCGGGTGCTTTGGAACGATCCGGCGACGGGCGTCATGCGTCATGCCGACGCGGGCTACGAATCTGCGATAGAATGCGCCCGGGCGAACGGGCTCGATCTGCCCAGTCTGGCAGTTTAGCGCATCGGAGATTTCCAGCGTGTTTGGTGCGCGTCGGGTTTGAGCCTCTCTCAAGACAGCGAGACAGCCATGGTCAAACCGTTCCCGTCGATGACCCATATCGGCAACCACCTGCTGCATCCCGAGACGTTGATGCTGAACTACGGCTACGATCCGCAACTGTCGGAAGGAGCCGTCAAGCCACCGGTCTTCCTGACCTCGACCTTCGTCTTCAAGTCCGCGAAGGACGGCAAGGACTTCTTCGACTACGTCGCAGGCAGGCGCGAGCCGCCGGAGGGCATGGGCGCGGGCCTGGTCTATTCGCGGTTCAATCATCCCAACAGCGAGATCGTGGAAGACCGGCTTGCCGTCTATGAGCGTGCGGAGTCCTGCGCACTGTTCTCGTCCGGCATGTCGGCGATCGCGACCACGATACTGGCGTTCGCGCGGCCGGGCGACGTGATCCTGCATTCGCAACCGCTCTACGGCGGAACGGAAACGCTGCTTGCGAAAACGCTTGCCGGCTTCTCGATTGGCGCGGTCGGCTTTGCTGATGGCATCGACGAAGGTGTCGTCAGGCTGGCCGCCGATGAGGCGATGCGGAAGGGGCGGGTTACGATGATCCTGATCGAAACCCCGGCAAATCCGACCAACGGACTCGTCGATATCGCGATGGTCCGCCGGATCGCCGACGTCGTCGGCAAGGCGCAGGGTCATGCTCCGATCGTCGCATGCGACAACACGCTGCTGGGCCCGGTTTTCCAGCGGCCGATCGAACATGGCGCGGATCTTTCGCTGTACTCGCTGACCAAATATGTCGGCGGCCATTCCGATTTGATCGCCGGCGCCGCACTCGGCTCAAAGGCGCTCATCAAGGACATCAAGGCGCTGCGCGGCGCGATCGGGACCCAACTGGATCCTCATTCCTGCTGGATGCTGGGCCGCTCCCTCGAGACGCTCAGCTTGCGCATGGAAAAGGCCGACCGGAATGCGCGGCTGGTGGCGGACTTTCTGCGCGACCACGACAAGGTGGGGAAGGTTCATTACCTCGGCCATCACGACGAAGCTTCGCCCGCCGGGCGCGTGTTCGCGCGGCAATGCCTGGGCGCGGGCTCGACGTTCTCGTTCGACATCGTCGGCGGCCAGGCGGCGGCATCCCGGTTTCTCAACTCGCTGCGGATATTCAAGCTTGCGGTGAGCCTCGGCGGCACGGAGTCGCTTGCCAGCCTGCCGGCAACCATGACCCACTCCGGCGTCCCGGTTGAAGTCCGCCAGAAGATCGGCGTTCTCGACTCCACGATCCGGCTGTCGATCGGCATCGAGCACCCGTCTGACTTGATCGCAGACATCGCGCAGGCCTTGAACGAGGCGTGACGGCGGCGGCGGTCTGCTCGGGCCTCATGCTCGCGGCGAGAACGGACTCCGAGCGGAGTACCCATTCGTCAGCGAAAATTGTCAACCGCACACGAGAGAACGTCGCCGCGTTTGATAAAAACCTGTGAAGGCGGTCAATCGCAAAAGCTAGCCGCTGGACCGCGCCTTGCCTTCTTTTACAAACACCTCGTCGGCTGTCACGTAGCTTTGAGTACTACGACATCGACAGCATTCAAAAACGTCGTGAATGAAGCCCGGTTTTTCGTCCTCCGTGCAAGAATAGTGCATTTCAAGATTGCAGTTGATGCAGTACGGAGGCTTCAAATGGTGCGATGGTTCGGCCATTGCGCGTCCTATTGGTTGCCGTTTCAACTTCAATGAAAGCTCTGAGCGCTGCGGATTTTACCGCGTTGCTCGCTAGGTACAACCATGCGCACTTCCGTCCTACAGATGGGGCAGCGATATGAACGCAATTCGTATGCCCTGATAACGCGCTCCCCGTAGACCAAACTTCGATCCGTATCGCAGGCCGTACATCTGGGCTGGGCGTTAGCTTGTCGATCCATCATTAGCGTTTCTCCCCAAAAATGAAAGCAAATCGCGCGATATGAAAAGGTTAGACAGGACGCTCCTTTGGTTTAGAGGGTTCTGATTTTTCGATGAATCGAACGCCTATGTCATCACCATTGATCCAAGCCAATTCGCAGCGGCGAAACGATGATCCTGTCGTGGAAAGAAGAAGGAAGAACTCTTTGAGCTGCAACCCCTCGACTGATTGCGCGAGAGTCAATCTTGCGCCAACATCAGACGCGTCCATCATAAGACATTGTCTGGTCCAAGTGCCATCAATGGCCACAACACGTACAGATACACCGCGTGAGAAAACCACGCGTTGGTTGCGTCGTTTTTCAGACCTGAGAGCCATGCGCCCATTTCCCAAGTTCTCAGTACCACTAGCATCGTCATCACTTGATTTGGCAAGAGAGCGGATACCCAATTTGGGTTGTAGGCAAAAAAGGTAATATGATGATTGGAATGTGATTGAGGAGGGGATGGTCGTGGGTAATAGCAAAAGTTCAGAAGATCGTCGGCGTGCCGTATCTCGGCATACCCTGTCTTACATTCTGTGTTCGATAAGCGAGCTATTTCGACATTACGACTTCGATCCTTTGGACTTACTGATCATTCACGCCGTTCTGAATGCCAACGTGATGACCATAATGAAGGATTCAGAGTTGGATCAGAAATTCGGGAGCATAGATGCAATAGAACCTGACGAAATCAAACAAGGCGTTTCACGAGCAACGCTAGCGCGGTTTCTGAGCTTGCCGCTTGAAACAGTAAGAAGACGGGTGGATCGCTTGAAAGAACTGAAAGTGCTTTCCGAAGAAAAGGACGGGCTGATTGTCAGTCAAAGCAATCAGTTCAAGTTCGGCAACAATCACGAGCTACAGATCACCAATATGCTGTTGGTTAAAAAGCTTCTGCGCGATCTAAAACGTGTGGGCGTGAACGGGCCGGATGATCTTTAGTCGAACCGAACGGAGACTCGTAGTTTCACGCGGGCGTGGCGGCGTTACGCGCGGCGTCCTCAACAACGTCCGAAACGTTGTGCGCAGCTCCGTTGGCCTTGGATGGCAACGCGCTCGCTGTATTTGTTCAAACAGTTCTTACGGCAAGGTATCCCGCACCCGGCGTGCCAAAAGCTTGACATGAAAATCCGATCCTATTCGGAAAGCCATCTGGCTCGGCAGGGCCTCGCAGAGACGGGGCGCAAAAGTGGGGACTCTATCTTTCTGCTTCCGTCCGCGCCGCTCTTAAGAAATATGCCGAAAACCGTCAGGTCGGTTAAGACGTATTTCACATAGTAGGATTACGGTAATCATACCTCGGTTGTGATGACCTTGGGTTTGCAAGTGCGGCCTCGGTGATTGACCGACCTCAAGCGCCGAAGCAGCTTCTTCCAAAGACACCTTTTAAGTGCCACATGCCGTTTATCTTAGGTGCCACATGCCGTTTATCGTGGAAGCTCTTGTCGACGATCACAGGCTGACGGTAACTGCCCACACCGCAAAAAGCGCGTTCGCAACGGCGGTGGATTGGCACGTCAAGAAGTTGCCGTGCGTAACTATCAGCGACGGCGCGAGGACCTATTCCATCGCTGAGTTCTCTGAGGCCATGGCGCTGATCGAGATCGCAGATACGATCCATTGAAAGTTCGCGGGATCGTGAGGGCCGCCGCGTCGGCTCAGGGCCGGGAATTGCTTAACCAGCGCGCCGTGGGCGTATGCGTCGTCATGGTCCATCCGATAAGCGTGACACGGCCGCGTGAAGAAGACGTTTAGTCAATCGGCCCTTCGGGGCCAGTACCTAGCCACGCCTTAGATTGTGTACCGATGGCTGAGCTTGTCTGAGTCTAACTGTTACCCCTGCGTTTCCCCGGGCGGGAAGGCTGGTAGAGCACATGAATTTTATGCTGAATAAGTCTCTGAAAGAACTATAAAATTTGGTGAGCGCGGAGGGACTCGAACCCTCGACCCCATGATTAAAAGTCACGTGCTCTACCGCCTGAGCTACGCGCTCACTTGCCGCGCTGTGTAGGGGGCGGGGGCTGGCGGGTCAATAGCGACGGCGCCGCGAATTGGTGGTTGGCGTGCGGAAATTCCCTTTGGATAGCCAAAGGTTAGTCCGGCCTCTTCAACCGCCGCCGCCGTGCAATTCCCGGCGTTAATTGGCCTCGCGGCGGATTTCCGAGGCGACCGGCTGGGACTGGCTGGTAACGCTGGGCATGCTGACGGGGCGCAGGCCGATCAGTTCCGCCGTTCGCACCGCGCTGTTGCGCCAGAAGGCGAAGGAATTGGCGCGGGAGTTCTCCAGCAGCGCGATCGCGACCGCGGAAAGGAACGGCAGGCTCTGCAGCACCAGTACAGCGGCGAAGATATAGATCTCGCGCACCTGCTTGAAGCCGTTGGTCACGACCAGCACCGCGGCGCCGATCAGCAGCAGGACACCGATCACGGCTTCCCAGAACGCCTGGAATTCGATCGACATCCGCGACAGGCCGCCCTTCGAAGTGCGGGCGAAGGCGATGTGTTCGGTGATCAGGCCCTGCGCCACCGCGCGCGATACCGTCCACTGCACGCTCATCGCCGCGATCATGGCGCCGAGCATCTGGCCGGCCTTGATCTTCACCCGAAGACGGTACAGCGCCAGGAAGTGTGTCAGCGAGACGATGAAGGAGGCAATGATCGGCAGGGTCAGGATCTTGTCGGGAACGGCGATGTCGGCAAACGCCACGATCGGCACCCAGATCAAATTGAGGATCGCGACCACCACGCCGAGGCTTTCGGCGCCCAGCCAGTTCAGCCAGCCCAGCGAGAATTCGCGGCGCTGGTCTGGCGTCAGCCGGCTTGCGCCGGGCAGGAAGCGCCGCCAGTGCTTCTTGACGATCTGCAGACCGCCATAGGCCCAGCGGTGACGCTGCTTCTTGAAGGCTTCATAGGTGTCGGGCAGCAGGCCCTCGCCGTAGCGCACGTTGGTGTAGTGCGTCAGCCAGCCCTGCTGCTGGATGGTCAGGCCGAGGTCGGTGTCCTCGCAGATGGTGTCGCTCGACCAGCCGCCGGCCATGTCCATCGCGGCACGGCGGATCAGGCACATCGTGCCGTGCACGATGATGGCGTTGTGCTCGTTGCGCTGGACCATGCCGATGTCGAAGAAGCCGGCATATTCGCCGTTCATGATGTAGTGCATCAGCGACAGGTCGCCGTCGCGATGCTCCTGCGGCGCCTGCACCAGGCCGACGCGCGGATCGGCGAAGGCCGGCACCAGGTCCTTCAGCCAGTCCGGATGCACGACATAGTCGGCGTCGATGATGCCGATGATCTCGGCGTCGGCCGCGGTGCGTTCCATGGCGATGCGCAGCGCGCCGGCCTTGAAACCCTTCACCTTCTCGGCGTTGATGAACTTGAAGCGTTCGCCGAGCGTGCGGCAGTGATCCTGGATCGGCCGCCAGAATTCCGGGTCGGGTGTGTTGTTGATGATGCAGACGCACTCGAAATTCGGATAGTCGAGCCGCGATACCGCATCCAGCGTCTGCTTCAGCATCTCGACCGGTTCGAAGTACGCCGGAATGTGGATCGAGACCTTCGGGAAAGCGATGTTCTCGCCGATCGTCGCAGGAGCCAGTGCCGCGCTCTTGGCGATCAGCCGGCGCGGGCCGCGGCCGAAGGCGATCGCCGCGATCTCGTCGATCCGCGCCATCGCGATCAGGATCAGCGGAACCAGCAGGATCAGGCCGAGCGTCAGCGCAAACGCCGAGCCGAACACGAAATAATGTCCCATCCAGTAGGCGAACACGGTGGCGGTCCAGGCGCCGACGCCGTTGGCCGCCGCTGACAATACCAGCGCCTGCATGATGGTCGGACGTTCGATCCGCAGGATCGGCAGCGACATCAGGATGCCGACCAGCAGCGCGATCGCGGCCAGCTTCCAGTAGTTCTCGTTCACGATCGGGCCGGTCCAGGCGAATTTCGGCTCGCGGTCGGCGTTCAGAATGCCCCAGTAGGGGCCGACGCCGCCTTCGAAGAATTTCCAGGGCTGATCGATGGCCTCGACGATGTTGTATTCCATGCCGATGGCTTCGGCGCGGGTGACGAAATTGCGCAGCACCGAGGCCTGCTCGAACGTGCCGGGCTCGGCGTTCCGCAGATTGTAGCCGGCGCTGGGCCAGCCGAATTCGGCGATGACGATGCGCTTGCCGGGGAATTTTTCGCGCAGCAGGCCGTAGAGATAGACCGCCTGGTCGACCGCCTGCTTGTCGGTGAAGTTTTCCCAGTAGGGCAGCACGTGGGCGGCGATGAAATCGACTGACGATGCGAGCTCCGGATTGTCGCGCCAGATGTTCCAGATTTCGCCTGTCGTGACGGGAACGTTGACCGACTTCTTCACCCGCTTGATCAGCTCGATCAGGTCTTCGACCTTCTGCTCGCCGCGGTAGATGGTTTCGTTGCCGACGACGATGCCGTTGACGTTGCTGTTGCGCTTGGCGAGCGTGATCGCCGCGTCGATTTCGCGTTCGTTGCGGTCGGAGTTCTTGTCGATCCAGGCGCCGACGGTGACCTTGAGGCCGAACTCGGCGGCGATCGGCGGCACCAGTTCGACGCCGCCCGTCGATGAATAGAGACGAATCGCGCGCGTGATCGTCGACAGCTTCTTCAGGTCGGCGCGGATCTTCTCGATCTGCGGAACATTGTCGACGTCGGGATGGGCGCTGCCTTCGAACGGCGCATAGGAGACGCTCGGCAGGATGCCGCGGAAGTCGGGGGCCGGCTGCTTGTCCTGTAACAGGCCCCACAGCCCGGCGTGAGCTGCGGTCACAAACAGCAGAACGGCTACGATGGCACGCATCGGAGACTAAACCATACGGGGCTGCGATTTATGGGAAGCGAACCTGTCCCCTAGGCTCGACCGGCACGGCGGCGTAATCAAGGATAGTCCTGCCCTGCGTTTTCACAACTGGTATCACGCCGTGACTTTTTTAAGGACGGCGTTGCAAGGACGGCGTTGCAAGGCGCGGTCGATCCAAACGCAGGGATCAATAGGATCGTTCCTGTGAACGTATCCTGAATGGCGGATGCGGCTATTTCGCCGGCGGCGCGGGTGCGGCGCTGGGGGCCGGCGCGGGCGAAGCTGACGGAGCCGGCGTCGCGTTGCCGGCGGTCGCGGGTGCGGCCGGCGCCGGGTTGGCTGCCGCGGCGGCCTGGGGCTGGGCGCCCGGATTGATCCAGCAGGCGTGGATGCGGCTGGAGAGGGTCTCCGCCACCTTGGGGTCGATCTGGCCGCCGAATCGGGTCAGGCAGCGGAAGGCGGCCTGGACATGGCCGCCGGGGCAGCCGAACCGGTCATAGAGGTCGAGATGCCGGAACGCGGTATCGAGGTCGTCCCGCCACATCAGGCTGACCACGCGGCGGCCGAGCCAGACGCATTCGGGGTTGCCGGCGGGGCCGTTGACGGCCTGCTGCGCCTCGACGAACTCGTCGGCCTTGCGCTGGTTGTCCTTGTTGACGTCACCGGGACTGGCGGCCGGCGCCTTGCCTTGCTGATCCTGCGGGGCGGGGGTGCCGCTCTGGGCCAACGCGCCAGCCGATCCGATCAGGAGGACGAGGCCTATAGCGGCAAAATGCCTCAAAATCGCAACTTTAGGATCAAGCACGGCTCGACGCATACATTCCTCGATCAAAGTTTCCGGCCGTTCCAGCGGCCGGGTGGTGGTTCGGCTTGTTGCCGCCCAATTTGGTCCCCATTGCGGCGGAGACTTCAGCCGATTCAAATGCCGGGTATTTCGGATTTTGTCCAGCAAAGTCACAACTTTATCGATGCGTTGGTAAAACTGCCGCGGGAGATGGGGCGGGATAGGGCGGTCCCGCACCTTGGCAGAACGCCAATGAAAAGGTAATCGACGGGCTCCGCCCGGAGGATGGAACCGATTTCTCTTCGTACGCCGCTGGCGCTTCTCCTGTCATCGTTAGCCATGATCGCCGCCCTGTGGTGGTGGCTTGCCACGCCGATCACGCTCGCGCGCGCGCCGATCGACCCGGCCGCGAAGCTGCAATGCGTTTCCTACGCCCCGTTCCGCGGCGCCCAGTCGCCGCTGGTCCCGTCCACGCAGATCTCGCCGGAACAGATCGAGCAGGACCTGGCGCAGCTCGCGAAGATCACCGAGTGCGTGCGGACCTATTCGATCGAGAACGGGCTCGACCAGGTTCCGGCGCTGGCCGGCAAGGTCGGGCTGAAGGTGCTGCAGGGTATCTGGCTGTCGAGCAACCGCACCAAGAACCTCGCCCAGATCGCGGTCGCGATCGAGCTCGTCAAGGAAAACCCCGATGTCATCACCGCGCTCGTGGTCGGCAACGAGGTGCTGCTGCGCGGCGAAATGACGACGTCGGATCTCGCCGCCCATATCCGCTCGGTGAAGTCGCGCGTCACCGTGCCCGTGACCTATGCCGATGTCTGGGAATTCTGGCTGCGCAACCGCGAGATCTATGACGCCGTCGACTTCGTCACGATCCACATCCTGCCCTACTGGGAAGACATGCCGGTGCGTGCGAAAAATGCCGCCGGCCATGTCGACGATATCCGCAGGCGGATGGCGGTCGCGTTTCCGAACAAGGAAATCCTGATCGGCGAAACCGGCTGGCCGAGCGCGGGCCGGATGCGCGAAGGCGCGCTGCCCTCGCGCGCCAACCAGGCGCGCGTCGTCTCCGAAATCCTCGACCTGGCCACGCGCGAGAAATTCCGCGTCAACCTGATCGAGGCCTACGACCAGCCGTGGAAGCGCCAGCTCGAAGGCACCGTCGGCGGCTATTGGGGCATGATCGACGACGCGCATCGGCGGGTGAAATATCCGCCGGGAGAGCCGATCAGCAATTATCCGTTCTGGAAGATCCAGATGGCATGCGGCATGGCGCTCAGCGCCTTCGTGTTCCTGGCGGGCTGGCTGACGCTGCGGCGGCGGCCGTGGAAGCCGGGGGTCGCGGCATGGATCGCGGTCGGCACGTCGGCGACGACAGCCGGCATGCTGCTCGGCATCGCCGCCGACAAAATGTATTACGAGAGCTACGGCTTTGGCGGCTGGCTGCAATGGGGCGCGCTGCTCGCGGCCGCCATCGCCTCGCCGATGCTGTGCGCGAATGCGGCGATGTCGGGACGGTCGCTGCCGACCTTCCTCGAACTGATCGGGCCGCGCGACTTCCGCGCCAAGGGGGTGCTGGGCGCGCTGCTCGGCCTCGTGGTGGTCGTCACCACGCTGGTCGCGGCGGCAACCGCGCTGGGCTTTGCCTTCGATCCGCGCTACCGCGATTTTCCGTTCGCGTCGCTGACGATGGCGGTGGTGCCGTTCACGGCGCTGATGCTGCTCAACCGGCCGAAGGACGGCGTGCGCCCGATCGCCGAATCCGCCTTTGCCGGCCTGCTGCTCGCTTGCGCGCTGTTCATGGGCTTCAACGAGGGCAGCCAGAACTGGCAGTCGATGTGGACCTGCGCGGTCTATCTGTTGCTGGCGTTCACGCTGTGGCGGGCGCGGGCCTTGCAAACCCGAGGATGAGCAGCCCGATCGCAATTCCCGACAGCTGGATATTGTAGAGCACGATCCCCAATCCCGCGGCGATCAGCCCGCCGGTCAGCAGCACGATCGAGGGACGCATGACGTGAAGCACCGCGATCACCAGCGCAGCGATGCCGAACACCGAATTCTTGAACAGATAGGTGGCGAGCGACCGCGACTTGCAGAGCATCGATTGCAGGCCGGCATCGCAGGCGAGCGCGACGGTCGACAGCTCGACCGCGAGATAGCGCAGATAGAGCGCGTAGCCGACGGTGACGAAGCCGACCACCAGCAGGAATTGCACTTGATACGGCGTCAGCCGGAACGGGGCCTTTTTCATGCGCGCAATATGTTCTGGATTGGCTGCAAGTACAACTGCAAGAACAGCCGTTAATGGGCGCTGGAATGCAGGTCAGGACTGCCCCGTAACGCCATACAGGCAAAGGCTTATTGCTGGTTCTTCCGGCTGAAGATCGACGACAGGGTCGACTGCGGCGCCGCGGGCGGAGCGTCAGGCTTGGTCTGGGCCTCCTCGACGACCACAGCCGTTGTCGCTCGCTTGGTGAGGCTGCGCCGGCGCTGCGTCGGCTTGGCTGCCGCCGGCGGGTCGTCCGATTGCACCGACAGCCGCTGGCCGTCGAAAACCGTGGTGTCGCAGTGCCGGTTGTTCTCGGTCAGCACGGCGCAGATTTTGGCGGCGGCGCCGGCGTCATTGATCGGGCCGGCGACCAGGCGAAGCTGCATGCCGAGCCCGTTGGTGCCTTCCTTGATCACGATGATCGGACGCAGCGACGCCAGCGGCGCATTCGATCGCGATTTGAGCAGTCCTCGCCACAGCGCGCGCAGCCCGTTGACCGAATTGGCGGTGCCGAGATCGACCCCGAATTCGGTCCGCTGCAGCGAGACCTTCGGCGCGGCGTCGTCCGTATCAGGCTCGCTCGACGTCGATGCGACGACATCGGGAATCGGGCTCGCGATGACGGCGCCCAGCGCCTTGCTAGGCTCGACCAGCCTGCCCGCGGCCGGATCGGGCGGCGCCATCATCGAGCGGGAAGCCATCAGCGGCGTGGCCGGCGAAGGCTTCGCTGCCTTCGGCTTGGCAAGGTCGCCCTTGGCCGCCGCTTCCGGCTCGGCGTTTTCGGCTTTTGCTGTTTCGGACTTCACAGCCTCCTTTGCGGCGGCGGCGACGGTCGCCGGGTTGGGCTCGCCGGTGGGGGCGCCGCTCGTGGATTTGTCGGCGACGGGGGCAGCGGGCGCGGCCGGGGCGGTCGCGACCGGCGCAACCGGTGGCGCGCTTGGGGCTGTCTGCGGCTCCGCGCGGGGAACAGGCGGTGAGCTTGCGCCGGAACCCTGCTTGGCGATGGCGCCGGTCACGGAATCGAGCCCCTGTTCCAGGCTGGTGACGCGGGAATACAGCCGGTCGCGGTCCATATTGAGCGTTTCGATCGCCGCCGCCAGCCGGCGCGCCTCGTTGTGGGTGTCCTTGGCGACGGTCTGGATCTGCTGTGCCTGCCGCGTCAGGTCGGCGGCGGCGATCTGGTCGCGCCGCACGCCGAGCGAGGACTGGTTGGCCATGACAGCCAGGACGACGGCGCCGGTCGCGCCGACGCCCCAGGACGCCAGCCGCCATAGCGCGCGGCGGTCGAGTTCATTCTCCTCGGCCAGCAAACCGTTCAGCACCCCGCCGGCGTCGTCAGCCTCGAGGTCTGGAAGATGGTTGGATTTCTTGGCCAAGCGCCCCTGGCCCTCCTCACGGCCTGCCGAATCACAACCGAAACATTAACAGGAAAAGCGACCGCCACTTGAATACCGACGTTTTCAGGGCAGCGAATCGGTTTGATCTCCGGGGGAAAACAATTAAGACGGCTGGCACCCCGTTCGCCGAACCAGACAAGGACCAGAATGAGCGTTCGATCCAGCCTGACTGTCGTGCTTGCCGCCGGTGAGGGCACGCGCATGCGGTCCGCGCAGCCCAAGGTGCTGCACAAGGTGGCTGGCCAGTCGCTGCTGGCGCATGTGCTGGACGCTGCCCCGCACGGAACAGGCGCGGCGCTCGCGGTCGTGATCGGGCCGAACCATCAGGCGGTCGCCGACGAGGCGCGGCGCGTGCGCGCCGATGCCGTTTCCTTCGTCCAGGCCGAGCGCCTCGGCACCGCGCATGCCGTGCTGGCCGCGCGCGAGGCGATCGCGCGCGGCGCCGATGATCTGCTGGTGGCGTTCGGCGACACGCCGCTGATCTCGGCGGAAACCTTTGCGCGGCTGCGCGCGCCGCTGGCCGAGGGCGCGGCGCTCGCCGTGCTCGGCTTTCGTGCCGCCGATCCGGCGGGTTACGGCCGGCTGCTGCTCGAGAACGGCCGCCTGATGGCGATCCGCGAACATGCCGACGCGACGGCAGAGGAGCGCAAGGTCACGCTGTGCAATGCCGGCGTGATGGCGCTTGACGGCCGCCGCGCGCTGGAAATCCTCGACCGCATCGGCAACGCCAACAGCAAGGGCGAATATTATCTGGTCGATGCCGTCGAGATCGTCAGGGACATGGGACTGGAGGCCGTCGTGATCGAAACCAGCGAGGACGAAGTGCGCGGCATCAACAACAAGGCGCAACTCGCCGAGGCGGAAGCGGTGATGCAGGCCCGCCTGCGCAAGGCAGCCCTCGATGCCGGCGTGACCTTGGTTGCCCCGGAGACGGTTTATCTCGCCGCCGACACCCAATTCGGCAGCGACGTCACCATCGAGCCGTTCGTGGTGATCGGCCCCGGCGTCACCATCGACGACGGCGCGGTGATCCAGTCGTTCTCGCATATCGTGCAGAGCGAGATCGGCAAGAAGGCCTCCGTCGGTCCCTTCTCGCGGATGCGCCCGGGCTCGTCGCTCGGCGAGGGCGCCAAGATCGGCAACTTCGTCGAGACCAAGGCCGCCACGCTGGAAGCCGGCGTCAAGGTCAATCACCTGGCCTATGTCGGCGACGCCCATGTCGGCGCCAAATCCAACCTCGGCGCCGGCACCATCGTCTGCAACTATGACGGCTTCTTCAAGCACAAGACCACGATCGGCGAGGGCGCCTTCGTCGGCACCAACTCCTCGCTGGTAGCCCCGCTGAAGATCGGCAAGGGCGCCTATATCGGCTCGGGCTCGGTCATTACCAAGGACGTGCCTGATGATGCAATGGCGGTGGAACGGGGCCAGCAGAGCAACCGCGAGGGTGGGGCGGCGAGGTATCGCGAGATGAAGCTGCAGGCGAAGGCGGAGAAGAAGGGGTGATGGCGAAAGGCAAGCCGCATCGTCATTGCGAGGAGTTCGCGCCAAAATTGCAAGGCAACTTTGTGCTGAAGCGACGAAGCAATCCATTCCTGGTTGTTTGGCGAAGTGGCATGCGTGCGGTTCTGATGCAGATTCGGAATGGTCGTGACCATGCGCTCAACTGCACTTCGCGAGCGGCAAGTTGAGCGCACGCCATCTCAATCACGTAATTCCAATTCTGTCCGTCATTCCGAATGACGCGTTTCAGGTTAGTGCAACTGCACGTCGAAGCTGCCGCGATCGAAAGCTGCACCGACATCATGAAACTCGCCCCGCCATATCACCGAGTTTCCGTTGTAGGTGCCGAGAGGCAACCCCGAGGGAACCTTGTAATTAAAACTGAAACTGTGGTCCGAGTTTGCGGAGAAGAATGTGCGATCCGATGAGAACTCCGGCCAACGTTTGTCTCGCCCGGCCCAGGCCAGGTCGGTGCCGAAGAAATTGCCGAGGCCGAAAAAGATTGTCGCATAGACCGGGAAATATCCACTGGGATCGGGATTCCGGACATACACCGTATAGTTGGCAGGACTCCCGGGGGTCGTGCCGCTTGTCCAGCTTTGAGCAAAAATGAAGGGAGAGTTCGAACTCTCGCCCTTCACCTTCTTCGTCAACTGGTCATCATCCAACGACGAGAAGGCTCGGCCCAACTCCCGGGCCCGCTCCTTCAGCACATCAATCTGCTGCTTGAGGTGCGCAACTTCCTGTTTGACCGCTTCGGCGCTCTTCTTGTCCTGAGCCATAACAAACCTCCCCGGTTCAGGGGTGGCCAGGGGGCCTCCCCTGCATTCGTCACAATATACCTGTGGGTTGCTTTTGTACACTATGAAACCTCAGGAGGCGCGCGCTCAAGGCAGATCGCGGAAATGATCTGCGTCAATTTCGAGGAGGGTCGGAACTCTTCCAATTGCACTGACCGTGCACCTTACCTTCGTCACGGAACTTGCTCGCGTCGCGCGTGCCCAACCTGCTGCATGATTTCATGCAACGACGACTCTCAGCACAGTGCCGATTTCGTGATGCCATCCCTGTCGGAGTGTAAGCCAACTCATACACTTCTGGTTGAATGAATCGCAATCTTCGTGGCCCAACCCTCAAACCCTTTGGAGGTCGAGATGGCTACGAATCAAACCCAGGCGAACGCTGACCGCCAATCCCATCCTCTCCTCGATCAGTTCCGCGAAATGCATGCTGCGGCCGCGGACCGCGGCTTGTTTACGTACAGCGTAAAGATCGTGTGCGGCAAACAGACCGGAGGAGACTGTTGTTGTGTTGCAGGTACCCGGCCGGGCCTGTACGCGACCGAGGTCAACATTCAGAATTTCAATCTGGTGCAGGCGCCGGTTCTGAAGTTCGTCCAAACGTTGATCCACGGTGTCGTTGTGGCGCGCGAGCCCGACGTCACGAACCCTGCTGCGCTTCCCAAACGCCAGGTCGAGACCATCGTGCTTCCCCCGCTGGCGGCGACGATGGACGATTGTTGCCGTATCGCGGATATGCTGCCGGCCCCGAGCGGCGAGACCCCGCTCACCATCGCCATCCTGTCGATCGCGAGCCCACAGGAGTTGTCCGTTTCAGCGGTCTACACGGCGAACCCGCTCAACGGAGACGGTGTCAGCATCGATGTCGAGTATATTCCGTCACGACGACTGGCGATCGGCGCCACGGGTTAGCTCTACTGCGGGGATAGCCGCCCATACCATCATCCCGCCCGTCCTTGCGAGCCAGCGGGGCGGCGCTTGCGCCGCACCGTTGGCTCGCAACGACGAGGAAAAAGCCAGCTTGACGCTTCCCCTCATCGCGGATGCAGCGCGCGTCCGGAATTCCCGGCTCCCTCTCTTCCAGGGAGATCCAAGGCTAAAACTCGGGCAGATCGTGCCGCGAGATCGCGCATTCGTGTTTCCGGCGCCTTCCAATGCAACAAGTTAATGACCAGGCGCTCTGTTAAGCTTTACCCTTAAGTCTGTCTCAATATGCAATAATTATTGAGTACCTGTTGGACTGTGAATTTCGTTAAGAGAGTCGCGGCTGCGACGTATTTCGTTGATTGGGGTTTGAACCGCATGTGCGGCATTGTCGGCATTCTTGGGAAAGCTCCGGTCGCGGAGCAACTGGTGGATTCACTCAAGCGGCTCGAATATCGCGGTTATGATTCCGCCGGTGTCGCCACGCTGGAAGGCGATCACCTCGAACGCCGCCGCGCCGAGGGCAAGCTGAAGAACCTCGAGAAGCGGCTCGGAGCCGAACCGCTCAAGGGACACATCGGTATCGGCCACACCCGCTGGGCGACCCACGGCAAGCCGACCGAGAACAACGCGCATCCGCATGCGACCGAGCGCGTCGCGGTGGTTCACAACGGCATCATCGAGAATTTCCGCGAGCTGCGCGAGATGCTCGAGAAGAAGGGCGCGATCTTCAGGACTGAAACCGACACCGAGATCGTGGTCCACCTCGTCGACAGTTTTCTGCAGAAGGGCGTCAAGCCGGTCGAGGCGGTGAGGGCGGCGCTCTCCGAACTGCGCGGCGCGTTCGCGCTCGGCTTCATCTTCGCCGGCAATGACGATCTGATGATCGGCGCGCGCAACGGCCCGCCGCTCGCGGTCGGCCATGGCGACGGCGAAATGTACCTGGGATCGGACGCCATCGCGCTCGGGCCGTTCACCGATACGATCAGCTATCTCGAAGACGGCGACTGGGTGGTGCTGACGCGCAAGGGCGCGACCGTCTACGACAAGAACAACGCGATCGTGCAGCGCGAGGCGGTCAAGCACAGCGCCTCAACCTCGCTGGTCGACAAGGCCAACTACCGCCACTTCATGGCCAAGGAGATCCACGAGCAGCCGGAAGTGGTCGGGCATACGCTTGCAAGATACGTCGACATGGCGAGCGAGCGGGTGATGCTGCCGGTCAAGCTGCCGTTCGACTTCAAGGATATCCAGCGCATCTCGATCACGGCCTGCGGCACCGCGAGCTATGCCGGCTACGTCGCCAAATACTGGTTCGAGCGGCTGGCGCGCGTGCCGGTCGAACTCGATGTCGCCTCCGAGTTCCGCTACCGCGAGGCGCCGCTGCGCAAGGGCGATCTGGCGATCTTCATCTCGCAGTCCGGCGAGACCGCCGACACGCTGGCCGCCCTGCGTTACGCCAAGGCGGAGGGCGCCCATACGCTGTCGGTCGTCAACGTGCCGACTTCGACCATTGCGCGCGAAAGCGAGACCGTGCTGCAGACGCTGGCCGGTCCCGAGATCGGCGTCGCCTCGACCAAGGCCTTCACCTGCCAGTTGATGGTGCTGGCCTCGCTCGCGGTCGCCGCCGGCAAGGCGCGCGGCGAATTGTCCGACGAGGACGAGACCAAGCTGGTGCACGGCCTCGTCGAGATTCCGCGCCTGATGACGGCGGCGCTGACCATCGAACCGCAGATCGAGAAGCTGGCGCGCGACATCTCGAAATCGAAGGACGTGCTCTATCTCGGCCGCGGCACCAGCTACCCGCTGGCGCTGGAGGGCGCGCTGAAGCTGAAGGAAATCTCCTACATTCACGCCGAGGGCTATGCCGCCGGCGAACTCAAGCACGGGCCGATCGCGCTGATCGACGAGAACATGCCTGTGGTGGTGATCGCGCCGCACGACCGGGTGTTCGAGAAGACCGTCTCCAACATGCAGGAAGTAGCCGCCCGCGGCGGCAACATTATCCTGATGACGGACGCCAGGGGCGCGGCGGAAGCCACCGTCGACAGCCTGGTCACCATCGTGCTGCCGGACATGGCGGCCGCCTTCACCCCGATGGTCTACGCCATCCCGGTGCAGTTGCTGGCCTATCATACCGCCGTGGTGATGGGCACCGACGTGGATCAGCCGAGAAATCTCGCCAAATCGGTGACCGTGGAATAGTCAAGCCAATTGGCTGTCACGCCGGCTCTTCAAAAACCTGCTAGGATGGCTTAGCTGGCATAGGCCGGCTGCTCCGACCTGGAACCACGATGAACCGCGACGAACTGCCCCCGACTTCGCCTCTGGAGGAATCCCCGCCGCCGCCAGACCATCCTCCCGGGCTGATGGCTCGCTTCCGGAACTATTTTCTGACCGGACTGATTGTCGCAGGGCCGGTGGCGATCACCCTCTATCTGACCTGGTGGTTCGTGAACTGGGTGGACAACCTGGTCCGCCCGTTCGTGCCGACGGTCTATCGGCCCGAAACCTACCTGCCGTACGTTGTGCCCGGCTGGGGGCTGATCGTTGCTGTAATCGCACTGACGCTGCTCGGCTTCCTCGCGGCAAACCTGATCGGACGGACCCTGGTGGATCTCGGCGAGCGGCTGCTCGGCCGCATGCCGGTGGTGCGCGCGATCTATCGCGGCCTCAAGCAGGTGTTCGAGACGCTGTTCTCCGGCAAGGGATCGAGCTTTCGCCGGGTCGGCCTGGTCGAGTTTCCCTCGCCCGGCATGTGGTCAATCGTCCTGATCTCGCAGGCGCCGAGCGCGAATGTCGCGAGCCAGCTTCCCGGCCAGGAAGAACATATCTCGGTGTTCCTGCCCTGCGCGCCGAACCCGACCACGGGGTTCTTCTTCTACGTTCCGAGAAGCAAGATCATCGAAGTCGACATGACGACCGAGGATGCCGCGACGCTGATCATGTCCGCCGGCGTGGTGCAGCCCGGCTCCGATCCGCAGAAGCGCAACGCCGCGCTATCAGGCATGGCGAACGCCGCGCGCGTCGCGAATTCCACAACCGCGCTGCAGCCGGCGCCTGCCAAGGTGAAGGTGGATTGATCGAGATCATCCCGCGCCGATCAGCGGCACGGCCTCGTCGCGCTCGTATAAATAAAGCAGGCAGCGCAGCGCCTCGCCGCGCTCGCCCTTGAGCTTGGGATTGTCCTTCATGATCCGCAGCGCCTCGTCGCGCGCCTGCGTGATCAACTGGGCGTGCACGTCGGAGCGCGCGATGCGGTAGCCGGGCAGGCCGCTCTGGCGGATGCCGAGCACGTCGCCCTCGCCACGCAGCTTGAGGTCCTCCTCGGCGATCCGAAAACCGTCGGTGGTCTCGCGAATCACCTTCAGCCGCGCCTTCGACATCTCGCCGAGCGGCTCCTTGTAGAGCAGGAGGCAGGTCGACGCCTCCGAGCCGCGCCCGATCCGGCCCCGCAACTGGTGCAATTGCGCGAGCCCGAACCGTTCGGCATTCTCGATCACCATGATGGTTGCGGCCGGCACGTCGACGCCAACCTCGACCACGGTTGTCGCCACCAGCAGTTGGATTTCGTGCGCGGCGAATTGCGCCATCACGCGGTCCTTGTCGGTGCCCTTCATCTGGCCGTGGACCAGACCAACCTTGTCGCCGAAGCGCTGCTTGAGCTTCTCGAACCGCTCCGTCGCGTTGGTGAGATGCCCGGTCCCTTCGGCTTCCGATTCCTCCACCAGCGGGCAGATCCAGTAGACCAGCTTGCCGGCCTTGAGCGCGCGGCCGACGGCGTCGACGACTTCGTCGAGCCGGCTGGCCGGAACCGTGCGGGTCTCGATCGGCTGGCGGCCGGCCGGCTTCTCGCGCAGCTCCGAGACATCCATGTCACCGAAATAAGTCAGCACCAGCGTGCGCGGGATCGGCGTTGCGCTCAGCACCAGCACGTCGACAGCTTCGCCCTTGTTGGTCAGCGCGAGCCGTTCGCGGACGCCAAAGCGATGCTGCTCGTCGACCATAGCCAGCGCCAGCGATTTGAAGATCACGTCGTCCTGGATCAAGGCGTGGGTGCCGACCAGGAAATCGATCTCGCCGGCTTCGAGCTGCGCCAGAATCTCGCGGCGCTCCTTGCCTTTTTCGCGGCCGGTCAAGATCGCAACGCGAAGCCCGGCGCGTTCGGCCAGTGGCGCGATGGTCTTGATATGCTGTCGGGCGAGGATTTCGGTCGGCGCCATCAACGCGGCCTGCTTGCCGGCCTCGGTGACAGCCGCAGCGGCGAGCAGCGCCACCACGGTCTTGCCGGAGCCGACATCGCCCTGCAGCAGCCGCAGCATGCGCACCGGCTGGCGCAGATCCTCGGTGATCGCGGCCACCGCCTCGCGCTGCGAGGCTGTCAGCGCGTAGGGAAGGGCGTCGATGATCCTGTGCCGCAGATGGCCGTCGCCGGCGTTGCGGTCGCCGGCCGGACGCCGCAGTTGCGCGCGCACCAGCGCCAGCGCCAGTTGACCGGCGAGCAGTTCGTCGAAGGCGAGCCTTGACCAGAACGGGCCATCGGGCAGGATGTCCGTGAGTTCGACCGGCATATGCACCCGGTTCAGCGCTTCCCGGATCGGCGGAAAGCCGCAGCGGCGCATCACGTCCGGGCTGATCCATTCGGGCAGATCGGGCAGCTTCAGCAGCGCCTGCGCGATCGCGCGCCGAAGCGATCCGAGCGCGAGGCCTTCGGTCAGCGGATACACCGGATCGATGCCGGAAAGCTTCGAGAACGCCGCCTCGTCCACGACGCGGTCGGGATGCACGATCTGCGGAATGCCATCGTACATCTGCAGTGTGCCTGAAACGTAGCGTTTCTCGCCGACCGGCAGCAGTTTCTCGACATAACCCGGCTTGGCGCGGAAGAACGTCAGCACCACGTCGCCGGTATCGTCGGACGCATAGACGAGGTAGGGCGCGCGGGAATTGCGCGGCGGGGGCGGCCGATGGCGGTCGACGGTGACTTCCAGCGTCACCACGGTTCCCTGCGCCGCCTCGCGGATCTTCGGCCTCGCGCGGCGATCGATCACGCTCGCCGGCAGATGCAGCAGCAGATCGACCAGTCGCGGGGTCTCATCGCGCGAGAGCAGATAGCGCAGCAGCCTGTCCTGCTTCGGCCCGACACCGGGAAGGCTCGTAACCGGCGCAAACAGGGGATTGAGCAGGGTGGGGCGCATGAGGAAACCTAAGACCGTTCCACCGCCACGAAGTCAAGACGCGCACTTATGCCGAGACAAGGGCTGACATCCTGCCGATCCGTCGCTATATCAACCCCCGCCCGGCACGTCCGGGCTTTTGGCGTTCGAATGGATGGGACAATGACGGGTACGACACGATCGAGTGGTGGCCTCGACGACCGCCGCAAGCGGCTTCTGTTTCGCTGCTGGCATCGCGGTACCCGCGAGATGGATCTCATCCTGGGCCGCTTTGCGGATGCTGAGATAGCCACCCTGCGCGATGACGAACTGGCCGAGCTCGAGCGCCTGATCGAGGTGCCCGATCCCGATCTCTATGCCGCGCTGACCGGCGACCGGCCGCTGGCGCCCGACTATGCCGGAGCGCTGTTCGACCGGATCAAGGCGTTTCGCGCCGTGGACCACGACGCATGAAGGCGCCGGTCAAATCACCCGCTGCGCTGCTGGCGCCCGGCCGCGCGCTGACCTTCGCCAATGTCGCCGAGGGCGCCGAGGGGCTCGTCATTTCGGACCTGGCGCGCGCGGTGGCGGCGAAGCCGAAACCGCCGGCCGTGAGCCTTGCAGTAGTTTGCCGCGATGGCCCGAGGATGCAGCAATTGGCACGGGCGCTGGAATTCTTCGCGCCCGACCTGCCGGTGATGCAGTTTCCGGCGTGGGACTGCCAACCCTATGACCGGGTGTCGCCGCATGGCGGCATCCTGGCCCAGCGCCTGACCACGCTGGCGCGGCTGTCGCGCCTTAAGGGCAGCGACAAGCCGCTGATCGTGCTCACCACCGTCAACGCCATCGTGCAGCGCGTGCCGGCGCGCGAAGTGGTGGCGGCGCAGGCGCTGTCGGTCGCGCCGGGCCACGTCGTGCCGATGGACTCCATCGTCGCCTGGCTTGAGCACAATGGCTACAACCGCTCCTCGACCGTGCGCGAGCCCGGCGAATACGCCGTGCGCGGCGGTATCCTCGACCTGTTTCCGGCCGGGCTGGAGCAGCCGGTGCGGTTCGACTTCTTCGGCGATAGCCTGGAATCGATCCGCACCTTCGATGCCGAGACCCAGCGCACGCTGCTCGACATGCGCGCGCTCGATCTGGTGCCGGTCTCCGAGTTCCAGCTCGTCACCGAGACCATCCGCCGCTTCCGCATGGGCTATGTCGCGGCCTTCGGCGCGCCGCAGCGCGACGATCCGCTCTATGAGGCCGTCAGCGAGGGCCGGCGCCATCCCGGCATGGAGCACTGGCTGCCGCTGTTCCAGGAGCGGATGGACACGCTGTTCGACTATCTCGACGGCGCGCCGGTCGCGATCGAGCCGCAGAGCGAGGATGCAGCGCGCGAGCGCTTCAAGCAGATCGCGGATTATTACGAGGCGCGGCGCGAGGCGCTGGAGCATCCGGGTTCCGGCGCGATCTACAAGCCGCTGCCCCCGGATCGCCTCTATCTGGCGGAAGCCGAGTGGACCACGCGGCTGGGCGAGGCCGCCGTGGCGCGGCTGACGCCGTTTGCGGTGCCCGATGGCGAGGCCGACGTCTTCGACGCCGGCGCGCGGCAGGGCCGCAACTTCACGCCCGAGCGTGCTGATACCTCGGTCAACGTGTTCGAAGCCGTGGTGGCCCATGTGCTGGCATCGCAAGCGAAGCGCAAGAAGGTCGTGATCACGCTGTGGAGCGAAGGCTCGCGCGACCGCATGGCGAGCATGCTGCGGGATCACAAGCTTGCCAACGTCACCAGCGTCAACACCTGGCGCACGGTGCAGGCGACGCCGCGCAACGAGGCCATGCTCGCGGTGGTCGGCATGGAGAGCGGGTTCGAGACCGACGAATTCGCCGTGATCACCGAGCAGGACGTTCTCGGCGACCGTCTGGTGCGGCCGCGCAAGGCAAGCCGCAAGCTCGACAACTTCATCTCGGAAGTGACGAGCCTTGCGACCGGCGATCTCGTCGTCCATGTCGAGCACGGCATCGGGCGCTTCGTCGGCCTGCAGACGATCGAGGTCGGCGGCGCGCCGCACGACTGTCTCGAACTGCATTATGCCGCCGAAACAAAGCTGTTTCTGCCTGTCGAGAACATCGAGCTGCTATCGCGCTACGGGTCCGAGGGCACCACTGTCGAGCTCGACCGTCTCGGCGGCAGCGGCTGGCAGGCGCGCAAGGCCAAGCTCAAGAACCGCATCCGCGAGATCGCCGGCGAACTGATCAAGATCGCGGCCGAGCGGCATCTGCACGAAGCGCCGAAGATGCCGGTGCAGCCGCATGTCTATGACGAGTTCTGCGCGCGCTTCCCCTATGAGGAAACCGAGGACCAGTTGGGGGCCATCACCTCGACATTGAAGGACCTCGAAAGCGGCCGTCCGATGGACCGGCTGATCTGCGGCGATGTCGGCTTCGGCAAGACCGAGGTGGCGCTGCGCGCGGCGTTCGCCGTCGCCCTCGAAGGCAAGCAGGTAGCGGTCGTGGTTCCGACGACGCTGCTGGCGCGGCAGCACAGCAAGAATTTTTCCGAACGGTTCCGCGGCTTCCCGGTCAATGTCGCGCAGGCCTCCCGCCTGATCCCGGCCAAGGAACTGACGCAGGTCAAGAAGGGGCTGACCGAGGGCAATGTCGATATCGTGGTCGGCACCCACGCGCTGCTCGGCAAGGCGATCAAGTTCAAGGATCTCGGTCTCCTGATCGTCGACGAAGAGCAGCACTTCGGCGTCAGCCACAAGGAGCGACTGAAGCAGTTGCGGGCGCAGGTGCACGTGCTGACGCTGAGCGCGACGCCAATTCCACGCACGCTGCAGCTTGCGCTGACCGGCGTGCGCGACCTCTCGATCATCGCTTCGCCCCCGGTCGACCGGCTGGCGGTGCGCACGTTCGTGGCGCCGCATGATCCGCTGATGATCCGCGAGGCGCTGCTCCGCGAACGCTACCGCGGCGGACAGTCGTTCTATGTGGTGCCGCGGATCGAGGACCTCGCCGGCGTCAAGGATTTTCTCGACAAGAACGTGCCGGAGATGAAGGTCGCGGTCGCGCACGGCCAGATGCCGCCGACCGTGATCGAGGACATCATGTCGGCGTTCTACGACGGCAAGTACGACATCCTGCTCTCGACCACCATCATCGAGTCCGGCCTCGACATCCCGAACGCCAATACGCTGATCGTGCACCGCGCCGACATGTTCGGCCTGGCGCAGCTCTATCAGTTGCGCGGACGGGTGGGCCGATCGAAGCTGCGGGCCTATGCGCTGTTCGCGCTGCCGGCGCAGCAGAAGATCACCGCGCAGGCCGAGCGGCGGCTCAAGGTGCTGCAGTCGCTGGAAACGCTGGGCGCGGGCTTCCAGCTTGCTTCCCACGACCTCGATATCCGCGGCGCCGGCAACCTGCTCGGCGAGGAGCAGTCCGGCCATATCAAGGAAGTCGGCTTCGAGCTCTATCAATCCATGCTGGAGGAGGCGATCCTCAACCTCAAGGCCGGCGTGGCGGAGCCCGTCGCCGACCGCTGGTCGCCGCAGATCACGATCGGCATGCCGGTTCTGATCCCGGAGGATTACGTCAACGACCTCGCGGTGCGGCTGTCGCTGTATAGGCGGCTCGCCGATCTCGAGACCGACGAGGAGATCGACAATTTCGCCGCCGAGATGCGCGACCGGTTCGGCGTGCTGCCCGACGAAGTCCGCTACCTCTTCAAGGTCGCGGCGATCAAGGCCTATTGCAGAAGGGCCAATGTCGAGAAGATCGATGCCGGCCCGAAGGGCGCCGTGATCTCGTTCCGCGACAACAGCTTCGCCCAGCCGGACCGCCTCGTCGCCTTCATCCGCCAGCACGGCCAGGCCGCCAAGGTGCGGCCCGACATGAAGGTGGTGTTCCTGCAGACCTGGAAGACGCCGGAAGAGCGGCTCTTGGGCACGACGGAGATCATGCGGCAGCTTGCCAACCTCGCGGAGAGCAAGAAGGCGGCGTAGTTGGTCTTGCGTCCCGGACGCGGCGCAGCGCGTAGCGCTGCTCCGCAGAGCCGGGACCCATTCGGACATAACCGATGGCCCCCGGATCAGCAGCGCACCGCTGCGCGCTGCGCAGCATCCGGGGAACGTCGCGGCTGGGCCGGGCTACGACGCCGCGCGCTGCGCGTCGTCCTGCAGGCGCGAGCGCAGCGACTTTGCTGAATCATTCGGCAGCAGCGTGGCGACCGAAATCGTCGGCTCCGACCGCGCATCGCGCTTGCCGTGGCTGGTATGGCGCATCACGCTCGATAGCCGCCGCGCGATGGTGTGGGCCGTCTTCAGGTCGGCTTCGGCAAACACCACGACGACCGAGCCGTCTTCCTCGGCCGCGCCGAAATCCATCCGCCGCATCAGGCGGCTGATGATCCGCGCGCCGTCGAACTGTGCGCGGGGATGTTCGGAATCGAACGCAAAACGGGCAACCGACAATCCGCCGCCGCGCTGCTGCGTCTGGTAGATGGCGCTGGCAAAGTCGCGCTCGAAGGCCGCCGGTGTGAGCAGGCCGGTGCGGGCGTCGACCAGGCCTTCGGCGTCGATCGCCTTCAAGGTGCGGCTCAGCTGCGCTTCGAAGGCGTGCTGGCGGAGCAGTGGCAGCACCGTCGCCACCACCAGGGCGGCGTCGCCGGACACCATCTCGAGGTTCGGCAGATCGTAGGCCGGCGCCAGGTCGCCCGCCGTCACCACGACGGGAAGATTGCGGAAGCGGGCATCCTCCGCCAGCACCGTGAGAAAGGCGTCGATCACGCGCGGGCTGAACCCTTCGCCGAGCACCATGCCATCGATGTCGCGGCTGTTGAGATGTTTGGCGGCCGCCTCGATCGACAGCGCGCCGACCAGGCCAGAACGTTCGCCGAGCGCGACCGAGAGTGTTGGATAGGCGCCACCACGGCCGACCAGCAGCACGGTCGCATCGCGTGCGGGATCGATATGCGACAGCGTCATCGGCGTTGCCGGCACCAGCCGGCGCATCACGGTCGCATGCAGCGAGCGTACGCGCAGCGCGGCGCGGAGGCGGGCCGCCAGCCGGTCGGCGCCGCTTGGCGTCTGCAAGATTTGACCCCGGAAGAACGGAATGACGTTGTCCGGAAGCGGAATCGTCGGATCGACCGCGATCACGGGCAGATAGGGCTGGCGCGCCGTGACCCGCGTTGCGAGTTCGGCCAGTCTGGATTGATCGTTTGCGGAAGTTGCTACCAGAACAGCAGCAGGCTGCACCTGCTCGACGGCGCGCGCGGCGTCCGCCCATTCGGTCTCGATTACCGGAAACAGTCTCGCAACGTCGAGCGTGGCGCCGAAGGATGGCCGGCGCGCGCTCGCTACGAGGAGGATCGGACCTTGCTGGGACATCTGCAACTCGGATCAGGCACGGATATGAAACCGCGATCCTAGTTTGCGGCGCTTAATGCGCCGTCAACATCGGTTACCGAAGACTCCTCAAGCGGCGCTGCTCTTGTCCCGAAAGGCTTCGATCATCAATGGGTTAAGGCCTAGTTCTGTCAGCGCGTCGCGGGCGCGCGCGTTGTCGAGCGCGCGGCCGGCGAGCCGATGGCCGCTGAGGCGGTCAGGCAACGCGGTCAACAGCGCCCCCTGGCCGAGCCGCCGCGCCCATTCCTGCAGGTCCTGGGCGAGGAAGCGGTAGCCGCCGACAGCCATGACGCCGGACGGCGGTGCGGTGATGTTGATCGCGCCGGTCACGCGGTCGAGCCGTGCCGCATAATCCGTATCGACGTAGTCGCGCGGCGGGGTCGCAATCATGGAGTCGCTCGGCGGTGGAGGCGGCGCATAGGCGACGACGGGCACCATCGGCCCGCGAAGGCCCAGCGTTCCGCGCGAGGTCAGCAGGATTTCGCCCGCGATCGACGACCCCGGCAGTTCGCGCGGCGCCCCGTGGGGACCGGGCTTGATCAGGGCCGGCGAGCCATCTTCCGCGATGCGCCGCGCGCCGAACAGGCCGGCCTCGCCGAACAGGTAGACGTCCGTCATCGACGCGCTCTTCGCCGACCAGCCCGCGCTGGAGCTGACCTGCTCCGGCGTGCGCCACAGGCCAATGACATTGCGCAGGCTCGGCATCCGCCCGACAAGGTCCATTTCGTCCAGCCGCAGCGCCAGTTGACCCGGCGCAATCAACGTGTCGCAGCCCTGTTCGTTGATCTGCTGTTCCAGCACGTCGTCGTCGAACGGATGGTGCAGGACAAGCGTGCCGCCCGACAGTAGCCAGACCGCCAGCGACGAGGCGAGGCCGGCAAACGACATCGGCGAGAAGGCCGACAGCACCTTCGCGCCCTGCGGAATGTCGCTTTCGAGCGACATGGCGAGCCCACCGGCGATCAGGCCGAGATGAGCGCGCGGTATTGGACGAAAGCCGTCAGCGGTGACGTCGAAGGAAATCAGCGCCGCCTTGCGGCCGTCCTGAATCACGGCGCGCGCGGTCGGGGATTCCCGGAAGATCGCGTTGTCGAGCGAGGCCATGCCCTCGGGCAAGTCGCTGCCGAAGCCGCAGACATGGCGGATCGAGAACGCCTCGGCGGCGGCGTTCATGGCGAGATCCGAGTAGATCACGCCGTCGACCTTGTTCATGGTCACGATCGCGCGTGCCGCGGTGCGGTTGAGCGCCATCGTCAGTTCCGACTGCCGCCAGAGCAGCGGCAGTACCGCAACGACGAGACCGGCGCGGAAGGCGGCAAGCACGGTGATCGCGAATTCGATGGTGTTCGGCAACTGGACCGCGATCACCGAATTGGATGGCAAGCCTGATTCGATGAAGTGCGCCGCGAGCGACGAGATCATCCGGTCGGCCTGCGCGAAGGTGAGACGCTTCGGCGGCTGTCCGGTCACGCGCAGCTTGTTGAGCGGATCGACCAGCGCCAGCGCGTCCGGCTGCCGAGCCAGGTTCCGTTGGAACAACGTATCGAGCGTTGGCGACGCGGTGGGCTGGGTCACGGGGTTACTTCAGCTCTATCACGAGGGTTGCACCACTTGGCGAATTCACTCGGTACATTCACTTCGCTTGCGGCTTCTGCCACCAGGTTTCCGGAAGGTAGCCCGTTAACGCGGTCGCTTCAGGAGTTTCTATCCGATTCCAGCGCGCAATCCATTGCTCCTGCACGTTAAACACAGGGATCGCGTAGAAACCGGATATCAGGACGCGATCGAGCGCCCGTACGGCGGAGACAAAGGACGGCCGCTCGCGCGCTTCCAGCAGCGCCGCGATCATCGCGTCGATGGCGGGGTCCTTTGCGCCCATGTAATTGCGGGTGCCGGGAATGTCGGCGGCCTGGCTGCCCCAGTAGAAGGATTGCTCATTGCCGGGGGACAGCGACTGATCCCAGCGGTTCTGCAGCATGTCGAACTCGTAGCCGAGCCGGCGCTGGTCGAACTGCACGGGATCGACCGCGCGAACGCTGGCCTCGATGCCGGCGCGCTTGAGATCGCGCTGATAGGCCAGCGCGATGCGCTCCTGGTCTCGCGTCGTCACCAGGATTTCGAAGCTCAGCGGTGTCCTTGTCGATCGCTGCCGCAGCACGGTGCCGTCGAGTTCGTACCCGGCCTCCGACAACAGGCCCAGCGCCTGCCTTAACGTCGTGCGATCGCGGCCTGACCCGTCGGTGACGGGCAGGCGATAGCTGCCGTCGAGAATGTCGGGCCGGATGCGGGCGGCAAACGGATTCAAGAGTTCGCGCTCGCGGTCGTCGGCAGGGCGGCCATAGGCGGAGAGTTCGGACCCTGCGAAGAAACCGGCCGCGCGCGCATAGAGGCCGAAGAAATAGTTGCGGTTGATCCACTCGAAATCGAACAGCAGCGTCAGCGCCTGCCGAACGCGGATATCCGAGAACATCGGACGCCGGGTGTTGAACACCAGAAATTCCGATGGCTGTGGCATTCCGGTCTTGATGGTGTCGCGGATCACCTCGCCGCTCCTGGCCGCCGGAAAATCATAGCCGTCGTGCCAGCGCAGCGGCTCGTTCTCGACGCGAAAATCGTAGAGACCGCGCTTGAACGCCTCGAACTGGCCGTTGGCCTCGCGATAGAAGTCGAGCCTGATCTCGTCAAAGTTCCACAGACCCTGATTGGCAGGTAGATCGCGGCCCCAATAGTCGGGATTGCGGGTCAGGGTGACACTGGCCCCCGGCTTGACCGCAGTAACGCGATAGGGGCCTGATCCCACCGGTCCGGTCATCGTGGTCTGTTCGAACGTTGCGGGATCAACCACATGCCGCGGCAGCACCGGCATCAGGCCGAGGATCAGCGGCAGTTCACGGTCGTTGGTCCCGCCGAAATCGAACCGCACCGTGAGCGGGTCCAGCGCCTCGGCCTTTGCGACTTTGGAATAATACTGCCGGTGATTGGGGCGGCCCTTGTCGCGCAGCAACGCCCAGGAGAACAGCACATCCTCGGCCGTAACGGGTTTGCCGTCGGCGAAGCGCGCCTTGGGGTCCAGGTGGAAAGAAACGAAGCTGCGCGCATCGTCGGTCTCGACGCTCCTGGCCAGCAGGCCATAGAGGGTGAAAGCCTCGTCATTGCCGCGGGCCATCAGGCTCTCGACCACGTAGCCCCTGACCTGCTGCACGGCGATGCCGCGGACGATGAAGGGATTGAGGCTGTCGAAGGTTCCAAGGACACCCCAGACCAGCCGGCCGCCCTTCGGCGCGTCGGGATTGGCGTAGGGCATATGCGTAAAATCGGCGGTAAGGGCGGGCTCGCCGTGCATCGCCAGCGCATGGCTTTCGGCCGCCATGGCGGGGTGCATGGGCTCGATCTGCATTGCACCCAGCGCGAGGGTAACCACAGTCAGCACACGCAAAAAGATATGCACCAAGGGGGGCAGAGGCGAGAGGTAACCTGATTCGAAAATGCGCACCGGAAAGCTTTACCATGGCTTGCGCCCCAACCTTCGAGGAACGCCAAAGACGCCTGTCGGCATTGATCTTTTCGCTCGCCGCTGTATTGAAGGCGGGCAATTGATCAGGGTGGGAACGCCGGTCACGTATCCGCCTCAATTGCCAACGAGATAGCCGCCTCAGCGCGGGTAGGGTGTCGGCGTCTGTAGCGGTTTCGGGCGCTCCGGTTCAGAAAGGGTTTTCCGCAATGAATTTCCGTATCTTGGCCGGGTCGATCCGGCCGCGTGGGCAGATTCTGGCCCTGTTGGCGGCCTCGGCGCTCTCGGCAACGTTGATCGCATCCACCGCGCAGGCCCAGGCGCCCGCGCCGGCTGCCCCGAAGGCGGCGCCGAAGGCGGCTCCCAAGGCTCCCGCGCCCGCCCCGCAGGCCCCTGCGGCGGGCGCCCCCGCGGCTGGCGCGCCCCAGCAGCAGCAGGAGCAGCAGGTCCAGCTGATCTACGCGCCCTGGACCAAGTTCTGCCTGAAGGGACAGGAGGCCGGCGCCAAGCAGGTCTGCTTTACCGGCAAGGACGGCCGCATCGAGTCCGGCCAGCCCGTCATCGCCGCCGTCATCATCGAGCCGGAAGGCGAGCCGAAGAAGCTGCTGCGCGTTACCCTTCCGCTCGGCATGCAGCTCGTGCACGGCACCCGGATCATCGTCGACAGCAACCCGCCGCAGCAGAGCCCCTACGTCATCTGCTTCCAGAACGGCTGCATGTCCGACTACGAAGCAACTCCCGAGCTGATCGCCAGCCTGAAGAAGGGCCAGAACCTCGTCGTCCAGGCGATCAATTCGAACGGCGCGCCGCTGACGCTGCCGCTGCCGCTGGCCGGCGAATTCGCCAAGGCCTATGACGGTCCGCCGACCGACCCGAAGCAGTTCGAGGAAAACCAGAAGAAGCTGCAGGAAGAGCTGCAGAAGCGTGCCGAAGAGCAGCGCAAGAAGCTCGAAGCCGCGCCTGCCAACCCGGCAACGAAGTAACCGCTCTCCGCAGTGTTCGACACAACACAAAAGGCGCCCGAGGGGGCGCCTTTTTCGTTGCAGCCGAAACTGGCTAATTAAGCGAAGGGTTGCGAGGGCGGTAGCCGCCCGATTTGTCTTTCACGAAGATCTCGGCGACCTGCGAATGCCGGATCGGCTCACCGGAATCGTCAGGCAGCAGGTTCTGCTCGGAGACATAGGCGACGTATTCCGATTCCGAATTTTCCGCGAGCAGATGATAGAACGGCTGATCCTTGTGAGGGCGAACTTCCTCGGGGATCGACAACCACCACTCCTCGGTATTGTTGAATTCCGGATCGATGTCGAAAATCACGCCCCGGAACGAGAACACCCGGTGGCGGACGATCTGCCCGATCTGAAATTTGGCGGTGCGCGCTTTGATCATATCTCGTCGAATAGACCATGATTGTGGCCGATGCTAGAGGCATCAGGACGAATTAACCTTTACCCGGGGTAACCAGTTCTGCCCGCATACCCCCGAAATTACTGACGAAAAGACGCTTTCGCGATGGCCGATATCCTCAACCTTGCGCTTCCCTATTTCGGCCTGATCTTCATCGGCTTCGCCTGCGGCAAGACAAGGGGGCTGCCGGAATCGGGCCTCGCCTGGATGAATTTCTTCCTGCTCTACGTCTCGCTGCCGGCCTTGCTGTTTCGCATCATGTCGGAGACGCCGTTCTCCGAGCTGAACAACCCGCCCTTCCTGATCGCAACCACGCTCGCCACCGTGAGCGCCTTTCTGGTTGCCATGGTGGCGGGGCGCATCCTCGGCGACCTGTCGCTGCGCAAGGCCACCATGGCGGGTCTGGCCGGCGCCTACGGCAATATCGGCTATATGGGGCCGGGGCTCGCACTGGCCGTGCTCGGCGCCAAGGCGGCGGCACCGACCGCGTTGATTTTCTGCTGCGACAGTATCTTTCTGTTCACCATCGTTCCGCTGCTGATGGCGCTGACCGATCGCGAGCATCCGTCCTTTCTGCATGCCGTCGGCGTGGCCGCGCGACAGATCGTGCTCAATCCACTGATCATGTCGGCCGTTCTCGGAGCTCTGGTCGCAGCGCTCCACATTCCGCTGCCGACCGCGCTCGATCGGACGCTGCTGTTCCTGCAAAACGCGGCGGCGCCGACCGCGCTGTTCGTGCTTGGTGTCACCGTGGCGCTGCGGCCGTTCGACCGCGTGCCCTGGGAAGTGCCGGGCGTGATCGCAACCAAGCTCCTGATCCACCCGCTCATCGTGTTCGGACTGATGCTGCTGTTCGGGCCGTTCGCGCAGCCCTGGGCGGCGACCGCGGTGCTGATGGCCGCGCTGCCGCCGGCGCTGAACGTGTTCGTGATGGCCCGGCAGAACAACACCTGGATCGAACCGGCGTCGGTCGCCGTGCTGATCGGGACCTTCGCCTCCGTGGTCACGCTGACCAGCGTGATGTGGTTCCTCCAGAGCGGACGGCTGGCGTTTCCATAGGCGCGATACGCCGACACAAAATCGCGAAAACAACCCCATGCAAAGTAGAGTTGGGCCGGTTCGCGGCGAGCTAAATCACGCGCTTCCAGGTCGGCGCCAGTCCCTCGCGCATGGCGAGCCGTCGCAGCGGGCCGAACGAGCCGAGCAGGTGCATGCCCGCCGCGCGCAGCGATTGCAGGCCCAGAAAATCGGTGAGCAGCGAACGGTTCGCGACATCGAGGGCGATCACCCGGCTCGCAACGTGGGCGCGGGGGGCGGACTGGTAGCGCGCCAGCACCGCCGATGATCCCGGATCTTCGCCGCGCGAAAGCGCATCGCCGGCGATGTCGGCGATGTCGGCCGCATCGCGCAGTCCCATGTTGAGCCCCTGCGCACCGATCGGCGGCACCACATGGGCTGACTCCCCGACCAGCGCGACGCGATGGCTGGCGAACTGCTCGGGACGCTCGATCGTCAGCGGAAACAGGTTGCGCCCGGCCTCCACCTGGATACGGCCGAGAATGGAATGCGATTGCCGTTCGGCGGCCTCCGACAATTCCTCGTCGCTGAGCGACATCAGCCGCTCGGCTTCCCGGGTAGTGGCAACCCACACCACGCTGCAGCGGTTGCCGGGCAGGGGAACGAAAACGCAGGGACCTTGCGCGGTGTGAAACTCGGTCGAGATGCCCTGATGCGGCCGCGAATGGCTGATGTTGAAGGTCAGCGCCGACTGATGCAGGTCGCGGCGGCTCACGCCGATTCCGGCTGCCTTGCGGGAGGGCGATTGCCGGCCGTCGGCACCGATCACCAGGCGTGCGGCAAGCGGCTCGCCCTTGCCGGTACTGACCGTGACAAGCTCATCCCGCGGATCGATCGCGGCGGCCTCGCCATCAAATCGGGTGAGGTTGGGGAGTTCGGCGGCGCGTTCTTCGAGGGCGACCATCAGCGAGCGATTGTCGATGTTGTAGCCGAACTGTTCGAGGCCGATCTCGTCGGAGGTGAAACGCACCTCGGGCGCGCGGATCAGCCGGCCGGTGTCGTCAACGAGGCGCATGGTACGCAGGGCCGCAGCCTTGTCGCGGCATCGGGGCCAGACGTCCAGGCGTTCGAGCAGGTCGGTCGAAGCGCCCAACAGCGCCGTCGTGCGGTTGTCGGCGTAGGGGACACGGCGCGCGAGCAGGGCGGTCTTCGCACCTGCGGCGGCCAACGCGATCGCCGCGGTCAATCCGGCCGGCCCGCCGCCGATCACGGCGGTGTCATAAACCTGCGATGCATCCTTCATATCAGGACAATTGACGGTTTGAGCCGACATTTTCAAGCCATCAACCGGCCGAATTGCTTCCACCCAATCGCGCGGCGGAACGCCGCAAGCGCCGATATGCAAATCGGGGCGATTCCTGATAGCACTGCCCGAGCTATGGACCAGAGCACAGAGCCAGATTCCCTCCCGGTGGGCGGCCGAATGCGGACCGCCGCCTTCTCGATCCATGTCCTGACGGCGTTGGGGGCGGGCATCGCGTTGCTTGCGATGCTGGAAGCGGTACGCGAGCATTGGGCCAACATGTTCGGCTGGCTCGGCGTCGCCCTGATCGTCGACGCGATCGACGGCCCATTGGCGCGAAGGCTGGATGTCGTGCGGCTGCAGCCGAACTGGTCGGGCGAGGTGCTCGATCTCGTGGTCGATTTCGTGACCTATGTGTTCGTTCCGGCCTATGCCATCACCGCGAGCGGGATGCTGCTGCCGCTCGCCGCGCCACTGCTCGGCATCGGCATCGTGGTGTCGAGTGCGCTCTATTTCGCCGACAGGCGCATGAAGGCCTCCGACAATCACTTCCGTGGCTTTCCGGCGCTGTGGAACGCGGCGGCATTTTATTTGTTCTTGCTGCACCTGCCGCCGGTCCTGTCCACGCTCGGAATCGCAATCCTGATTGCGTTGACCTTCGCCCCGTTTCACGTCCTGCATCCGCTCCGCGTGGTGCGCCTGCGCTGGTTGACGTTGTGGCTCGTCGCCGTCGGGGCCGCGCTTGCGATGTATACGATCGCCCGCGACTTCAACGTGGGCCCGCCGATCGTCTTCGGGCTTTGCGCCATTGCGCTCTACATTGTCGGGAGCGATGCGGTGATCCGGAAAATAAGGTCGTTCAGGGCATGATAGAATTACTGGCGAGCCCGGAAGCCTGGCTGGCGCTGGCGACCTTGACGGCGCTGGAAATCGTGCTCGGCATCGACAACGTCATCTTCATTTCGGTGATCGTCTCGCGCATCCCGCCGGCGCAGGCCAGGCGCGCGCGCCAGATCGGACTCCTGCTGGCGCTGGTGTTTCGCATCATCCTGCTCAGCCTGCTGGTGTGGCTGATCGGCCTCACCGAGCCCATCGTGACCGTGAGAAGCGTCGAATTGTCCTGGCGCGACGTCATCCTGATCGCCGGCGGCGCGTTCCTGATCGCGAAAGCAACCCATGAAATCCACGCCGAGGTCGAAGCAAGCCACGGCGAGTCCGACACCGAGCCGAAGGCCGGCGTGTTCTTGATGGCGATCATCCAGATCATCATCATCGACATCGTGTTCTCGCTGGACTCGATCATCACCGCGATCGGCATGGCGCAGGATATCGAGATCATGATCGCGGCCGTCGTGATCGCCTGTGCGGTGATGTACATCTCCTCCGGCCCGGTGGCGAAATTCGTGGCCGATCATCCGACCACCAAGATGCTGGCGCTGGCGTTCCTGGTGCTGATCGGCGTGGCGCTGGTGGCGGACGGTTTCAAATTCCACATCCCGCGCGGCTACATCTACTTTGCGATCACGTTCTCGGCCGCCGTCGAGATGTTCAACGTGCTGGCCAGGCGCAACCGCCGGAAGACCCCCAGGCACCCGGCGAGTTGACAAGGGACCGGCGATGGCCTTCGTTGCGCTCAGGTAGGGCGCTTGAGCCGATACCGAAGGAGAGACTGCAATGACCAAGGCCGTGCGCGTGCACAAGGTGGGGGGTCCGGAAGCCCTGGTGTACGAAGACGTCGAGGTATCGGCGCCTGGGCCGGGCGAGGTCCGCATCCGTCAGCACGCCGTCGGCCTGAACTTCATCGACGTCTATTACCGCACCGGCCTCTACAAGGCGCCGGGGCTGCCGTTCATCGCCGGCAACGAAGCCGCCGGCGAGGTGACTGCTGTCGGTCCCGGCGTTACCAATTTCCATCCCGGCGATCGTGTCGCCTATTATTTCAACCTTGGCGGCTATGCCAGCGAGCGGGTGATCCCGGCGGACAAGCTGGTCAAGCTGCCCGACCACATCACCTACGAACAGGGCGCCGTCCTGATGCTGAAGGGCCTGACGGTCTGGTATCTCCTGCACAAGACCTTCAAGGTCGAGCCCGGCCATCGCGTGCTGATCCACGCCGCCGCCGGCGGCATCGGCCTGCTGGCCTGCCAGTGGGCGAGGGCGCTCGGCGCGCATGTCATCGGCACCGTCGGCTCCAAGGCGAAGGCCGATCTCGCGCTGTCCAACGGTTGCGATCACGTCATCCTCTATAACGAGGAGGATTTCGTGGCGCGGGTCAAGCAGATCAGCCGCAACGAACTTTGCGACGTCGTCTATGACGGCGTCGGCAAGACCACGTTCCCGGGCTCGTTGTCATGCCTGCGCCCGCGCGGCCTGTTCGTCAGCTTCGGCAACGCCTCCGGCCCGGTGCCGCCGTTCGCGCTCGCCGAACTCAACAATCACGGCTCGCTGTTTGCGACGCGGCCGAAGCTCAACGACTATGTCTCCACCCGCAAGGAACTGCTCGAAGGCGCCGACACGCTGTTCGCCGCCGTGATCAACGGCAAGCTGCACGTGCCGATCAACCACGCCTATGCGCTGAAGGATGCGGCCAAGGCGCATATCGAGCTGGAGGGCAGGGCAACCACGGGGGCGGCAATCCTGCGGCCGTAGTTATTTGCCGTCTTTCCGGGGCGGCTCGAAGAGCCGAACCCGGAATCTCGAACTTCCGGGTTCGATGCTACGCATCGCCCCGGAATGACGGAAAGCTTTACGCCACCCGTCGCGCCACGCCAGCCTCGGTGAAAACGGCATCGAGGCATCCGATCATCAGCGATATCTCCTCCCGCGTGACGTTCAGCGCCGGCATGAAACGCAGCGCGTCGGGCTGCGGCGAGTTTATCAGCACGCCCTCGGCAAAGGCCTGCGCCACGATCGAGGCGCCGATCGGCAGCTTGAGGTCGAGCGCCAGCAGCAGCCCGCGGCCACGTACATCGCCGAGGCCATGCCGCGCCGACAGTTTCTGCAACTCCGCTTCGAGGAACAGCCCGGCATCGGTCGCTGCTTTGAGAAATTCGGGCTTGCAGACCGTTTCGAGCACGGCCAATCCTGCCGCGCACATCAGCGGATTGCCGTTGAAGGTGCCGCCCTGGTCGCCATGCTCGAAGCACGACGCCTGCCTGGTCGCCAGCAGCACCGCCAGCGGCACGCCGCCGCCGATGCCCTTGCCGAGAGTCATGATGTCGGGCTCGACGCCGGCATGCTCGTAGTGAAACAGTCTTCCGGTGCGGCCAACGCCAGTCTGGATTTCGTCGAAGATCAGCAGCAGGCCATGCTCTTTCGTCAGCGCCCGCAACTGCCGCAAGAATTCGTCGGTTGCCGGCCACACGCCGGATTCGCCCTGGATCGGCTCCAGCATCACGGCGACCGTGCTTGGCGTGATCAGTGCTTTCACCGAATCGAGGTCGTTGAGTTTGGCCTTGCGGAAGCCTGACACCTTCGGCTCGAACAGCGGCTCGAACGCCTTCTTGCCCGAAGCCGACATGGTCGCGAGCGTGCGGCCGTGAAAGCCGCCTTCGAAGGTGATGATCTCGTGCGCGCCGTTTTTGTGCAGCGATCCGTATTTGCGCGCCAGCTTGATGGCGCCTTCATTGGCTTCGGCGCCGGAATTGGCGAAGAACACCTGGTCGAAGCAGCTCCGCTCGACCAGCGCCTTGGCGAGCTTGAGGCTTGGTCCGTTGTAGAAGGCCGGGCTCGGCGTCAGCAGCAGCGCGGATTGCGCGGCCAGCGCGTCGGCGATGACGTCGGGCGAATGGCCCAGGCAATTCACGGCCCAGCCCTGCATGAAGTCGAGATACCGCTTGCCGTTGTCATCCCAGAGATAGCCGCCCTTGCCACGCACGAACACGACCTCGGGCCGTGACGTGATGTTCATCAGCGCGTCGAATGAAGGGGTAGCGTGGCTCATGTCGATCTCCTCTTGGATTTGGTTGAAAGGGGCGGGCCGAAATGCAAAAAGGCCGCACCTTGCGGGTGCGGCCTTTTCGAAAACCTGGCTGATCTAGTGGTTCAGCGTGGTCGTCGGACATGGCGCGCGCCCGCATCGTCGTTGGTACGACGGCGGTCGGCGGCGCGGCGGATGGTCCGGTTGAACATCATGGGGCGCGCTCATACAGCCGAAGGGGCGACCGTGTCAAGACGCCGTGCCGGGCCCCGCCGCACGTCACGTCGGATGCACCGCCTCTTCGATCTCCTCGGTCAGCTCGCTGTGCCAGATGGATTGCCCGACCGAAGAATCGATCAGCTCTCCGCGCATCAAGGCGACGGGCGACCTGTAGTACAGCGCGATGTTGTGGAGGGGATCGGTCAGGACCTTGGCGATCCACACCAGCCCGGTCAACAAGCCCTTGCGGATGAAGAGCTCAACCATCCGGAACAGCCCACCGCTGATGCCGATCGCCAGCCAGACGGCGCCGACGTGCCGGACGAAGTCGATCCCGTCGGCAGGCGGCGCGAACACGCCGAACAGGGTGGGGCGCACGAACAGCACCAGTGGGGCGATCCCCCAGACGATCAGCAGCACGATCTTGCGGCGCTGATTGTAGCCGACCTTGATCTCTTCCTTGTATTCGTTGGTCGCCTTATTGATGGCGTCGTAGCCGTTCGGCTCGAAGAAGAAATGTCCGCTTTGCCGCGTCAGCATCGCGAGCCATCCGACGAGCCCGGCAAGCGCGGCATCGGTGAAGAGCAGCCCGTAACAGACGAGGAAGATGACCGCGCTGACTAGGTGCAGCGTTTGATTGATGCGGCTCTGGTGGTAGTAGCGGTAGTCATCCCAGCGCTGGATCTGAAGCATATCGAAGAAGCGGTTCATCGTCGGTCCCCATTGAATGGTTCAACGAGGATCGCACTAGGCCGAGTCGATGAATGATGCGTGACAACATCAATTTGTCATGGATCAAACGGGCCGGATCGGAACGATCTGCCTAATCGCGGATCGCCGCAATCAGCGGACCTTGATCAGAATCCGGCGACGCTGCCGTGCAGGTCGTATTGGTCCGCGCGCTCGATTTTCGCCGTGACGATTTCGCCGACCTTCAGCGGACGCCGGCTCGAAACGTAGACCGCACCGTCGATCTCCGGCGCGTCGGCTTTCGACCGGCCTTTCGACACGGTTGGGCCGACCTCATCGATAATGACCTGCTGCCGCGTGCCGACCTTGCGCTTCAGCCGGCGAGCAGAAATCTTCTGCTGGCGCACCATCAGCGCGTTCCAGCGTTCCTGCTTGACCTCGTCGGGCACGGCGTTGGGAATCGCATTCGACGCGGCGCCGGCCACCGGCTCATATTTGAAGCAGCCGAGGCGGTCGATCTCGGCTTCCTCCAGCCAGTCGAGCAGAT
>OEIU01000278.1_pt1 | contig 51445 bp, 45 predicted proteins | sample 1539221 | NCBI WGS metagenome assembly OEIU01 (sample SAMN03792071, study PRJEB22550) | activated sludge metagenome | feature: wastewater treatment plant; material: activated sludge; isolation source: Wastewater treatment plant of a petroleum refinery complex | place: Argentina: Zarate | collected... | reverse complement strand
TATTCGCCGATACTAGAAAATGAAGTACTGCCAAGTCGTGATGGAATTTATAAAGGAATAAAAGATTTATTAATGTATTAATCTTCGTGTCTTAGTGACTTGGTGGCAGAAAGAAATATGCCACAAAAACTCTAAGTCACAAAGAAGCACAAAAGAATATCGAACAGGGAATGACTATTTAAGGATATTGAAGTTTTTATTTATTTGATTTATCACCTAATTAAAAATTCATTATTCGATATTCATTATTCAAATAAAAAGATTAACAAATAGTTTTATAGTATAGGAGATTATATGGATATCATAATGCCGAAAATGGGTGAGAGTGTTAGTGAAGGCACTATAATAAAGTGGCACAAAAAAGTTGGTGATGCGGTTAAACAAGATGAAATAATTTTTGAAATCAGTACTGATAAAGTGGATACAGAAATTCCAGCATCAACATCCGGCATTCTAACTGAGATTTTAGTTAATGAGGGTGAGACTGTGGAAGTAGGAACCGTTGTTGCAAGAATAAACGCATCAAATTCTTCAAGTAATGAAACTGTTATTTCCAAGTCCGCCGCGGCGGATTCGACTGAGAAATCTTTACAAACCGATGCGAATAAGATTTCTCTCCCGATAAATCGGGATCGAAATGACAATGCTATAACTTCAAAATCAGAAACATCAATCAAACAAAATGTTAAAGGAAACATAATTGAAATTACAATGCCCAAAATGGGTGAATCTGTTATGGAAGGTACGATTATTAAATGGCATAAAAAGGTCGGAGATGCAGTAAAGAAAGATGAAACAATTTTTGAGATCAGTACTGATAAAGTTGATACGGAAATTCCTTCACCCGAAGCGGGCACTTTAGCAGAAATACTTGTTGGTGAACAGGAAACTGTAGCAGTTGGAACAATCGTTGCAAAGCTTGCTGTTGGAAGTGATGTTAAAGTTTCCCAACAAGACAAGCAGGAAAAGGTTCAAGAACAAGTTCAGGTTCAGGTAGAAAAATCTATGCACGATAATTTTAACAGAAGTATTGATCTGAATTCTTCAGAGAAGGGAAGTGGTTCAGGTTTTTATTCACCTTTGGTTTTAAGTATCGCACAAAAAGAAAATATAAGTTTTGAGGAATTACAATCAATCGAAGGAAGCGGATTGGAAGGAAGAGTTACTAAGAAAGATATTCTTGCTTATATAGAAAAAAGAAAAGACGTAAAAGTACAAGCTTCTGAAGCCGGACAAGCTCAAGTTAAGAAAGAAGTTATATCTGCAACACCGGCATCGGCTTTTGTTCCATCCACATCTCAGACTGTTTATAATGAAGCAGATGTTGAAAAAATTCCAATGGATAATATCCGTCAGAGAATTATGGATCATATGGTGCTTAGTCGTGATACTTCGGTTCACGTTACAGAACTGATTGAGGTTGATATGACAAGAATTCATAATTTTATTTCTGCAAAGAAAGATGAAATTATGAAAAATGAAAATGCTAAGTTAACTTATATGGCATTCATCGCTGATGCAGTTGTGAAAGCATTAAAAAAATATCCGCTTGTAAATTCTAGTATCGATGGGAGTACAATACTTCAAAAGAAATTTATAAATCTTGGTATTGCTGTTGCTATTGAACCAAGTGGTTTAATTGTTCCAAACATTAAAGGGGCAGGGGATAGAAATGTAATCGGTCTTGCAAAAGCAATTGCCGATCTTGCAAATCGTTCACGAACAAAAAAACTTACTCCGGATGATATTAGTAACGGAACATTTACAATTACAAATTATGGTGTATTCGGAACTATATTTGGGACACCAATAATTAATCAACCTGAAGTTGCAATACTTGGAGTTGGAGCAGTACAGAAGAAACCCGTAGTGATTGAAGTGGATGGCTCCGATACATTTGCAGTAAGACACATTATGGCATTAACACTTTCACACGATCATCGTTTGGTTGATGGTATGCTTGGTGGATTGTTTTTAAAGAGTATTAAAGAAACTTTAGAAAATTTTGAAGGAATATAGAATAAAAATCGTAGAACAGACTTTAGTCTGTTAATTGCTCAGAATGAATTCTGAACTACGAGAATATCTGATTAAGTTTGGAAAGATTTATGATAAATCAACATCAACGCGCATTTAAAGAAGAAGCTGAAAAAGCAAATAAAGATTTAGGCAAAAGACCTGATTGGCTTAAAGTAAGGTTACCAATCGGAGAAAATTACTCCGATGTAAAAAATCTTATGCGCAGACAAAAACTTAATACTGTTTGCGAAGAAGCTAAATGTCCAAATATTTCAGAATGCTGGAACCATCGTACTGCAACATTTATGATTCTTGGCGATACCTGCACACGAAGCTGCGGTTTTTGCAATATCAAAGTCGGAATACCAAATGAACTTGATGTTGAAGAACCAAAACGTGTTGTTGAATCTGTAGTGGAATTAAATCTTCGTCACGTTGTAATTACTTCTGTAAACAGAGACGAGTTGAAAGATGGCGGCTCCACAATATTTAAAGAATGTGTTAGATTAATTCGAGAACAAAAACCTGATTGCACGGTTGAAATTCTAATTCCTGATTTTAAAGGTGATGAAGAAGCATTTAAAATTATAATGCAAAATCCACCTGACATCTTGAACCACAATATGGAAACTGTTTCAAGACTTTATCATGCTGTTCGTCCACAGGCAAAATATGAAAGAAGTCTTGAACTTATTAGATGGTTTAAATCAAAAGGACTAAAAACAAAAAGCGGAATAATGGTAGGAATAGGTGAGAAGCCAGAGGAAGTTATAGATTTGATGAAAGATTTAGTCTCCCACGGTTGTGATATTTTAACAATCGGACAATATCTGCAGCCAACAAAAGAGCATTTACCTGTCGATCGTTTTGTTACTCCTGATGAATTTAAAATGTACAAAGAAGAAGGTTTAAAGATTGGTTTTAAGATTGTAGAATCATCTCCACTTGTTCGTAGTTCTTATCATGCCGATGAACACGCAAGAGCAATTTTCAATCAAAAGTTATGATAATATTAATTATCTAAAAAAGTGTTTAATGTTTAGTGAATTATTCCTATTTTTATCACGCAAAAATCAAAAAAGTTTTTATCGAAATAATTATACATAATGAAATTTAACTCTTTCTTATTTATCCTGCTTCTACAAATCACTTTTTCAAATTTCTTACTTGCACAAGAAAATCAGTACGTCTTACCAAAAATTTCAGTTGATCAAAGCAGATATACAAATATCGGAAATATTGGTTTTTCTGTAACTAATTTTGGAATGTACGGAAGCGGTTGGGTAAATTGGCCTAACGTTCCTTCTTGCGAGTATCCAATCGGCAGCGGAATTGAACATCTTTTTGCCGGTGGACTTTGGGTTGGTGGTTTTACTAAAGATAATTTAAATAGTACAAATAAAAACGGTCCTTTCGTTTCAACTGGTGCAATTGATGCTTCATCAATTAGTTCCAGCAGAGGTGGTGGATTTGAATTTACAAATTCGACTGAGGACAAAATAATTGAAAGATCCAGTTTACTTGACTCAAGATATTATAATCCTAATGCAATTTCGCATCAGGATTTTTTAATGGATTTTGCCGATACTAATGTCAGATATTTAAATGGGCAAGTTATTCCTGAACACGTTCCATTGGGAATTGCAGTTCATCAGGAAACATATGCATGGAATTTTCCGTTTGCAGATTATTTTGTGATTTTAAATTACACTATTAAAAATGTTTCTAAAAAATATCTTGATAGTGTTTATGTCGGTTTATGGACTGATGCAGTTGTTAGAAATACAAAACTAACCGGCAGACCGTCAGGTTCGGCTTTTTATACTCACGGTGGTGATGGTTATTTTGATTCTTTAAACTTAGCATACGAATTTGATGTTGATGGAGATCCCGGTTTTACAGATAGCTATATTGGTATCACATATCTCGGTTCTACACCTGAGATAAATAATTCATTTGTTATTAATCAGAATGAAATTTTGCCGGCTACTAATTTTAATTCCTGGACACATAACAATACCACAGATGTTCTACACCTGAGATAAATAATTCATTTGTTATTAATCAGAATGAAATTTTACCGGCAACTAATTTTAATTCCTGGACACATAACAATACTACAGATGCAAACTTTTTTGCCCCACAAGATGATATTTCAAGATATCATAAAATGCAGGGATACTTTGGAAGCACAAATCGTTATGGCGATGGGATTGATCCAAATACATTAAAACAGGCTTCCAACAGATCAATTACATTAACTCGTGGTTATTATAAAAATATTGCACCCGGTGATTCCATAAACGTTGTCTTTGCAGTTGTTTGTGCAAAGAAATTTGGTAATGATCCCGCTGCACTTGATTTACCAATTCAGCGTGCAACATTATACAGTAATGTTGATTGGGCTTTAAGAGCTTATTATGGAAATGATAGAAACAGAAACGGTATCATTGAACCTATTGAAGATATTTTTGGAGATGGCAAGATTCACCGATATATTCTTCCTGCGCCGCCAACATCACCCGTTGTTAAAGTTATTCCTGAAAATAATAAAGCGACAATCTATTGGGATAAAAGAGCTGAGTCTTCCATTGATCCAATTTCAGGACTTAAAGATTTTGCCGGATATAGAGTTTATCGAACACAAACCGGATTTGATCTTACAGATAAACAGGATATTCTTAAGTCATTGGTTTTAATGACACAGTTGGACACTGCCGGCACTACTGGATTTAATACAGGATTTAGTATTGCAGAACTTAAGGAGCCGGTTACCTTTCCAAATGACACTACTAAATATTACTACAAAATTGAAGTCCCTAATCTCTTAAATGGTTGGCAGTATTTATTTACTGTAACTGCATTTGATAAAGGTGATTTAGTAAATAATCTGGAACCTCTTGAGTCGAGTCTCCTGGCAAATATTAAAAGAATTATTCCGGGAACACCTCCCGATGAAAATGAAGATACCGAAGTTGGTGTTTATCCAAATCCGTACTACGGAACAGCTTTATGGGATGGAAGTTCCGAACGATTAAGAAAAATTTATTTTTATAATCTTCCCGCTGAATGTGAAATTACTATTTATACTTTAGCCGGCGATATTGTAAAAAAAATGGAACATAGTTCATCACAGAATGGAAGTAATATCCGATGGTTTGAACAATATGCCAGTGATGGTAAACAGCAATTTGCCGGTGGTGAGCATGCTTGGGATCTTATCACTGATAATGATCAAGCTATTGCCACGGGTTTATATTTATTTACTGTTAAAAACAGTAAAACCGGTAATATTAAAACGGGAAAGTTTTTAGTAATTAAATAATTCATATAAATGGAGCACAATATGAAAAACAAATTATTTTTCACTTCACTAATGGTATGGCTGCCGATTCTATTTTTTGTAATGTTTACAAAAATTTCATTTGCACAAAAAACCTATCCTTTAGTGACATTGCATGATATTAATTATATCGCAGATTCTTTACTACCAAGTTTGCCCCCAACTCCATTAGCTGGTGATACAGTGCGAGTAAGAGGAGTAGTTACTGTTCGAACTGTCGTTGGTTCTAATCAACCCGGGGTTGGAGATCGAAGACCTGTAATTTGGGCAGGTGCACGCTGGGCTTGTTATATCCAAGATAAAGATAATCCGGAATGGGGTGGAATCCAGATTTTGCAGAATGATACTACCAGTGCCGCTGCTCAACAAACTTTAATTGATCTGGCTGATACTGCAACTGTATATGAATTTACTGGAATTGTAACACAATACTATACAACAACGGAATTAGTTCTCATTACAGCTCCAAGTCCGATTCCAATTGAAGAAATTGAAACTTTACCTAAAAGACCGGATCCTATTCAGCTAACACTTGACAGTTTGTTTTCCAGTCCAACAAAAGGTAATTACTTTATGAGAAAATATCAGGGCGTATATGTTGAAATTAAAGCTGATGAAAATCATGATCTTATAACCTCAGATAGAGTTACTGGGACTACTTCAACTTCCGGTAACTTTAAAATAAATGATGGCAATGGTAGATATGTTATGGCTTATGCACAATCAACATATTTTAAAATGAATTCAAATGGTATAAGACCAACTTATCAATCACCAGTAAATGGAACTTACTTATCATATATCCGCGGCGTTTTAACTATGAGATCTAATGCAACTGTTGGTGTAGATTATTGGATAGTGCCATTGTATCCGGAAGATTTAGGCCCAGCACTCGTTACTCCACCTTCTGTAAGTAATGTTGTAAGAAACGTTGCATTAGTTACATCAAATCTTCCTGTAACAGTTAAATGCTTAGCAAAAGGTGTTCAGGCAGGGATTAAAAGTGTAAAATTATTTTATAGAGTAAATCAGGGTGCGTTAGATTCCTTAGATATGACGAACACAATAGCGGATTCAATTTATTCCGCAACAATTCCCGGAGTTGCATTAGATTCCGCATTAGTTGATTATTATGTAAAAGCAACAGATCTAAATGGAACAAGCGTATTAAATCCGGCAAACATAAATACCAATAGATATTTTTATTTAGTATTAAACAGGCAGTTAACTATTCAGGATGTTCGCTACACACCATTTGTAAGTGCATACAGCGCTTATAATAATTTTAGAGTTTCAAATATTGAAGGTGTTGTTATATCGGATACTTCTGATATACCGGGCAGCATAAACAGAGGCGGAACAAATCCACCACGTATTTATATTCAAAACGTTGGTGGTCCCTGGAGCGGAATTTTATTAGGAACTATCGGTGCCAACTCTAATGCAATATTAAATCTGCATAGAGGTGATCGTGTTTCAGTTTCAGGAACTGTTATGCTTGGTAGTCTTGGAACGAAGATTGACTCTATCACAAACATACAGGTTCTTTCTTCAAATAATACTTTGCCAGCACCGCAATTATTAGCAACGAATGAAATTGGTGTAAATCTACAAGGTGCTTTAACCGCAGAAAAATGGAATGGCACTCTGGTTAAGTATCAAAATATTGTTATTGATAGTTTAAATGCTGATGGCACAAGTAATTTTGGTGAATCTTATGTAAATGATGGAACGCTGCCGCATACACGTCTTATCTGGTCTGATGGAAACACACATTATCATAATGGATGGAATACATCTTTTATTTCTAAACCTAATTATATCTTCGTAGCAAAAGGGGATAGATTTGGTGAAGTTGTTGGAGTTCTTGGCTATACACATGCTTATTATAAATTAGCTCCCAGAAAAGATGATGATATAACAGGATACGTTTCTGATGTAGATGCTAACAAAGATAAAAATGGTATTCCTGATAAATTTGTTGTTGAACAGAATTATCCGAATCCATTTAATCCTTCCACAATAATTGCTTATTCTATTCCTCAGGAGGGATTTGTATCTGTAAAAATTTACAACCTGCTTGGGCAGGAAGTTGCCACACTTGTAAATGATGTTCAATCACCGGGTAATTACAAAGTTAATTTTGATGCATCAAGACTTTCATCGGGAGTTTATTTCTATAGCGTTAAAAGTGATAACTTTTCTATAGTTAAAAAGATGATGCTGATGAAATAAGGTGTAAAGGGTTTATCTCAAGAGTAAATTTGTCATCACGAGTCCCGACGTGTCGGGACGAAGTGATCTCAATTAAACTTTAAATTTGAAAGATTACTTCTCCCAACTTTATCGGGATCGCATTGACATTTTTAGACTTTTGATACTGCCTCTTAAAAAGAAAGAGCTTAAGAATTAGAAGCGTTTTAAAAGTTTACAATAACAAGCTGTTAACTTGGGTCAATAAAATATTTTGAAGTTTTTTAGGTAGAATTATTTTGGTCAGAAAAAAAATATTATCGTTTATTCAGAACATTAATTTTATGAATATTAAAGTTGAGCTTCTTAAAAAAGCTGTTTGGCTGAGTTTAGCGGGACTCGTACTTTTATTTTCATTAGTATCGTGTTATGATGAAATGCCTAATAACCCGGTTGCAAACCAACCACCAACTACTAAAATATTTCTTCAACCTGATGAAAGTATTACTCAACAACCAAGTAAAATTAGACTACATTGGACAGGAGACGATCCTGATGGAATAGTAATCGGATTTTATTTTTCGTTTGATGGAGTTCATTGGGCATTCACAGCAAAGAATGATAGTTTATTCGAATTAAAAATTGGTGCAGTTGATACAACTTTTGATTTTAGAATCTCGGCGGTTGATAATAGTGGAAATGGTAAGTACGATACTCAAATTTTTCAGAATAATATCAATTATGGACCCGAACCTTATACAGATAGAAATCATAACGGGAAATGGGATGAGGGTGAACAATTTATTGATATTGGTTTAATTGATCCAAATCCAGCGACTCTTCTGTTACCGATTAAAAATTCTGCTCCTGTAATTTCATGGAATGTACTAAGCACAATTCCCGATACTTCTTTCCCTGCAATGTCTTTTGGTTGGAACGTTACTGATATTGATGGCGATGAAACGATTACAAGAATTAAAATTGCTTTAAACGATACAGCTAATGCTATTTATTTAAATGGCGGGGTCAGAACTATTACGGTTAAGACCAAAGATTTTGTAAATGATAATCCATTGTTAGACATACTGATAGATGGAAATCCAAGTAATTTAGCACCTGTAAAACTGCCAGGTTTAATTTACAATTCTAATAATAAGATTTTTGTTCAGGCAGAAGATATTTCAAGTGCTAAATCCAAATGGATATCCTTGCCGGATTCAACTCATACATGGTATGTTAAAAAGCCAAAAGGCAAATTGCTAATTGTTGATGATTATAAGATAGTTGATGATGCCGCAGGTTTTTACGCTCAGATGATGGATAGCTTAGGATTTACTAACAAATATGATATACTAAATTTACAGGTATCAAAATTCCCTTACTTAAACACAACATTTTTAGAAACAATAAAGTTATACGATGCTGTTTTGTGGTACACTGATAATGATCCTTCATTAAATCTTGCAAACTTTGCAGTTCAAAATTATAATGCAGCAGGTGGAAAATTATTTTTATCAATGCAATTCCCCCAAACGATTGACTTATTGCAGATAGAAGGATTTTTACCGATTGAAACCGATTCAAGTTATTACAGATCCAGTATTTCTTTAAATACCTTAGTTGCTTCAAAGGATTCCTTAAATTATCCTAATCTGATGTCGAACAGATCTTTTGCAAGAGTAAGAGCATTTAAACTTAAAAGTCTTGGCGTTACTCCACTTTACTATTTCCCAAATGGTGAACTTAAAGGTTACATCGGATTTGAAAATAGTGGTAAAAATTTATTTTATATCGGTGCACCTTTACAGAGGATTAATGGTAAACCGGGAAGCATTCAGAAATTATTAAGAAAAGTTTTATTTAATGATTTTAATTTAACTTTATGAACATCCATTTAAGAATGAATAATTTATACCAATCAGTTTCATCATTTAATTTAATTTTATTGATGAAAAAATTTCATTTAATAATATTTTTAATTTTAATTTCAATCGTTCAATTAAATGCGCAAACCGGCACAATATCAGGCAAAATTATAGATAAGAAAACCGGAGAAACTTTACCCGGCGTTAATATAATTCTTAAAGGCACATATTACGGCGCAGCCACTGATATAAATGGAAAGTTTACTATACCTGCAATCAATCCCGGAACTTATACTATTGAAATTTCCTTAATCGGTTATAAATCTGTTCAACTTACCGGATATCAAATTTCTTCAGGTCAAAATAAAAAAATTGATGTTGAACTTGAGGAAACTGTATTAACTCTTGGGCAGGATGTTATTGTTGTTGGTGAAAAACCATTACTTGATGTTGAGGAAACTCAAAGCAAAAGAACTATCTCGAAAGAAGATATCGCGTCTTCCATCGTTGAAAACATTACTGATCTTGTTAGTTTGCAGGCAGGTGTAGTCAAATCTGATAATGAAATTCATATTCGCGGTGGCAGATCATACGAGAATGCGTTTTTACTTGATGGAGTTTCAGTACAAGATCCGCTTGCGGGAACAGGGTTCGGCCTTCAACTCAGTGCTAATTCCATTGAAGAGGTTGAAGTTATAACCGGCGGTTATAATGCAGAGTTTGGTCAGGCAACATCAGGCGTTGTAAATGTGCGAACACGTGAAGGTGGAGATAGATATCACGGATCAATTTCATATAAAACTGATCATTTAAAAGACAGATCATCTTACCATATTTTTAATACAGATATACTTGAAGCTAATTTTAGCGGACCTGAACCGATAACTACTTATATTTTACCGGAGCTTGGATTAAAAATTCCCGGAGAGTTATCCTTCTTCGCTAATTTTTATGCTGGCATCAGCGATGGAATTACACAGGGTTATTATAAAGCTACCGCAAATAAAGTTTATTCCTCTATTTTTCACGGTTCAAAATTTGCACCACGCGCAGAGAATAACTGGTTTTGGATGGGCAAGTTAACTTATAAATATTCACCAACATTAAAATTTAATTATTCAGTAAATCAATCAGTAAACATCAATCAAAATTCGCAATCATTACAATCGAATCTTGAGTATGTTGAACCAAGTCCGGGTTATCAATATGCGTATCAAAGAATACTTGATAGTGCAAATACATATACTCACAGCAATATCTATCAAACTTTTGGTGTAACTCATACATTAAATCCAAAAACATTTTATGAATTAAAATTTAATTACTTCTTTACTCATTTAAGAGCTGATGCAAACGGCAAGCAATGGTATCAATATAATGAGCATCTTGATATTCCAAATTTTCCGATTGAGTACTATAATACAAATCGTGATACAATTGGTATAATTCCAGGTGATGGTTTTTGGGATATTGGTAATCCTGATACCTGGCATGATCATTATGTGCAGGAGTATTCATTACGCGGTGATTTAACTAGTTTTTTTGATGAGAAAAATAAATTTAAGGCAGGATTTGAAGTTAAGTTTCAGGAAATGCAGTCGATTGATATTTATCAACCCTGGGTGGGAGAACTTGGATTTAATAATGATATCTACAAAGTTCGGCCTGCACTGGGATCATTTTATGCGCAGGATAACATTAATTTTTCCGGTATGATATTAAATTTTGGTCTGCGTTTAGATTACTGGTTTCCGGGTAAATATGTTGATGATGCAATAAATAATCCTGATGTAATTACTATTCCGGATGAAACAAGAATAAATTATAAAAATGATACTTTTGGTTGGTTCGGTGATAGAAGATTCAAAGCAAGATTAAGCCCTCGTCTTGGTATATCACATCCGGTTTCAGATAATCAAACATTGTTTTTCTCTTATGGACATTTCAGTAAATGGCCTAATCCACAATTTGTTTATGCAAAACTGGATCCGGTTAGTGCACAATCATCATTTCAGAAATTTGGAAATCCAAATCTTAATCCTGAAACAACTGTTGCCTATGAGCTTGGATTAAAAACTCAATTTTCTAATGATGATGTTTTAACGATAACAGCTTATTATAAAGATATTTTTGATTATGTAAGCACAAGAACTGCAATAATTTCTTCCGTAAGACTTTCATCGCGCAGCTTTACAACTTACGTTAATTCTGATTATGCACGATCAAGAGGAGTTGAAGTTGAGTACAGAAAACGAATAGGGAAATGGTTTTCGGGTTCAGCTAATTTCACATACTCGATTGTTACCGGTAAGAGCACTTCACCGGATGAAGGCGTTCTTGTTTTAAGAGGTGATATTAATGAATCTGTAAAAGAATTATATATGAGTTGGGATCGCCCGATTAATGCATCTGTTTCAACTAATTTTTATGTTGAAAAAAACAATGCATTATTCGGATTTGGCAATGGAATACTTGATGATTACAATCTTTCAATCAGAGGTCAATTTCAATCGGGTAAAAGATATACGCCTGTCGTTTTTACAGGAATTTCTTCGCAAACAGGAAGACCGGAATATGAAAGCAGCAAGTATGATCGTAACAGTAAAATAGGTGATAATTGGTTCTGGATTGATTTGAATTTTGAGAAATATTTTTCAATAAGCCAATTGAAATTTTCTTTCTTTGTTGAAATAAACAACTTACTCGATACTAAAAATTCAGCTATAATAAATCCGGTAACTGGTAGAGCTTATGAATATGGTGATCCAACTCCTCTGGGCTGGAATGATCCATTATATCCTGATTTACAAGCACCGATTTCACCTTATCCATACAATCCGGCAAGATATTTAACTCGTAGAAATATAAAAATTGGCGTGAGTTTGAGATTTTAATATGAAATATTTAATAGCATTTTTATTAGTAATAATTACTTTTGCAGAAATTAAACCCCAACTTTTTCCTATGCTTGGTGGTCAGCGAGCAGGAATATCTACTGCACAGTTTCTAAAAATTGGAGTTGGCGGAAGAGCAACTGCAATGGGTGATGCCTTCATTGCAGTCGCTAATGATGCATCTGCTTTATATTGGAATCCTGCCGGATTATCACAGTTTGAAGATAACCAAATTATTTTTTCACATAATAATTGGGTTGTAGATATCAATCATGAATTTTTAGGAGCCGTTTATCACCTTGATGATGCAAATACATTTGGAGTTTCTTTAACTTCACTTTCAATGCAAGATATGAAAGTAACGACAGAGTTTGCGCCATTTGGAACCGGCGAATACTTTGGATTCAGTGATCTTGGTCTGGCAATTTCCTATTCAAGAAAAATGACAGATCAGTTTAGCTTTGGCGGAACAATTCGTTATATCGAGGAAACATTGGACGTTCTAAAAATGCGTGGTGTTATGATTGATCTTGGTACTTATTATTGGACAGGATTAGGAACAACCCGTTTTGCAGTAACAGTATCAAATTTTGGAAATAATCTTGCACCTGATGGAGAAGTTGTTCTTATAGGTAAAAGATCTAAATCAGATTGGCAGGCATTTTCACCACCAACAATTTTTAGAATTGGTTTTGCCTTCGAACCTTATCAGGATGATGAAAATAAAATAACAACTTCCATACAACTTAATCATCCGAATGATAACAGTGAAAACTTATCTTTAGGTCTTGAATACGTCTGGAACAAAATGTTCTTTGCCAGAGGCGGATATAAATTTAATGTGGATGAACAAAATTATTCATTCGGCGCAGGAATTAATCTCCCAATTAACATTGCTAATGTTAGTGTTGATTATGCATTTGCCAACTTTACCAGATTAGGTTCAGCACATCGATTTTCTATTATACTTGGTTTATAAATATTATTTAATTCTAATCAACTTTTTTTGATGATATGAATCTTAATCAATTAATTAAAAAACTTAATCTAATGAAGAAATTTTTTGCAGTATTTCTTATCGCAATTATAATTGCAGGATGTTCTGATAAATTTGATATCAATCAGTTTAGCGCATACAATAATAATGTGAATATTGGTGGAGATACACTCTATATTCAAACCGGCGAACCATTAAAAGGTTTCAACAATCCTCAGGCCATGTTAATGGGTAAGGAACCTTTTATTTATGTATGCGATACTGATAATAATAGAATTGTTATGATTGATATTGCAGGAATAGTTCATGGAAGTCTGCCGATTAAAAGACCCATTGCGATTGCACAAGATTATAGATTAAACCTGATTGTTTGCGCCGATTTTGATACTGCAAACGTAACTTATAGTGCAATTTATAAGATAGATCTTTTCTCCGCCGGGCATCAGATTCAAAATGCAAAAGTTACCAGAATACTTCCAATCAGAGATGTTGATTTTAATGTCCAAAGACGTTACACTGCTGTAACGGTATTTTATGATAATTCATTTTTTGTTGCCAGAACAGGACCGAACAACTCGAGTGTTTCTAATCCTGATAATTCTATTTTCAAAATTGCCCCAAAGAAATTAGCAGCGGGTGGTGATATTTTAGTCCCTTCAGATGGGGATACACTTACCATTGAACGCGTTCCTTTTATTGATCCATTAAGTCAGGGTTTGATTTCTGCAAACGGAATAAATTGTATGACATCTTTTAACAAAAATAATATGGATTTTATTGCAACTTTATCAGGTGAATCAAGTTTTAAAGCACAATGGTTCCATTTTTATTCATCAGGTATTGAAGAAAAATATGTTAGTCAATTTAATCCAAGAGATGGAGTAGATTTTGTTAAACCGAACAGATTTTTGAACCCCGTTGGTTCTTGTTTAGACCAATCAGGAAATATCTATATAGCAGATGCTGGAAAGGACAGCGTATTTAAATTTAACTCATCGGGTAATGAACTTCAGTCGTTCGGTGGCTCTGCAATTTTTAACAAGCCCAGCGCAGTAGCGTATTTTAATAGAGTATTATACGTTTTAGATGCTGTAAAAAATCAAATATTAAGATTCAAATTATCAACGGATTTATAATGAAAAATTTAAAAGGTGTACTGTTTGTTTTGATGCTTCTTACAATCTCTATTTATCCACAATCAATAATAATTAATGAAATCTATAATTCAAGCGCCAGTGATGAATGGGTTGAATTATTAGTTGTTAATGATGGGGTTGATTTAAGAGGATGGGACATAAGAGATTTTAGTAGTGCTGGAGTCGCCCAACAGCCGTTGGTATTTACAAATAATTCATTATGGAGTAATCTAAAAAAAGGAACCATCATTGTAGTAGGCAAAGCTGAAAATACATTTTTAGAAGATCTAGACCCAAGTGATTATTTACTAATAGTTAAATCAAATAATGCACTATATTTTTCAGGGAATGTTTTTTCATTTGCAGGTGCTTCAGATGCTGTTCAAATTCGTAACAGTTCTCAGACTCACATATTTGGTGTATCCTGGGGCTCAGCTAATGCCAATAGTTTACCAAGCCCTAAAGTCCATTTTACCGGTTCATCGACAAGCAATACATCTACATTCTTTAAAGAAGATGATGTTTCAAAATTGACTAATACCACGAATTGGACTCAGAATGGAACGCCTACAATGGGTGTTGGTAATACCACAAATAATATTAACTGGATAACTTCATTAAGAGCACGTGTAGAAGGTTCCGGTAGCGTTACATTAAATCCGAAAGTAGTAACAGGTGATTCCGTAATCAATCTATCTTTTAGTTATAAAAAAGAATCTCTGTATAATATAAATAAGTTAAAAATTATTATTCCCGCAGGTTTTTCCTGGTCTCAGAATATTTCGCACGTTGCCATCACAAATTTTACAGCAACAACAGAAGTAAATGCAGATACCATCCTTTTTACAAATATTAATTTTACTAATGACTCAGTTTTGATATCAATTTCTGATGTTACTACTCCTTTCTTTACAGGCAAGTATAAATTTTTATTTCAATCCGGTATTGATTCACAAATTGATAATGTAAGCCCCACACCATTTGTAACAGTTTATGGCGCACCAATACCAATAGCAGATGCAAAAGAAAATTATCCGAATGGTGTGGCTATTCATTTAGGTGAATTAGTTACAATAAGAGGAATAGTTACGGTAAGTAATCAATTTGGCAGTCCAAGTTATATACAAGATAATAGTGCAGGCATTTCTATCTATGGATCGGGTTTTTCAAATGCAGTTCAAGTTGGGGATGAGGTGCTTGTTTCAGGCACAATCACTCAATTCAGTGGATTAAATCAATTAGAACTCCCGACTTTACATTCTATAATTAGCAGTGGCAACACAGTTGAACCATTGCTTGTAAGTCCTCTAATGTTAAGCGGTGATGGTATAGATGGTATTGAGAATTATGAGGGCAGGCTTGTTCGTGTTAACGCCGTTTTGGTTAGGGATTTAAATGGAAATGCTGTTAGTAATTGGGCCTATCAAAATTATATGTTAACTGGGTCAAACCTATCTGATACAGTGCAAATTAGAATTGATAATGATACTCAAATAATTGGTACAGTTGCTCCTGCCGGTAGGTTTGATATGGTGGGAATTTTAAGCCAATATAAAACTGCACTTCCTTTTATTGGTGGATATCAATTGATGCCACGATTTTTATCCGATATCATTTCTAAAGGTCCTATTATAGACAGATATCCTGAAGAAGTTGAACTTATGCCAAACTCAATTACATTGGAATGGCACACAATTAATCCGGGAACTTCAAGAGTCAGATATGGCAAGACTACTAATTACGAGCTAGGAGTAATTGAACCAGATAATGATTTAACCACTATTCATAACATTACAGTAAGTGGTCTAAACACTGCAAATATATATAATTTACAAGCTTTTTCAGTAGCTAATTCTGATACAAGTTTTTCAGGGAATATCATCAGCAGTACAACTTCTGATTTTCCTACAACTGGAGAAATCAATGTATTCTTCAATAAAGATGTAAACTACAGTGTCTCGGCTGGAATTAATGCTGTTGGAAATGCTGACTTTACAAGTCTATTAATTCAAAAAATAAATAATGCAAAACGTTCCATCGATTTTTCACTTTATAGCTTAAGCGGAACTGTTGGTGCCAATGTTGCAACAGCTTTATTGAATGCTAAAAATCGTGGTGTTAAGATCAGAGCAATTGGAGAATTTGATAATAAAAATACAGCCCCATGGAATACTTTAAGAAATAATGGCATTCCATTTATCGATGATACGTTTGGGAATAATGACGGAAGCGGGCTTAATCATAACAAATTTTTTATTATTGATTACTGTAATGGTGCACCTGACAGTGTTTGGGTAATTACAGGTTCATGGAATCCAACTGATCCAGGGACAAATGATGACAGCCAGAATTTACTTTTCATTCAGGATGTAGCATTAGCTGGTGCATATACTACAGAATTTGAAGAAGAGTGGGGAAGTGATACTGATACACCGAATGCACAAAATTCAAGATTTGGTTCTCGTAAATTGAACAACACACCTCACAACTTTGTAATTGGTGGTATCAAGGTCCAAAGTTATTTTAGCCCAAGTGATGGAACAAATTATCAAATTGGTAAAGCATTAGGTAAAGCTGAAAAATCAATAAATGGGGCAGTAATGACTATTACCCGAAGAGATTTAGCAGATTCAGTTATTGCTGCTAAAAATAGGAATTGTAAAACCAGATTAGTTTTAAGCAACGACACTGATACCGGAACTCAATATCCATATTTACTTGCTAATGGTGTTGATATCAGATTAAAAGGATTTTCTACCGGATTGCTTCATCATAAATATGCAGTAATTGATGCTGAGCCAATCGGATATAAACCATACTTAATTACTGGCTCACATAATTGGTCTTCATCAGCGGAAAATAGTAATAATGAAAACACATTGATTATTCAGGATGATAAAATTGCCAATTTATATTTGCAAGAATTCGCAGCCAGATATTATGAAGCCGGCGGTAAAGATTCTATTAAAATTTATACAACGGGTGTTGATGAGGATAAGTCCAAAATTCCTACAGAATTTATATTACATCAAAATTATCCAAACCCTTTTAATCCAAGCACAACCATAAAATTTGAAATTCCAAAATCTCAGAAAGTGCAACTTATTTTATTTGATATTTTGGGTAGGGAAGTAAAAACTCTCTACAATGATTTGGCTCCTGCCGGAGTAATTACAATTGATTTTAAAGCAGATGATTTAGCAGATGATTTAGCAAGCGGAATGTATATTTATCGCCTAAAAACAGATAATTTCTCAGTTTCGAAGAAGATGGTACTGCTTAAGTAAATAGATTAAAAGTTTGTTTAAGTAGGGTTGATTCTATAATTTTACACCTCAAAAATCAATAAATAAGGAATAAGAATGAGCGATTTAATTGGTAAAATAATTCAAATTATTGGACCTGTTGTTGATATCGAATTTGAAGAAAACCATCTTCCAAAAATTTTTAATGCAGTCAAAATTCCAAGAACTTCTACTGAAGGTAAAAAAGAAGATTTGATAGTTGAAGTGCAACAGCATCTTGGTGAAGATAGAGTTAGAGCCGTTGCAATGGATTCCACGGATGGTTTAGTGCGTGGGATGGAATGCTTTGATACAGGAAACCCAATTATGGTACCAGTTGGTCCAACTACTTTAGGACGATTGATAAATGTTGTTGGTGATGGGATTGACGGGTTGGGCGAAATTAAGGCAGAGAAAAGATATCCCATTCATAGACCAGCGCCTTTATTTAAAAACTTATCTACCCAAACAGAAATGTTTGAAACAGGTGTTAAAGTTATCGATTTGATGGAACCTTATAGCAAAGGCGGAAAGACAGGATTATTTGGTGGTGCAGGAGTTGGCAAAACAGTAATTATCCAGGAACTAATTCATAATATTGCTAAACAACATGGCGGCTTTTCAGTTTTTGCTGGTGTTGGAGAAAGAACCCGTGAAGGAAATGATCTTTGGCTTGAGATGAAAGAGTCTGGTGTTATTGATAAAACAGCTTTAGTATTCGGTCAGATGAATGAACCACCTGGAGCAAGGTTGAGAGTAGCTTTAACCGCTTTATCTATTGCAGAATATTTTAGAGATGAGGAAGAAAGAGATGTTTTACTATTCATCGACAATATATTCCGATTTACTCAGGCGGGTTCAGAAGTATCAGCACTTTTAGGAAGAATGCCTTCTGCGGTTGGTTATCAGCCAAATCTCGCAACAGAAATGGGCGCTTTACAAGAAAGGATTACCTCAACTGATAAAGGTTCTATAACATCCGTACAGGCAATCTATGTCCCTGCAGATGACCTTACTGATCCTGCTCCTGCTGCTGCGTTTGCCCATCTTGATGCAACAACAGTATTAAGCAGACAAATTTCCGAGCTTGGTATTTATCCCGCAGTTGATCCTCTGGATTCTACTTCAAGAATTTTGGAACCCGGAATATTAGGACAAGAACATTATGATGTTGCAAAAAACTGCAAAGAAATTCTTCAACATTATAAAGATTTACAAGATATTATTAACATCCTTGGTATGGATGAATTATCAGACGAAGATAAGATTGTAGTTAGGCGCGCAAGAAGAATCCAAAGATTTTTCAGCCAACCTTTCCACGTTGCTGAAGCTTTTACGGGAAAAGCAGGGAAGTATGTTAAGTTGGAAGATACCATTAGAGGATTCAAAGGAATTATTGACGGTAAATATGATGAGCTTCCTGAATCCGCTTTTATGTATGTTGGTACTATTGAAGAAGCAGTTGAAAATGCTAAGCAAATGGCTTAATAATGATTATGAATGAATTAACTCTTGATATCGTAACTCCTTCTAAATCTGTCTTTAAAGGTGAGATAAAATCTATTACTGTTCCAGGGACGAAGGGAAGTTTTCAGGTTTTAAAAAATCACGCACCTATAGTAAGTACTTTTGAAATTGGAATGATTAAAGTTGAACTGCCTGACTCAAAAAATAATTACTATGCAACTGCAGGCGGTACGATTGAAGTACTTGATAATGAAATTATTGTTCTGGCAGATTCTATTGAATCAGTTAGTGATATAGATGTTGAAAGGGCAGAAAAAGCAAAACAACGTGCCAAAGAAAGACTGGCAAATAAAACAAGTGAAACAAATGTTTTACGTGCAAGAGCAGCACTTGCCAGGGCCATAAATAGATTAAACGTTAGGGAAAAATACTCTAATGAATAATATTTATTAATATATCGGCATGTAACCTATTATAATATTTTGTAAAGTAGATATAAAAAATGTCATTCAATAAAAGTTGAATGACATTTTACTTTTTAAATCACAAAAAAAGTGATGAAAGAAATTATAATAAATTATACTTTTGAATAAAGCTCATTAACCTTATCCCAGTTCACAACGTTCCACCAGTTTTCAATGTATTCAGGTCTTCTGTTTTGGTATTTTAAGTAGTAAGCATGTTCCCAAACATCTAATCCTAATATAGGTGTACCTTTTACTTCAGCAACATCCATCAAAGGATTATCCTGGTTTGGAGTTGAGGATACAACCAATTTACCATTTTGTACAACTAACCAGGCCCAACCAGAACCAAATCTTGTTGCAGCCGCAGTACTGAATTTATTCTTAAATTCATCAAAGTTCCCGAATGTGGAATTAATAGCATCAGCAACTTTACCTGTAGGTTTACCACCGCCATTTTGTTTCATCAGAGTCCAGAAAAGTGAATGATTCCAGTGTCCGCCGCCATTATTTCTAACTGCTGCAGGAACTTTGGAAGCCATTGCAAATAACTCTTCGAGCGTTTTTCCTTCGAGCTCGGTACCATCAACAGCTTTGTTAAGATTTGTAACATAAGCATTGTGATGTTTAGTATAATGTATTTCCATTGTCATCTTATCGATGTAAGGTTCCAGCGCATCGTAAGCATATGGAAGTTTGGGCAATTCAAATTTAGCCATTGTATTTTTACTCCTTATTTTGTTTGAAAAATTTTGTAAGTGATCATCAACTTTACCTAAAGCAGATACAATAGGAATTGTTCCTAAAGCATAGAGAAATTTTCTTCTTTGCATAAATATCTCCTGATTTGTTAAACACCGAAAGATTCGCCACACCCGCAGGTTTTGGTTGCGTTGGGGTTATTAAATACAAATCCTTTTCCGTTTAATCCGTTTGAATAATCTAATTGTGTACCTGATAAATAAAAAAGACTTTTTCCATCAACAAATAATCTTATACCATCATATTCAATAAGAGTATCACCTTCACGGGTGGAGGGATCAAATCCAAGAGTATAGGTTAAACCTGAACATCCGCCGCCCTTAACGCCAATTCTTAAGCCAAATTCTGATGGCACTTTATTCTCTTCCATTATTTTTTTTATTTCACTAACGGCTTTTTCAGTAATTGTTATTTCCGAATCAATTTGTGTGTTGCTCATAATACACCCTTATCAATTTATTAGTTTAACATTTAATTTGCTATAAAATCATAATCTTAATACTGTGCAATAATAAACTATTTAACAGATTAATATGAAAATGGATCACCGGGTTTCGAAGTAACAAACTCCGGATAATTTACTTTCCAACCTTGTTGGCTGGTTTTTGTAAAAACACCTTGATTAACATAATAATCAGAAAGAAGCTTAGAAAGTTCCTCAGCTACTTCATAATTTATACTGATGCCTTTTTTCTCGAAATACCCCATAATTCCGTATTGTAAATCCTTTGAAAAGAAATTTGAATTGTGGAATAATGGGAACTTAGCTCTTAGGTAATTCAAAAATATCTGATTGTTATTTTTTAGTTCTTCAAAAAGTTCTGGAATATTTTTATTGCTCATATTGTTAGTCTGGTTTTTGATGTTAATGTATTTTGTTAATTAGTTTTGGTTATAAATATAAACATTCTCTGGCTATAAATTTATTGCAAATTAAATTCAAATAATCTGCGATAGTTTTGTCTCTTCAAACACTTTGTCTATTTTTTTCTGAACTTCGATCAATGGATCTCTAATTTCACAACAATTAATACGACTGCAATCTTTTTTAGTTGCACCTGTTTTTAAGCAATCTGTTATCTGATAATTCGGTTCAACTGCCTTAATTAAATCTATAAGTGAAATCTCAATTGGATTTTTTTTAAGGGTATATCCACCTTTTGCACCTTGATAAGATATTGCCAAATCACTTTTTACTAAGCTTTGTAAAACTTTAGCAACCAGTTCAAACGAAATCTTATAGCTTTCCGAAATTTCTTTAGCAGTTACATAACTGCCATGATTATTTATAGCCATATATTTGGCTGCCATAAATGCATATTCTGATTTTTTGGATAACTTAAGCATAAATAAGACTAAATTAGTCGTGTATAAACTTAAGAATTACAAAAGATAATTGCAACATCAGAATAATTCTAAAAACCTAATAGCTGAATAGATTCTTTAGCTAGATTTATAAGAGGAGTAAAATAAACACCCAATAACAAAGTTGGAGCGAGAAGAACTAAGACTATTACAAAATTAAGTGGAGATATTTCAATCTCTACATGCTTATCGGTCCTAACCAAAAACAATGCTCTTAGCACACGGATGTAATAATATAGAGCAACAACGGTATTCAATAAGGCAATGATTGCAACTACAATCATTTTTGCATCAACAAGTGCAATGAATAAATATAATTTGCCGATAAATCCTGCAGTAGGCGGTAATCCGGTAAGTGATACTAAAAATATTCCAAGTGCGGTTCCGAGGAAGGGTATTGAATAACCCAGTCCCTTGTAATCATCAATATTTTCCGAATCAATTTTATTTGCGATCAACATAACAATAAAGAAAGCGCCAAGATTCATAAACAAGTAGATTGAGAAATAAACCAATACTGCAATCAATCCCTGATCTGATAATACAGCAACACCAAGCATTAAATATCCTGCGTGTGCGATACTTGAATAAGCTAACATTCTCTTTAAATTATCCTGCCAGAGTGCAGCAAAATTTCCAAAAGTCATTGTTATGATCGAGAATACTACTAAAAGTGCCCGCCAATCAATATAAGGGATAAGCTGCCAGTAACCGGCTTTGCTTAGACTTTCTGCAAAAGTGATTTTAATAAATCTTATAAGAACTGCAAATCCGGCAGCTTTACTTGCAACACTAAGAAAAGCAGTAATAGAAATAGGAGCTCCTTCATAAACATCAGGTGTCCAGAAATGGAATGGTACAATTGAGATTTTAAATCCAATGCCAGCAAAAATCATTATGACCGAAATTAAAAATGTAATGTCGGGAATATCAGGAAACCGGAGAACTGAATTAATTTCGAAAAGATTTGTACTGCCTGTTATTCCATAAAGAATAGAAATTCCAAATAACATTATACCTGATGAAGCAGAACCATAAATAACATATTTTAAAGATGCTTCACTATTACGTACAGAGTTTTTAACAAATCCGGCAAGCACATAAGATGATAAAGAAAGTAATTCAATTGATAAATAAATTAAGATTAAATCATTTGCTGAAACAAGAAAGAACATCCCGATGATCATTCCAAGCATAAGGGAATAATATTCGCCATGTCTATCAGGACAGGATTCCACTTCTTTGGACGACATTGAAAACAGGACAATAAAAACTGATGCGATTAGAATTAATATTTTAAAGAATGCAGAAAAACTATCAACGGAAAGAAATGATTTAGTTTCAGAAAATGAAAATGCCGCTCTGGAAGTTCCAAACTCAAACAGTACAAAAATAAAAGTTATAGCTAATCCGATTATTGATATAAATGGTAGAAACTTCTTTTGCTTATTAAAAATTAAATCGAAAATTACTAATGCAATAAGAGTAAAAGATAAAATTATCTCAGGATAGATTGCCTGAATGTTTTCGAATAAATTATTTAATATCAATGTAATCACTTTAAGAAATAAAAATTAAAAAGGTTTAATTGAACTATAAATAACCTGCGCATCACTAATAAATTTTACCATTTGATTAACGGATGCATTCATCAGGTTTAACATTGGTGAAGGATAAACTCCTAAAAATATTACAATCGCTGAAAGCGGCACTAACATAAAATATTCACGTGCAGTTAAATCAGTAAGAGATTTCCATTTCTCATTAAACGGACCTAAATAAACTCTCTGAAGTGTCCAGAGCATATAGCCGGCACCCAATAAAATTCCTAGTGTAGAAATAACAGCTAAAATTCTTGTTGTTCCCGATCCAAATCCACCGAGGAAAACTAGTGCCTCGGAAATAAACCCGCTTAATCCGGGTAAACCAATTGCAGCGAAAAAGGCAACTGTAACAAAGCCGGTATATATTGGCATTTGTTTTCCTAATCCACCAAATGCATCCAGATCTCTGGTATGTGCACGATCGTAAACAACTCCAACAATTAAGAAGAGCATTGCTGTTATTGTACCATGGTTAAACATTTGCAGCACTGCACCTGAAATTCCCATCGTATTAAGTGCTGACATACCAAGCAGCACGTAACCCATATGAGAAATGGAAGAATAAGCAATCAACTTTTTAAAATCCTTTTGAGCCATAGCTGCCAAAGCACCATAAATAATATTTATCATTCCAAAGAGTGCAATAAACCAGCTTAACTGATATGTAAGTTCAGGAAATATTGGATATGATACTCTCAATATTCCATAAGTTCCCATTTTAAGTAAAACGCCGGCAAGAATAACGCTTATTGCTGTCGGAGCTTCAACGTGTGCATCTGGTAGCCAGGTGTGGAAAGGGAACATTGGTATTTTAATTGCGAACCCAACAAACAATGCAATGAATGCTATAAATCGAAGATTATTGGGATTCAGCGGGGATAAAATTCCATACTGAGTATAATTATGTGGATTCATCAATTCCAGTAAATTAAATGTAAATACTCTTGACCCATCTGCCAAGGTTTCCATCGAACTGAAATATAATCCAATCATTACTAATAGAATAAAAATACTTCCAAACAAAGTGTAAAGGAAAAACTTAATCGCTGCATATTCTCTTCTTGGTCCGCCCCAAATACCAATTAAGAAGTACATTGGAAGTAACATCAATTCCCAGAAAATGTAGAACAGAAAGAAATCAAGCGCAACAAAAACGCCCATCATTCCGGTATCAAGAAGAAGGAACATGATAAAATAACCTTTAATGGATTTATCTATACTCCAGGATGAGATAGTTGCGATAAAAGTTACAATAGCTGTTAATAGTACAAGTGGTGTACTTAATCCATCAACACCTAAGAAATAATCTATTTTTATTTTTCCAATCCAGGCAAAACCCGGTATTTCAATCCATCTGAATTTTTCTATGAACTGAAAAGAATTTGGATCGTTAATTCCACCAGCGGAGTAGTTAAAATTCATCAAAAGAATTATTGATAAAATAACCTGTAATCCGGTTATAACAAGAGTTGTAACCTTTATAGACAACTCCTGTTTTTTTGGTATGAATAAAACGATTATCATTCCTAAAATGGGAAGGAATGCTAAGAACGAAAGTATTGGAAAATTATTCATTGTACTGATACCTGTTTTTCAAACTTTAAGCTTTAAATAAAAAGAGCAGAATTATTATCGAAAAAACTACAAGAACAAGATAGGTTTGCACCTTGCCTGTCTGTATTCTTCTAAAAATTAAACCAACAAAACCACTTACATAAGCAGTTAGATTTACAAATCCGTCAATAACGATTCTATCAAATCCGCCAATGAAGAATGCAAACATTCTTGTCAATTCAGCGGATCCGTTAACAACCCCATCAATTATTTTCAGATCAAACCACGCGATGAATTTGCTCAAACCAATTGTACCTGCAACAAAGGTTTTATCGTATAATTCATCAAAATACCATTTGTTTAATGAGAAAGTGTAGAGAGGTTTGATTGAATTTGTAAGTTTATCAACATCCACTTTCTTCCATTGATAAAATATGAATGCTACAAAGATTCCGGTTAGGGCTACAATTAAAGATAAAATCATAGCCGGATAATGAGCAGCGTGCATTGCTTCTGTGTAAACTTCTGAATAAGTAATCTCACCATGGGAAGGATTCGTAATTTCAGAAGCCGTGCTTCTCATAAAATCAAATCGTGTTTCATTTGGAGCAGATAGAACTGGTGAATTTATCCATTTACTAAAAAACCAACCTTGATCTGCATTGAAAGGATTTGGAGTATAAAAAATAAATATTGAAAGTATTGCTAAGACAGCTAAAGGCATTGCCATAACAAACGGAGATTCGTGTGCATGCTCAAATTTATGATGATCTTTTGGTTCACCATGGAATGTAATTATAATCAATCGGAACATATAAAATGCTGTCATCAAAGCAACTAAAAATCCAACAGCCGGGAATATCCAATTACCTGTTAATGATGCAAACGCATATGAGCTTGCAAGAATTCCATCCTTACTTAAAAAGCCCGATGTTAATGGAATACCGGAAATGGCAAGTGAAGCAATTAAAAATGTTGCATAAGTTAATGGTAATTTTTTTCTTAGTCCGCCCATATTCCTAATATCTTGTTCGTGATGCATGGCATGAATGACTGATCCAGAACCGAGGAATAAGCAAGCTTTGAAAAAGGCATGTGTTACAAGGTGAAAGAAAGCAAATTTATAAGCTCCAACACCGAGTGCCATAACCATGTATCCGAGTTGAGATACTGTAGAATAAGCTAAAACTTTTTTGATATCATTTTGTGTAAGTGCAATCGTGGCAGGTATAAAGGCGGATAACATTCCTATTATAGCCACAAACATCATTGCATCAGCAGTAAGCAAACCGAAAATTCTAATGGTTAAATAAACACCAGCGGCAACCATTGTAGCTGCATGGATTAGTGCGCTAACTGGTGTTGGACCTTCCATAGCATCCGGCAGCCAAACATGAAGAGGGAACTGGGCTGATTTACCAATAGCACCCATAAATAATAAAATACCGGTCATCGTTAACCAAAAATCGGAATTGAAAGGAAGTTTACCGGCAGAAATTGAAGTGAATATTTGTTCAAAAGAAAAAGTATGATAAGTTAAATACAAAATCAAAATGCCTGCAAACATTCCGATATCACCGACTCTGTTTACTATGAATGCTTTTTTACCAGCATCTGAAGCGGATTTTTTTTCGAACCAAAATCCAATTAAGAGATATGATGATAAGCCAACTAGCTCCCAGAAAATATACATCATCAAAATGTTGTGAGTAAGTACAATTCCATTCATTGAAAAAGTAAAAATACCCAGATAAGCAAAATACCTGTTATATCTTTCATCGCCTTTCATATAAGCGATTGAAAAATAATGTACAAGTGCACTGATAAGTGCAACTACAAACAACATCAAGACAGTTATATTATCAATTAAAAATCCAAGCTTAATTGAAATTGTATCGCTTAATCTAAACCATTCGATTTCAGTAATAATTTTATCATCTATAAAGTAGGAGAGTTTAGCAAATACAACGACGATTGATGCAATTAAAGTTAAGGTTAAAACTAAAACTTCGAATAGATAGATTGATTTAACTTTTTTACCAAGTAAAAGAGTTACAACAAATCCAAGTAATGGAAGAAATAGAATTGCAAGTGAAATATTTATAATTCCGGTTTCAGTCATATTTAATCTTTCAAACTATCCACTTCATCGATATTTACAGTTGCTAATGTTTTATAGATGTTCAATACAATTGCTAAAGCTATTGCTGCCTCTGCGGCGGCAAGAACTATAACAAATAATGCAATCAAATGTCCCTCTAACCCAAAGTTACCGTAACGTGTAAATGCAATAAAATTAATGTTTGCAGAATTCAGAACAAGCTCAACACCCATTAAAACCATAATAGCATTTTTACGTGTTACTATTCCATAAATTCCCATAGAAAAAAGAAATGTACTTACGAAAAGAAAATGATTTAATCCAACCTCAAGCATTTTTTCCTCTCCTTGCAATTGATGCTGCGCCTATCAGTGCAATCAAAAGTATTATTCCAAGTAATTCAAAAATTAGAAGGTATTCATTAATCAACATATTACCAAGAAGTGCTGTAGTTGGAACCGGCGCTGCTGTTGGCAATGTTTTCCAATTTGAATTTATCAGTGCTGCCAGTAATGAACCTGTTAAAAGTGCAACTCCAATCGATGCAGGTAAAATATTAATAGTACCAGTTTTAATTTCAACGTTGGTAATTTTGTTTGTTAGCATCACACCAAAAAGAAGTAAAATTAAAATACCACCTACATAGATTATAAGCTGTACAACTGCAACAAAGTCAGCCCCAAGCAAAACATAGATACCTGCGACGCCAAAAAAAGTAAAAAGTAAAAAGAAAGCAGAGTAAACAATGTTTTTGTTAGTTACTACAAAAAATGCAGATATAAGTGTAACCAGAGCAAACAAATAAAATATTATATCATACATATTCAATTTATTTTTCCTCTTGCTGATCTTTTTTAATTTCAGGTTTTGGAGTAGAAGCTGCTTTTAGTTTTTCAGCTTCTTTTTCCGCTGTAAATTTTGCAAAGTTATCTCTTTTCTGCTGTCTTTCTTCAGGAGTAAGATTTGAAAAATCGTAGATAAGATTTTCTCTGTGCAATTCAGAAAATTCATAAACATCAGTCATATAAATACACTCTGTGGGGCAGGGGAAAACGCAAAGTTGACAGTAACAGCATTTAGCAAAATCAATTGTAAATGTTGGAACCCAAAGTGCTTTCTTTTTTCCATTAGATGTTTTACCAAGATCTTCACCAGGTAAAGATTTTACAGTTTCTATAGTAATACAACTAACCGGGCAAGCCCTTGAACATTGATCGCAGCCAATACAATCATCAATGTTAACATAAAGCCGGTTACGTTCACGTTCAGGCAATTCCGGTTTTATGGATGGGTATTGTATTGTAACCGCAGGAGTGAAGAGATGTTTAAAGGTAATCTTCATTCCAATAAAAATTGTAGAAAGTGCAGTAAATATATTTCCGAAATATTCTTTCATTATAAAAGTGTTATCAATCCGATTATTAAAAGATTAACGAATGCAATAGGAATTAAATATTTCCAGCTTGTGGTCATAAGCTGATCAACTCTTAACCTTGGCAAGGTCCATCGCAACCACATTTGAACTGAAACAAAAAATAAACCTTTAATCGCAAACCAGAAAAATTGTTCGATAGGTATCAACCAGTGTGCATTGATAAGATTGCCTAAATATCCAAAAGGTGATTGATATCCACCAAAGAACAAAGCAACAACGATTGCCGATACGATAAACATATTTGCATATTCTGATAAAAAGAACATAGCGAATTTCATCCCGGAATATTCAGTATGATAACCCGATACCAATTCTGATTCAGCTTCAGGAATGTCAAAAGGTGTTCTGTTAACTTCTGCCAGAGTGCTGATATAAATAACTAAGAAGCCAATAAACATAAAAGGAATCAAAAGAAATTTTGTAAGAGAGGTTCCTGGCCCACCAAAGATAAGCCAATTCCAAAAATAACCGGTTTGCATTTCGCTTAATGTAGTTAGGTTCATTGTACCGGTTATCATTACGATACTTAAAATGATAAGCAAAGTTGGAATCTCGTAACTTATAATCTGGGCTACTGAGCGCATTGAGCCAAGTAAAGAATATTTATTGTTAGAAGCCCAGCCAGCCATTAAAATTCCAATTACTCCCAATCCTGATATAGCAATAATGTAGATAATTCCTAAATCAATATTGGATCCAATTAAATAACTACTAAGTGGAATAGCAGCAAGGGCTGCAAAAGAGCCGGTAAAGACAACTATTGGTGCAAGATTAAAAAGTGGTTTATCATTTTCTTTTGCAACAATGTCTTCTTTTTGAATAAGCTTTAACATATCTGCAAAGAGTTGAAGAGTTCCATGATAACCAACTCTCATTGGTCCAAGTCGATCTTGCATGTGTCCGGAAATTTTTCTCTCGAGATATACAGCAAGGATTACATAAAGCAAAATAAAAGTAAGCGGGAATAAGCTGATTATTATTGTGGAAATTATTCCGCTGCCAGTGAGATTATATAAGTAATCGTACATTATCTGTCAATCTCCCCTAAAACAATATCAATACTTCCGAGGATAGCAACGACATCGGCGACCATATAACCTTTACAAAGTTCATTCAAAACTTGTAATGAAACAAATGAAGGTGCCCTAACTTTTACTCGGTAAGGACTTGTTGAACCGTCACTTATAATAAAGTATCCTAATTCACCTTTAGGATTTTCAACTCGTCCGTAAACATGTCCAACAGGAGGTTTAATTCTTTTTGGAATAGCTGACGTTACATCACCTTCCGGAAGTTGATCTAATGCTTGTTCTATTATTCTGCAGCTTTGTTCCATTTCTAAAACGCGAACAAAATATCTATCCCAGCTATCGCCAACCGAACCATTTCTGCCATCACCAACAGGAATATCAAAATCAAATTTATGATAAACAGAATATGGATCATCTTTTCTGATATCCCACTTCATGCCTGAAGCTCTTAAGTTTGGCCCGCTAACACCATAATTGATCGCCGTTTCAATTGGCAAAACTCCAACATTACCCGTTCTATCGATAAAAATTTTATTATAGCTTAATAATTCATTAACCTCTTTTATCGTTGGTCTGAATTCCTTAATAAACTCACGGGTTTTTCTAACAAAATCCGGATGGATATCATGCGATAGACCACCAACCCATATGTAATTATATAAAAGTCTTGCACCGCAAGTGATTTCAAAAAGATTAAGAATCTTTTCACGATCCCTAAAGCAATATAGAAATGGAGTAAACGCACCGATATCGATACCATAAGTACCAATCGCAACAAGGTGAGAAGCTATCCTTTGAAGTTCAGCCATTATTACTCGGATGTAATCGACTCTTTCAGGCACTTCAATTCCAAGCAATTTTTCCATAGCTACGGCGTAACCAAATTCATTAGCCATAGACGCAAGATAATCCATACGATCTGTATAAGGAACTACTTGTGGGTAAGTCATTGCTTCACAATGCTTTTCAAAACATCTGTGCAAGTATCCTATATGTGGGACAACCTTTGTAACTATTTCACCTTCAAGGGTAAGCTCAAGCCGCAGCACGCCGTGTGTTGACGGATGCTGAGGTCCCATATTCAAAATCATTTCTTCTGTTTTTACTGCTGCCATAGTTTTGGTGAATTAGTATGGAACTTTCATTCCGTGATAAAATTCTGGATTTTCATAATCTTTTCTTAAAGGATATCCGGCTTCCCAATCGTAAGGCATAAGAATTCTTCTTAAGTCCGGATGATTAATAAAAATAATACCGAACATATCATAAGCTTCGCGTTCATGCCAATTAGCGCCTTGCCAAATTTCAACTACTGATGGAACTTCTGGATTTTCACGTGATGTAGAAACTTTTAATAATATCTTATGTCTCAGGTTAGTTGATTCAAGATGGTAATAAACACTTAATTTGTTTTCTTTAATTTCATCTACTCCGGATAGATTGACAAGTGAATTAAATTGTAATTCATTTTCTGAACTTAAAAAATTACAAACTTTATCAATCTCCATTGCTTGAATTATTATAACGGGTTCAGTTGGCTGATCTGTTTTAAATTCAAGAATAGAATCCTGAAATTTATTTTTTAGTATTTGATAAATTTCTTCAGCGTTTTTCATACAGATTTTTTTACCATACTTTCATTTCTAATCTTCTCCTGAAGTTTTAATAAACCTTCAAGCAGTGCTTCTGGTCTTGGAGGGCAGCCGGGCACATAAACATCAACGGGAATAACTCTATCAACACCTTTTAATACATGGTAACCATGTTCCCAATATGGACCGCCGCAATTAGAACAACTTCCCATTGAAATTACATATTTAGGTTCTGGCATTTGTTCATATAATCTTTTTATACGTGTTGCCATTTTAAGAGTAACTGTGCCTGAAATTATTATCACATCAGCTTGCCTGGGAGAAGGGCGTGGAATTACACCGAAACGATCAAAATCATAGTGTGATGCAGATGTAGCCATCATTTCAATGGCGCAGCAAGCTAACCCGAAACTAACTTGCCATAAAGAAGATAACCTTGCCCAATTAAGTAAATCTTCAGTTGTTGTAATTACTATGTTACTATCAGAAAATTCTTTATCAAGTAAACCCATTATTTCAAACCTTTGCCATCTCTTTGTTTACAACAGAAATATTTTCAGTTTTCTTAAGGACAGGCGGAGTAACTTTAGGTTTTTCCCATTCAAGATCACCTTTTCGCCATTCGTAAGCCATTCCGAGTCCTAAAAGAATCAAGAATATTGCACCAACAGAAAATCCTGCAAATCCAAAATTTTTATAAGCTAAAGCCCAGGGAATTAGAACAACAACTTCAACATCAAATATCAAGAAGATAAGTGCTACCACATAGAATCTGATATTAAATTTAACCCAGGGAGATCCTTCAGGGTTTTCACCGCATTCATAGGTTTTAAGCTTCTCAGTGGTTGGACGAGCAGGGCGAATTAACTTTGCAAAGTATATGATAAATATAACAAAGAGAATTGCGATTAGGATAAAAATGAAAACTTTTCCGAATTCTGTCAGCATTATTTTTCAAAAATTTTGAACCAAAATTAACATAGCTAAACTGGAATGTCAAGAATTTCTAAATAAAAACATTTTAAATAGTAATATGATTGGATATTATTTAATTTTAAAAAGCAAAAAAAATTATTCCATATTCAATACTTATTTGTACAGATTGTCTAACAAATTTTTAAAAAGTTTATGCGTCTAACAAAAGCAGTAATTAATCTTAAAAATCTAAAACAGAATTATTTAAACATCAGAAAAAAAGTTTCAGGTTCAAAAGTAATGGCTGTTGTTAAAGCCGATGCTTATGGTCATAATGTAAAATTTGTTACAGATTTCTTGAACTCGTTGGGTAAACTAAAACCTGAGTATTATGCAGTTGCAACAGCTGATGAAGGAGTTGAATTAAGAAGATTAGGAATTGTTCAGCCAATTTTAATTTTTGATCCGATAGATAAATATCAAGTAGATAAATTTTTTAAGTATGATTTAATTCCTTCGGTTTTTACTTCGGATCATCTTAAAATTATTCTAAAAGAAAAAAAGAGAATTAAATCAAACAAGAAAGTTTTGGTTCACGTTAAGATTGATACAGGAATGAACCGATTAGGTGTTGATTATTATAACGCTGTGGAATTCATTCGTAATTTAAGTTTAAATAATAATTTTACCATTGATGGTATATTTACACACTTCGCAACCTCTGATGTTAAAGGAAGCAGTTTTACAAAACTTCAGATTAATAGATTTAATTCTGTTATTAAAACTCTTAAATCACTCAACATAAATTACGGATTAGCGCACGCTGCAAATAGTGGTGCAATTATAGATTTTCCAGAAGCTTATTATGATATGGTGAGACCGGGAATTTCTTTATATGGATATTATCCTTCGCATCAAACATCAGAATCTATTAAATTGTATCCCGTATTATCTTTAGTTTCTAAAGTTTCAACTGTTAAACAAATTCGTAAAGGTGATACTGTTAGTTACAGCAGAAGATTTAAAGCGAAAGAGAAAACAAAAATTATCTCTGTACCTTTGGGCTATGCTGATGGATTTCCAAGAGCTTTAACAAACAAATCAAAGGGAATTATAAAAGGGAAAATTTATAATCAGGTCGGAACTGTAACTATGGATAGGATTATGTTTGATGTGGGAAATGATAATATTTCAGTCGGCGATAAAATAATTCTTTTGGGAAGTTCAGGTAAAATAAAAATTGATGCGTGGGATTGGTCTGATATACTAGGCACAATCCCATATGAAATTACTTGCGGAATTAGTAAACGTGTTCCAAGAACAATTAAATAATTATGGATTTAGTAAAACAATATATTAATCAAAGTATCACAATTGCTGCTAATAATCTAAGATTAAACAATCAGCAGATTGAAGTTGTTGCTTTATTAAAAGAAGCAATAAATAAATCGGAAAATCTTAGCGATGACTTGATTAACATGAAGAAGATTACAGAATTATCACTGCTCGCAATCCGACTTAATGAGATATATAATTTTCTGACTCAAACTCCAATTGATTTATTAAAAGTATCAGATCAATTTAAAGAACATAGCAGGCAGTTAATTAAAGATCTTGGGCACATGCTTGATATAAGCACTCCGGCTTCATTTAAGATAGCCATTGATAAATTAAAAACGGGTCTAAGTTTTACTAAAGAAGAAATCAAAGTTGATCTTTCGAAAAGAATTCCTGAAGATGAACCTTTCATTAAGAGTGATACAGAAAGGATTAAAGAAAAAATTATTCTTGAGGATGAAAAGGATGATATTGATGATGATGAGTTAATCCAAAAATTTGAATCAACTATAATTAACCCAATCAAACCATTAGATAATCTTTTTAAAAAATTATCAACTGAAGAAGTTGATTATGAAGAGCTGATTAGATTTGCAAAAATTATGAAAACAAATGGTGAACTTTCAAGAAGGATTGGATTTGAAATTTTATCTAATATGCACTCCATTATTTCCAAAGCACTTTTACTTATAAGAAACAGGGATTTAATGCCCGGCAAAGAGGTTATTGAAAGTCTCCGGGCTTGTCTTATTGTAATTGTTGCTGTGGTAAGAGGTAAAGAAGTTGATATAAGTAATTATCTAAATAAAGCAGAAGATTTTGGTAATAAATTAGCAACCATCAAATTAAAGGAAATAGATTAATGAAATTATACGCTGTTATAATGGCAGGAGGTGTGGGTTCACGCTTTTGGCCACGAAGCAAAAAAAAATTGCCTAAACAGTTGATTAAAATTTTTGGCGACATGACGATGATTCAAGCCACAGTTGATAGATTATCAGGATTAGTTGATAATGAAAATATTTATATAATAACCAATGAACTCCAGCGACCTGAAGTAATTAAACAATTAAATAATGTTCCTGCCGAAAACATAATTGAAGAACCTTTCGGAAGAAATACTGCTGCTTGTATTGGATTAGCATCAGTTATTATTAAAGCTAAAGATTCTGAAGCTGTAACTATTGTTTTACCTGCCGACCATATTATAAGAGAGAAAGATAAATTTTTAGATACTATAAAAAATGCAGCTCAGTTTGCATACGACTCGAAAGGGTTAGTAACTATCGGTATAAATCCAACACGACCTGAAACTGGTTATGGTTACATTCAGATTGATGATAAAGAAGTTTCAAAAAATATTTTTAAAGTTTTCACATTTGCTGAAAAACCAAATTATGCAACTGCACTACGATTTCTTGAAAGTGGTGATTTTTTCTGGAACAGCGGCATGTTTATCTGGCGTGTTGATGTAATTCTTGATGAAATTAAAAACTTAATGCCCGATTTATACGAAGGATTAATTAAAATTCAGGATTCTCTTACTCAACCAAATTTTAAGCAGGAGCTTAAAAATGTTTATGGTCAGTTAAAAAAAGTTTCAATTGATTACGGTATAATGGAAAAATCATCTAAAGTTTTTCTAACCAAAGGCATGTTTACCTGGAGTGATGTAGGCAGTTGGGAAGAGGTTTATCAATTATCTGAAAAGAATAATGAAGGCAATGCTATTATTGGAAAAGTTTTTACTGATATGGTTGTTGATTCATATATTTATTCGCCGGATAAAATGACAGCAGTTATCGGATTGGATAATATTATTGTGATAAATCATGATGATACAGTTTTGGTATGCAGAAGAGATAAAGCACAAAACGTTAAAGAGGTTGTTGATTTTCTTAAAATGAATAAGATGGAAGACTATCTTTAATCAAGTAAATTTTAGTTCGGAAATTATTTATTAACATTTTATTTTTGTGAGGCAGTTATTGACTCAAAATTTAATCAACCTGCCTTAGTTCATCTATGAATCAATTCTCAGAAAACCTAAAAAGGGATTCAATTTGTTTATTATAAATTCTCCCGTAGTAGAAACTAAACAAGTTCATAAGAATATTTTTATACAAAAAATTTATTCTCCGGAAATTGCAAGTGTTATAAAACCTGGTCAATTTCTGAATATACGAGTTTCTGAAAATGTTTTTCCTCTGCTGCGCAGACCTTTTAGCATTTGTGATGTTGAAGGGGATAATATTTATTTAATGTTTAATATAATGGGAGAAGGAACTAAAATTCTTGCTCATAAAAACGAAGGTGGTTTAGTTGATATTCTTGGTCCTTTAGGTAATGGATTTAATTTGGATGGTAATTATCAAAATGCTTTAATTGTTGCTGGCGGATTAGGATCGGCTCCATTCCCATTTGTTACCAGATATCTGAAGGATAAAAAAAATATATTAAGCTTTGTTGGCGGTAGAACAGAAGATGATGTGATTACTTATGGTATGCAAAATGTTTTAACCTCTACAGATAATGGATCAGTTGGATTTAAAGGAAATGTTGTTCAACTTCTCGAAGAAAACATTAATAAAATAAATATTGCCTCGTCCAAAGTATTTGCGTGTGGACCAAATATAATGCTGCGAGCTTTAAAAGAATTCTGCATTAATAATAATTTAGATTGTGAAGTATCTACAGAATCCGCTATGGCTTGTGGATTTGGTATTTGTCAGGGTTGCCCGATTGAATCAACATCACAAAAAGATAAGTATCTCTTAGTTTGTAAAGACGGTCCTGTATTTAATGTTAAGGATGTGGTTATATGAGCTATATAGATTTATCAGTTAACATTGGCTCATTAAGACTTCGTAATCCAATAATGCTTGCGTCTGGTACTGTTGGATATGGTAATGAAATATCAGAATTTTCAAATCTTAATAAACTTGGAGCAATAGTTACAAAATCTTTAAGTTTAAAACCAAGAAAAGGAAATCCACCGCAACGAATTGTTGAAACACCTGCAGGAATGCTTAATGCAATTGGGCTTGCAAATGTTGGTGTGGAAGAATTTATAAAAGAAAAAATTCCTTTTCTAAAAAAGTTCGATGTTCCTTTGATTTGTAATATTGCTGCCAGCAGCGTTGAAGAATATGTAGAGTGCACAAAAATTCTGAACGAAGAAGAAACTATTAAAGCTTTTGAAATAAATGTTTCTTGCCCAAATGTTAAAGATGGTGGATTGCAATTTGGTAATAATTTATCAGCCGTTGGTAATGTTACTTCTAAAGTAAGAGCAGTTACAAATAAACCTTTAATAATTAAATTATCGCCAAATGTTTCTTACATCTCCGAGTTTGCTAAAATTGTAAAAGACGAAGGCGGTGATGCTGTTTCAGCTATCAATACATTAGTTGGTACAGCATTTAACATCTTTACAAGAAAGCCAAAAATATTTAATATTAACGGCGGACTTTCGGGTCCTGCGATAAAACCAGTTGCTCTGGCAAAAGTTCTGGAGATTTCAAGAAACGTTAATATCCCTATAATTGGTATTGGTGGAATAATGAATTGGAAAGATGTAATTGAGTTTATGATTGTTGGTGCATCTGCAGTGCAAATTGGCACACTTAATTTTATTGATCCATCTGCACCTGAAAGAATGATTAAAGAACTTGAAGATTACTGCTTAACGGTTGGAATAGAAAAACTTTCGAATATTACAGCATCTTATATAATCTAAAATGGATATACAGGAATCATTAAATAAACTTTTTGCACTTCATACTTTTGGTGTTAAATTAGGATTAGATAATATCACTAACTTCCTAAATCACATTGGTGATCCTCAGAAAAAATTAAAAACTCTTCACATTGCCGGATCAAATGGAAAGGGAAGTACGGCATCATTTATTGCAAGCATTCTTATCGAAAGTGGTTATAAAGTCGGGTTATATACTTCACCGCATTTTGTTAGATTTAATGAAAGAATAATGATTAATGGAAAATATATCACTGATGATTTTGTGGCTGAGTTTATAAATAAGCATTCAAATTGGATTGATCAGCATCAACTTACATTTTTTGAAGTTACTACCGCAATGGCTTTCGAATATTTCAAACAATTAGAAGTTGATTACGCAGTTATTGAAACCGGACTGGGCGGAAGATTAGACGCAACAAATGTTATAAATCCACTTGCTTGCGTAATTACCTCTATCAGTCTTGAGCACACAAATATTCTTGGGAATAAGATTGAAGAGATAGCGTTTGAAAAAGCTGAAATCATTAAACACGGTGCAAAAACATTTATCGGTTTACTGCCGGAAACTGCAATTAAAGTAATTGAAAAAAAATGTCTTGAGGTTAAATCTGAGCTATTTTGTTTGGAAGAATATATTATTGAAAAGAATGATCATGTAGAACTTTACACAGAAGAACTTGAATTTGATAATTGGGAGGTTCCGTTAAGAGGTAAATATCAAAAGTATAACGCTGCTTTAGCTTCTTTAACGGTTGCAAAAACTTTTGATATTGATGATCCTTCAATTATCACAAAGGGTATTAAAAACGTAATTAAGAATACACACCTTCAGGGCAGATATGAAACAGTTAGAACAAGTCCCAAAATCATTCTTGATTCCGCTCATAATCCTGAAGGAATAAAATGTTTTATTGAGGAGTTCCATAAAGAAAGACATAGTTACAATAAATCATTATTACTTTTCGGGGTAATGAAGGATAAAAATATTGAAGAGATGCTTTTTTTATTGGAAGATGATTTTGATGAGATCTATTTTACAGAAGTGTCAAATGAGCGATCAGCTTCTATGAACCTTCTTAAAGAAAATGCAAATAAAGCAAATATGAAATTTTCTGAAGTAAAGGATATTGAGAAATTTTTAAGAAACTTTATTTCAGGGGAAAAGAATGATTGTCTTGTTATTACAGGAAGTATGTATTTACTTGGGGAAGTAAAATTAATTTTATCACAAATTGAATCTTGACAATTTTATTGCTATGATGTAAGTTTGGTTAAGACTTCGAATTCATTTCATAAAAAATTAGAGTACCCCGAGATCTTATCAGGTTTTAACCATTTTGAAAAGTATTATTCACAAAATTTAAATTAACAAATTATAGGTCCTAAAATGCCCATGGATATTTCTGAACTCAAATCGAAGAAGATTGTTGAACTTAATGATATTGCAAAAGATCTGAACATTGCTGGTTACAGTGATCTTAGAAAACAGGAGCTAATCTTCAAGATATTAGAAGCTCAGACTGCTAAAGATGGTCTAACATTTTCTAAAGGAGTGTTAGAAGTTTTACCCGATGGATATGGTTTTCTGCGTTCGGCTGATTACAATTACCTGCCATCACCCGATGATATTTACGTTTCACCATCACAAATAAAAAAATTCAGTTTAAGAACAGGTGATTTTGTTAGCGGGCAGGTAAGACCGCCAAAAGAAGGTGAACGGTTTTTCGCATTGCTGAGAGTTGAAGCAGTTAATAATCTTCCGCCGGAAAATATTAGAGAGAGAACTTTATTTGATAACCTAACGCCTGTTTACCCGACTAAAAAAATTACATTAGAATCTGTGCCGGGTGAATATTCGATGAGAATAATGGATATGCTTGCCCCGATTGGTAAAGGGCAAAGAGGTTTAATAGTATCACCACCTAAAAGCGGAAAAACAGTTCTGCTTCAAAAAATAGCTAACTCTATCACAAGAAATCATCCCGAAGTAAAATTACTTATCTTATTAATTGATGAACGACCCGAAGAAGTAACTGATATGGAAAGATCCGTTAAAGCAGAAGTAATTAGTTCTACTTTTGATGAACCGGCTGATAGACATGTTCAGGTTGCTGATATGGTTATTGAAAAAGCAAAAAGACTTGTAGAAGCCAAAGAAGATGTTGTTATTCTTCTTGATAGTATTACAAGATTGGCACGTGCACATAATATTGTTGTTCCGCATAGTGGAAGAATTTTATCAGGCGGTGTCGATTCAAATGCACTTCACAAACCAAAGAGATTTTTTGGTGCTGCAAGAAATACTGAAGATGGCGGAAGTCTTACCATCATTGCAACTGCTCTTATTGATACAGGCAGTCGTATGGATGATGTTATCTTCGAGGAATTTAAAGGTACTGGAAATATGGAGCTTGTGCTTAATAGAGATCTTAGTGATCGAAGAATTTTCCCGGCTATTGATGTTAATCGCTCCGGTACACGTAGAGAAGATTTGCTGATGAAAGAAGAAGATCTTGCTAAAGTGTGGATACTAAGAAAAATACTAAGTGATTTTAATTCTGTTGAAGCAATGGAATTTTTATTGGATAAAATCAGAGGGACAAAAAACAACAAAGAATTCCTCAATAACATGAATAACTAAATTCCAATCGCTGCTTTTAGGGGTTTTAAAGGATGTTTAATTAAGTTGAATTTAATCTTGCTTATTAACAGATTGAAAATAAAAAATTGAAGAAAATAATTTTTTATTCGCTACTATTAGCATCCCAGCTATTAGCTCAACAGCGTGAATTTCGTATTAACCGTGATTTAATTCAAGCCGGAAATTTTTTTAATTCCGAATTACATTATTTCCCAACCACGGATGGGTTTAATGTTTACTACATTTATAAAATCCCTTACTCGCAGCTTTTCTTCGAAAAGGTTGAAGATGAATTTTCCTCGGGCTTGATAATAAACATTGAAATTCGGGATTCAGTCGATAATGTTATCAAACGAGCTTTTGATGAGAAAAATATTTCAGTAAAAGATTTTGATGTTACTAATTCCAGATCAATTTATTTACAAGGATTTATTAACATTAAACTTAATCAGGGGAAATATAAATTATCCGCTATCATTTCCGAAAAAACATCCAGACGAGAAAGAAAACTTCCCCCAAAAGAATTTACATTATCCAACTCTGAGAAGATCTTTGATCCCATTTTATTAGAACCAAATACAATATTATGTGAAGGAGTAGATTCATATATTCTTTCAAATAATTCATCTTCTATTCCTTTTAATATGCCTGAAGATATTTTGGCAGTGCCTGTTAGTGATTCAACAATTAATTCTTTAACAATTAATGTTAAACGAGGCGATACTACTATCTTATCTAATAAAGCAAATACACAATTAATTATTTGTAATCCTGTCTTCAATGTTTGTGACGGCAAAATAACAATTAGTACGACTAAGGAATCACCGGATATTAAATATTTTTTGTTTAGTAATTTTTCTTCCGAACTAACCGAAGGTCCTATCAATCTGGAAATAATTCCTGACAAAAACATCAGCAAAAAGAAAACATTTAATCTTGATGTTATATGGATAGGCAAACCTTTTTCATTAAGAGATCCTGAGGGTGCGATTAAGTATCTCAAAATAATTGAAACTGATGATAAGGTTTCAGAGTTATTAAAAAAAGATGATCTTCAAAAAGCGCTTTATGATTATTGGCAGAAAAATGATCCAACTCCAAATACAAAATACAACGAATTGATGAATGAATTTTATCAACGTATTGATTATGCAGATAAACACTTTCAAACGATTAGCGGAAATGATGGATTAAAAACAGATCGTGGTAAAACTTATATCAAATATGGGCAACCGGATAAAATAGAACGTGATACAAATAATGATGATCACGTTGTTGAAAGCTGGTACTATAATAATCCGAAAAGAACTTTTGTATTTATAGATATTGATGGTACGGGTAAATTTAATCTGGCTAATCAAAAATGATACGCGCTGTTTTTACTTGTGGAGATGTAAATGGAATTGGTCCCGAAATATCCTTAAAGGTATTTGACAGAATATTCTCTTCTAAAAATAATAATCAGATAACATTTGTCTGTCCCAAAAATGTTTTCCAATTTTATTATAATCAGATAAACGCAAAAATTGATTATCATTTTGTTGATGACCCGGAGCATTTCTCTAATTCATATCTTAATGTCGTTCCTTTGCCGGATGTTAAAGTTAATCCAGGTAAGATAACTGTTCAATCTGGCAGAACTTCCTATCAATCAATTTTAAAGTCGATCGGATTTATAAAAAATAATTCTGCTGATGTTCTAATTACTTCTCCTATATCCAAAGAAGCAATTAACAAAAGTGGAGTTAGTTTTATCGGGCATACTGAATTACTTGCAAGCTCTGAAAAAAACAAAAATTATTTGATGATGTTTTTATCCAAAAAACTAAATGCGGCTTTACTTTCTATTCACGAACCAATTAAAAAAGTATCAGCACTCATTTCATCTGAAAAAATTATTTCTGCAATTGAATTATTAAACTTAACTGCTGTTAAAGATTTAGGAATTACAAATCCAAGAATCGCTGTCTTAGGATTGAATCCTCATGCTGGAGAAAATGGATTAATTGGTGATGAGGAAATCAAAATAATTATTCCTGCCATTAAAAAGTTAAAGGATAAATATTTTATTGATGGTCCATTCGTGCCTGATGCTTTCTGGGGAAATAAAACCTATAAGCATTTTGATATAATTTTAGGAATGTATCACGATCAGGTTCTTATTCCTTTTAAGCTGATGAATTTCAATTCCGGTGTTAACTTTACTGCCGGATTAAATTTAATCCGCACGTCACCCGATCACGGAACTGCATTTGATATCGCAGGAAAAAACATTGCAGATGATTCAAGTTTATACCAGTCGTATAAATACGCTGTAAAAATTTTTAGAAACAGGGAAAAATATTTTGCTTCAACCAATAATAGTTGATCCATATCTTCATGTTTCAAACATTTATGCTCATTTAATGGATTTTGTAAGCTATAAATGGTGGGCACGATATTTATTTACAATCACAAGAAATAAAACAATAAAAAATCCGGTGGTACTTGAATTAGCTGCCGGTAGTTGTCTGATGGCTAAACATCTATCAAGATTTTATAAGAATTATATTGCTACTGATATTTCTTTAAGCATGCTAAAACACTCTGATAAAAATATTAAAAGAATTTGTTGTGATATGAGCTGCCTTCCGTTCAGCAAAAAGTTTGATTTGATTATTTCTTCATTCGATAGTATAAATTATCTTACAAACAAAAATATTTTGTTAAAATCATTTAAGGGAATAAGTGATTCACTAACTCCAAAAGGTATTTTTACTTTTGATGCGGCTCTTGAGAATAATAGTTATAAGCACGAAAAAACTGCGAATCAAAAAGGGAAATCTGCTGGTTTTATTTATACTCGTAAAAGCAAATTTTTAGCCGGCAGCAAAATCCACAAAAATATTTTTACTATTCAATATCCGGATGGTAAAATCGTAACTGAAATTCATAGACAAAAAATATATCCACTCCAGACATTTTATGAGATGGCAGAAAAATCAGGATTAGAAGTTGTAAATTGCTATAAAGCTTTTTCACTAAAGAAAGGAAACGCTGATTCTGATCGGGTACAATTTATTATGAGAAGGAAAAATTAATGCTATCATTACAGAACATAAATTTTCATTACGCAAATCAACCTCTATTTGAAAATGTTAACCTCGAACTGGGTGCAGGTGAGTTTGCATTTTTAATCGGCAAAAGTGGATCAGGCAAAACTACTTTGTTGCAGATGATTTATATGAATGTTCAACCTCAGTCCGGAACTGTTACTGTAGGCAATTTTAATTCTAAGACTATTAAAAAGTCCGAGTTACCATTATTACGAAGAAAAATTGGTGTAGTATTCCAGGACTTTAAATTACTAAGTGACCGCAATGTATTTGAGAACTTATCTTTTATACTTGAGGTTACTGCAACACCCAAAAAAGAAATTAAGAAAAAAGTTAATGATGCGTTGAATGAAGTTGGCTTATCCCATAAAAGATTAAATATGCCTGATCAACTTTCCGGCGGAGAAAAACAGCGTGTTGCAATCGCACGCGCAATTTTAAATCAACCGCTGATAATTCTTGCTGATGAACCTACAGGTAATCTTGATCCGGAAACTTCAAATGAGATTTTAGATTTGCTTCAGAAGATAAATAAGAGAGGTACAGCAGTTTTATGTGCAACACATAATTATGATATTGTGAGGAAAGGGAATACAAGAATCTTCAAAATTGAAAATGGCAAAGTTTTAAAAGGTTTTCTCAAACAAAAAGATCAATGATATAAATTTTTTGCCTTTAATGATTCAACAATCTGCTTATTTACATTTTCAATTGTGTCAAATCCATTAACATTAATCACTCTGCCTCTCTTTTCATAATAACCAAGTTCAACAATCTGCTTATTTACATTTTCAATTGTGTCAAATCCATTAACATTAATTACTCTGCCTCTATTTTCATAATAACCAAGCACAGGTTCTGTAGTGGTTTTGAAAATATCCAATCTTTTTTTAATCACTTCTTCTTTATCATCATTTCTTAAATAAAAACTATCCTTTGCACCGCAAACAGGACAAGTATCCAATCCTTCGATATCCTTAAGTGCAAAAATAGTTCCGCATACTTTACAAGCTCTGCGATTATTCAATCGTTTAATAATTTCATTTTCATCAGCAGTAATATTTATTAAAATGACATTCTCAATTCCAATTTGGGCAAATAATTTGTCCAATGCTTCCGCCTGAATTGTGGTTCTGGGAAAACCATCGAGTATAAACCCTTTTTTACAATCATCGCTTGTAAGAACATCTTTAATAAGCTCAATCATTAATTCATCAGGCACGAGCTGTCCCTTTGCCATAATTTCGCCGGCTTTTTTACCAAGTTCAGTTTGATCTTTAACAGCTTTCCTTAAAATATCGCCTGTGGAAATATGAGGAATGTTAAAATTCTTTGAGATAATTTTTGCCTGGGTGCCTTTTCCAACCCCTGGTGAACCAAATAGTATTAATCGCATAATCTATAAATTTTTTATTGCAAGTTAGAAGTAAAACATCTTTTTAGCAACTTTAGAATGCATGATTGTATGGATGCATGGTTAAGAGATATAAATTTATTTTTTCACCCATTCATTCTTGCAGTCATTCATGCATGCAACCAATCTTTGATATAATAAGTCACCTTACTTAGTTGTCATGCTGTTCGCCGGGGCGAATCATTTCAGCATCTCAATGTCAAAGGGAACACAGATTCTGAAACAAGTTCAGAATGACAATTAGTGTTTTTTCCATATTTTCTGCGTAAGGTGACTTAATAAAATTTCATTCACAAATTTTATTTATTTCGTTTCCTTTGAAAAAATAACTGAAGTAAATCTTCACTTTCCTTTGCAAGTAATCCGGAATAAACTTTTATAGAGTGATTAGTTTTTGATTCTTCAGCAAGATTATAAATACTTCCGCATGCTCCAAATTTTAAGTCACTAGCCTTCCTTTGAAAAAATAACTGAAGTAAATCTTCGCTTTCTTTAGAGAGAAGTCCTGAAAAAACTTTAATCTGATGGTTTGCTTTATTTTCTTCAGCAAGATTATAAATACTTCCGCATGCTCCAAATTTTAAGTCACTAGCAGCGAAATATAATTCATTTATTCGGGCAGATAATAAAGCGCCTGTACACATAATGCATGGCTCCAGGGTAACATAGATTTCGCATTCATTAAGTCGCCAATTCCCCAAGTGATTTGATGCCGCAGTAATTGCAATCATTTCAGCATGTGCAGTAGGATCATTTAATTTTTCAACTTGATTATAACCGCGTCCAATAATTTTGTTATTATGTACCACAACCGCACCAACGGGAACTTCATCTTCTTCAAAAGCTTTTTCAGCTTCCTGCAGAGCAGCATACATAAAACGATATTTATCTTCTGAGAATAGCAAAATATTTTAAGTTAATTATTTGTAAAAATTGAATTACCTGTAATGTCTTTTTTTGAGCACTGATTAGAGATTCTTTGAGTTCTGGTGAAATATCAATTACAAGAATTTCTATGTGAAAATTGTCTTTCCCCATAGTGACGAAAGAGAGTTTTGAATACCAGGACTCGCCACCGGAGAAAATTTTTAATGCTTCTTCAACTGTTAATTTCATAACCCCTCCTTAATCCTCCCCTTTCACTAAAAGGGGAGGAGATAGGGCTAATTGCTGTTCTGTTGAGCCTGCCTTTCCGGCAAGGCAGGTCTGATGGATAAAATTGTTTTGTATTAGCATAGTAATAATAGTAAAAATGCGTCACGGAATGGTCCGTGACAACCGAGAAAAGACTAAAACAATATTGTTATAATTCATAATACTTAACAAAACTAACATTCCAGATACAATGGTATGCTTCTATATTTCCTCTTTGAGATACGAAATAAAGGGAATTGCCGTCATTAGACCACTCTGGGCAATAATCATTCCCTGGATGAAATGTGATTTGCCTTTTATTTTTTCCATTTATATTTACAACATAAATATCAAAGTTATTTCCGTAAACTGGATTAATTGTTCGAGCAGTATATGCTATTTTTTCCCCATCTGGTGATACAGATGGTTGCACCAATCCTGTGCTATCATCTTTTAAAATTAATCTTTCTTCTCCAGTTTTTAAGTTTCTATACCACAATTCAGCCCATTTATAATTTTTTCTACAAAATACAATTTGATTTCTATCATTAGGGAAAAAAGTTACATTATATCCGCTGCATATTTTTGTTTCAATTTTCGTTCTCAGGTTTAATTTATAAATAAAAAAACATTTGTTTGTTTTCTTGTTGTCATCCGAACTTAAATATTCATTTTTAGTATCTTCTAAATAAGCATAAAATATTAAAGTATCACCCGGAGCGAATATAGGATTGATAGGATAGGATTTGCCATTTGTTATATTTATCGATTTTAGATCTTTTTCTTTAAGATTTACTAACCATATTTTTGGCAATCCAGAATCTGTATGAATATAAGCTATTTTTTCTCCATCGTTTGAGTAAACGCCATCCCAGCTTATATATTTACTTACAATTCTAAAATCTTCTTTGTCACAGATTTTTCTCTCATATATATAATTTCCAAGTCGATCTAGTGAATTCCGTGGCTGTTTTCCAATCATTGCTTGGAAAATAAATTTTTGCCCATCATTCGATATATCATATACCCTGTCTAACAAGTCATAAAATGTCATTTTTTTATTCTTAATTGTTGCATTTATATAATCAAAATCATTTGTAATTTTTTTGAATGTGTACTTTTCTTCTTCACCCACTTCTGAAAATTAATAATAAGACTATTATAGATAGGAATATTTTTTTCATAACAAGCCCTTAGTTAATATATTTATTTAATACTTTCCTCTACAATATTTATTTCTTTTTCAATTTTTTTAAAAGCAATATTTGAATTACTCATTAATTCATCATTTGTTATTCGAAGGAATGTAATGCCAAACTTTTCTAAATAATCCTGCCTGTGTTTATCATGTTCTATTTGATCAGGTTCATCGTGTATGCTTCCATCTAACTCAATAGCAAGTTTTAGTTCCGGGCAGTAAAAATCTATTACGTAATGGTCGACAGAGTACTGTCTTCTGAATTTATATCCGAGTGTTTTACGATCTCTAAGATAAGTCCACATTATCTTTTCACAGAATGTTTGATCTTTTCTTAGTTTTCTTCTTTTTTCTTTTTCAGATGTTTTGTTAAAGTGTTGTGTCATCTTAAATCCCTACCTCATCCCTGCCCTTCTCCTTTCAAAGGAGAAGGGATTAATTCCCTCTCCTTACGAAGGAGAGGGATAAAGGGTGAGGTCGTTTTTATGTTTTTTCCACAATTTTTATTTCTTCTTCTGTTAAACCGTATAGATTGTAAACAAGCTGATCTATTTCATTGTCTGTTTGGTTTATTTGCTGCTGGAGTTTATTTATTTCTGTTTTGTATTCGTTAAAGTATTGTTCCCACTCGTCTTGTTGTTTAAGAGTAAGTGTAATTTTCTTTTTCTTTAGTTCTGATAAGAAAGTTTTGAAATCGTAGTTGTAAAATTCTTTTAGTTTGTTGGATGGTTTATCAATTGTGAAGTTGGATTGAATACGGGAAAGAAATGTGTTTTGCCTTTCTTGGAATTGTTTGTTCAGGTCAATAATGATTTCAACTTTTTCTATATAACCCTTTTGTTGCTCAGATTTTAATATTTTAAATGGAATTTGGTCTAACTCATATCCACTTATTGTTGGCATTTTAAACGTATCGTTAAACCACCAATTGATCAATCTTGAGTTAAGTATCGCAATTACATATTTAAGTGATTGGTCTTTGTATTTAATTCTCTCAGATTTATAAGAGACATTTGTGGTATCTAAACAATAATATGCTTCATTATCATAAGCAACTAAAAGTTCACCTGAACTGTTTACTCTTTGAGTAATAAGTTTTTCACTAACTTCAAATAAACTTGAATTATGAGGTAAACTTCCCACTTTTTCTTTCATTAAATCAGGTCTGTACCAAATATACTCGCTTTCATAATCTATTCTATATGCTTTAATATTTCTACCACGAATTAATTTTTTATACTCACTACTTTTTTTATCATAACCTAAAAATCTACTATCATCACTCGTTTTTATGCCACGAGTAAAATTGATTACACTATCTAGCCTCACACTATTCTTAAAAATCCGCTCGATAACTTTTTGTTTTGAGGTATTCCAATCAAAATTTATTTTAAGTTCAGGGTCAATTTTCAAATGATTAAGATTAAGTTCTACCTTTTTCTGAAAATTCTCATCATACAATTCTATTTTATCAGATTTTTTATTACCAGCAATAAAAATCAATGGTTTAACAATCGCATCACTAAAAACACCAAAATCTAGCTCTATCAGTTTAATTAAATTCAATTCACTAACGAATAATTCTCTTAATGGTTGAAAGCTTGAAGTAGTAAGCCAAGTATGTGGGACTATAAATGAAAGGAATGCGTTTTTGTTTATCAGGCAAGAGCTCCTTTCAATAAAAAAAGCATAAAGATCAGTTTTATTTTTACAAACACGATAAAGTCTTTTAAAATATTTTCTAAAGTGTTCGGGCAAATTAGCAAAGTTCACATACGGCGGATTACCAATAACAACATCAAAGCCGCCATTGGCATTTTCGACCTCACCCTCAATCCCTCTCCTTGCGAAGGAGAGGGAAGTAAAGGGCGAGATCGTTTTAAACACTTGAGGAAATTCTTTTTTCCAATCAAAAGCTTTATCACCAGCAACAGCAGGATCATCAATTAGCGAGTTACCGCATTTAATATTACTGTTAAGATCAGAAAGTTTTCTTCCGCGTTCTGCTGTTCTAATCCATAAAGAAAGTTTTGCTATCTCAACAGCTTCTTCATTTATATCCACACCGTAAAGATTATTTTCAAGAATGGATTTTGTAATATCATAAAGTCCAAGACTATCTTTTTCAAGTTCACGTCTGTAGCTATCAATAAGTTCGTGCTCGTTTATTAAAAACTCCAATGCCTGATTTAAGAAAGCACCACTGCCGCAAGCCGGATCAAGAATTTTTAAGCTGAGCAAATAAGCACGGTAGTCATCCAATTTTTTTAGCAGCGATTCTGCTTTCTTTGAAAGTTTGCCTTTGCTTGTACGGCTATTTTCTATAATCTCGTTTTCGATAGCATCAATGCCAAGTTCTTTTTTCTTTTCATTGCAAAGCGCGCCAACAGTATTATCAACAATGTATTTTGTAATGTACTTGGGAGTGTAAAATATTCCTTCTTTTTTTCTGCGGCTGCGATTCTTATCAGTTTGCTCACCTTCAATCTCGGCTTTAACCTGTTCAATTTCCGTAATGCTGTTTTCAAAAATATGACCGAGAATATTTACATCAACTTCTGTGTTAAAATCGTAAGAAGAAAGTTTAACTGTATTTGTGTTAAGGATTTCATCACTAATAACTAAACTATCTAACACAATATCTTTTTTGAAAAGTCCGCCGTTATATGCCGGAAGTTCATACTCTTTATACTTATGTCCTTCATCCAGGTGATGAAACAATTTTACAAAGCGTGAGTACAGGGATTTTTCTTCATCAAGATCCTTAAGTGTTTTCCACTGATCAATAATTCTTATAATTGCATTAGGAGGAAGCAAGCCGCGATCCTCTGCAAACAAAACAAATAAAATTCTATCTAACAGTTTTTGTGATTTATGAAAAAGTAAAAGTTTATCCTGTGCCGGATTAAGTTTTATCAAATCATTAAAAAGCTGACGCTTGAAAACAGAGTAATCATTATAAAGCTTGCTGGTAATATCTACTTCGTGAAGTTTAGATTCATCTTTTAGCTTTGTTGTTATGCCATTAAAGATGCTGTCTTTGCTTAAGTAAAGATAAAACTTGCGGAAGTTTTCAAAATCAAGGTTAAATAAATTAAACTCTTCCCAATCGGTTGCATTATCAATATAGAAGCGGAGTTTTTCAAAGTTAGATGTAATTACAAATCTGCAATTTGTTTGATTGTTCTTGTAGTTAAAAGCCTGTTCACGAATAGATTCAAGATAAGGTGTAGATGTGGATTTTAATTCGATAACACCAATAGCTTTTCCATCAAGCAGAATTGCGCCATCTGCTTTTTTTGAATCGGTTTCGTTTTTGTACTCGGTTGTAAGATTATAATTTTTATTTGGATTGATGGTATAGCCAAGCACATCAACAAATATCTCGCGTAAAAAACCTTCCTGGTAATTTTCTTCTTTCAGTAAACGGATATTTTCAATGCGTTCTGCATCGCCATAGAATTGCTGAAACTGTTCGTAGGCATTTGCAACTGCAACGCTATCAAGATTGGCTAAATATTTATTAACTACTGATTTTTGGAATAGAGACATAGTTAGCAATTAACAATGAAAAATGAACAATTAAAAATTATTGTTTGACTTATTTGTAATTACCCACCAAGACGTTACCTTTGAAACTAAAAGAAGGGATGTCTTACAAATCGTATATCAGAATGTAAAAACAACTTATTAAACTTAAGAAAAGAGTAGGAAAGAAGGTATAATTAACAAAAGAAAAAATTAACATTTCATCCAACCAACCCGCTCTGACAAATCTACAGCGAGGCAAGAAAATTCACACTCCTCATCTCCACCACCTTGTAATAATCAGCCTCGCCTTGTCGGTAGACAGGTCGAAGCAAGCGTGCCCGGAAATATTTTATTAAATATCAATATTCCTTTTTGTATAGTCTGAGTAATCCTTAAGAATTGGTGCATAGCTTTCATTAAAAAATTTTGATGATACCATAAAATCAGCGGTGGCTCTGTTGCAAGCCGTAGGGACATTGTAGAGCACACAGATTCTTAACAGGGCTTTCACATCAACATCGTGAGGATGGGGTTCCATAGGATCCCAGAAAAAAATAATTATATCAATTTTACCTTCGGCAATTAGCGCTCCGAGTTGCTGATCTCCACCCAGTGGGCCTGATTTTAATTTTTTGATCTGGAATTTTAGTGCTGCTTGTTCTGTACCGACTTTATTTATTAATGCCTTTTCTACCAATGCACCGGTTGTGCCAGTGCAAATAAGTTTATGCTCAAGAAGATCTTTATAATTCCATTCCACCCATTCGACTAAATCTTTTTTTCTGTTATCGTGTGCAACTAATGCGATTGATTTAACTTCCATATTATATACTCCTATAAATTGTATAGTGCTAATGTTAAAATATTGGATGTAAAATCATAGTATTTAAGGTTATGATTATGTTATAATAATTAACATCGAACCGGCCTGTCTGGCTAGGCAGGTTAATTTTTCATTATGCAGCTGAATATTATAATCTTACTTTTCTTGACACAAGAATAGTAACAAAAGAATATGCACTGAGAAATAATTGATAGAATTTCCTTTTATTACGCTAAGGCGAATGAACCCGCCCGCCAAGCCGGACTTAAACAGCATTCGCTTTTATACGCTGCATTGCAGGAAATTCTTTAACGCAATTCTTTTTATGTGCAAGAAAAATGCAAATAATTTGAAATTAATATTTTGAAGTCATTTTGATGAATTTAGTCAAGAATAGTATAATCAAATAAACCTGCCTGAAGATAGGCAGGCTGAAAGAAGTACGCCTGGAAGGATTCTGGCAAAGCCATGCCAATGGCAGAACCCTCAA
>OEIU01000277.1_pt1 | contig 51516 bp, 49 predicted proteins | sample 1539221 | NCBI WGS metagenome assembly OEIU01 (sample SAMN03792071, study PRJEB22550) | activated sludge metagenome | feature: wastewater treatment plant; material: activated sludge; isolation source: Wastewater treatment plant of a petroleum refinery complex | place: Argentina: Zarate | collected... | reverse complement strand
TGGGGAGCCGGCCCGGGGGGTCGGCCTCGACCTCGACGGCGGCCTTGTCGGTCTCGCCCGTCGCGATCGGCTCGGGGGCCGAGAGGTCGTCGGCCTCGGCGACGAGCCACTGACCGAGGACCGCGGAGTCGGTGCCCGCCGCGACGCCGGGCATGCGGAGCACACGTGCCACGTCAGTACCTCGCGATCTCGTCGAGGACGGCCACGACCTCGTCGGCCTGCGCGATGGCTGCGCGTTCGAGGACCTTGCTGATCGAGGGTGACGACTCGGTGCCGGTGACCCGCCAGACCGGCGCGTCGAGGAGGTCGAAGAACCGGCGGTGCACCTCGTCGGCGAGCCACCCGCCGTAGGAGGTGCCGACGGCGCCCTGCTCGGCGATGAGCAGCTGGTTGGTCTTGGTGAGGCTGGCCTCGATGGTCTCCCAGTCGATGCTCGCCCGGTCCAGCCAGCGCAGGTCGATCACCTCGGCGTCCACCCCGCCGTGTTCCTCGACGGCCTCGAGGACGAACGGCGTCATCCCGAGGTAGGTGAGGACCGTGAGCTCGGAACCGGTGCGCCGCACGGCCGCCCGCCCCACGGGCAGGCAGTTGTCCCAGTCGTCGACGGGCACGGGGCCGGTCGAGGTGTAGAGGTCGACGTGCTCGAGGACGACCACGGGGTCGCGCAGCCGCAGGGCGGTGTTCATCAGGCCGACGTAGTCGGCTGGAGTGGTCGGCGCGACGATCCGCCAGCCGGCTGAGGTGGCGAACACCCCGGCCGGGTCCATCGAGTGCTGCGACCCGTAGCCCGTGCCCATGGCGACCTTGCTGCGCAGCACGAGGGGGACGTCACCGGTGCCGCCGTACATGTGGCGGGCCTTGGCCACCTGGTTGAACAGCTGGTCGGCGGCCACCCACATGAAGTCGGCGTACATGAACTCGACGACCGGGGTGAAGCGTCCGTCGAGGGCGATGCCGCCGGCCAGCCCGGTGAACGCGTTCTCGCTGATCGGGGTGCCCAGGACCCGGCCCGGAAAGCGGTCGGCGAGTCCCTTCGTGGCCCCGTTGGTGCCGCCCTTGAGCCGGTGCACGTCCTCGCCCATGACGACGATGCCCGGGTCGGTCTCCATCCGGCGCGCCATCACCCCGGCGACGGCGTCGATGAAGGTGCCGTCCTCGACGGCCAGTCCCGACTCGTCGGTGAGCAGTGGCGCGTCGTCGAGCTCGGAGAGGTCGCCGCGGACGCCGACGTCCACCCACGCCGGGTCGGGCCACTCCTGCGGCTTGATCCGGCGCTGTCCCGGACGGCCCTCGGGGTCGGGCTCGACGAGCTCGGCGCCGATCTCCTCCATCGCCGCGCGGGCCTGCTCGAGGGCCTGCTCGGTCTCCGCGGTGGTCATCAGCCCCCGTCGCACGAGGTGGCCGGCGGTCGTCGTCAGCGGGTCGCCAGCCCGCCAGGACTGCTCCTCCGCCTTGTCGCGGTAGCCGAAGGCGCTTCCCGCGAACCCGCCGTTCTGGTGGAAGAACCGGTAGGTGTCGGCCTCGACCACGGCCGGACCCCGGCCGGCGCGGGCGTGGGCCACCGCCTCGCTGGTGGCCCGGTGGACCGCGATCGGGTCCATGCCGTCGACCTTCCACGACGCGATGCCGAAGCCGGGACCGCGAGCGGACAGGCGGGGCTCGCCGGTGGCCTCCTCGACGCTCGTGGACACCGCGTAGCGGTTGTTCTCGATGAAGAAGACGACGGGCAGGTCCCACGCGGCGGCGAGGTTCATCGTCTCCAGGGTCGAGCCGATGTTCACCGCGCCGTCGCCGAAGTAGGTGACCGACACCGCGTCGGTGCCGGCCCGCCGGTGGGCCCACGCGAAGCCGGCGGCCTGCGGCACGCCCCCGCCGACGATGGCGTTGGTGCCCATCGCGCCGGCCTCCTTCCACTGCAGGTGCATCGACCCGCCGCGGCCGTGCGACCAGCCCCGGTCGAGGCCGGCGATCTCGGCGAGCGTGCGCAGCAGGACGTCGCGGGCGGCGGCGTCGAGGGGCGCGAGCGGGTCGAGGCCGCCCGGCGCGACGTGGTGGAGGGCCTTCGCGAGGAACTGGTGGTGGCCGCGGTGCGAGCCGTTCACCGAGTCCGCACTCGTCAGGGCGAGCACGGAGCCGACGGCCCCGCCCTCCTGCCCGATGCTCGAGTGCGCCGGCCCGTGGACCAGCCCGGCTCCGGCGAGGTCGAGCACGTACTGCTCGAACGCGCGGATCCACACCAGCTGGGCGTAGACGGTACGGAGCAGTGCGGGGTCGGCCGCGTCCCAGTCCTCGTCGTCGACCACGACCTCGACCCAGGGGGCGGCGGCCTGCAGCGGGCGGTGCTCGGGCATGGTGAACTCCTGTCGTCCGTCAGGCACTGTGTCACCGATTGGATCCGAAATCTACCCCCGAGGCGCTGGACAGGCGGATCTACGGCGTGATTTGCTGATCGTGGATCCACGAGAGGAGCCTGAGCGATGGCGCTACCCGGCCTGCGACGCCTCGACCACGTGGGCTTCACGGTGCCCGACCTCGAGCAGGCGCACCGCTTCCTCGTCGAGGTCCTCGGCTGCGAGTACCTGTACTCCCTCGGGCCGTTCCGCCACGACGACACCGACTGGATGACCACGCACCTCGCCGTCCATCCGCGGGCGGTCATGGTCGAGAACCGCTGGTACCGGCTCGGGGACCAGGCGGTCCTCGAGGTGTTCCACTACGAGTCGCCGGACGGCGCCGGGGCCGGGATGCCGCGCAACAGCGACGTCGGCGGACACCACCTCGCCCTGTACGTCGACGACCTCGACGCCGCGGTCGCCCACCTCGTCGAGCACGGCGTGCGTGTCCTCGACGGCCCGACGGCCAGCCGCGGGCCGGCCGAGGGCAACCGGTGGATCTACTTCCTCAGCCCGTGGGGCATGCAGCTGGAGCTGGTCTCGTACCCGCGCGGCAAGGCGTGGGACCGCGAGCGGGGCACGACGTGAGCACCGACGACGACCTCGCGACCTTCGCGGGCACCGGCGGGGCCGCCTCGGTGCGGGTCGCGGCGTACCTGCGCGAGCAGATCCTGCGCGGCCACCTGGCGCCGGGGGAACGGATCCGGCAGGAGGAGGTCGCCGAGCGGCTCGGCGCGAGCCGGCTCCCGGTGCGCGAGGCGCTGCGGATGCTCGAGGCCGAGGGCCTCACCGAGCACGAGCCGCACAAGGGGGCGCGGGTGCCCCGGCTCTCGCGGCACGAGGTCGAGGTCGTCTACAAGATGCGCGAGCGGCTCGAGCCGCTCGCCCTCCTCCAGAGCCTCCCCCCCCCCGACGACGACGCGCACGCCCGCCTCGCCGACGTCCAGCGACGGATCGAGGACAACGACGACCTCGACCGCTTCCTCGAGCTCGACCGCGAGTTCCACCTCGGCACCTACTCGGGCTGCCACATCGACCCGCTCAACGCGATGGTCACCCGGCTGTGGAACTCGACCCAGCACTACCGCCGGGCGTTCGTCACCCTCGGGGGCCGCGACCGCATGTGGGTCGTCAACTCCGAGCACCGGCTCATCCTCGACGCGGTGGTCCGCCGCGACGGCGCCGACGCCGAGCGCTTCCTGCGGGGGCACATCCGGCGCACCCGCATCGAGCTCGGCCACCACCCGGCGGTCTTCGGGGAGGAGGGATGAGCGAACCGACCGCCCTGACCGTCAACGGTGCCCCGGTGAGCATCGACCGTCCCGGGGACACCCCGCTGCTCACCGTCCTGCGCGACGCGCTGGGGCTGGTCGGCAGCCGCTTCGGGTGCGGGCAGGGGCTGTGCGGAGCGTGCCTCGTCCTCGTCGACGGCCACCCCGTCCCGTCCTGCGACGTGCCGCTCTCGCAGGTGGCCGGTGCCTCGGTGACGACCGTCGAGGGTCTCTCGGCCGACGGCCCGACCGCGGTGCAGCGCGCGCTCGTCGCCCACCAGGCGGCCCAGTGCGGGTTCTGCATCTCGGGGGTCGTCGTCGCCGCCACGGCGCTCCTCGAGTCGTCCCCGGACGCCGACGCCGACACCGTCGCCCGGGCGCTCGAGCGACACCTCTGCCGCTGCGGCACGCACCAGCGCATCGTCGACGCCGTCCTCGCGGCCCGGCCCGGGACGCAGTCGTGAGCGCGACCTCACCGACGGGTGCCCCGGAGGTGCCCGCGCCCGTCCGCGACAACCCGCAGCTCGGCACCTGGGTGGCGGTCGAGGGCGACCTCGTGACGGTGCGGGTGGGCAAGGTCGAGCTCGGGCAGGGGGTGCTCACCGCGCTGCACCAGGTGGCCGCGGACGCGCTCGGCCTGCCGCTGGCGCGGGTCCGGGTGCTGCCGGCGCGCACCGACGCCGGACCCGACCAGGGGATCACCTCGGGCAGCCTCTCGGTCACCCAGTCGGCACCCGCGCTGCGCCACGTCGGCGCGGCGGTGCGCCAGCTCGCAGAGGCCCCGGGGCCGGCGGACGGCGACCTCGACGCCTACGTCGACCGGATCGCCGGGGTCGACCCGCGCACCGACCTGCGTGGGCTGCCGGTGGTGGCCGCGCCGGGCCCGAGGGTCGCCGTGGGCACCGACGCGCCCCGGGTCGACCTCCCGGACAAGGTCCTCGGCCGGCCCCGCTTCCTCACCGACCTGCGCCCCGAGGGCCTGCTCCACGGGCGGGTGCTGCGCCCGCCGTCCCCCGCTGCCCGGCTCGTCGGGCTGCCCGACGGCTGGTCGGCACCGGGCGCCGAGCTGGTGCGCGACGGCTCCTTCCTCGGTCTCGCCGGCGCGCGCGAGGACGACGTGGACCGGGCCCTCACCGCCCTGGCCGCCGCGACCGGGTGGGAGGAGGCCGACACCCTGCCCGACGAGGACGACCTGGCGACCTGGCTGACCACGGCCCCGGCCGAGACGACGACGGTGGTCGACGACGACCCGCCCGAGCCCACGCACTCCGCGACGTACACCAAGCCCTACCTCGTGCACGCCTCGATCGCGCCGAGCTGCGGGATGGCGCAGTGGGCCGAGGACGGCACGGTGCACGTGTGGAGCCACAGCCAGGGCATCCACCGGCTGCGCGACGCGATCGCCGAGGCGCTCGGCCTCGCCCCCGGCGCGGTGAGCGTCGAGCACGTCGAGAACGCCGGGTGCTACGGCCACAACGGCGCCGACGACGCCGCGTTCGACGCCGTGCTGCTGGCCCGGGCGTTCCCCGGCCGGCCGGTGCTCGTGCGCTGGTCCCGCGCCGACGAGCTGACGTGGGCGCCCTTCTCGCCCGCGATGCGCGTCACGGTCTCGGGCCGGCTCGCCGGCGACCACGTGACCGGCTGGAGCCACGAGGTGTGGAGCCAAGGGCACACGGCCCGGCCCGGCTACGCGGGACAGCCCGGGCTGCTCGCCACCGCGCACCTCGAGGGCGGACGTGCCCTGCCTCCGGCCGTCGACCCACCCCCGGCCGGTGGCCACGGCAGCCTGCGCAACGCGGTGCCGGGCTACGCCCTCGGACCTCTGCGGGTCACCGGGCACCGGGTCACCGAGGCGCCGCTGCGGACCTCGGCCATGCGCTCGCTCGGGGCCTTCCTCAACGTGTTCGCCATCGAGTCCTTCCTCGACGAGCTCGCGGTGGACGCCGGCGTCGACCCCGTCGCGTTCCGCCTCGCGCACCTCGAGGACCCCCGCGCCGCCGAGGTCGTGCGGCAGGCCGCGGAGCGCTCCGGCTGGGGTGGGCCGCTCCCGGACGCGGTGGGACGCGGCATCGGGTACGCCCGCTACAAGGGCACCGGGGCCTGGTGCGCGGTCGTCGCCGAGGTCGAGGCCGAGACGGCCGTGCGGGTCCGCCGGCTCACCGTCGTCGCCGACCTCGGGACCGTGGTCAACCCCGACGGTGCGCGCAACCAGCTCGCCGGCGGCGCCGTCCAGGCGACGAGCTGGGCGACGCTCGAGCGGGTGCGCTTCGACCGCCGCCGGGTCACGAGCGCCGACTGGGAGGGCTACCCGGTGCTCCGGTTCCCGGACGTGCCCCGCGTCGAGACCCACCTCGTCGACAGCGGGGCGCCGCCGCTGGGGGCCGGGGAGTGCGCCCAGGGCCCGACGGCCGCCGCCATCGCCAACGCCGTCCACGCCGCCCTCGGCGTGCGCGTGCGCGACCTGCCCATCACCGCGGACGCCGTCGTCCGCAGCATCGAGTCGGAGGAGACCCCGTGACCCAGCCCCGCATCAGCTACGTGTCCCTCGACGCGATGGACGACGAGATGCGCCACGAGATGGAACGCAGCGCCCGGGAGGGCACCCCACGGCCCGAGAGCTCCGCCGTGCGCGCGCACGTGCCCGCCGTGTTCAAGACCTTCACCGCGTACTGGGACGCCACCTTCCGGCAGGGGGTGTGCGACCACGCGATCAAGGAGCTGTGCCGGCTGTACATCACCCGGACGACCAACTGCCAGTTCTGCGGCAACCAGCGCTCGACGACCGCCGCCCTGCCGGAGTACCACGACGACGAGCTGCTCAACTTCGAGAGCAGCGACCGCTACGACGATCGGCAGAAGGCGGCCCTCGCCTACGCGCAGGCCATCGCCTGGGACGAGCAGGACCGCGACGGGCTCTGGGAGCGGCTCGGGCGGCACTTCTCGGAGGAGGAGCTCGTCGAGCTCGGGTGCTTCGTCGCGCTGACCTTCGGCCAGCAGTCCTGGATCCGCCTGCTCGAGATCGGGCACCGGCAGTACGCCGTCGAGGGCGTCGAGTCCACGGCGGGCATCGCACCGGGAGCGCTCGGATGACCACCGCCGTCGGCTGGGTCTCGCCCGGCGACCCCGTCCTCGTCGAGCCGGTCGCGGGCTCCGACCGTCCGGCGCGCTACCACCTCGCCGAGACCCTCGACGGCCTCTACACCCCGTACGCGCTGCGCCTGCCCGACGGCCCCGGACCACATCCCTTCGTCCTCGTCGCGTACGGCAACGGCGGCGGCGGGATGGCGTGGCTGCGCGACCGGGTGCACCGTTTCCGGCACGTCACCGACGTCCTCCTCGACGCCGGCTACGCCTGCGCGTGGACCCGGTACCGTACCGAGGTCGAGCTCGGGTACCAGCGCGGCGGCCCGCTGCGCTCCGAGGTCCGGCAGGGGATGGGCCTGCTCAACCGGGCGCCGCTGGAGTACGAGGACGAGGTCGCGGTGCTGCGCGACGTCGCCGCCCACCCGGCGGTCGACCCCGGCAACCTCTTCCACCTCGGGGTGAGCCACGCCGGAGAGATGCTCCTCAAGCTGTGCTCGCAGTACCCCGGCCTGCTGCGTGCGGGCGTCGCCGTCGAGCCGGCCGCCCACGAGGTGCTCACCCTCCGCCTCGAGGACGCACCCACGGTCGAGACCGTCGACGGCCTGCGCGACATCGAGCACCTCGAGCTGCGCGGCACGGCGCAGGTGCGCGAACGGATCGCCGACCCGGAGGAGGTCGCGCGCCGGCTGGCCGCCGTCGACCTCCCGGTCCTGGTGGTCGGCCGCGAGCAGGACGAGCTGCAGGGCATCTTCCGGCTCACCTACGAGCTGCTTGCCGAGCACCACGACGACGTGCAGTGGCGCTCGTGGTCGCACGACGTCCACGGGTTCGTCTACCCCGAGACGGACGACGAGGGCGTCACCCACGTCGACGACGTGCAGCGCGAGGCGCTCGCGGCGATCGTCGCGTTCCTCGACGCCCACCGCGGCTGACGGCCGGGCGCCGCCGGCCGCCGGCGGCGCCCGGCCGTCACCAGGTGACGGCCACGTACTTGCTCTCGAGGTAGTCGAGCATCCCTTCATGACCACCCTCGCGGCCGATGCCGCTCTGCTTCGTGCCGCCGAAGGGCGCCGCCGGGTCGGAGACGAGGCCGCGGTTGAGCCCGACCATCCCCGAGTCGAGCCGCTCCGCGAGCCGCAGTCCGCGCGCGAGGTCCCCGGTGTAGACGTACGAGACGAGCCCGTACTCGGTGTCGTTGGCGAGCTCGACCGCCTCGTCCTCGTCGGTGAAGGTCACGACGGGGGCCACCGGGCCGAAGATCTCCTCGCGCAGGATCGCCGCCTCCCGCGGCACGTCGGTGAGGACGGTCGGCTCGTAGTAGAACCCGGGGCGGTCCGGGCGCGTGCCGCCGACGACGACCCGGCCCCCGGCGTCGACCGCTCCGCGCACGAGCTCGTCGACCTTCGCGGCGGCGTCCTCGTTGACGAGCGGCCCGACCTGGGTCTCGTCGGCGGTGCCGGGCCCGAGGCGGAGCGCGCCCATCCGCTCGGCCAGCCGGCGCGAGAACTCCTCCGCGACCCCGGCCTGGACGAAGAAGCGGTTGGCCGCCGTGCAGGCCTCGCCCCCGTTGCGCATCTTCGCGAGCATCGCGCCGTCGAGCGCGGCGTCGAGGTCGGCGTCGTCGAAGACGAGGAAGGGCGCGTTGCCGCCGAGCTCCATCGAGCAGTTGACGACCTGGTCGGCGGCCTCCTTGAGGAGCACGCGCCCGACCTCGGTGGACCCGGTGAAGGACAGCTTGCGCACCCGCGGGTCGTGGAGCATCGCCGAGACCACCGCACCCGAGCGGCGCGACGGCAGGACGTTGACCACCCCGGCCGGGACCCCGGCGTCGTCGAGGATGCGCGCCATGAGCAGGGCCGTCAGGGGCGTGTCGGACGCCGGCTTGAGGACGACGGTGCAGCCCGCCGCGAGGGCGGGCCCGATCTTGCGGGTGGCCATCGCGGCGGGGAAGTTCCACGGCGTGACGAGCACGGCGACGCCGACCGGCTGGCGCAGCACGAGGATGCGGTTGGCACCGGACGGTGCGGTGGTCAGCTCGCCCGAGGCCCGCACGGCCTCCTCGGCGTACCAGCGGAAGAACTCGGCCGCGTAGGCGACCTCCCCGCGCGCGTCGGGCAGCGCCTTGCCGTTCTCGAGCGCGATGAGGTGGGCGAGCTCGTCGGCGCGCGCGGTCATGCCCTCGAAGGCGCGGCGCAGCACCTCGGCACGTTCCCGGGGCGGCGTGGCGGCCCAGCCGGGGCCGGCCGCGTGGGCCGCGTCCACCGCGGCCGCGGCGTCCTCGACCGTGCCGTCCGCCACCGTCGCCACGACCTCGCCGGTCGCGGGGTCGAGGACGTCGAAGCGTCCTCCGTCGCTCGCCGCGACGCTGCGGCCGTCGACGAACAGGTCCAGGGGCAGGCCGGCGACCTGCTCGAGGGTGAAGTCACCCATGACGGGTCCTCTCTCAGTACGGGTTCGCGACGAACAGCTCCTGCGCGGGGAAGAGCGTGATCACCTCGGGGCCGTGCTCGGTGATGACGATCTCCTCCTCGATCCGGGCCGCGGAGTAGCCGTCGGAGGCAGGGCAGTACGTCTCGAGGGCGAAGACCATCCCCACCTCCAGCTCCATCGGCTCCTTCATCGAGTTGAGCCGGGAGATGATCGGCCGCTCGTGCAGGCCCAGGCCGAGACCGTGCGCGAACTGCAGCCCGAAGGCCTCCATCTCGCTGCCGAAGCCGAAGTCCTCGGCGCGGGGGAGGAGGGCGGCGACCTCGTCGGTGCCGACCCCCGCCCGGATGCCGGCGATGCCGCGGTCCATCCACTCGCGGGCCTGCCGGTACGCGTCGCGCTGCGCGGGGGTGGAGCTGCCGACCGAGAAGGTGCGGTAGTAGCAGGTCCGGTAGCCGTTGTAGGAGTGGATGATGTCGAAGAAGGCCTGGTCGCCGGGGCGCACGAGACGGTCGGTGAAGTTGTGCGGGTGCGGGTTGCAGCGCTCGCCCGAGATGGCGTTGACCGCCTCGACCTGGTCCGAACCCATCTCGTAGAGACGCTTGTTCGCGTACGCGACGACCTCGTTCTCACGGATCCCGGGCTTGAGCCGGTCGACGATGCCCTGGTAGACGCCGTCGACCATGGCCGCGGCCTGGGTGAGCAGCGTGATCTCGTCCGGCGACTTGATGACCCGGGCGTCGAGCATCAGCTGCTGGGCGTCGACGACCCGCAGGCCCTGGCGCTCCATCTCGAAGAGGAAGGGCGGCTCGACGATGTCGACGCCGACCGGCTGGTCGGCCACGCCCGCCTCGACGAGCAGCGACTTGATCTCGGCCACCGCGTCGCGCATCAGCCCCACGCTGGGGGCCACGGCGCCACGGAAGCCGAGGAACCCGGCGCGGTAGTTCTCCTCCGGCACCCACGGCGAGTACGCCTTGTGGTGCTTGACCGCCGAGCCGAAGTCCCAGAGCACCGGGTCGCGGTCTCCCGCGAGGAGGGCGTAGCGGATCATCTTGTCGCCGAGGGCGCCACCGATCCACGTGTGCGTCGTGTAGCGGATGTTGTAGAAGTCGAAGAGGAGGAACGCGCCGCACTCGCTGCCCGCGAGGGCGGCGCGGGCCCGCCCGAGCCGGTAGTCGCGCAGCCGCGCGAAGTCGACCCGCTCCTCGTAGTCGACACCCATGTGGCCGGGCGCCCCGAGTGGGCGGGTCACGACCGGCCCCCTCCGGAGAGGCCGTCGTCGACCTCGGTGTCCTCCGGCTCGAGGGTGACGCCCGAGCTGTGCGCCTGCGCGTCGAGGAGGATCGCGAAGTCCTCGGTCACCCGGCCGCTGCTCACCGTCGCCTGGACGGCGGCCGCCGCGGCCGCCGCGACGGGCATCGGCACGTCGAGGTCGTGCGCCGCGGCGAACCCGAGGTCGAAGTCCTTGCGCAGCAGCAGCGGCGTGAACGTCGGGGTGTAGTCGAGGTGGACGAAGGCCGGGGTCTTGTAGCGGGTGAACGTCGAGCCCATGACCGACCGGTTGAGGAAGTCGAGGAAGGCGGCGCGCGACATCCCGCCCTTCTCGGCCAGCACGGTGATCTCGGCGAGGCACTGGGTCACCACGCCGAGCATGACGTTGTGGCAGATCTTCGCGAGCCGGGCGAGGTCGCCGTCACCGACGTACGTGGCGCCCTGCCCGAGGTGGTCGAGGAGGTGGGCCACCCGCCGGTAGGTGGCCTCCGGACCGGACACGACGAGGGTCAGCTGCCCGGCCGCCACGACCTTGGCGTTGCCGCTCACCGGGGAGGCGAGGAAGTCCACCCCGCACGCGGCGCAGGCCTCGCGCATCGCTGCCGAGGTCTCGGCGTCGACGGTGGAGCAGTCGACGACGGCGCCGGGCAGGTGCTCCGGGTCGGCGAGCAGGCCGCCCGCGCCGGTCAGCACCTCGGTGAGGTCGGCGGGGCCGGAGACCATCGTGAAGACGACGTCACGGTCGCGCAGGTCGGCGATGGCGTCGGCGACCCTGACCCCGGCCGGTTCCAACGCCTCGGCCTTGGCCCGCGTGCGGTTCCACACGGTGACGTCCTCGCCGGCCGCGGCGAGCCGCCCGGCCATCGCGGCGCCCATCCGGCCGGCGCCGATCCAGCCGACGGAGAGCCGGGCGGCGTCGCCCGCGGGGGTGTGCTGGTCGGGGGCGCTCATCGGGCTCCTGCCTTCGCTGGAATGGGGTCGCCGACGTCGCCGCCGAGATGGGTGGCCAGCCAGTCCGCGGTGCGTGGCCGGTGCCAGGGGGAGTAGTCGGCGCAGCCGTGGTTGGCGTCCTCGAGCATCAGCAGCTCGCTGCCCGGCACGGCCGCGTGCACCTTCTCGGCCTGGGTGAACGGGATGAGCCGGTCACGCCGGCCGAAGACGATGAGCAGGGGAGCGGTGACGTCGCCGGCCACCGGCGCGAGGTCGAGCGTGTTCGCGACCGCGCGGGCCTCGTCGTCGCTCGTCGTCCCCGACCGGACCCGGAAGGTGTCCCGGGTGAGCGGTGGCAGGCCGTCCCAGCACTCGCCGAAGCAGAACGGTCCGGCGAGGGCGACCGCGGCCGTCACCCGGTCACCGAGCGCCGCCGTGACCGCGACGGAGTAGTACCCGCCGAGGCTGACCCCCCAGACGCCGAGCCGCGTCTCGTCGAGGTCGGGCTCGGCCGTGACGGCGGCGTGCAAGGCCTCGGCCACCGGCGCCCAGTCGCCCCGGATGTGCAGGTCGTACTCGGCCTCCCCCTGGCCCGGGCCGTCGACGGCGAACGTCGCGAGGCCCCGGTCGAGGAAGGTCTGCTCGGTGGAGCGCAGCTCCTCCTTGGTGGAGTCCAGGCCCGGCACCATGACGACGACGGGGTGCGGTCCGTCGCCCGGGGGCGTCCGCACGACGGCGACGAGCCGGCCCTCCTCGAAGGGGATCTCGACCCGGCGCCCCGGCGGGTCGAGGTGGGGCAACGCCTCCGTGTAGGCGGCGACCGCCCGGGCGTGCGCGTCGCGCATCTGCTCGAGGTCGTCGACGAAGACGAACTTGGCGAAGTGGTAGTACGCCGCGGCCTGGGCGAGGTGCTCGCCGCCGGAGCGCAGGCGCCGCTCGGCGAGGGCGGTGCGGCCGAGCTGCTCGTGCTCGGCGCCGACCGCGACCCAGGCCGCGCACCAGTCCGACCAGTGCTCGACGGAGGCGGTCACGCGGGCGAAGTCGGCCGGGGTCACCCCGTTCGCGGTGAAGCGCGGTGCCCAGTGCGCGATGGCGGAGGCCACCTTCTCGTCCATGCCTCCTCCTCCCTCCCCGGCGGGTCTGCCGAGAGACGTGACTGCAAACGAGTGCAGCCTGCTGGAGTAGCCTACCTCGTGTCAAGCGCACCCGCCTGTGGTGCGGTCCCAGTGCAATCGAATGCACTCACCGCGGTCCCGTGCCGCGGCTCTCCCGGGAGGTCGCCCTGACCCACGTCGACGTCGGTACGTTCAGCCCGCCCGTGGTCCTCGAGGTCGCCCGGGGCCTCGGTCGGCTGGAGGCCGCCGGGCTCACCGTCACCGAGCACCCCGCCACGTCCTCGCCCGGGCAGTTCCGCGAGCTGGCCGACGGCTCGCTGCAGGTGGCCCTCACGAGCCCCGACAACGTCCTGGCCTACCGCTTCAACCCGCGCAACCCCCTCGGGACGCTCCTCGACGCACGGATCGTCGGGGCGCTCGACCGCGCCCTCGGGCTCGGCCTCTACGCGCGGGCCGGCCTCACGGCGGCGGACCTGCGGGGGGCGCGGGTCGGTGTCGACGTCCCGCAGTCGGGGTTCGCCCTCGCGCTCTACGCCCTCGCCGAGCAGCTCGGCGTCCCCGCCTCCGACTACGAGCTCGTCGCCCTCGGGTCCACGCCCCGGCGCCTCGAGGCCCTGCTCGCGGGCGACTGCGACGCCACGATGCTGAACGCCGGCAACGAGCTCGTCGCCGAGGCCGCCGGGTGCACCCTCCTCGCGGCGGCGGGAGAGCGGCTCGCGCCCTACCTCGGCACCGTCGTCGCGGTCGTCGGCGACGAGCACCTCGAGACCGCCCGCCGTCTCGCCGACGTCCTCACCGGGGTGGCCGACGAGGTCCTCGCCGGCGGCCTCGACGACGTGGTGACCGATGCCGCCCGCAGCCGCCTCGGGCTCGACGGCGACCAGGCCAGACGGCACCTGGCGCGCCTGCGCAGCCCGACCGAGGGGCTCGTGGCGGGGGGCCGGGTCGAGCGCGCCGCCCTCGCCACGCTCGTCGGCCTGCGGCGCACGTACCTGCCCGTAGTGGTCGACGGTCGTGACGCCGTGGACGCGGCACTCGAGGAGGGCTCGGGGCTTGTCGACGCCCGCTGACGCCGGGCCCCGCCCCATCCGCCTGCTCCAGGCCGCGGCGTTCGTCGCCACCTTCGACCGCTTCGCGATGCCGCCGATGCTCGTCGCGATCGCGCTCGACCTCGGGGTGCCCCTCGGGGACGTCGTCCGCGCCGCCGGGGCCTACTTCCTCGTCTACGGCCTCTCGCAGCCGGTCTGGGGCACGGTGTCGGACCGGCTGGGACGGGTCGCGACGATGCGGCTCACCCTCGTGGTGGCCGGGCTCTGCTCGGTGGCGTCGGCGTTCTCCACGACCACGGCCGTCCTCCTGCTCACCCGGGGACTGGCCGGCGGGTTCTTCGGTGCGGCCTACCCCGCCGCGCTCATCTACCTCGGCGACACGGTGCGTCCGGAGGTCCGCCAGCGTGACATCGCGCGGCTCATGGTGGGCGTCGCCCTCGGCACCTCGCTCGCCTACGTCGGTGCCGGCCTCGTCGCCGACCACGCCACCTGGCGGCTCACCTTCGTCGTCACCGGAGCGGCCGCCCTCGTCGTCGCCGCCCGGCTCGGCGCGCTCGCCGAACCGCCGGGCCGGACCACGCCTGGCGTCCTGCCCCCGCTGCGGACCGTCGCGCGGTCGGGCGTGGCGCGGTTCGTCCTGCTCTGCGCACTCGTCGAGGGCGCGGTGCTCCTCGGGACGGTCACCCTCCTGCCCGCCGCCGCGGAGGGCGCGGGCGCCTCGACCTCGGTCGCCGGACTCGCGACGGGGGTGTACGGGCTCTCCGTCCTCGTCTGCTCCCAGCTCGTCGGCCGGCTCTCGCAGCGCTGGGACGCCGCCCGGCTGCTCCGGGTGGGCGCGGTGGCGGCGGTGCTCGCCGGCTCCGTCCTCGCAGTCTCGCAGGGCGTGGCGGCGGCCGTGGCCGGGGCCGTGCTCCTCGGGGCCGCGTGGTCCGCCATGCACTCGACCCTCCAGACCTGGGCGACCGAGGTGCTCCCGCAGGCCCGCGCGACGGTCGTGTCACTCTTCGCCGGCTCGCTGTTCGTGGGGTCCTCGCTGGCCGCCGTCCTCGCCTCCGGGCTCGCCGACCGGGGACGCTACGACGTCCTGTTCGCGGCCGCCGCCGTCCTGGCCGTCCCCCTCGGCGCGGCCGCGGCCGCGGTCCGGGGGCGCTGGCGGCCCCGGGCGGCGGGGCCCACGGGGCCCTAGACTCCGTGGTCGTGCCGACACCGACGCTCCGTGACGTCGCCGAGGCCGCGGGCGTCCACGCGGCCACGGCCTCGAGGGCGCTCAACCCGTCCACGCGCGGGCTGGTCAACGCCGAGACCGCGCGGCGGGTCATCAAGGTGGCCGAGCAGCTCGGGTACCACCCGAACCCCATCGCCCGCGGGCTGAAGACGGCCAAGTCCGGCAGCGTGGGGCTCGTCATCCCGGACCTCACCAACCCGCTCTTCCCCCCGATCGTGCGCGGCATCGAGGACGTCCTCGAACCGGCCGGGTACAGCGGCCTCATCGTCAACACCGACAACGACCCGGCCCGCGAGGAGGCGCAGATCGAGCGGCTGCGCGCGCGGCAGGTCGAGGGGCTCATCGTCGCCACGGCCCGGGTGCACCACGCCCTGCTCCACCGACTGCACGACGAGGGCGTCGTCATGGTGATGGTCAACCGGCGTCCCGACGGCGCCGACGTGCCGTCGATCACCCCCGACGACGCCGCGGGGGTCGAGCTCGCCGTGCGGCACCTCGCCGATCTCGGGCACACGCGCATCGCGCACGTCGCCGGGCCACCGAACACCTCCACGGGCGTCGGCCGCGCCCGCGCGTTCCGCTCGGCGGTCCGGGACCTCGGGCTCGACACCGACCCGCGGCTGGAGACCACGGCGGAGCACTGGAGCGAGGAGGCCGGCGCCGCCGGGCTGCGCCGGCTCCTCGACGACGGAGTCGACTTCACCGCCGTCGTCGCCGGCAACGACCTCATCGCCCTCGGCTGCTACGACGTCTTCCGGGAGCGGGGCCTGCGCTGCCCCGAGGACGTCAGTGTCGTCGGGTTCAACGACATGCCCTTCCTCGACAAGCTGCGGCCCCCGCTGACGACCATCTCGATCCCGCACCAGCAGATCGGTGCGGAGGCGGCGCGCCTGCTCCTCGACGCCATCGCCGACCCCTCCCGCCCGGCCCGGTCGGTGCTGCTGCCGGTCTCGCTCGTCGTGCGGGGCTCCACGGCGCCCCCGCCCTGACCCTGCGGCCACGCCGGTAGCCTCTCCGGGTGCCCGACCGTCCCGCCCGCCCGCCGCAGCGCGGACCGCGCCAGCGCTCCCGGACCGCACCGGCGCAGCGCACCCGCCGGGCCGAGCCGGCCCGGTTCGCCGCGTACACCCTGCTGCGTGCGGTCGCGGACGGTGCGTACGCCAACCTCGAGATGCCGCGCATCCTGCGCCGTCGCCGGCTCGAGGGGCGGGACGCGGCCTTCGCCACCGAGCTGGCGTTCGGCACCGTCCGGCACCAGGGCCTCTACGACGCCGTCATCGCGGTCGCCGCCGACCGTCCGGTCGAGCGCGTCGACCCGGAGGTCCTCGACGTGCTGCGGCTCGGCGTGCACCAGCTGCTCGGGATGCGCGTCCCGGCGCACGCGGCGGCCGACCAGACCGTCGGCCTCGCCCGGTCCGTCGTCGGACAGGGCGCCGCCGGGCTGGTCAACGCGGTGCTGCGGCGGGTGGGGGAGCGGACCCTCGAGGAGTGGACCGACGCGGTGGCCCCGGAGGGTGGCGGGACGGCGGCCTTCGCCGTCCGGTCCTCGCACCCGGAGTGGGTCGTCACCGCCCTGCGCGCGGCCCTGCTCGGGCACGGTCGCGCCACGCCGGACACCGTCGACGACGAGCTCGCGGCGCTGCTCGCCGCCGACAACGAGCCGCCGCGGGTGCACCTTGTCGCCCGCCCGGGCCTCGCGAGCGTCGAGGAGCTGCTCGCGGATGCGGACGCCGAGCGGAGCGCCACCTCGCCGATCGGCGTCGTGCTGCGCGGTGGCGACCCGGGCGCGGTCGCGGCGGTCCGGGAGGGCCGGGCCGCGGTCCAGGACGAGGGGTCGCAGCACCTCGCCCTCGCGCTCGCGGCCGTCGAGGTGCCCGACATCCTGCCGGCCCGCTGGCTCGACCTGTGCGCCGGACCCGGCGGCAAGGCCGGCGTCCTCGGCGGGCTCGCCGTGGAGCGGGAGTGCGACCTCGTCGCCGTCGAGGTGAGCCCGCACCGGGCCGACCTCGTCCGCTCCGGGCTGGCCACGCTCACCGCCCGGGCCGAGTCGTCCGGGCGGCGCATCGAGGTGCGGACCACCGACGGTCGCGAGGTGGGGCAGGACGAGCCGGGTTCGTACGCACGGGTTCTCGTCGACGCGCCGTGCACCGGGCTCGGTGCCCTCCGGCGCCGCCCGGAGGCCCGGTGGCGGCGGACACCCGCCGACCTCGCGACGCTCGGACCCCTCCAGCGCGCTCTGCTGCAGTCCGCGCTCGACGCCGTGGCCCCGGGCGGCGTCGTCGCGTACGCGACGTGCAGCCCGCACGTGGCCGAGACCCGCTTCGTCGTCTCCGACGTGCTCAAGAAGCGCGCCGACGTCGAGGTGCTCGACGCGCGCCCGTACCTGCGCGACGCGGCCGGTGACCAGCTCGCCGAGCTCGGGGACGGGCCGCACGTCCAGCTCTGGCCGCACGTCCACGGCACGGACGCGATGTTCCTCGCCCTGCTGCGGAAGCGACCGGATGCCTGACCGTCACCTCACCTGGCGCGCGCCGGTCCCGGCCGACGCCGACGCGCTCGGGCGGATGCACTTCCGGGCGTGGGTCGACACCTACGGTCCGCTCCTGCCGGCCGGCTGGTTCGACGAGCGCGGACCCGAGGACCGCATCGCCCTGTGGACGCGCGTCCTCGCCGAGCCGCTGCCGCCCGGCGTCCGGCGGGTGGCGGTCTTCGCGGGGGAGGTGCCGGTCGCGTGGTGTGCGGCCGGTCCCGCCCGGCCGCACGAGGGGGTCGCGCCGGTCCGTCCCGAGGAGCTCTGGGGGCTCTACGTGGCCCGCGACCACCTGGGCACCGGGCTCGGCCAGGAGCTCGCCACGTGGGCGGTCGCCGACCGCCCGGCCGAGCTCTGGACCGCCGAGGGCAACGAGCGCGCCATCGCCTTCTACCGGCGCAACGGGTTCGTGCTCGACGGCACCCGGGCCTCGAGCCCCGGCTTCCCGATCGCCGAGCTGCGGATGGTGCGCTGAGGCTCGCTAGGGTGGCGCCCGTGCAGATCTCCCCCTCGATCCTCTCGGCCGACTTCGCGAACCTCCAGGCCGAGCTCGAGGCGATCGCCACCGCGGACTGGGCGCACGTCGACGTCATGGACAACCACTTCGTCCCGAACCTCACCCTCGGGCTGCCGGTCGTCGAGGCGCTGCAGAAGGTCTCACCGGTGCCCTTGGACTGCCACCTGATGATCGAGGACCCCGACCGCTGGGCCGCGGGGTACGCCGAGGTCGGCGCGGGGTCCGTGACCTTCCACGTCGAGGCCGCCGCCGACCCCGTCGCGACGGCCCGGTCCATCCGGTCCGCGGGGGCCCGGGCCGCGTTCGCGGTCAAGCCGAACACCCCGTTCGAGCCGTACGAGGAGCTCCTCGACGAGGTCGACATGGTGCTCGTCATGACGGTCGAGCCCGGGTTCGGTGGCCAGTCGTTCATGGCCGACCAGATGCCGAAGGTGCGCCGGGTCCGCGAGGCGGTCCGACGCCGGGGCGGCGAGATCTGGGTGCAGGTCGACGGCGGTGTCTCCGCCGAGACCATCGAGCAGTGCGCCGAGGCCGGGGCCGACGTCTTCGTCGCCGGCTCCGCCGTCTACGGCCGGGACTCCGCCGCCGACGCCGTGGCCGAGCTGCGCGCCCTCGCCGACCGCCACCACCACTGACGATGGCCTCGCTCCTCGAGCGGCTCGACAGGGAGGGCGGCTACGCGGTCGACCTCGACCTCACCGAGGGACTCGCGCCCGGCGAGGTGCTCGAGGGCGTCGAGCTCGAGGCCTGCCGGCTCGACGGCTGTGTCCTCGAGAAGGCGGTCCTGCGCGACTGCACCTTCACCGACTGCGTCCTCACCGGGTGCAACCTGTCGATGGCCGACCTCGCGAGCTCCCGGTTCACCGACTGCCGCTTCGTCGACTGCAAGGCGCTCGGCGTCGTGTGGGGCCGCGCTGCGGCGGCGCCGCTCTCGGCGCGGCCGTGGGACTTCGAGCGCTGCCGCCTCGACCTCGGCTCGTTCCGCGAGGTCGAGGCGGTCGGGGCCCGGTTCGCCGACTGCTCCCTCCGCGACGTCGACCTCGCGGGCGCCGACCTGCGCCGGGCCCTGCTCACGGGGTGCGACCTCGGGGGCGCCACCTTCGCCGGCACCGACCTGCGCGAGGCCGACCTCGTCGGCGCCACCGGCTACGTCGTCGACCCGGCCGAGAACCGGGTGCGCGGGATGCGCGTGGACGCCGTCGCGGCCGGCGGCATCCTCCGGGCGATGGGGCTCGTCGTCGAGGGCTGAGCGACTCACCCGACGAGGTCCGGGTGCGGTGGGCCGTCGACCTCGTGGAGGGTCACGGCGAACCCGAGGTCGTCGCGGTCGCCGCCGAGGGGCTCGGCCGAGACGACGACGCCGGTGCGCACGTCGAGCCCGACGAGCCACGACCCCGGGTAGTCGACGTCGGGGTGCTCCCGCGCCCAGGTCGGTCCGCCGGCCGCGGCCTCGAGCCGTTCGGAGACCTCACCCCAGAGCAACGGGCAACAGCCGCACCGCGGTGCGTAGCCCTCGGTGGCCGACATCCGGGCCCACCAGGTGAGGCGGCCGTGCCGCGTCGTCGCCGCGAGCTCACGGACTTCGGTCCCGTGCGACAGCTCGACGGGGTCGAGCATCGCGACCCAGTCGTACGACCGCCACATCGGGTCGTCCGCGTCGAAGCGCAGGGACGTCGGCCGCTCGGCGACGAACCCGTCGGCGTCCAGCGGCACGGGCACGTCGCCCGGGCGCAGGACCGGCACGTCCTCGGTGCGGTCCCGGTCGAGCCGGACCACGTCGAGCGTGCGCCGGCGCTCGTCGAGGACGTGCACCGTCCCGGACGCCGCCCGCACGCGCATCCACCCGGGCCGCACCACCCAGGCCTCGACCTCCTCGCCGTCGCGCCTCCGGTGGGTGAGGTGCAGCGTGCGCCAGCGCCACGGGCCGGATCGGGCCAGGGCGCGCAGCTGCGACTCGGTGGGGGCGGGCACGCAGCCATGGGACCACCGCGGGGGTCGGGCGGGCCACAGGGTTTCGTGGCCGAACGCACAGCGGACGAGGGTGCCGGCCCGGGGGAGGGCGGTGCATACTGGGCCGCACGTGCTCCGGGGTCGGTGAAACTCCGAGCCGGCGGTGACAGTCCGCGACCCGACCGCAGCCAGCGGCCGGTTGACCAGGTGGAACTCCTGGACCGACGGTGAAAGTCCGGATGGTAGGCAGCACGTACGGCCGGGTGTGCCGGGTCCTCACGCGACCCCGTGCGCCCCGCGGTGCAGTAGTCCCCGGAGTTCGTCCGAGAAGCAGAACGAACCCGAAGGACGAACACCTCTCATGAACACCCTCAGCGCGGCGACCACGTCGTCGCAGAACCTCTTCCAGCAGCTGATCGACCTCAGCATCCCCATCGGGCAGTACCAGCTCCACGTGCTCGAGGTGGTCGGCGTCCTCATCGGCGTGGCGTCCGCCTGGTACGGCATGCGCCGCAAGGTCTGGGCCTGGCCGGTCGGCATCCTCGCCAACATCATGCTGTTCTTCGTCTACATCGGCGCCACCTTCGGCGCCGACCAGCGCATCCCGCTCTTCGGCCAGGCCGGCCGGCAGGTCTTCTTCATCATCGTGAGCGTCTACGGGTGGGCGGCGTGGGCCGCCACCCGGCGGCGCGGAGGTGGCGACGCCCCGGCAGTCCACCCGCGGTGGACGACGCCGCGGGAGCGGGTCGCCGTCGTGGCCGGCTGGCTCGTCGGGACGGCCGTCGTGTGGTGGGCCTTCGTGGCGCTGTGGAACCTCGCGCCGAACCCGTACTGGACGCCGCAGTGGTGGTACTACGCGGCGGACGCGTGGATCTTCGTCGGGTCGATCGTCGCGACCTACGCGATGGCCCGCGGCTGGAACGAGTTCTGGCTGGCCTGGATCGGCGTCGACCTCGTCGGCGTCCCGCTCGGGTTCGCCACCGGCTACGTGCCGACGTCGGTCATGTACATCTTCTACGGCGCCTTCGTCCTCTACGGCTTCAGCCAGTGGGTCAAGGTGACCCGCGAGGCGGCTGCCGTGCAGCCGGTCGCCGGGGAGCCCGCGCCCGTCCCCTGACCGCCCGGACCCCGTCGACCGACGAGAACACGCCGCGCGCGCGAGACCGCACGCGGCGTGTTCTCGTCGTTCGACCGGGGGCAGCGGGGGCGGCGGACGGCCGTCGGCCGCCCGGCCCGCGCCCCGTACCCTTGTGCCTCGTGAAGACGTTCGACGCGTTGTACGCCGAGCTCGCCGAGAGGGCCCGCACCCGTCCCGAGGGCTCCGGCACCGTCGCCGCCCTCGACGCCGGTGTCCACGCGATCGGGAAGAAGATCGTCGAGGAGGCCGCCGAGGTGTGGATGGCCGCCGAGCACGAGGGCCGCGAGCGCACCGCCGAGGAGGTCAGCCAGCTGCTCTACCACCTCCAGGTGCTCATGCTCGCGACCGACCTCACCCCCGACGACGTCTACCGCCACCTCTGAGCGCCCGAGACCCGAGGACACCCACCGCCATGCTCCGCATCGCCGTCCCCAACAAGGGGTCGCTGTCCGAGCCCGCCGCCGCGATGCTCCGCGAGGCCGGCTACCGCACCCGCCGCGACACCAAGGAGCTCGTGGTCACCGACGCCGACAACGGCGTCGAGCTCTTCTACCTGCGCCCCCGGGACATCGCCGTCTACGTCGGCTCCGGCACCGTCGACTGCGGCGTCACCGGCCGCGACCTGCTCCTCGACTCCGGCTCGGCCGCGGTCGAGGTGATGACGCTCGGCTTCGGCGGCTCGACCTTCCGCTACGCCGCCCGGCCGGGCACGGCAACGGGCGTCGAGGGCCTCGCTGGCCGGCGGGTCGCGACGAGCTACCCCGGCCTCGTCGAGAAGCACCTCGCCGACCACGGGGTCCAGGCCGAGGTCGTGCGCCTGGACGGCGCGGTCGAGACGGCCGTCACCCTCGGGGTCGCCGACGTCATCGCCGACGTGGTCGAGACCGGGGCCACCCTGCGCAGCCAGGGCCTCGAGGTCCTCGGCGACCCGATCCTGCGCAGCGAGGCCGTGCTCGTCCGGCGCGAGGGCAGCGAGGAGAAGGCGGGCATCGAGGTGCTCCGCCGCCGGCTGCTCGGCGTCGTCACCGCCCGCCACTACGTGATGCTCGACTACGACGTCCCGGCCGACCTCGTCGACCGGGCCTGCGCGATCACGCCGGGCCTGGAGTCGCCGACCGTCTCGCCGCTGCAGAACCGCGACTGGTGCGCCGTGCGGGCGATGGTGCCGCGGGTCGGCACGAACGGCGTCATGGACGAGCTGTACGAGCTCGGGGCGCGGGCCATCCTCGTCACCGACATCACCGCGTGCCGGTTGTGACCCGGGAGGCGGCCGCGCCGCTCGACGCGACGTTCCGGCCCCGTCGTGGCCGGGTCGTGCCGCTCGTCGTGGCCGGCGTGTTCGTCCTCATCTGCGTCGCGGTCTCCGTCGGGATGGGGGTCGCCGGCGAGTGGACCGTCGGCGACCAGGTGGCGCTCGTCGTCTTCGGGCTGCTCGTCGGCGGCTTCCTCGCCCGGTACGCGGCGATCCGGGCGACGCCGGGCCCGGACGGGCTGACCGTCCGCAACCTCATGCTGACCCGCACGGTCGGCTGGGACGAGATCGAGGCGGTCCGCTTCGCCGAGGGCGACCCGTGGGTCAGCCTCGAGCTCGTCGACACCGACGTCGTCGCCGTCATGGCCGTCCAGCGCGTCGACGGCGACCGCGGCCGGGCCGAGGCGCGCCGGTTGCTCGAGCTCGTGCGGGCGCACCGTCGCTCTTGACGGCAATCATCGGCCGCTGCTTATCATTAGCCATGACTGATGCAGCGCGCGTCCTCGACGCCCTCGGCGACCCGACCCGACGCCACGTCCTCGAGCTCCTCCGTGACGGCGAGCGCAGCGTGCGCGAGCTGACCGACGCCTCGAGCGTCTCGCAGCCGGCGGTGTCGCAGCACCTGCGGGTCCTGCGTGACGCCGGCCTCGTCGACGTCCGGGCGGCCGGTACCCGCCGGCTCTACCGGGTGCGCCCGGACGGGCTCGGTGACGTGCGGGCCTGGGTCGACACCTTGTGGGACGACGCCCTCGGGGCGTTCGCCGCGCACGTCGAGGAGCAGCAGCGATGACGGCCCCGGTGCTCCGCAGCGTCGTCGTCGGCTGCGGGGTCGAGCAGGCCTTCACGACGTTCACCGGCCGGATCGGCGCCTGGTGGCCGCTGCCGACGCACAGCGTCGGGGGCGAGCGCTGCGCCGGGGTCGCGTTCGAGGGCGGCCGGCTCGTGGAGCGCGGCGTCGACGGGGCGGAGCAGGTCTGGGGCGAGGTGCTCGCGTGGGAGCCGCCGCACCGGCTGGTCGTCACGTGGCACCCCGGCCGCCCCGCCGACGACGCCTCCGAGGTCGAGGTCCGCTTCTCCGCCGACGGTGCGTCGACCCGGGTCGACCTCGAGCACCGTGGCTGGGAGCGCTTCGGCGAGGACGCCGCGCGCCGGCGCCGCGGCTACGTCGGGCCCGGTGCGTGGGGGTCGGTCCTCGACCACTTCGCCGACGTCGCCGAGCCGGCCTCCGACACCGCCGACCTCGACGCCCTCCGTGCCGCCTACGACGCGTTCTTCGCCGAGGCCGCGGCCGGCGACTTCGGCCCGGCCCCGGCGCCGGGGGAGTGGGACGCCGCGCAGGTGCTGGCGCACGTCGCGCTCAACGACCTCGCGCTGACCGCCGTCACGCACGCGATCGTGCACCGGCGCGAGGGGCTCGAGCTGCGCAACGTGGTCTGCCAGGACCCGGCCGTGCTCGCCGCCGAGGTGGCGCGCTCGGCGGACGACGCCGCGCGGGTCGCCCGCGGGCGGGCCCTCGCCGGGGTCCTTGTCGACGCGCTGGCCCGGCTCGACCCCGAGCAGCGCGCCACCCCGGTGCACTGCGTCCTCCACCACGACGGCGAGGTCGTCCTCGACGACGTGCTCCCGTGGGAGCGGGTCGCCGTCGCCACCGAGGCGGCCCGGCACCTCCCGGCGCACACCGGCCAGCTCGCGGACCTCAGGCGGTGACCCGCTCCGGTGCCTCGCCGACGCGGGGGGCCGTCGGACGGAGCCGGGCGAGGGCCGCGAGCTGCGGCAGCGAGACGAGGGCGAGCAGGGCCCACAGCAGGGAGTACCCGCCCGACGCGTCGCGGACGGCGCCCATCGTCGCCGGGCCCGCCGAGGCCAGCGAGTAGCTGACGAGGAAGGCCATCGCCGTGAGCCGGGCGCTGTCGCGCGGCGTCACGGCGTAGCGGACGAGCAGCCCCAGCCCCAGGGCGAAGCACGCGCCCTGGCCGGCGCCGAGCAGCAGGGCCCACCCCCAGGCGCCGGCCTCCGGCGCGAGCCAGACACCGGCCTCGCCGACCCCGCCGAGCAGGGTCGCGAGGAGCAGCAGCCGACGCGGGTCGTGGACCCGGTCCAGGAGCGTGGGCGCGAGCAGGCCGGAGACCAGCTGGGCACCGGTGAAGACGGACATGAGCAGCCCCGAGTCGCCGGCGCTCCACCCGTGCGACTCGAACGTCGGGGCGAGCCAGGCCAGGGACGAGTAGAACTGCCACGACTGGCAGGTGAGGTAGGCGGCGAGCACCCACGCGGTCGTGCTGCGCCACGGCAGGGCGTGGGTGACGTCCTCCCCGAGCGGCGCGGGCGCCACGGCCGCCCGCCGGGCCGCCCGTCGGGCCATCGGCACCCACACGAGGCCCGCGACGGCGGCGAGCGGGGCCCACGCGAGGAGCGAGCCGGACCAGCCGCCGAGCACCCGGGCGAGGGGCACCGACACCGCGGACGCGATGGCCGCGAACCCCATCATCGACATCATCGTCAGCCCGGTCCCGAGCCCGGAGCGGTGCGCCGGGAAGACCGACTTGACGATGCCGGGCAGCAGCGTGCCGGCGAGGGCGATGCCGGCCCCGGCGAGGAACGTCCCGGCGTAGAGCGACCAGACCTGGTCGCCGGCCACGCCGCGGACGACGAGGCCGACGAGGACCAGGCCGACGCCGTGCCCGACGGCCACGCCCGGCCCCAGTCGCCGCGCGACGAGGTTGGCCACGGGGGCGAGCAGGCCCATGCAGAGCACGGGCAGCGTCGTGAGGACGCCCATCGCCGCGCTCGAGAGCCCGAGGTCGGCGCGGATCGACTCGGCCAGGGGTGGCAGGCTCGCCATCAGGGTGCGCAGGTTCGCGGCGACGAGGACCAGTGCGGCGACGACGGTCCACGGTGGGGTCGGCCGGGTGGTCGCGGGGCGGTCGGCGGTGGTCACGGGGCGCTCACCGACGCATCCTCGCACCGGGTCACGGCAGGTGGGACTCCGGGACCAGCGCGAGCGCCTCGTCGTCGTCGAGCCCGGCGACGACGAGGAGGTCGACGACGATCGAGCGCACCTGTCCGCGCACCATCTCCGCCGACAGGTCGGCGCCCGGCTCGGCCCGGGCGGAGAGCCCGGCGACCCGCTCGAGCACGCCGCGACCCGCCTCCGGCCGGGTGTGCTCGTCGAGGACGCGGGCGAGGTCGGCGGTGGCCCGGCCCAGCTCGCCGACGAGGTCGACGTACCGCTCGGGCACGGGCTCGCCGCGGCGCACGGCGACCGCGGCCCGCCGCGCGAGGACCCGCAGGTTGCGCACGCAGCGGTCGAGCGGCACGACGAGCGCGGACGCGGCGACCGCCTGGGGACGGTGCCGGCGCAGCAGCGGGCTCTGCCGGACGACGGCCACCCCCTCGGCCGCGGCCGTGCGCAGGTCGGCGAGCCGCGCCTCGAGGGCCCGGGCCTCCTCGAGGGCATCGGTCGCGGCGGCGGCGTCGCCGGTGCGCAGGGCGAGGGTGACGTGCTCGAGGGTGCCGGCGACCGCGCGCACGGTGCGCGCCGCCTCGGCGCGGGGACGGGCGACCGGGCTCGTCGGCACGAGCGTGCCGATGACGAGGGCGACCGCGCCCCCGACGACGGCGTCGAGCCAGCGGGAGACCCCCTCGCCGGTCGTCGCGACGAAGGCGACGATGAAGACCGACTGGACACCGGCCTGGATGACGACGAGCTGGCCCGAGGAGACGACGATGGCGATGGCCATCGCGGCGACGACGACGAGCGCCATCTGCACCGCACCGCTGCCGAGGAGGAGGACGATCGCGTCGCCGACGAGCACCCCGATGGCCACCCCGACCGTCACCTCGACGATCCGCCGCAGCCGTTGGCCGTAGGTGAGCCCGAGGCAGAGGATGGCCGTGACCGGGGCGAAGAACGGCTGGGCGTGCCCGAGCGCGTGCCGGGCGAGCCACCACGCGAGGACCACGCCGGTGCCGATCTGGGCGAGGAACACGAGCCGGTCGTGGAGGCGGTGCAGGCCCCGGGCGAGGGCCGTCCGCAGGCCGGTCACCGGCCCTCCGTCGAGAGGACGAGGTCGGCGTGCTCGCGGGTGCGGTCGGCCGCGAAGACGGCGTCCTCCTGGGCGGCCCAGCGCTCCCAGTGCGCCGCGTAGGTCTCGCCGTCACGCTCCAGCCCGCGGCGCCTGCGCTCGGCCCGGGGGGCCTCGACCCACACCCGCACGGCCGCGAACCGGCGGGCCGCACCCACGCTCGCGCCGCAGCCCTCGACGACCAGCACCGGCCCGGGGTCGACGTGGCGCACCTCGCCCCAGCCGTGCGCCGCCCAGTCCCAGACCCGGTAGCGCGCGCGCTCGCCGCGGGCCAGCGGCTCGAGCACCTGCCCGACGAGGAGCGGCACCGCGTCGGCGAGGCCGTCCCAGCCCGGGTAGAGCTCGTCCATGTGGACGACGGGGCAGCCGAGGACCTCGACGACGCCGAGGGCCAGCGTGGTCTTGCCGGCGCCGCTCGGGCCGTCGACCGCGACGACCGCCGTGGCGCCGCACCGCGGGGTGGCCGCCCGCAGGGCCGCGAGGACCGCGTCGACGTGCCCGGGGTCGGACGGGGCCGCCACCTGGAACCACACAGCGGCGACTCTAGGCCCAGCCCGCCCCGCGCGGGACGTCCGCAGGGGTGTGCCGAGTGCCGCGCGGGGTCAGGGACCGGTGTCGCCCAACCCGGCGCGTCGTGCCTTGACGATCGCGGCCGAGCGGTCCGAGACCTGCAGCTTGGTGAGGATGTTGGACACGTGGTTGCGGACGGTCTTCAGGCTGATGACCAGCTCGTGGGCGATCGCCGCGTTCCCCTTGCCGGTGGCCACCAGCTCCAGCACCTCGCGCTCGCGGGCGGTGAGCGCCGGGAAGGCGGTGGCCGTCGACCCGGAGCCCGCCGCGAAGTGGGAGATCACCCGCGCGGCGATCTCCGGGCCGAAGATGGCCTCGCCGGCGGCCGCGGCGCCGATCGCCCGGACGATCTCGTCCTGGTCGGCGCCCTTGAGCAGGTAGCCGCGGGCTCCGGCCCGCATGGCGGCGAACACGGAGTCGTCGTCCTCGAACATGGTGAGCACGATCACCGCCGACGGCGACCCGCTCGCGACGATCCGGCGGGTCGCCTCGATCCCGTCGAGATCCGGCATCCGCAGGTCCATCACGACGACATCCGGGCCGAGCTCAGCAGCCAGCGCCACCGCCTGCACACCGGACTCGGCCTCGCCGACGAGCCGGACGCCGGGCACGTCCGCGAGCATCATCCGCAGGCCACCTCGGTATGCCGGGTGGTCGTCCACGATCAGCACCTCGATCACGAGACCGTCCCCCGCGCCGGCGCCTCGGCGATCGGCAGGAGCGCACGCACCTGGAGCCCGCCTCCCCGTCGGTCGGAGATGGTGCACGACCCGCCGAGCTCCTCGGCCCGCTCGGTCATCGAGGTCCAGCCGACCCCCGTGCGCGTCGGGCGTGCTCCGCCGACCCCGTCGTCGGTCACGGTGAGCTCGAGCTGGTCGTCGATACCCAGCGCGATGGTGCAGGCGCGTGCCCCCGAGTGCCTCGCGACGTTGGCGATCGCCTCGGAGGCGATGCGGAACGCCGCCACCTCGACGGCTGCCGGCAGCGGTGGGACCTCGACCGGACCGACGACGCTGAACCGCAGCGCGTCGCTCGACAAGGTGGCCGCCCGCTGCCGGATCGCCCCGACCAACCCGACCTCGTCGATCGCCGGCGGTCGCAGGTCGTCGACGAGGCGGCGGACCTCCGCGATGGCCGAGCGCGTCTCCCGCCTGATCTCGGCCAGGATGGCGTTGCGCTCCTCCTCGTCGCGACGGGACTCAGCGGCACCGAGCTTGAGCACGACGGCCGCCAGTGCGGGCCCCAGACCGTCGTGCAGGTCCCGGCGCAGCCGCTTCCGCTCCTCCTCGCGGGCAGCGATGATCCGGGACCGGGACCCTTGGAGCTCGATCGCCAGCTGGGCCGCCCGAACCGTCACGGCGACCTGGCGGGCGAGGTCGTCGAGCAGGGCCAGATCGGCCGGGGACAGGGTCCGGCCGGAGGGCACCTGGACGACGAGGTCGCCGATGCTCTCGCCTCGGTGAACGAGCGGGACCCGGGTCGGGGTCCCGGGCGCCGACGCGCCCCCTCCCTCGTCGATCCAGACCCGCTCGACCCTGACCGCGTCCGCGACGGCCGCCGTGACGGCCTCGACGAGCTGCAGCGGGTCCACCGACTCGACGCGGGCGCCGAACCGTCGCAGCGCCTCGGCCGGGTCGGACCGGTAGCCGTAGACCCAGTGTTCGGCCCGTCGGCGGACCCGGGCGTACAGCGGCGCGGACACCACGGCCACGACCACCACGGCGACGGCGCCGCCGATCGTGCCGTTGCCGAGCATCTGGTCGGCGCCGACGAGCAGCCCGCCGTAGAGGACGGCCAGCACGATCGTCAGCGTCGCGTAGACCACGGTTCGCGCCAGCACCACCTGGACGTCGAACAGGCGGTGCCGCAGGACGGAGATCCCGATGGTGACCGGGATCCCGACGGCCGCGAGGCCGAGCGAGACGTCGGCCAGGAGCTCGTTGTCGTGGAGGCCGAAGTGCGCGACCCAGCCACCGACCAACCCCACCGGGAGGCTGAACGACCCCCAGACCAACCACAGCAGCCGGATCCGGTCCTCGCCCTGCGCCCGCGCCAGCCGCCACCGCACCGCGACCACGGAACCCAGCAGGAAGGCCAGCGTCAGGACCAGACCCAGCACGCCGAGCACGCCGGACACGCTCTGCGGCAGCCAGGGCAGCGGGGGATCGACCCCGTGGTGCGCGTCGCGGAAACCCTGGGCGTCCCCGGCCGAACCGACCAGGAGGGCGACGACTCCGGGCACGACGACGTGCAGCCACCGACCCCAGCGCCGGGAGCCCGGGCGCCCATCCGGGAGCAGGTACGCGATCAGCGCGACCCACACGACCAGGAAGACCCAGGCACCGGCGGCCAGCTGGGCGACGACCAGGTCGGCGCGGCCACCCGGTCCGGGCGCGGCGAAGACCAACCAGAAGCTGATCCCGTCGGCGACCAGGAGCCAGCCGATCCACCGCTGGGCGCGAGCGACGAGAGCCCCGACGGCGACCGGGAGCAGGCCCGCCGAGGCGGCGACGACGGCGTTCACGGGACTCAGTGTCGGCTCCCGGCGCGTGGCTGTCATCACGCCCGGGAACAGTTCCCGGGCGACTCGGGACACGGGGACCATGCCGCTGGGTCATCGGGACGGCCACGGTGGGCCCGCCGGCGACGGTCGCCGCAGATGTCCACGGAAGGAGCGGGACATGCCGCTCAGTACCTTCGAGAAGGCCTTGCCCTGGTCCGGCGCGGTTGCCGGCATCCTGTTCGTCGCCCAAGAGGTGACGGCTCCGTTCGGGGAGTCCGTCACCGACCCCCACCTCACCGCCACGATCGCCGACGCCGTCGGCCGGGGCTACGCCGCCGGCTTCGCGTCCCTGCTCGGCGCACTCATGCTGCTCTTCTTCTCCGCGGCGGCGCGGTCGGCCCAGCGCATCGGGGAGGGCTCGGAGTCGTCGTACTCCTCCGTGGCCCACGCAGGGCTGGTCGGGGCCGGGGTCGGGCTCGCTGTGCAGGGCTGCCTGCAGGTGGCGCTGACCAGCGCCGCTCAGGACCGCCAGGACGCCGCCGCACGGACGCTGATGTACCTGAGCTTCCACTCGTGGCTGGTGGTCCTCGTCGGGCTGGTCGCAGCGTTCTGGGGCATCGGTCTCGGTGGCCTGCGCAACGCCACCCTGCCGACGTGGTTCTCGGTCGCGACGATCGTGCTGGGCGTGATCGGGGTTCTCGGGCCAGCCGGCGCACTGGTGCAGCTCGTGCTGCCGCTCTGGCTCATCGCCGCCTCGGTCCTCGTCGCGAGGCGCCGGCGTGGGGCGGGCCTCTCCCTCTGACGTCCTCGGGTGCCGGGGTTCCTGTCGCCGCGCAGGGCAACCGACCCGCGAGTCTCGCACCGGGTCTCGCCGATGACGGCCGCCTCGGGACGCTCCCTCCGCGGCGCCGCCACTACGCTGGCCGCGTGTCCGTCGCCGTCCGCGTGATCCCCTGCCTCGACGTCGACGCCGGGCGCGTCGTCAAGGGGGTCAACTTCCGGGGCCTGCGCGACGCGGGCGACCCGGTCGAGCTCGCCCGCCGCTACGGCGAGCAGGGGGCCGACGAGCTGACCTTCCTCGACGTCACCGCGAGCAGCGGCGACCGCGAGACGATGTACGACGTCGTCGCCCGGACGGCGGAGGAGGTGTTCATCCCACTGACCGTGGGAGGCGGGGTGCGCACCGTCGACGACGTCGACCGGCTGCTGCGCGCCGGCGCCGACAAGGTGGGCGTCAACACCGCCGCCATCGCCCGCCCCGAGCTCATCGCCGAGACCGCCGACCGGTTCGGCGCCCAGGTCCTCGTCCTCTCCGCCGACGTCCGGCGCCGGCGCGACGACGCGGGACGGCCGACCGGCGGCTTCGAGGTGACGACGCACGGTGGCCGCACCGGCACCGGGCTCGACGCCGTCGAGTGGTGCGCCCGGGCCGAGCGGCTCGGCGCGGGCGAGATCCTGCTCAACTCGATGGACGCCGACGGCACGAGGGACGGCTTCGACCTCGAGCTGATCCGCCTCGTGCGCGCCGAGGTGCGGGTCCCGGTCATCGCCAGCGGCGGGGCCGGGGCGGTCGAGCACTTCGCGCCGGCCGTCGCGGCCGGGGCGGACGCGGTGCTCGCGGCGAGCGTGTTCCACTTCGGGGAGCTGACCATCGGCGAGGTGAAGGACGCCCTGCGCGCCGAGCACCTGCCGGTCCGCTGAGCCCACCGTCGAAGGTCGTCGCCGGTCCCGGCGGCACCACCGCGGCGGTCCTACACTCGCGCTCGTGACCGCCTCCCGCGCCCGGCTGCTGCACCTCGCGGTGGCGCTGGTCGCCACGACCGCCCTCGTCCTCCAGCTCGTGCTCGTCGTCTCCGGCAGCGCCGTGCTCGACGAGACCCGGGTGCCCCCGCTGGGCCTCCGGCTCGGACGGCTCGTCTCGTACTTCACCATCCAGAGCAACGTGCTCGTCACGGTCACGGCCTGGCAGCTGTGGCGCGACCCCCTGCGCGACGGCCGGTGGTGGCGTCCGGTACGCCTCGCGGCGCTCGTCGGCATCACGGTCACCGGCCTGGTCCACTTCGTCCTGCTCCGCCCCCTGCTGCACCTCGAGGGCGCCGACTGGCTCGCCGACAAGATGCTGCACATGGCGGTGCCGCTGCTGGCCGTCGTCGTGTGGCTGCTCGCCGGTCCGCGGCCGCGGGTGTCGTGGCGCACGGTCGGGGAGGCACTGGTCTGGCCGGTCGTCTGGACGGTCTGGACGCTCGTGGTCGGGGCGCTGAGCGGCTGGTACCCGTACCCGTTCCTCGACCACCGCGAGAACGGGGTCGGCGCGGTCGTCGTCGCCTGCGTCGGCATCACGGTCCTGTTCCTCCTGCTCTTCGCGGGGGCGACGGCCCTGGACCGCCGCCTGCGCCCGGTCCCCGACGCGGCAGAATGACGGGGTGCCGACCGACCCCGCCCTCGACCCCGCCGTCGCCGCCCGCCTGACCCGCGACGCGCAGGGTCTCGTCGCCGCGGTCGTCCAGCAGCACGACACCGGCGAGGTCCTCATGCTGGGCTGGATGGACGACGAGGCGCTGCGCCGCACGCTGACCGAGGGCCGGGTGACCTTCTGGTCGCGCAGCCGGCAGGAGTACTGGCGCAAGGGCGACACCTCGGGCCACGTCCAGCACGTGCGCTCGGTCGCGCTCGACTGCGACGGTGACGCGCTGCTCGTCCGGGTCGACCAGGTGGGCGCCGCCTGCCACACCGGTGCCCGCACCTGCTTCGACGACCACGACCTCGGGGCCGCGGTCGGGGGAGCGGCGTGAGCGCACCGGCGGCCGAGGTCCCCGACCTCGCCTACGGCCGGACCTGGCCGGGCCTCGACGTCTTCGGCCTCCTTGCCCGCGACCGCCGGGTCATCCCCGTCGTCCGCCGGCTCATGGGCGACGCCGAGACGCCGGTCGGGGTCTACCGCAAGCTGGCCGGCGACCGACCGGGCACCTTCCTCCTCGAGTCGGCCGAGCACGGCGGCGTGTGGTCGCGCTGGTCGATCGTCGGGGCGGCGAGCCGGGCCACGCTCACCGAGCGCGACGGCCGCGCGCACTGGGTCGGCGACCCACCGGTCGGCGTCCCCACCGACGGCCTCGCGACCGACGCGCTCCGGGCGACGATGGAGGCGCTCGCCACACCGCCGATCGCCGGCCTGCCTCCGCTGACGGGCGGCATGGTGGGCGCCATCTCCTACGACGCGGTCCGCCGCTGGGAGCGGGTCCCCGCCGAGCTCCCGGACGAGCTGCACCTGCCCGAGCTGTCGATGATGCTCGCCACCGACCTCGCCGTCCTCGACCACGCCGACGGCTCCATCCTCCTCGTGGCCAACGCGGTCAACTACGACGACACCGACGAGCGGGTCGAGCAGGCGTGGGCCGACGCGGTGGCCCGCCTCGACGCGATGACCGAGGCGCTGGCCGCCCCCGCGCCGAGCACCGTGGCGGTCGTCGACACGGACGCGGCCGAGGAGGCGATGGCGCACGTCCGCTCGAACACGACCCGCGAGCGCTACGAGGAGGTCGTCGAGCTGGCCAAGGAGGACATCCGGGCCGGGGAGGTCTTCCAGGTGGTCCTCTCGCAGCGGTTCTCGCTCGACTGCCCGGCCGACCCGCTCGAGGTCTACCGCGCGCTGCGGGCGTCCAACCCGAGCCCGTACATGTACCTCTTCCGGCTGCCGGCGCCCGACGGCTCGCACTACGCCGTCGTCGGCAGCAGCCCGGAGGCCCTCGTCCGGGTCACGGGGGAGCGGGCCATCACGCACCCGATCGCCGGGTCGCGACCGCGCGGCAAGACGCCGGAGGACGACGTCCGCCTCGCCGAGGAGCTGCTCGCCGACCCCAAGGAGCGGGCCGAGCACGTGATGCTCGTCGACCTCGGCCGCAACGACCTCCAGCGGGTCTGCCGCCCCGGCACCGTCGACGTCGTCGAGTTCATGGACGTGCGTCGCTACAGCCACGTGATGCACCTCGAGTCGACGGTCGTCGGCGACACCCGCCCCGGGGTCAGCGCCTACGACGTGCTCGTCTCGACCTTCCCGGCCGGCACCCTCTCCGGCGCGCCGAAGCCGCGCGCCCTGGCCCTCATCGAGCGGTACGAACCGTCGCGCCGCGGCGTCTACGGCGGGGTCGTCGGCTACCTCGACTTCCACGGCGACCTCGACATGGCCATCGCCATCCGCACCGCGGTGGTCCGCGACGGCGTCGCCCACGTGCAGGCCGGCGCCGGCATCGTCGCCGACTCCGTCCCGGCCCGCGAGCACGAGGAGTGCGTGCACAAGGCGACCGCGGCCCTGCGGGCCGTCGCCACCGCCGGCGCGATGCGGACCGTCTCGTGAGGCGGCTCGGCGGGCGCGGGCCGGTCGTCCTCCTCGCGCTGCTCGGCGCCGGGACGGTCCTCGTCGCGGGCTTCCGGCCCTGGGTCACCGGGACCGTCGCCGACGCCGTCCTCGGCGGCAGCCGGGTCACCGCCGGCGGGGCCGAGGTGGCGCCGGGCCTCTCGGCCCTCGCCCTCGCCGTCGCCGCGGCGTCGGTGGCGGTCGTGGCGGCCGGCCGGGTGGCCCGGGTCGTCGCGCTCGCCCTCTGGGCCGCGTGCCTCGCCGTCGCCGTCGGGCTCACCGTGCGGGTCCTCGGCGACCCCTCCGGAGTCCTCGGACCCGTCGCTGCCTCCCGGGTCGGGCGCACCGGCACGGTCGAGGCGGTCGCCTCGGCGACGGCGTGGCCGTGGGTGGCCCTCGCCGGGGCGCTCGTCGCCGCCCTCGCGCTCGTCGCCGCCCTCGTCGGGAGACGCCGCTGGAGCGGTCCGTCGCGGCGCTACGAGGCCCCGGGCTCCGCCGAGGGCCACGTCGCCGGCCGCCGGGGCGAGCGGGTGACGAGCGCCTGGGACGACCTCTCCGAGGGGCGCGACCCGACCGACGTCGGTGACGGCGCCGGAACCTGACAGAATCGACCCCGACACCACGCACCCCGGGCCGGCCCGCCGGCCCCCGACTGCAGAGGCGGACCCCATGGACGAGCACGAGGACCACGGCCACAGCGTGGCGGCGTGGACCGCGGTCGCGATCATCATCGTCGCGGCGGTCGTCATGTGCGTCGCCGTGATGTTCCCGAACCCGTGGCTGTTCGTCGGTGGTGCCGTGCTCGCGGTCGTCGGCGCGGTCGCCGGGAAGGTCCTCTCCATGGCCGGGTACGGCGCCGCCGACCGCGACCGCGGCGAGGCCCCCTCGATCCGGTGAGCGGGTCCCGCCCGTGACCTCCGTCCTCGACGGCATCGTCGCCGGGGTCCGCGAGGACCTCGCCGCCCGTGAGCACGCCCTCCCGCTCGACCGGCTGCGCGAGCGGGCCGCCGCTGCTCCACCGGCCCTCGACGCCGAGTCGGTGTTCCGCCGGCCGGGCCTCTCCCTCGTCGCCGAGGTCAAGCGGGCCAGCCCGAGCAAGGGTGCCCTCTCCGACATCCCCGACCCCGCCGCGCTCGCGGCCGAGTACGCAGCCGGCGGGGCGAGCGCCATCAGCGTGCTCACCGAGCAGCGCCGCTTCGGCGGCAGCCTCGCCGACCTCGACGCCGTCCGCGCGGCGGTGTCGGTCCCCGTGTTGCGCAAGGACTTCGTGGTCAGCGACTACCAGGTCTGGGAGGCCCGGGCACACGGCGCGGACATCGTGCTGCTCATCGTCGCAGCCCTCGACGACCCCACCCTCGCCGCGTTGCTCGCCCGGGTCGGCGAGCTCGGGATGACCGCCCTCGTCGAGGTGCACGACGAGGCCGAGACCCAGCGCGCGCTCGACGTCGGCGCCTCGGTCATCGGCGTCAACGCGCGCAACCTCAGGACGCTCGAGGTGCACCCGGACACCTTCTCGCGGCTGCGGCCGCTCGTGCCGGCCGGCGTCGTCACCGTCGCCGAGTCGGGCATCGCCGGGCCCGCCGACGCGGCGGCGTACGCCGCGCAGGGCGCCGACGTCGTCCTCGTCGGCGAGGCCCTCGTCCGTGACGGCGACCCCCGCGCGGGGGCCGCCGCGATCATCGCCGCCGGAGCAGTGGAGGCCGCGCCGTGACCGAACCCACCGCCACCGACACCGACGCCGACACCGGCCTGACCGTCGAGGAGCTGCCGCGCCCGGGCCGGTTCGGCCGGTTCGGCGGCCGCTACGTGCCCGAGGCGCTCGTGCCGGCGCTGGAGCAGCTCGACGAGGCCCGCCAGAAGGCGGCCGTCGACCCCGAGTTCCAGGCCGAGCTGGCCCGGCTGCACGCCACGTACACCGGCCGGCCGAGCATCATCACCGAGGTGCCTCGGTTCGCGGCGCACTGCGGCGGGGCCCGGGTGGTGCTCAAGCGCGAGGACCTCAACCACACCGGCTCGCACAAGATCAACAACGTCCTCGCCCAGGCGCTCATCACCAAGCGGATGGGCAAGACCCGCATCATCGCCGAGACCGGCGCCGGCCAGCACGGCGTCGCCACCGCCACGGCCGCCGCGCTCATGGGCCTGGAGTGCACGGTCTACATGGGCAAGGTCGACACCGAGCGGCAGGCCCTCAACGTCGCCCGGATGAAGATCCTCGGCGCGGAGGTGGTCGCCGTCGAGCACGGCAGCGCCACCCTCAAGGACGCCATCAACGAGGCGCTGCGCGACTGGGTCACCAACGTCCGCACGACGCACTACGCCATCGGCACGGTGACCGGCCCGCACCCGTTCCCCGAGATGGTCCGCGACTTCCACGCGGTCATCGGCGAGGAGGCCCGCGCCCAGGTCCTCGAGCTGACCGGCCGGCTGCCCGACGCCGTCGTCGCGTGCGTCGGCGGCGGCTCGAACGCGATGGGCATCTTCCACCGCTTCGTCCCCGACGAGGGCGTGCGGCTCATCGGGGTCGAGGCCGGCGGCGAGGGCGTCGAGTCCGGGCGGCACGCCGCACGGTTCGCCGCCGACGCGACCCCCGGGGTGCTGCACGGCGCGATGAGCTACCTCATGCAGGACGACGACGGCCAGACGGTCGAGTCGCACTCGATCAGCGCCGGCCTCGACTACCCGAGCGTCGGCCCGGAGCACTCCTTCCTGCGCGACACCGGCCGGGCCGAGTACCGCTACGCCACCGACGAGCAGGTGATGGAGGCGTTCGCGCTGCTCTGCCGCACCGAGGGCATCATCCCGGCGCTCGAGTCGGCGCACGCCCTCGTCGGGGCGATGCAGGTCGGCCGCGAGCTCGGGCCGGACGGCCTCGTCCTGGTGAACCTCTCCGGCCGCGGCGACAAGGACATGCACACGGCCGCTGCCTGGTTCGGCCTCGCCCCGGAGGGGACGCAGTGACCACCACGACGACCGCCGAGGGCTTCGCCGACGTCGTCGCGCGCTGCCGGGCGGAGGGCCGCGCCGCCCTCGTCGGCTACCTGCCGGTCGGCTTCCCGAGCGTCGAGGGCTCGCTCGAGGCGATGCGCGTGCTCGTCGAGGCCGGCTGCGACGTCGTCGAGGTCGGCGCGCCCTACAGCGACCCCGTCATCGACGGCCCGGTCAACCAGGACGCCATGGCCGCGGCGCTCGCCGCCGGCACCCGCGTCGACGACGTGTTCACGGCGGTCGAGGCGGTCCGCGAGGCCGGCGCCGTCCCGCTCGTCATGACCTACTGGAACCTCGTCCTGCACCGCGGCGTCGAGCGGTTCGCCGCCGACCTGGCCGCCGCCGGGGGAGCGGGCCTCATCACCCCCGACCTCATCCCGGACGAGGCCGAGGACTGGCTCGCCGCCAGCGACCGGCACGGGCTCGACCGGGTCTTCCTCGTCGCGCCGAGCTCGACCCCCGAGCGGCTCGTCAAGGTCACGGCGGCGTGCCGCGGGTTCGTCTACGCCGCGTCGACGATGGGCGTCACCGGGGCCCGCACGAGCGTCGACGCCGACGCCCGCGGCCTCGTCGAGCGGGTGCGGGGGGTCACCGACCTGCCGGTGTGCATCGGGCTCGGGGTCTCGACCCGCGCGCAGGCCGCCGAGATCGCCGGGTACGCCGACGGGGTCATCGTCGGCTCGGCCCTCGTCCGCACGCTCGGCGGCGACGGGGAACTCTCGCAGCGCCTCGAGGCGTTGCGCACGTTGACCGCAGAGCTGGCCCAGGGCGTCCGGGAGGGGCACCGATGAGCACGACCGCCGACGAGGCGCAGGAGACGGACACCGTCGCCTGGTACCGCAACGAGCGCGTCCGCGACGTCGTCGGGCTGCTCGCCCGGCTCTTCCTCGGCATCGTCCTGATCGTCGCGGGGGCGGCGAAGGTGGGCCACCCGGTCACCTCGCAGCGCGCCGTGCAGGCGTACCAGATCTTCCCCTTCGAGCTGGCCGGCTCCATCGGGCTCGTGCTGCCGTTCCTCGAGATCATCCTCGGCGTCCTGCTCGTCCTCGGCCTCTTCACCCGGCTCGCCGCGGTGGCCTCGACCGTCCTCATGGTGGCGTTCATCATCGGCATCTCGCAGGCCTGGGCCCGGGGCCTGGCCATCGACTGCGGATGCTTCGGCGGGGGGGGCCAGATCGCCCCCGACGCGACGAAGTACCCCCAGGAGATCGCCCGCGACCTGAGCTTCGCCCTCGCCGGCGCCTGGCTCGCGTGGCGGCCGCGCTCCCTCGCATCCCTCGACCGCATCCTGTTCGGACACTGAAAGGCACCACGACCACCATGGCGAAGAACTCGACCAAGGGCCGGCCCGCGGGCAACGCGCGGCAGGCGAAGATCCAGGCCGCGCAGAAGTCCAGCGGCGGTGGCGCCAACAAGATCGTCGTGGCCACGGTGGTGGTGGTCGTCGCCATCGTCGCCGTCGTCGCCGGGGTGATCTGGTCCGAGACCTCGAAGAAGAGCGCCGTCGTCGGCAGCGGCAAGGAGCTCCCGCCCGGCGTCACGGCGCTCGGGGCCGGCTACCCGGCGTTCTCCGACGTCACGCCCGTCGCCGGCGCCCCGACCCTCGACCTCTACGAGGACTTCCAGTGCCCGGCCTGCAAGTCCTTCGAGGACCAGTTCGGCCAGACCGTCGAGGACCTCGCGAAGGCCGGCAAGGTCAAGCTCGTCTACCACGTGAAGAACTTCCTCGACGACAACCTCGGCAACACCTGGTCGACCCAGGCCGCGAACGCCGCGTTCTGCGCCGCCGACGCCGGCAAGTTCCAGGAGTTCCACGACCAGGCGTACGCGAACCAGCCGACCGAGGGCGCGGGGTTCACCGACGCCCAGCTCAAGCAGTTCGCCCAGGCGGCGGGGATCTCCGGTGCCGCGCTGACGACCTGGCAGCAGTGCTACGACGCCGGCAAGTACGTCACCTACGTGCAGTCGGTCGAGGACTCCTCCGCGCGCCAGGGGGTCACCGGCACGCCGACCCTCAAGCTCAACGGCACCCAGCTCGGCAACGCCGAGCTCGCCTCCCCGGACGCGCTGACGAAGGCCATCCAGGACGCCACCAAGTGACCCCGGCGCCCTCGCCGGCCGGGACCCCGTCGTGACGGCGTACCTGCCCAGCCCGACGGTCGCGGCCTTCCACCTCGGGCCGCTCACCGTGCGCGCCTACGCGCTGTGCATCCTCGCGGGCATCGTCCTCGCGGTGTGGCTCACCGGGCGGCGGCTCGCCCAGCGCGGCGTCGACTCCGGCGTCGCCCTCGACGTCTCCGCGTACGCCGTGATCCTCGGCATCATCGGCGGCCGGCTCTACCACGTCATCACGACGCCCGAGCCCTACTGGGGCAAGGGCGGTCACCCGATCGACGCGCTGAAGATCTGGAACGGCGGCCTCGGCATCTGGGGCGCCATCGCCCTCGGGGCCCTCGGCGTCTGGATCGGGTGCCGGCGGGCCAACGTGCCGTTCCTCCTCTTCGCCGACGCCGCCGTACCGGGCGTGGCCTTCGCGCAGGCCATCGGGCGCTGGGGCAACTGGTTCAACAACGAGCTGCACGGCGCGCCGACGACCCTCCCGTGGGGCCTCACGGTCCACGAGTGGGACCAGGCCGCGGGCCGGGCGGTCACCGACGCCTCCGGGAACGCCGTCGTCGCCGGGGTCTACCAGCCGACCTTCCTCTACGAGTCGCTCTTCCTCCTCGTCCTCGGGTTCGCGCTGCTCGCCGTCGACCGGCGGCGGCGCCCCTGGGCCGGTGCCCTCTTCGGGCTCTACGTGGCCGGCTACCCGATCGGGCGGATCGTCGTCGAGAAGATGCGCACGGACCAGGCCGAGCTGATCCTGGGGCAGCGGCTCAACGTCTGGACCAGCGTCCTCGTCTTCCTCCTCGGGGTGTGGATGGTCTGGTTCACCCGCCGGCGCGCCCGCCGGCGGGCCGAGGCCGGGCTGCCGCCGGAGCGGGAGCTGGCACCCGTCGACCACCCCCACGAGGAGCCGCTGGACACCCGGCCCGAGTCCCAGGATGTGGGATAGGCCGGCTCGAATGGCAAGACGGCAGGGGTCGGGGCTACGATTCCCGGACGTGGCCGTAGTCGTCCGCGCCTGACCTTGCCGTGCCCGGCCCCACCCGTGGAGCCGTCGACCCCGAGGACGGTGACCCGACGTGTCCGTCGCCCGCTTCTCCGCCCATCCCGACGACGTCGGCCTCTACCGCCGTGAGCACGAGCACGACGCCTGCGGCGTGGCCATGGTCGCCACGATGCGGGGCACGGCGGGGCACGACATCGTCGTCCACGCCCTCGACGCCCTGCGCAACCTCGACCACCGCGGCGCCACCGGTGCCGACCCGCTGGTCGGCGACGGCGCGGGCATCCTCACCCAGGTCCCCGACGGCTTCTTCCGGGCCGTCGTCGACGCCACGCTGCCGCCCGCCGGTTCCTACGCCGCCGGCATGGCCTACCTGCCCACCGACTCCGCCGACCGCGCCGAGGCCGAGCGCCGCATCGAGGAGATCGCGGCCGAGGAGGGCCTCACCGTCCTCGCCTGGCGCGACGTGCCCGTCGTCCCCGACCTCGTCGGCGCGGCCGCCCGCGCGACGATGCCGTTCTTCCGCCAGCTCTTCGTCGCCGCCCGCGACGGGCGCGCGGGCATCGAGCTCGACCGCGTCGCCTTCGCGCTGCGCAAGCGGGCCGAGCGCGAGGCCGAGGTCTACTTCCCGTCGCTGTCGGCCCGCACGACCGTCTACAAGGGGATGCTGACCACCGGCCAGCTCGAGCCGTTCTTCCCCGACCTGTCCGACGAGCGCTTCGCCACCGAGCTCGCCCTCGTCCACTCGCGCTTCTCGACCAACACCTTCCCGAGCTGGCCGCTCGCGCACCCCTACCGGCTCATCGCGCACAACGGCGAGATCAACACCGTCAAGGGCAACCGCAACTGGATGCACGCGCGCGAGAGCCAGCTCGCCTCGGACGTGCTCCCCGGCGACCTGTCGCGCCTGTCGCCGGTCTGCACGCCCGAGGCCTCCGACTCCGCCTCCTTCGACGAGGTCCTCGAGCTGATCCACCTCGGCGGGCGGTCGCTGCCGCACGCCGTGCTCATGATGATCCCGGAGGCCTGGGAGAACCACGAGGAGATGGACCCCGCCCGCCGCGCGTTCTACGAGTTCCACTCGACGTTCATGGAGCCGTGGGACGGGCCGGCGGCGGTCTGCTTCAGCGACGGCACGCTCGTCGGGGCCGTCCTCGACCGCAACGGCCTGCGCCCGGGCCGGTACTGGGTGACCGACGACGGCCTCGTCGTCCTCGCCTCCGAGGCCGGGGTCCTCGACCTCGCCCCGGAGAAGGTCGTGCGCCGTGGGCGCCTCCAGCCCGGCCGGATGTTCCTCGTCGACACCGCCGCCGGTCGGATCGTCGGCGACGAGGAGGTCAAGTCCGGGCTCGCCGGCGAGCACCCGTACGAGGAGTGGCTGCACGCCGGCCTCATCGAGCTCGGCGACCTGCCCGAGCGCGAGCACATCATCCACACCGCAGCCTCGGTCGCCCGCCGCCAGCGCACCTTCGGGTACACCGAGGAGGAGCTCAAGGTCATCCTCGCCCCGATGGCGCGCACCGGCGGCGAGGCCCTCGGCTCGATGGGCACCGACACCCCGATCGCGGTCCTCTCCGAGCGGCCGCGGCTCGTCTTCGACTACTTCACCCAGCTCTTCGCGCAGGTGACCAACCCCCCGCTCGACGCCATCCGCGAGGAGCTCGTCACCTCGCTGGCGAGCTCGATCGGGCCGGAGGGCAACCTGCTCGACGCCAACCCGGCGCACGCCCGCCAGGTGGTCCTGCCCTTCCCGGTCATCGACAACGACGAGCTGGCCAAGATCGTCCACATCAACGCCGACGGCGACCTGCCCGGCTTCGAGACCGTCGTCGTCCGCGGCACCTACGACGTCAGCGGGGGAGAGGCCGCCCTGCGGGCCAGGCTCCACGAGATCTTCGCGGAGGTCTCCGAGGCGATCGCCGGCGGTGCCCGCTTCGTCGTCCTCTCCGACCGCGACTCCGACCGTGACTTCGCGCCGATCCCGTCGCTCCTGCTCACGAGCGCCGTGCACCACCACCTGATCCGGGAGAAGACCCGCACCCAGGTCGGCCTGCTCGTCGAGGCCGGCGACGTCCGCGAGGTGCACCACGTGGCGCTGCTCGTCGGCTACGGTGCGGCGGCGATCAACCCCTACCTCGCCATGGAGTCCGTCGAGGACATGGTCCGCCGCGGTGACATCACCGACGTCACCGAGGAGAAGGCGGTGGCCAACCTCATCAAGGCGCTCGGCAAGGGCGTGCTCAAGGTGATGTCGAAGATGGGCATCTCGACGGTCGCCTCCTACCGTGGCGCCCAGGTGTTCGAGGCGATCGGCCTCTCCCAGGAGCTCGTCGACGAGTTCTTCACCGGCACCGTCAGCCAGCTCGGCGGCGTCGGGCTCGGCGTCATCGCGGCCGAGGCCGCCTCCCGCCACGAGATGGCCTACCCGCCGGACGGCATCCGGCAGGCGCATCGCAAGCTGCTCGTCGGTGGCGAGTACCAGTGGCGCCGCGAGGGCGAGCCCCACCTCTTCGACCCCGAGACCGTCTTCCGGCTCCAGCACGCCACCCGGCAGCGGCGCTACGACGTCTTCAAGCAGTACACGCAGCGCATCGACGAGCAGTCCGGGCGGCTGATGACCCTCCGGGGGCTGTTCCAGCTCGGTGGCGCCGAGCCCCGGCCGGCCGTGCCGATCGAGGAGGTCGAGCCGGTCGAGTCGATCGTCAGGCGCTTCTCCACGGGCGCGATGAGCTACGGCTCGATCAGCAAGGAGGCGCACGAGACCCTCGCGGTCGCGATGAACCGCCTCGGCGCCCGCTCGAACACCGGTGAGGGCGGCGAGGACCCGGACCGGCTGATGGACCCGGTGCGCCGCTCGGCGATCAAGCAGGTCGCCTCCGGCCGGTTCGGGGTCACCTCGCTCTACCTCACGCACAGCGACGACATCCAGATCAAGATGGCCCAGGGCGCCAAGCCGGGCGAGGGCGGCCAGCTGCCCGGCCCGAAGGTGTACCCGTGGGTGGCCCGTACCCGGCACTCGACGCCCGGGGTCGGGCTGATCAGCCCGCCGCCGCACCACGACATCTACTCGATCGAGGACCTCGCCCAGCTGATCCACGACCTGAAGAACGCCAATCCGGCGGCCCGGGTCCACGTCAAGCTCGTCTCCGAGATCGGCGTCGGCACCGTCGCGGCAGGGGTGAGCAAGGCGCACGCGGACGTCGTCCTCATCTCCGGGCACGACGGCGGCACCGGCGCCTCGCCGCTCACCTCGCTCAAGCACGCCGGCGGGCCCTGGGAGCTCGGCCTCGCCGAGACCCAGCAGACCCTCGTGCTCAACGGGCTGCGCGACCGGATCGTCGTGCAGGTCGACGGCCAGATCAAGACCGGCCGCGACGTCGTCATCGCCGCGCTGCTCGGGGCCGAGGAGTTCGGCTTCGCCACCGCGCCGCTCGTCGTCTCCGGGTGCGTCCTCATGCGGGTCTGCCACCTCGACACCTGCCCGGTCGGCATCGCCACCCAGAACCCCGAGCTGCGGGCCCGCTTCTCCGGGAAGCCGGAGTTCGTCGAGACCTTCTTCGAGTACATCGCCGAGGAGGTCCGCGAGCACCTCGCCGCGCTCGGGTTCCGCACCCTCGAGGAGGCGGTCGGGCAGATCCAGCACCTCGACGTCAGCCGGGCGGTGCAGCACTGGAAGGCCTCGGGCCTCGACCTCGCCCCGGTCCTCACCCGGGTGCAGAGCCCGGACGGCTCGGGCATCCGGCACCGGGTCAGCCAGGACCACGGCCTCGAGAAGGCGCTCGACCACCAGCTGATCGCCGCCGCCCGCGACGCGATCGACCACGGCGAGCCGGTCCGGGCCCGCTTCGGCATCCGCAACGTCAACCGCACGGTCGGCACGATGCTCGGCCACGAGGTGACCCTCGCCCACCCCGAGGGCCTCGCCGACGGCACGATCGACATCACCCTCACCGGCTCGGCGGGGCAGAGCTTCGGGGCGTTCCTCCCGGCCGGGATCACCCTGCGGCTCGAGGGCGACGCCAACGACTACGTCGGCAAGGGCCTCTCCGGCGGACGCGTCGTCGTCCGCCCGGCGCCCGGCTCGGCGCTCGTCGCCGAGGAGAACGTCATCGCCGGCAACGTCATCGGCTACGGCGCGACCTCCGGCGAGCTGTTCCTCCGGGGTCGGGTCGGCGAGCGGTTCTGCGTGCGCAACTCCGGTGCGACGGCCGTCGTCGAGGGCGTGGGCGACCACGGCCTCGAGTACATGACCGGCGGCACGGCGCTCATCCTCGGCCCGACCGGCCGCAACGTCGCGGCCGGGATGTCCGGGGGCGTGGCGTACGTCCTCGACCTCGACCGGGAGCGGGTCAACCCCGAGCTCGTCGACCTGCGGCCGCTGCGACCGGAGGACGAGCTCGTCGTCCACGACCTGCTCGAACGGCACGTGCGGTGGACCGACTCGAGCGTCGCCGCCCGCCTGCTCGCCGACTGGGGCAGTGCCCGGTCGGCCTTCACCCTGGTCCTCCCGCGCCAGTACCAGCGCGTCCTCGACGTGCGGGCCAAGGCGGAGGCGGAGGGCCTCGACCCCGACGGCCCCCAGGTGTGGGAGCGGATCATGGAGGCCTCCCGTGGCTGACCCCCAGGGTTTCTTGAGGACGCGAGAGCGCGAGCTGCCGCGGCGGCGCCCGGTGCCGGTCCGCATCCGGGACTGGAAGGAGGTCTACGAGGACCAGCCGGTCCCCGAGCTCCAGCGCCAGGCCGGACGCTGCATGGACTGCGGTATCCCGTTCTGCCACAGCGGATGTCCGCTGGGCAACCTCATCCCCGAGTGGAACGACCTCGCGTGGAGGGGCGAGTGGCGCGAGGCCATCGAGCGGCTCCACGCGACGAACAACTTCCCCGAGTTCACCGGCCGGCTGTGCCCGGCACCGTGCGAGTCGGCCTGCGTCCTCGGCATCAACCAGCCGCCGGTGACGATCAAGCAGGTCGAGGTCACGGTGGTCGACCGCGCCTTCGAGAACGGCACGATCCTCCCGCAGGCCCCGGAGCGCCTCTCGGGCAAGACGGTGGCCGTCATCGGGTCCGGCCCGTCCGGGCTCGCCGCCGCGCAGCAGCTGACCCGCGCGGGGCACACGGTCGCGGTGTACGAACGGGCCGACCAGCCCGGCGGCCTGCTCCGGTACGGCATCCCCGAGTTCAAGATGGAGAAGGCCGTCCTCGACCGTCGCATCGCCCAGATGAAGTCGGAGGGGACGCGCTTCCGCACCGGCGTGAACGTCGGCGTCGACCTCACCGCGGCCGACCTCCGCAAGCGCTTCGACGCCGTCGTCGTCGCCGTCGGGGCCACCGTGCCCCGCGACCTGCCGGTCGCCGGCCGCGAGCTCGACGGCGTGATCCAGGCGATGGACTTCCTGCCGCCGGCCAACCGGGTCGCGCTCGGGCAGACCGTCGAGGGTCAGGTCACCGCCGCCGGCAAGGACGTCGTCGTCATCGGCGGCGGCGACACCGGGGCGGACTGCATCGGCACCGCGCACCGCCAGGGCGCACGCTCGGTGACCAGCCTCGAGATCATGCCGCAGCCGCCGGTCGACCGCGCCGACGCCCACCCGTGGCCCACCTACCCGATGCTCTTCCGCGTCGCGTCGGCCCACGAGGAGGGCGGCGACCGCGTCTACGCGACGACGACGAGCGAGGTCGTCGGCGACGAGCAGGGCCGGGTCCGCGCCTTGCGTCTGCACGAGGTCCGGATGGGGGAGAAGGGTTTCGAGAAGGTCGAGGGATCCGAGCGCGAGATCCCGGCGCAGCTCGTGCTCCTCGCGATGGGCTTCCTCGGGCCGCAGCCGGAGGGCCTGCTCGAGCAGCTCGGGGTCGAGAAGGACGAGCGGAGCAACGTCGCGCGCGACGGGCACTTCATGTCCTCGGTGCCGGGCGTCTTCGTCGCCGGGGACGCCGGCCGCGGCCAGTCGCTCATCGTCTGGGCCATCGCCGAGGGGCGCTCGGTCGCCCACGAGGTCGACGCCTGGCTCATGAGCAAGCCCTCGCGGCTGCCCCGCCCGGTCAACCCGACCGACCGCCCCCTGACCGCCTGAGCACCGGGTCCTGGGAGCGGGTGACCACGGTGTGGCCCGCGTCACGGTGGAAACGGTTGCACCGATAGGCTCGGGACCATGCGTCGCGCGAAGATCGTCTGCACCCTCGGCCCGGCCACCTCGAGCGCGGAGAACCTCCGTGAGCTCGTCAAGGCCGGGATGGACGTCGCCCGCCTCAACCTCAGCCACGGCACCCACGCCGACCACGAGCGGGTCTACCTCGACGTGCGCCGCGCCAGCGACGCCGTGGGGCGGGCCGTGGGCGTCCTCGTCGACCTCCAGGGGCCCAAGATCCGCACTGCGCGGTTCGCCGGCGGCCCGGTCGAGCTGGTCAACGGGGCCACCTTCACCATCACCACCCGCGACGTCCCCGGCGACGTCCACGAGGTCGGCACGACCTACTCGGGGCTGCCCGGCGACGTCCACTCCGGCGACCGCATCCTCATCGACGACGGCAAGATCGCCCTCATCGCGACCGACGTCACCGAGACCGACGTCGTCTGCCAGGTCCTCGAGGGCGGCACGCTGAGCAACAACAAGGGCATCAACCTGCCCGGCGTCGCGGTGTCCGTGCCGGCGCTGTCCGAGAAGGACGAGGACGACCTGCGCTGGGGCCTGCGGGTCGGTGCCGACATGATCGCGCTGTCCTTCGTCCGCAGCGCCGACGACATCCGCCGGGTCCACGAGATCATGGACGAGGAGGGGCAGCGGCTGCCGGTCATCGCGAAGATCGAGAAGCCGCAGGCGGTCGAGAACCTCGACGAGATCATCCGCGCCTTCGACGGCGTCATGGTGGCCCGCGGCGACCTCGGCGTCGAGATGCCGCTCGAGCAGGTGCCGCTGGTGCAGAAGCGGGCCTGCGAGATCGCCCGTCGCCGCGCCAAGCCGGTCATCGTCGCCACCCAGGTGCTCGAGTCGATGATCGAGAACAGCCGCCCGACCCGCGCCGAGGCCTCGGACGCCGCCAACGCCGTCCTCGACGGCGCGGACGCCCTGATGCTCTCCGGCGAGACGAGCGTCGGGAAGAACCCGTTCGCCGCCGTCCGCACGATGGCCCGGATCATCGAGAACACCGAGACCCACGGGCTGCACCGCATCCGCCCGCTCGGCACCCGCCCGAACTCCAAGGGTGGCGCGGTCACCGCGGCCTCCGCCGAGATCGGCGAGCTGCTCGGCGTGAAGTACCTCATCACCTTCACCGAGGGCGGCGACTCCTCGCGACGCCTCGCCCGGGTGCGCCCGCGCATCCCGATGCTCGCCTTCACCCCGAACCAGGCCACCCGCAGCCAGCTCGCGCTCACCTGGGGCATCGAGACCTTCCTCGTCGGCAAGGTCCGGCACACCGACGAGATGGCGATGCAGGTCGACGAGGTCCTCCTCGGGCTCGGCCGGGTCAAGGAGGGCGACCAGGTCGTCATCGTGGCGGGCTCCCCGCCCGGCATCCCCGGCTCGACGAACGCGCTGCGCGTCCACCGGATCGGCGACGCGAGGAACCGGGTCGCCCCGGCCTACGTCGACGCCGCGAAGGACGGACACGCCTGAGCCCGGCCCCCGGCCCCTCGATATGCTGGCGGGGCCCCGGCCGGGGTGGTGGAACGGCAGACACGGCGGACTCAAAATCCGCTGCCCGCGAGGGCGTGCGGGTTCGAGTCCCGCTCCCGGCACATGACCCAGAGTGCAGCCCCCGCCGCCCGTCGCGTCCTCGTCGCCGAGGACGAGGCGATCATCCGGCTCGACCTCGCGGAGATGCTCCGTGAGGCGGGCTACGACGTCGTCGGCCAGGCCGGCGACGGCGAGCAGGCCGTCGAGATGGCCCGCTCGCTCACCCCGGACATCGTCATCATGGACGTCAAGATGCCCGTGATGGACGGCCTGACCGCCGCCGAGACGATCGGCGCCGAGCGGATCTGCCCGGTCGTCATGCTCACCGCGTTCAGCCAGCGCGAGCTCGTCGAGCGGGCCCGCGACGCCGGCGTCATGGCCTACGTCGTCAAGCCGTTCACCCAGAGCGACGTGACCCCCGCCCTCGACATCGCGCTCTCGCGCTGGGCCGAGCTCAAGGAGCTCGAGGCCGAGGTCGCCGACCTCGGGGAGCGGCTCGAGACCCGCAAGGCCGTCGACCGCGCCAAGGGCGTCCTCATGAGCAAGCTGAAGATCAGCGAGGCCGACGCGTTCCGGTGGATCCAGAAGACCGCGATGGACCGCCGGATGGGCATGCGGGAGGTCGCCGAGGCGGTCATCTCCGGGATGGAGAGCTCCTGAGCGTCCCGTCGTCGGGGACCGCCGTGGCCACCGGATCCGTGGCCGTCGGCCTCGACGTCGGAGGAGTCCGTGCGGACGGGACTTCCCCCGGGGGCCGCGTCGGGCATAGTGTCCGTGGTCGGTGCGGCTCCCACCGGAGCCGGTGATGGTCAGGAGGCGAACGTGGCGCGACGTCCCGTCGAGGTGTCAGCGGTCGGGGCCGACCACGAGGCGCTGACGACGTTGTGGCGCGAGGCCAAGGTCGACTCCGGCACCTCGCCCGAGGTCTGCGACAGGGCCGTCTCCGACGGCCGCCTCGCCTCGGCCCTGCGCCGCCCGGGGGTGCAGGCCTTCGTCGCCCACCTCGACGGCGAGCCGGCCGGCTACGTCATCACGACCGACAACCCGTTCGGCCTCGCACCGACCCCCGAGGTCGCCATCGAGCAGCTGTGGGTCACCCCGACGGCGCGCCGGCACGGAGTCGCCAAGCAGCTGCTCTCGGCGGTCCTCTCCGCGGCCGAGCGCGCGGGCTGCGAGCACGTCGTCTCCAACGTCCCGACCCCGAGCCGCGAGGCGCACCGCTTCTTCGCCCGGCTCGGCTTCGGCTCGGTCGTCACCCGGCGCGTCGTCGCGACGAGCACGCTCCGGCGGCGGATCGCCCCGGAGACCGCGGAGACCGGTCTCGAGCTGACCCGGCGGCGCCGCAGCCTGCGCCAGCGGGCCTTCTCGACCCGCTCGGCCTGACGCGCGCTCCGGCGCGGGGTCAGGCGCGGGCCGCGAACATCCCGAGCCGCCCGGTGGGCACGCCAGGCAGGACGGTCGAGGCCGTGAGGCCGCAGCGCTTCTCGAGGATCTCGGCGAGCACGACCCGGTAGTCGGTCGTCGCCCGGAGGTCGCCGGCCTGGAGCTGGTCGGCGGCGAGGCCCGGCCAGCTGCCGTAGACCGTGCCGCCCCTGACCCCGCCGCCGAGGACGAGCGAGACGTTGCCGTAGCCGTGGTCGACGCCGCCGGAGCCGTTCTCGGCGACCCGCCGCCCGAACTCCGAGAGCGTGACGAGGGTGACCCGGTCGGCCGCCGTCCCGAGGTCGGTCATGAACGCGGCGAGCGCCTGCCCCGCCTCGGTCAGCTGGCGGAACATCCAGCCGCCGGTGCTGCTGCCGAGGTCGGAGTGCATGTCCCAGTTCCCGGAGTCGATGGTGACGGCGCGCAGCCCGACGCCGGCCTTGACCAGCCGTGCCGTGTCGCGCAGCGCGTCGCCGAGGCCGCCCGAGGGGTAGGTCGCGCCGGTGGCGGGGGTGTAGCCGGCGGCCTTGAGGGTCGCGGCCGTGCCGAGCGCGTCGAGGGTCGTGCGGGCCGGGACCCCGACGACGTCCGGGGCGCCGGCGTGCAGGGCCCGCAGCGCGGTGGTCCAGCGGGCGGTCTCGGTGGCGTCCCAGGCGCCGCTCAGCGCGAACGAGTCGACCGAGCGGAGCGCCAGGTCCGGCTGCGGTCCGAGGAGGGAGCGCGGGGCGCTCGAGCTGCCGATCGCGGTGCCGGCGAACGGTCCCGGGGTGGTCGTCGCGCCGACCATCCGGTCCAGCCACCCCGTCCGCAGGGAGGAGCCGGGAGCGGCCCGCTCCATCTCGTCCAGGTCGGTGAAGTGCGAGCGGGTCGGGTTCGGCTGGCCGACCGCGTGGACGACGGCGAGCTTCTTCGCCGTGTACAGCGGGAGCAGCGGGGCGAGCGCCGGGTGCAGGGCGAAGCGGGTGTCGAGCTGCAGGCCGCGCGACTGGGGCACGGCGATCGACGGACGCGCGGCGTAGTACGCCGGGTCGCCGACGGGGGCGACGACCGAGAGCCCGTCGATGCCGCCGCGGAAGGACAGCACGACGACGGTGTCGCCGGTGTACCCGGCGTCGGCGAAGGTGAGCCGGGTCAGCGCCTCGGCGGGGGAGGCCAGCGCCAGGGTGGCCCCGGCCGCGCCGAGGGCCGAGGCTCCGGCGAGGACGATGCGCCGGCTCGGGGCGAGCGGGCCGCCGCCCTCGGGGCAGCCGCACGCTGCGTGGGCGGGGGTCGCCGCGTCGGAGACGGAGGTCGTCGGGGTCGTCATGTCGTCCTCAGCGGGTCGCGAACTCGGGCGTGTCGAGGACGAGCGCCACGACGTAGGGCAGGCGCCAGCCGACGGCGGGGTCGGTGGCCTTCAGCGGGGCGGCGGCCGTCTTGTCGAGGAAGGCGCACACCGCATCCCGCTTGGCCGCGGGCAGCGGCCCGAGGAGCAGCCGGGCCGCCAGGGCGTCGACGAGCCCGCCGTGGGTCGCGGGGAGCGTCGCGGGGAGGGGGGTGCGCTGCGCGGGGTGGGCGCCCGGGGTCTGCGGAGCCGCCGATGCCGTCCAGCCCTGGCCCATCGTCCAGTTCCAGCACGCCAGCGTGACGCCGGCGCCCGCCCACGCGCCCGCGACGTCGGGGTAGCCGTTGGGCGCCGGCCAGCCGAGTGGCGCCTGCCCGGCGACGCGCGCGTTCCACACGAGCTCGGAGAGCCAGGCGCGGGTGTCCGTGCCGGGGGCGACGCCGAGGGCCCGGCTGGTGGAGATGATGCGCTCGAGGGGGCGCTTGGTCTTCTGGCCCGCGGAGGCGGCGAACTCGGCCGAGGTGAACAGGGCCCGCAGCACCGGCGCGACCTGCGTGCCGTGGTCGAGGTAGACGCGGGCCAGGGTGTCGACGAGGCCGGCGGGCGGGGTGTCCGAGACGAACCGGACGGCGAGCTTGGTGGCGACCCGGCGGGCGGTGCTGGGGTGCTGCGCGAGGTGGCGCAGGTACGCGATGCCGACGCCCTCGCCGCGCGGGGACGCGTTGGCACTGGACCAGCCGAGGATCGACAGCGGCCCGGTGTGGTGGCGGATGTGCCGGTAGAGGTACTCGCCGGACTCGTCCTCGGTCGAGATGCCGGTCAGCGCGAGGGCGGAGGTGCGGACGTCGGACTCGGCGTAGCCGCCGTCGACGCCGACGGTGTGCAGCTCGAGCACCTCGCGGCCGAAGTTCTCGTTCGGGGCCCGCTTGCTCGAGGACTCGTTGTCGAGCTGCGCGAGCATCGCCGGGTGCATCGCCGCCGCGACCAGCAGGTCCGAGTAGCGCCCGAGGGCGTGCCGGCGGATGACGTCCTCGTGGTAGCGGTGCACGCAGTCCCACGTCTCGCCCCAGGGGGCGGTGACGACGAGGTGGTTGGTCCAGAAGTCGACCATCACCTCGAGCAGCTGCCGCTTGGACCACAGGGCCCGCGCGACGTACGCCTCGACGACGTCGGTGCCGAGGTCGCCGGTGCTGTTCGGCCAGTACCGGTCGCGCACCTGCCACGTCTCGAGCCGCAGCCGGGGGAAGAGGTTCGCGAGCAGGCCGTCGACGACCGGGTCCGCGATGCCCTGCGGGCTGAGCTGCGCCTCGAGCCACGCGGCGCCGCCGACGGCCG
>OEIU01000276.1_pt1 | contig 51702 bp, 54 predicted proteins | sample 1539221 | NCBI WGS metagenome assembly OEIU01 (sample SAMN03792071, study PRJEB22550) | activated sludge metagenome | feature: wastewater treatment plant; material: activated sludge; isolation source: Wastewater treatment plant of a petroleum refinery complex | place: Argentina: Zarate | collected... | reverse complement strand
GGGGGGCCGGGGGGGGGGGGGGGGCGAGGGGGTCGTGCCGCGCGGGGGTGGGGGGGGGGGGCAGCGCGCGGGGGGCGAGGGTGGGGGCCGGGGTGCGCCCCGCGAACCCGCCGGTGCGCCGCAGCTCGACCTGCGTGCCCGGGGCCGGCGTCGGGGCGGGCTCGGCCGGGGTCCCGGGGACCGCGGGCGCGCCGGTCCCGCCGGCTCCTCCGGACGCGCCGGCGGCGATCGGCGTGACGCCGACGCCCTCCCAGGCGGCGGTGACGGCGTCCGCCTCGCGCGAGCCGTCGCCGAACCGTGCCGTCGCGGCGGCCACGGTGAGCCCGGCGAACGTCGCGAAGTCGCAGTCGGCGCGGATCTCGCCGGTCAGGGTGTCGTACCAGACCCGGCCGGCGACCTCCCAGGCGTTGCCGCCGAGGGCGACGGCGAGGTCGTGGAAGGCCTTGTTCGGGATGCCCGAGTTGATGTGCACGCCGCCGTTGTCGTCGGTGGTGTCGACGTAGTCGCGCAGGTGCGCGGGCTGCGGGTCCTTGCCGAGCCGGGGGTCGTCGTAGGCGGTGCCCGGGGCGGCCATCGAGCGCAGGGCGACCCCCTTGACGCCGGGCGCCAGGAGCTCGGCGCCGATGAGCCAGTCGGCCTGCGCGGCGTCCTGCCCGAGCGAGTGCTGCTTGACGAGGGAACCGAAGACGTCGGAGACCGACTCGTTGAGCGCGCCGGACTGGCCCTGGTAGGTGAGGCCGGCGGTGTACTGGGTGACCCCGTGCGCGAGCTCGTGCCCGATGACGTCGAGGCTGCGGGTGAAGCCGAGGAAGACGACGCCGTCACCGTCGCCGAAGACCATCTGGGTGCCGTCCCAGAAGGCGTTGTCGTAGTCCTGGCCGTAGTGGACGCTGGCGACGAGCGGAAGTCCCTTGCCGTCCAACGAGTTCCGGGCGTAGGCGTCCTGCCACAGCTGCCACGTGGCGCCGAGGCCGTCGTAGGCCTCGGTGACCGCGGCGTCGGCGGTGGGCGGCGCGCCCTCCTCGCGCACGACCGGCCCGGGCAGCGCCGTGGCGTGCTGCGCGTCGTGGATGGTGCGCTGCGGCCCGGAGTCCGTTCCCGGGGTGGCGCCGGGCAGGGTCGTGCGGCCGCCCGGGCGCGCCTCGGCGGTGACCCGGCCACGACGCAGCGACTCGTCGAGCCGCAGCGCCTCGGCCGCCCGGGCCGCGACGTGGTCGTCCCCGGAGGCGGCGAGCGCGGCGAGCAGGTAGGGCGGCACGATCGAGCACCGCACCGGAAGCCCCGGGGTCGCGCCGGAACCGTTCCCCGGCGACCCCGGGGTCTCCGGCATGGGGCGGGAACGCTGGGGTCGGGGGCGCGGCGTCGTCATCCCTCCACGATGGACCCGCCCACCGACACCCGCGACCCGGCGCCGCGGACCGTCCTCAGCCGCCGAGCGGGTGCCGCCGCAGGAGCTCGCGGGCGCCCGCGTCCGGGGGAGCGGCCGCCGCGGCGACGACCCCGCGCAGGACGAGGTCGAGGACCGCCGGGAACGAGTCGTCCGGCCGGCCGCGGGAGTGCTCCTGCTGCACCGACCCGAGGACGGCCGTGAGGACCGCGTGCCAGGCGAGGTGCGCGGTGGCGCGCTCGACCCCTTCGTCCTCGAGCCGGTCGAGCACGGCGGTGAGCAGCTGCCGGCCGGTCCGGGTCGACCCCACGTGCGCGAGGACCACCCCGGTCAGCCGCGGTCGGCCGCCGAGCCAGGCGTGCAGGGCGGTCGCCACCGCCGCCAGCCACTCCGGCCAGGGCCCGACGGCCTCCGGAAGCCGGAACGCCGAGAGGCGGTGCTCGGCCACGGCCGTCAGGAGGTCGTCGCGCGAGGTGACGTGGTTGTAGAGGGCGTTGGGGCTCACCCCGAGCCGGCTCGCCAGGGCCCGCATCGCGAACGCCTCGGGCCCGACCTCGCCGAGCAGGTCCTCGGCCGCCGCGACGACGTCGTCCCGGGTCATCCGGCTCCCCGCCGGCGGGGCGCCCCGGCGGCGGGGGGTTGTCGTGGCCTCCGGGCCGGCGTACCGTCGCACCCGGTAAATGTACACCGTTCATTCAGGAGGTGGCCCCGGTGCCCAGCCCCCGGGACACGACCACGCAGGCCCGCGAGCGCCGGCCGACCGCACCCGCCACCGGCCACGTCGTCGGGTGCGCCGCCCGCACGAGGGACCCCCGATGAGGGCGCGCGACGTCGCGGCCGGCGTGCTGCTCGTCAACGTGGTCCCGCACGCGGTGGTCGGCCTGTCCGGCGGACGGTGCATGACCCCGTTCCGAGGTGAGGACTCCGGGCCGGTCGCGAACCTCGTGTGGGCGGGCCTCAACCTCGCGGCCGGCGCAGGCCTGCTCGCCACCGGGCCCTCCGTGCACGGCGACCGGTCGGCCGTCGACACCCGCCGCCGGGCCGTGCAGCTCGGCACCACGCTCATGACGGCCTTCGGCGCCGGCTACGAGCTGCGGCGGACCGTCCTCAGCCGCGGTCGATCTGCATGACGACGGCCTTGGGCTCGGTGAAGAACTCGCGCGAGAAGTTGCCGCCCTCGCGCCCGACCCCGGAGTCGCCGACGCCGCCGAACGGCGTGCGCAGGTCGCGGATGAAGAAGCAGTTGACCCACACCGTGCCGGCCCGCAGCCGTGACGCGACCCGGTGCGCCCGCGACAGGTTCTCGGTGAAGAGCATCGCGTTGAGGCCGTAGCGGGTGTCGTTGGCCAGGTGCACGACCTCGTCCTCGGTGTCGAAGGCGTTGACGACGCACACCGGCCCGAAGATCTCCTCGCAGTACGGGGCGGCGTCCAGGGCCAGCCCGTCGACGATGGTCGGCCGCACGACCCACGAGCCGTCCTCGGCCACCCCGCCGGTGTGGACCCGCCCGCCGAGCGCCCGGGCCGACTCCACGTAGGAGACGACCTTGTCGAAGTGCCGCTTGCTGGCGAGCGAGGAGAAGCGGGTCGCCGGGTCGAACGGGTGGCCGATGGTCAGCGCCTCGGCGGCCGCGACGAACCGCTCGAGGAACTCGTCGTAGATCGAGGAGTGGACGAACAGCCGCGACCCGGCGAGGCAGATCTGGCCGGCGTTGCGGAAGATCGCCTCGACCGCCCAGTACACGGCGTTGTCGAGGTCGGCGTCCTCGAAGACGACGTTGGCGCCCTTGCCGCCGAGCTCGAGCGACACCGGGGCGAGGTGGGTGGCGGCCGAGGCCATCACCGCCTTCCCCGTGGTCGACGAGCCGGTGAAGGTCACCCGGTCGACCCGGTCGTCGCCGGTGAGCGCCGCGCCGGCGGGGGCGCCGTGTCCGTTGAGGACGTTGAGGACCCCGGGCGGGAAGCCGGCCTCGACGGCCAGCCGGCCGAGCATCGTCACCGACGCGGGGGTGTCCTCGGACGGCTTGATGATGCACGTGTTGCCCCAGGCGATCGCCGGCGCGATCTTCCAGGAGGCCATCATCAGCGGGAAGTTCCACGGGCTGATCGCGGCGACCACGCCGGCCGGGCCGAACTCGCTGTAGGTGTGGTGGCCCGAGTCCATCGGGTAGACCTCGCCGACGGCGTCGCGCTGGTGGTCGGCGAAGAAGCGGAAGTTCCACACCGACCGCGCGACGTCGTGCTTGGCCTGCGCGAACGGCTTGGCCATGTTCGTCGAGTCCAGCCGGGCGAGGTCGTCGGTCCGCTCCTCCATGAGGTCGGCGAGCCGGTGGATCGCCGCCGCCCGCTCGACCCGGCCCATCCGCGGCCACGGCCCCTCGTCGAAGGCCCGGCGCGCGCTGGCGACGGCCCGCTCCGCGTCCTTCTCGGAGCCCTCGGCCGCCTCCGCCCACACCTCGCGGGTCCACGGGTTCCAGACGTCGAAGCGGGCCCCGTCGACCGACTCGACCTCCTCGTTGTCGACGACGTGGCCGAAGAACTGCAGGTCGCTCATGAGTACTCCTCCTGGGCTCGGGCGCGGCGTTCCGCGATCGTGACACCTCCGGCGGCGAAATGGGTACGGGGAACCTCGCGGAGGATGACCCGGACCGACTCGACCGGCACGTCGAGCGCGTCGACGGCGGCCTCGGTCAGGGCGTCGATGAGGCCGCGCAGCATCTCGGGCTCCCGCCCCTCGGCGAGGGTGACGTCGATGACCGGCACGGCTCAGCCCTCCCCGCCGGCGAGGAAGACCGAGCCGAGGTTGCTGAAGTGCAGCGCGGTGCTCGACCCGGCAGGCGCGAACACCGCGTCGGTCATCCCGCCCGTCAGCACGATCCAGCCGGCCTCGATGGCGTGGCCGCGGCGGGCCAGGTCGTTGGCGGCGAGCGCGAGGGCCTCGCCGGGGTGGCCCTGCACGGCCGCACCGGTCGCCGAGTCGACGACGACGCCGCCCACCTCGACGAGGACCGCCTCGAGCGCGAGGTCGAGCTCGCTCGGCGGCAGCCCGACCGGGCCGGTGACGAACGCCCCGGAGGACGCGTTGTCGGCGGCGACGTCGCCCGCGGTGAAGCGGAAGTCGCGGTAGCGGCTGTCGATGACCTCGGCGCCGCCCCACACCGACTCGACCGCGCTCATCGCCTGCGCGCAGGTGACGCCGGGGCCCTCGAGCCGCTCGCCCATGACGAAGACGATCTCCGGCTCGATGCGCGGGTGGATCAGCCGGCCCTGCGGCACGGGGTCGCCGACGGGCAGCACCATCGCGTCGGTGAGCCACGCGACGAAGGGGACGTGGACGCCCATCCGCTGCTGCTTGGCCCGGCTGGTCAGGCCGAGCTTGACGCCGACCAGCGTCTCGCCACGGTCCAGCCGCTTCTGGAGGTTGAGGTCCTGGATCTCGTAGCCGGTGTCGAGGTCGAGCTCCGGCCACTCGTCGGTGAAGGGCGGGCGGTCGCGGCGCTCGTCCTCGCAGGCCAGCAGCTCGGCCGCGACCGAGACGACGTCCCAGCCCCCCGCCGGCGCCTCACCGGCCATCAGCGCACCCCCATGCCGGCGAGGTCGCCGAGCTCGACGAGGTGCGCCTTCTCCTCGGCCAGCTGGAGCGCGATGTCGATGATCATGTCCTCCTGGCCGCCGACGTAGCCGTGCTCGCCGACCTTCTGGAGGATCTCGTGGGCCGGCACGTCGTAGCGCTCGGCGGCCCGCTCGGCGTGCAGCAGGAAGCTCGAGTAGACGCCGGCGTAGCCCTGGGTGATCGACGCGCGGTCCATCCACGGCAGCCGCGGGATGAACGGGCGCACGACGTCCTCGGCGGCGGAGAGGACCTCGCCGAGGTCGACGCCGGTGCGGATGCCCATCCGCTCGAAGGTCGCGGCGAGCACCTCGGTGGGGCTGTTACCGGCCCCGGCGCCGAGGGCGCACAGCGCACCGTCGATCTGCAGCGCCCCGGCCTGGAAGGCGAGGACCGAGTTGGCGATGCCGAGGCTGAGGTTCTGGTGGCCGTGGAAGCCGACCTGGGCCTCGGTACCGATCTCGTCGATGACGGCCCTGATCCGCTCCTGGGCGTCGGAGAGGACGAGGGCCCCCGCCGAGTCGACGACGTAGACGCACTGGGCGCCGGCGTCGACCATGATCCGGGCCTGCTCGGCGAGCGTCGCCGGCGACGCCTTGTGGCTGAGCATGAGGAACCCGACGGTCTCCATCCCCAGGGCGCGGGCTGCGCCGAAGTGCTGGATCGACACGTCGGCCTCGGTGCAGTGGGTGGCGATGCGGGCGACCGACGCTCCGGCCGCGTGCGCGTTCTTGAGGTCGTGGAGCGTGCCGAGGCCGGGGAGCATGAGGACGGCGATCTTCGCCTGGGTGGCCTCCTCGACCGCGGCGGAGATGAGCTTCATCTCGGCGACCTTCGAGAAGCCGTAGTTGAAGCTCGAGCCGCCGAGGCCGTCGCCGTGGCTGACCTCGATGACCTGGACGCCGGCCCGGTCGAGGGCGTGCACGACCCCGCGGACCTGCTCCTCGGTGAACTGGTGGCTCATCGCGTGCGAGCCGTCGCGCAGCGTGGAGTCGGTGATCCGCAGGTCGCGGTCGCCGCCGCCGCGCGGGGTGTGCGCGAGCACGTCGGTCTCGGTCAGCTCGTCGACGACGACGGGGACGTCCTCGGGGCGGATGGTCATGTCGCCCATGTCAGACACCGGCCTTCTGCGCGTCGGCGCCGGCACCGACGAGCGGGTCAGGGACGTCGCCGAGCTGGGCCGACGACTTCCACGTGGACGCGACGCCGAGCCGGTGGGCGACGAGGATGTCGCCGACCCGGGCCGCGGCCGCGGTGATGATGTCGAGGTTGCCCGCGTAGTCGGGCAGGTAGTCGCCGCGGCCCTTGACCTCGATGGGCACGAAGACGCGTGCCATGCCCTGCCAGGTGTCGCGGGCGTGGTCGAACTGGGGGTCGGCGCGCAGGTGGTAGCCGGGCACGTAGTCCTGCACCTCGGCGACCATCGCGTGGATCGAGGTGAGGATGCGCTCCTGCAGCTCACCGGGCTCGGCAGCCTCCTCGGGGATGGCGCAGAAGACCGAGTTGCGCATCATCAGGGGTGGCTCGACGGGGTTGAGGATGATGATCGCCTTGCCGCGCTCGGCGCCGCCGACCACCTCGAGCGCGGCCGAGGTCGTCTCGGTGAACTCGTCGATGTTGGCGCGGGTGCCGGGGCCGGCGGACCGGCTCGAGATGCTCGCGACGATCTCGGCGTAGGGCACGGGGACCACGGACGAGACCGCCTTGACCATCGGGGTCGTCGCCTGGCCCCCGCAGGTGATCATGTTGACGTTCATGGCGTCGAGGTTGAAGTCGAGGTTGACCGGAGGGCAGAGGTACGGGCCCACCGCGGCCGGCGTGAGGTCGACGGCGAGGATGCCCGCCTCCGCGTAGCGCGGGGCGTTGGCCGCGTGCGCCTTGGCCGAGGTGGCCTCGAAGACGATGTCGGGCAGCTCGTCCTGGGCGAGCATCCAGTCGACGCCCTCGTGGCTGGCCTCGAGGCCGAGCGACCTCGCGCGGCGCAGGCCGTCGGAGGCCGGGTCGACCCCGATCATGTAGCGCGGCTCGATGACGTCGCTGCGGCGCATCAGCTTGAACATCAGGTCGGTGCCGATGTTGCCGGGGCCGACGATGGCGGCGGTGCCCTTGGTCCGTGGCGTGGTGGACATGGCGCTCCTTCGGTGGGGCGGGTCAGACGAAGCGGGCGGTGACGCTGCCGAGCCCGGCGAACGTCGCGGTGAAGGTGTCGCCGGCGGCGACGGGCGACATCGCGCACACCGACCCGGGCAGCACGACGTGGCCCTTCTCGAGGGTCACCCCGCGGGCTCCGACGGTGTTGGCGAGCCAGACGAGCGAGTTGAGCGGGGAGCCGAGGACGGCGCCGCCGGCCCCGGTGCCGACGACCTCGCCGTTGCGGTGGAAGGTGGCCCCGGCGAGCCGCAGGTCGACGGCGCCGACGTCGGTCGGGGTGGAGCCGAGGACGACCGCGCCCGAGCTGGCGTTGTCGGCGATGGTGTCGAACAGGCCGATCCGCCAGTCGCGGATGCGGCTGTCGACGATCTCGAGGGCGGGCAAGACGAAGTCGACGGCCCGCAGCGCCTGGTGCACCGTGACGCCCGGGCCCTTCAGCTTCTTCTTGAGGACGAAGGCGACCTCGGGCTCGATGCGCGGCTGCACGAAGAGGTCGACCGGGATCGGCATGTGCTCGAGGTGGAAGAAGTCGTCGAGCAGGTGGCCGTAGTCGGGCTCGGCGATGCCGAGCAGGCGCTGCATCGCGGCACTCGTCAGGCCGACCTTGTGGCCGCGGATGGTCCGCCCCTCGGCCAGCCGGCGCTCGACCTGGCGCAGCTGGATGGCGTAGGCGTCCTCGAGGCCCATCCCCGTGTGCGTGGCGGTCAGCGGCTCGAGCGGCTCCTTCGAGTCGTACGCCGCGAGCAGCGCGTCGGCGACCTGCGCGCGGGTCGAGTCGTCCACGGGGGTTCCTTCCTGGAGCCGCGCGGAGCCGTGCGGCGCGGGGCGCGGTGTGGTGCAGTGCCTTCCGGACCGACGGTACGGATCCCGCCGGCGGCCGGCCCCCGACGTTCCGCTCCCGGGAACGGTGCCCCGAGGTCAGACGGCGTGCGCTCGGGCGATCCGGCGGCTCGCGGCGACGAGCACGGGCGCCAGGCGGTCGACCTGCGGCGCGATGGACTCGGTCGGGCCGAACACCGAGACCGACGCGATGGCCACCCGGCGCGAGATGACGGGGACCGCGACCGAGGAGGCGCCGTCGAAGGACTCGCCGTGCGAGACCGCGTACCCGACGCGGCGCACCGACTCGAGGCACCGCAGCCAGTCGGCCTCGGTGCGCACGGTCCGGCTCACCCGGGGCGGGAAGCCGGCCCGCCGACGGGCGAGGTCGGCCTCGGGGTTCCACGCCGCGATGGCCTTGCCGCTGCTCGTCGTGTGCGAGGGCAGGCGGCGGCCGAAGTGACCGAGGAAGCGCACGCCGTCGGGGTTCTCGATCCGCTCGACGAAGACGATGTCCGGGCCGTCGGGGACCGAGAAGTTGACGGTGAGGCCGGTGCTCGCGGCGAGCTGGCGCAGCGTCGGCAGCGCGACGTGGCGCAGCTCGTTGCGGGCCAGCGCGAGGGCGCCGAGCTCGTACACGTGGATGCCGAGGCGGTACTGGCCGCTCTGGAGGTCCTGCTCGATGAACCCCCGGCTGGCCAGCGTGTTCAGGAGCCGGTGCGCCGTCGACTTGGCGACCCCGAGCCGCCGGGCGATGTCGGAGACCCCCAGCTCGCCGTCGGTCGCGAAGCACTCGAGGACGTCGAGGGCGGTGCCCACCGACTTCAGGCCCGAGGCCTGTGGCTCGCTCACCGGCGAACGCTTCGGTGTGGTGGCGCACCACGCGTGCTCCTGCGCGACGATCGACATGCTCCGGCTCCCTTGCCCGTCCTGCGATGGGATGACAGTGACGGCCGCCGCGTGGTTCGATCAACGCATGCGTTCCACTGAGCGGAACGTCCCCCCTGTGACGCTCCTCGCACGGGCGGCGGCGCTCGTCGGGGCCTTCGACGAACGCGCCCCGGTGCTCACCCTGGCCGAGCTGGCCCGCCGCACCGGGCTGCCCAAGTCGACGGCGCACCGCATCGTCGGCGAGCTCGTGGCCCTCGGCGTCCTCGAGCGGCAGGACTCCGGGCCGTCGGGGGAGGGCTACCGACTCGGGATGTGGCTCTTCGAGCGTGGCGAGCTCGTCCCCGCGCACCGCTCGCTCTCCGAGGCGGCCCTCCCGGTGATGGAGGACCTGCGCGAGGCGACCCGGCAGCGCATCCACCTCGCCGTGCTCGACGGGGTGGACGTCGTGTACGTCGAGATCCTCGGCGCGAGTGGGCTCGAGGTGGTCTCGCGCACCGGGGGCCGGCTGCCCGCCCACGCCACCGGTGTGGGCAAGGCGATGCTCGCCTACTCGACGGCGGCCACCGTGCAGGCCCGGATCGACGCCGGCCTGCCGCGGCTGACCCCGCGCACCATCGCGACCCCGGGCGGCCTCGTGCGCGAGCTGCGCAAGATCCGCTCGGTCGGCATGGCCCTCGACCTCGAGGAGGCCCAGACCGGGGTGTCCTGCGTCGCGGCCCCCGTCTTCGGCGTCGAGCACAAGGTGCGCGCCGCCCTGTCGGTGACCGGAACGACCTCCTCGGTCGACCCCTCCACCCTCGGGCCGGCCGTGCGGACGGCCGCCTTCACCCTCGGCCGCGCGCTGCGCGAGTCCGGCCTCTGACGGTCTCCCCGTTCACCCCGGGCCGCCCCTCGCGGTCGCCGACGGACGCCACGTGAAGGCCCTCAGCGCGGCAGATGAGGACGTTGTCGCACCCAGGGGTCCGGGCCGTAACCGTTGCCTTCGACCTAGCCCTGCGAAGGCTAGGTCTTAGCCCTCGGAGTTGGCCAGTGACTCTTGAGCGCAGCGCGGAATGTGCGTGAGTTCGTCCCGGATGTCCTGAAGGATCAGGCCATGGTTGACGAGACATGGTTCGCCGTGCGGACGCTTGTGGCCAACAACGAGGAACGACCCTGGGGGCCTCACCACCTACCGCCGGGCCAGATCGACTACGAAGAGCGCATCACCTTGTGGCGGGCGGCCGGCTCCGACGCAGCAATCGCGATGGCGGAAGAGGAGGCCGAGCGTTACGTCGAGGATCTCGGCGGTGAGGTCCTTGGACTCACTCAGGCGTACGCACTCGCTACGAAACCAGCTCATGGGGTTGAGGTCTTCTCACTCATCCGGCGGAGCGAACTCACGGCCGAGGACTACCTAGGCCGGCACTTTGACACCGGGACCGAACATCAACACCGCGCAGACGAGTGACGGACCCGCGGCATAGGAAGACGTTGAGCGTCTTCGGTCTGGCGTGGCGAACGTCCTCCTGATGCGCTTGTTCGGGCTTGGTGTCCCAGAGCGCAGAAGGAGGACGTTCATGAGCAACGGTAGTAGTGGTGTCTCTCGAGGGGACCGGAACCGCAACGCGCGGCTGGCCCGGTTGCGGGGTGCGGTGCCGGTGTCGAACGCGATCGTCGGGATCGACCTCGCGGACAAGAAGCAGATGGTCGTGGTGACCGACCACGACTCAAAGGTGCTGGCCCGTCGCACGCTCCGGGTGAAGGCGTGGGAGCTTGGGGTGGCGTTGGACTGGGCCGCTGGGCGTGCGGTGAAGGCAGGGTTCGTGGGGGTGACGGTCGCGCGCGAGCCGACCGGTCACCGCTGGCAGGTCCTGGGCCAGCTCGCCGCCGACCGCGGGATGCCGTTCGTGTGCGTGCATCCGGCCGCGTCGGCGTACGCCCGCCGCGCCGAGGACCTCACCTTGGACAAGACCGACGACAAGGACGCCGTCCTGATCGCCCGCCTGACCGCGCAGCTGACCTGCTACCTGCCCGAACCGCTGGATGCGACCTGGGCGCGGCTGCGGCACCTCGGCGCCCGCCGGGAGCAGCTGATCGAGGAGCACGTCGCGTGCGTGCAGCAGGTCCGCGACCTGCTCGAGTGCGTGTGGCCCGCAGCCCTCGACACTGCGAAGCAGCCGTTCCGCTCCACGACGTGGGTCGCCGCGCTGGCCGTGATCGTCGGCCGCGACGGCGGAGACCTCGCTCGCACGCGCCGCCTCGGAGCGGCCAGGTTCGAGACCGCGGTCCGGCGTGAGGTGGCCCGCCGCGGCGGGGCCCGGCCGTGCCTGCGGATCGTGCGCCGCCTGTTCGCCGCACTGACCGACCCGGCTGGTGTGACCACCCACCGCACGCCCACCTTCGAGCGGGTCGCGTGGGTGCTGCAGGACTGGGACCACGCCCGCACCCGCCTGGTCGAGGTGCAGGCGCGAATGGTCACGGTCCTCGACGAGCTGGAGCTGACCGCCTTGGCGACCTCGATCGATGGCCTGTCCGCGGTCGGTGCCGCGGCGATCCTGGCCGAGACCGGCGACCTGACCCGGTTCACCTCCGCCCGCGCCGTGGTCAAACACGCCGGCCTTGCCCCGCGAGAACGCAAGTCCGGGGCGTTCACCGGCCGGGCCCGCCTGTCCGGCGCCGGCCGACCACGGCTGCGGGTCGCGGCGTGGCGGGCAGTGTGGGGGTGCCTGCAGACCAACCGGGTGTACGCCGCCCGCTACCGGTACCTGACCACCCGCGAGGACAACCGGCTCACCCCCACCCAGGCCCAGAGCGCGGTCGCCGGGCCATCCTGCGCCAGCTGCACCACGTCATCACCCACCGCCAAGCGTGGGATCCGACCGTCGCCGCCCACGGCATCCGGGTCGTGGAGGTGGTTGCGGCATAACCTGATTCGACCCGCTCAAAGCGTCAGATTGACGCGCCCAAGGGCTGGGGCGGGGCGAGCCTTCCGCGGCATCGAGAACCACGCCGGCATCTCGTCGCTCATCACAGGCCGCCCCGTCCCGTCGTCGACACAACCCGATCACACGCTGCCGAGCCCACCTCGATTGGCTATGCAGGGACCGCCGACGGAAGACACCGGGCACCCGCCCACCCTTGACGCTGAACTCCTCACGCTGATGAGCGGTTGCTTCAACCTGGGCCCGATGGGGGTCAGGAGAAGTTGATCTGGAGGTCGGGGACTCGACGGCTGAGAAGCCGGACCAGCCGATCGAGTTCGGGCCCCTCCCCGACGCGGATATCTTGGCCGTCCGCCAGGTGGATTCGGCGCAGCGTGCCGCTTCCATAACCCCGCGCGTGCTCCACCGCCATCACGAGGTCAACGCGGGATTCTTCGCGGCCAAGAGCCGTCCGCCACGTGAGCACGTCGCCGTCGACATGAATGACGAGCGCGCTCGACAGCCCCCAGACCACAACCAAATGGACGAGGACTGGCAGCAGCAGCAGGGCTGGCCATCCACCGAAGATGAGGACGACTGTGAACACAGCGACAGCCGCGGCAACCAGGAGGACTGGCCAGCCCCATGGGCGCACGATCAACTCGTCCGCCCCCGGCTGCGTGGTCATGGGCGCGATTGAAGCATGTGCCGCGGTTGCCCACGGGCGAATGACACCGGAATGGCGCCCTCGTAGCGGCATGAGCGGAATCCTGCCGCGGGATGATGACCCCGTGACTGATCCCGAAGGGGCCCCAACTTCTTTGCCGATCGATGGCTCGCGTGGCGGACGCGGCGAGCTATGCGTCGAGCGGCTCGACGTCTCGCCGCAGAGCTCAAGGACCATGGCGTCACCGGGGATTACTCGTTCCTCGGCTTTCACTGTGATCCAGTGGTCTGGCTCGTCACGCGGAGCGATGTCGAACGCGACAAGCTGCTGAAGTCAGGCCTGCTGAGGGACCTAGTGGTCCAGCGGCTGAGGGAAGCAGGAGTCAGGCGCGATCTGGCTGAGCAAGCCGGAGCAACCGTGGAATCGCAGGAGACGGTGGACCGCGACTTCGACGGCAACTGGCGTCACGCGATGCAGTGAGGCGTCAGTCAGTCGCGCCGCGGTCATGACACCCCAAGCGGCAGATCCGTGCGGATCACTTCGGGCGAGCTTTCAGCCCCCGGCAGGATCGCCCCATTCCCAGTCCAGGATGCGCGCCTCGGACAGAGGGGTCAGCACGCGGATGAGCTCGTGAGCCTGTTCCGAGCCTTCGATGTCGAGCGCCCAGTAAGACGACGCATGCCCGAGCGTCTCCCATCGGACGCCCGTGCTCGTAATGAGAGCGTGAAACTCAGCGTGGCGCTTGTGGGCGTACTCGGCGTCATAAATGGCAACCCGGATGGTCCGATGATCACCCTTCCTGACTAACTGAAACACTCCGTCGTCAGCAATCCGGATGCGATCACCGAACGAGACGCCGTACGCGAAGAAGGGGATGCAACACAGTTCGAAGACCTCACCATCGTCCGTGCGCGTCCAGACCTGTTCAAACTGCCCATCGGGTGGATCGTTCACGGCAATCCGATGGATGTAGTTCGTCTGAGCGCGACCGATTGGGTCTCCGTGCGTGACGATCTTCGAGTCGTCAGCCACGCGCCAACCCTAGAACACACCCCACTCGCTCATCGGCAGATCCGGATGATTCCGCGGGTGGTGGCTCAGGCTGCCGGCGTGCTCCACCAGCCGTCGTCGACGGCCAGGTCGTTCCACCACTCGTCGAGCCCGGGGTCCCGGTCGGCCGGCGGAGGGTGTGAGGACTCCAGCGGTGGTGGACGGAGTGTGGCGAGGGCGCGGTCGTAGGAGCCGTCGCTCAGGTCCCAGACGACGTAGCGGCCGCGGTCATCCGGTCGCTCGCGGACCTCGGCCCAGAGCCTGCGGCGGTGGACGGTGGTGTGGTGGCGCTGGCAGAGCAGCGCCGCGTTGGCGGCGTCGGTGGGTCCGCCGTCGGCCCAGTGCCGCACGTGGTGAGCGCGCGCCCAGGCCGCGGGTGCGGTGCAACCGGGGAAGGTGCAGCCCCGGTCGCGCACCCACAGATGGCGTCGGTGCGCGCGGGTGAACAGCCGCTCCAGCCTCCCCACCGTGAGCGGCTCGTCGGCGGTGCCGAGGACGTGGGGGATGAGCGCCGCGTCGCAGGCGAGCCGGCGCAGGGCCTCGGGGCCGACCAGGGTGCCGGTCGCCCCCGAGCCGATGACCTCCCCTGCCCCCGTTCCGGCGCGGAGGTCGGCGAGGGTCATCGTCACGTGCAGGGTGGCCGGTGACCCGGCCCGGGTCTCGGCGCTCAACCCGCTCGCGGCCGCACAGACCTCGGTGAGCGCCTCGACGCGACGCTGCCCGGCGGGACGCAGGTCGGCCTCCCCGGTCTCGTCGTTCGGGGACGGCGCCGAGAGCGGCCCGATGGCGGCCTCGAGGGTCGCGGCCTGCTCCGGGGTCATCCACAGCTGGTACTCCGTGAGGTCACCGGACTCCACGTGCGGCATCGACAGCCGGGCCGCGGACGCGAGCCGGTCCTGCAGGTCGTCGAGGGCCCCACGGTGCCCGTGGTCGGCGATGAGCCGCGGACGCAGCCGACGCATCAGGGACGGACCCCAGGCTTGGGCGAGGTCGAGGAGCTTGCCGGTGACGGTGGGCACCGCGGCTGGCTGCAGCAGGGGGGTGAGCCGACCGGCCTCCCGCAGGACCGCGCACCCGACCCCTGCGTCGACCCGGCCGGCCTCCACGGCGGCGAGGACCAGCCCGAGCGGCGAGTCCTCCACCGGACCGCCACCGTCGAGGGCGGACCCGGCGGCCGCCACGTCGACCGCGAGCCGGGCGACCGCGGCTGCTCCCCCCTGACGAAGTGACGGCGCGTGCTCCCGGACCCACAGCTGGACTTCCGACCCCGCGACCTCACCCCGGCGGGCCGCCTCCACGGCGACCGACACCCGCGCGGCGGACCCCAGCGCCACGACCTCGTCCAGCGACTCCAGCAGCTCACCCAGCTCTGCGCCCGACGCCGCCGCCAGGACGTCGCCGAACCCCGCCAGCGCCTCCCGCGCCGCATCGATCGAGGAGCATCGCTCCCTGAGTTCGGTTCTCCCCGTTGACATGTGCTCATTCTCGCAGGCACCACCGACAGCCCCCCCACCGTTGAGACCACCCCTGTGGACGACGGCGGATGACGGAGGGGCTGTGGACGCCCGACCCCCCTCGGACCCGCCACCGGACTCAGCGCTTGATGAGCGGCGAGCGCACCCCGCCGCTGGCCTTGTCGCCTTCGTTGAAGAAGTCCTCGCGGTGGATATCGCGGGGGAAGAGCCGGCGGCTCATGAGCGTCTTCAGGGCCGCCTCGACCATCGGCGGCGGGCCGCACAGGTACCCGACGCACCCCGAGAGCGTCGGGTGGTCCGCGGCGATGACGTCCGTGACCAGCCCGAAGCCGTAGGCCCCCGCGTCCGCACCGCAGTCCTCCGCGGTCTCCTCCGACAGGCACGGCCGGTACGTGAACCGGTCCCGGTACCGCGCGGCGAGGGACCTGAAGAACTCGACGTCGTACAGCCACTCCCGGCTGCGCGCGCCCTGGTAGAGCGTGAGGTGGCCGGCGGATGCTCCGTCCTCGAGGGCGTGCCGGATCATCGACTTCAGGGGGGCCAGGCCGGTGCCGCCGCCGACGAGGATGGCGGGCCGGTCGTCGTCGGTCTTCAGGACGAAGCGCCCGTACGGGCCGGAGACCGCGACGGTGTCACCGGCGGAGAGCCCGCCGAACACCCAGCCGTCGGTGCCCCGCCCACCCGGGACGTTGCGGATGTGGAACTCGAGGCGGCGTGGTTCGGTGGGCGGCGACGCGATCGACCACGTCCGGTCCACCGCCGGCAGCCCGTCGCGGGCCGGTACCTGGAACTTGAGGTACTGCCCTGCGTTGAAGCCGATCTCGCGGTCCAGCTCGACGACGAGACGCACGGTGTCCCGCGCGATCTCGCTCAGCTCGACGACGGTCCCGCTGTAGTCCTCGACGGGATGGACCGGCATGGACTCGTCCACGTCGAGGTCGGCCTCGATGACGACGTCGGACCGGGGGCAGGCCACGCACGGCAGCAGCTTGCCCTCGTCCCGCTCGTAGTCCATGAGGGCGAACGAGCTCGCCGCGCCGTGGTCCACCTCGCCGTCGAGCACCTCGGCCTTGCACGTCGCGCACGTGCCGTGCGTGCAGGAGTGCGGCAGCCAGACGCCGCTGCGCAGGCAGGCGTCGAGGATGCTCTGGTCCTCGCGGCACTCGACCTCGCGGCCGAGCGGCTCGACGGTGATGGTGTGGGTCGTCGTCATGGCGGGCTCGTCCTCCTCCTCAGGCGACGACGCGCATCCCGATGACGTCCTTGTGCCCGATGCCCAGCTCCTCGAGCGTCTGGTCGTCGCGCGGCGTGAACTGCTCGCCGTGCAGGCTCCACACCCGCGGGCTCGCCGGGTCGAAGTCCGGGTCCTCCTCGGCGTAGGGGACGACGAGGGCGGTCCAGAAGTCGCCCCACGTCATCGCCTTCGGGGCCCGGAAGCACGCCGCGGCGCAGAACCACGGGTTCTCCTGGAACCACAGGTGGACCAGCTGGTCGTCGCCGTACAGCTCCTGGCGGGAGCGCGACGGGAAGTCGTAGGTGCCGATGCTCTTGACGGCCATGGTGCTCAGGCCTCCGATCCGATGTGGGAGTGGTCCGCGGCGTCGTGCCACTGCGTCCAGTTGCGGTCGTCGAGCGAGCCCTTGTACTCGCCGCCGTCGCCCTCCTCGAGGCCGTACCACTGGAGGACGTCCGGCAGCGTCGGACCGCCGCAGTTGCCCTGGTAGATCTGGTGGACGGGGAGCCAGGCCTGGACGTACTTCTCCGGCTCGCGCTCGAAGATCCACTGGCACCCGTTGGAGCAGGTCTGGAAGGTCTCGCCGTTGTGGACCGACTCGCGCTGGCAGATGGTCGTCGGGTCACCGGGCTCGGTGAAGGCCATCGGGATCTGGCAGACCTGGCACAGCTGCGGCAGCCCGCGGACGAAGTGCCGGCCGCCGGCCTCGATGTTCTTCCTCTCCTTGTCCCAGAGCGGCTTGTAGTAGCGCTCGAAAGTGTCCGGGTAGGTCTCGGCGAGCCACTGCTGGTGCTCCTCGTCCGGGACCGAGGTCGTGAACGCTGCGGCGTGGGAGAACTGGTAGAGGACCCAGTACACCTGGTGGGAGAGGATCTCCTTCTCCCCGATCGCGTCCTCGACGTGCCGGGGCGGGGTGATGCCGTAGAAGGCGAGGTCCTCGAAGAGGCCCTTCATCATCTGCTCCTCGAAGTAGAGCTCGAAGGCCTCCTTCCAGCTCATCACCTTGCGCGGCAGCATGTAGTCGAGCATCTGGGCGACGAGGCCGGTGACCCGGTAGCCCCGCCAGAACCACTTGTCGATCCAGGCCTGGACGATCGGCACGTTCGCCTCGTCCTGCTCGAGGAGGAACTTGATCGCCTCGAGGCCGAGGGTCATGTGCCGCGACTCGTCGGACTGCGCGGAGAACCCGAAGGTCATCGTCGGCAGGTCGCCGTTGAACGAGGCCCCCGACATGAACGGGACGAAGAGCAGGTTGGTCAGCAGGTACTCGAACGAGAACCCGATGGCGATGAGGAACTCGAACGGCCCGGCCGACAGCGCGTCGTCGAAGAACGACTTCGGCACCGAGAGGTACCAGACGCGGTCGTGCTGCTGGAGGTAGTTGTGGAAGCCGCCGTAGTACTTGTTGTAGTTGGAGAGGGTGTGGATCTCGGTCTGCGTGTGGCGCATCTCGTCGATCGACTGGCACAGCGCCGCGAACCGCGGGCCCGGCCCGTTGAGGTGGCGGGCGAGGTAGGCGAAGTTGCGGTGCGCCTGGTACTCCAGCGGCGTGACGCCCTGGAGGAAGAGCTTCATCGCGTTGAGGTAGGAGGCCTCGGTGAGGGACAGGTGGCCCTGGCTCTGGGCGAACCCGTCGAGCACGGCGTAGAGCCGCTTGTCCTTCTCGGCCTGGTACTTCGTGTAGGCGTCGACGGTGAGCCGGAAGGGGTCCTCCCACTTGCTCCAGTCGTGGATCTTGATGCCCTCGAACTCGGTGTGCGGGAACACGTCCTCACGAGCGACGTAGGAGGGGTCCCAGTCGAGGTCTCGGGTCAGCGCCTCGTAGCGCTGCTTCATCGTCAGCCTGCGCGGCGCCTTGGGGGCGATCGTCATTGTCTCGCAGCCTTTCTCAGTGGTCCCAGGCGATGACGATCTCGTCGTCATCCCATTCCTTGATGTGCCCGAAGTAGCTGACGATCGCCAGCTGGAACTCGTGGGTCTCCCACTCGCGGCCGAGGCGCTCCTCGACCGACTCGCGGGTGATGACGAGCCGGCCCGGCGCGGTGATCCGCACGAGCCCCGGCATGTGCTGCACGGTGCAGCCGTCGTTCGTGGCCTCGATGGCCTCGACGACCGAGCGGTTGGTCTCGCTCTCCTGGATGTCCACGCCGACGGGGCGGGTGGTGGCGGTGGTGCTCATGCTCCGGTCCTCTCCCGGTCAGGCGGTGAGCGTCGCGACGGCGTCGCGGACGGTGGTGGCGGTGGACTCGAGCGACTCGGCGGCGCCGGCTGCGACGAGCTCGTCGACCCGGGCGCCCACCGGGCGCAGCGCGACGAGCGCGGCCTCCAGGGCCTCGACGGTCGAGGCGGCGAGCAGCGCCTTGTTGGCGGCACCGGTCTCGGGGTCGGCGACCCACGCCTTGTACAGGGCGTCGACCCACTTGCGCTGATCCGTGAACCACGACGAGAGGTGCTGTGCCACAAGGCTGTACGAACCAGCTCCACCGTCGATCGCGGCGTCGTCGAGGTGCGTGTAGAACAGCGAGTAGATCAGCCGGTCGGCGACGTCGAGGCGGACGAGTGCCTTGCCCCAGTCCTTCTCGAGGAACAGCTCCTCGACGTAGCGCCGCAGGCCCTGGAGCGCCTCGTCCTCGACCCAGCGGGTCTTGGCGTCGGCGAGCAGCTCGGCCGTGCCTCCGCCGAGGGCGATGCCCACGCGGCTGAGCGCCTGGGCGTTGCCGATCCGGTCGAAGGCCGCGTACGCGGCGCACTGCGTGACGGTCGTCCCGAACCCGAAGCGGGCCACCTCGCACGAGACCATCTGGGCGCCGGACTCGTAGTGGCGCAGCGGCACGACGAGCTCACCGAGCACCGCCGACCACCCCTCGGGGAGCCGGGCGAGCAGGCCGCGGGAGTCGAGGTAGTCCAGCGTGGAGGCGACGGCGTCGGCCATCGCCGCCCGGGAGGTGACGTAGGGGGCGTAGTAGAACTGCCGCGGGTCGGTGAAGGAGTAGGGGTCGGTGAGGCGGAAGTCGCTGAACGCCTCGTCGTAGATCTCGTGGCCGGGGTCCCACAGCGGCCGGTAGTGGAAGTTCTCCTTGGCCTGGATGTCGATGCTCCCCTCCTCGTACCGCGAGGCTGGGCGGTCGCCGTAGCGCGCCACGAGGTGGGTGAAGGTCTTGCGAGGCGGTTCGATGACCTGGGTTCGCAGCTCGTACTGCACGGTGCCTCCTGGGGCGGGTGGGCCCGGTGACCGGGCCCGGGGTGCGGGGGGTTGGGCTCAGGGAACGTGGTGATGGGTGACGCCGGACTCGACGAGCAGGCGCACGATGAGGTCGGGCAGCGCGTCCGGGCCCTCGAGCTCCCGGGGCTGCTCGGAGTCGAAGCCGTCGCCGACGAGGCGGCCGTAGGCCGTGCCGTCCTCGAAGGTCGTCGACACGCGGGCCGCCCGGTCGCGGTGGGTGACCCGGAAGGCGAGCTCGTGGGGGAGGGTCTCGTCGACGAGGTCGAGCCGGTCGTCAGCCGGGCCGAGGATGGCGTTCGCCTCGCTGACCAGCTGCTCGGCGAGCGAGCGGATGGCGACCTGCCGGTCGGCGCCGGTGCCGGTGGCGATCCGTCGGCTGATCCGGGTCTCGGGCATCGGCGCGACCTGGTCACGGTCGGGCAGCTGGTCCTCGGGCGTGCCGACGATCTCGGCGACACGCAGCATGAAGGGGGTCATCGGGCGTCCTCTCGGCGGGCGGTGCAGTCGTGGTGGTCCGTCCGGTGGAGCGCGGCGGCCACCGCAGCGGCGCCGGCCGCGGCGACCTCCTTGTCCTGCTCGGCCGAGCCCCCGGAGGCACCGACCGCCCCGACGAGGGCCCCGGCGACGAGCACCGGGACACCGCCACCGAAGGCCGCCACGCGGCCGCGCTGGGCGATCCCCTCGCGGACGGGGTCCTCGGCGGCGATCGCCCGGTAGAGGTCGTCCGTCGCGAGGCCGCCGAAGCCGGCGACCGTCCACGCCTTGTCGTGGGCGATGGACCCGGACACGGCGAACGCGCCGTCCATCCGGGCGAAGGCGAGCAGCGTGCCGGCGGTGTCGGTGACGGCGATGTTGAACGCCGCACCGAGCTCCTCGGCCCGCGCCAGGGCGGCGTCGAGCGCGACCCGTGCCCCGGCGTAGGTGAGGGCGGACTCGGTGCGGACGAGCATCGGTGCTCCTTCGTCGGCCGGGGGTTCCCGGCGCGGGCGGGCAGGACGGATCGCGGTGACGGCGGCGCGGGGGCCGCCGTCACCGGCATCCGGAGTGGCTCAGGTGAGGACGGAGGTGAAGGCGTCGTTGAGCTCGCGGGCGTGGTAGAAGACGCCCTTGCCGAGCTGCTCCGGCGTCCAGACCGACATCGGGCGGTCGCGGTAGGCGAGGTAGCCGCCGGCGAACACCTCGTTGCGGTTGCCCGACGGGTCGAAGAAGTAGACCGTCTGGCCGCGGGTGATGCCGTGCCGGGTCGGGCCGATGTCGATCGGCACGTCGTCCATCGAGAACAGGTCCGCCGCGCGGCCGACCTCGACCCAGTCACCGAGCCGGAAGGCGAAGTGGTGCAGCTTGCCCTGGGGGCCGGCGAGGACGGCGAGCTGGTGGATCTGGTTGTTGCTCGTCATCCACGTCGCGATGATGTCCGCGTCGGAGTCGAGGCTGGTCTGCACCCGCTCGGTCGGGTAGAAGTCGAAGACCGCGGTGAGGAAGCGGTCCATCAGGCCCGGGTCCTCGGCGGTGATGAGCGAGTGGTCGAGGGCGGGCACGCCCACGCCGACGAGGTGGCGCGGGAAGGCGTCCGGGTTGTGCGTGCCGACCTCGGTGCCGACGAGCGTGGCCTCGTGGTACACCTCGAAGACGTGCTCGGAGGGGGTGGTGAAGCGGATGCCGTCGCCGATCTCCGGGTTCTCGCCCTTGCTCATCCGCTCGACCGTGACGCCGAAGGCCTGGGCCTTCTTCTCGATGTCGTCGATGTCCGAGGACTTCTCGACCTTCCAGCCGAACTTGACGAGGCCGACGCCGCCCTCCTCGAGGACGACCGAGTGGTGGTCCCACTCGTCCCAGGCCTTGTAGTAGACCTTGTTGCCCTCGGCGTGGGTCTCGTAGAGGCCCATCGTGTTGGCGTAGTGGTCCTTGGCCTCGGCCAGGTCGGTGACCCGGACGTGGGCGTAGCCCATCCGCATGACTCCCATTGCTACTCCTTGTGGGTCGTGCCGGCCGTCTGGGTCGCGGCGGCATGGGCCTCGGCACGCTGCCGGGCCTTCTCGTTGATCTGGTGGAGGAAGGTGCTCACGAGCCGGACGTTCTCGCCGCGCAGCTCGATGGTGAGGTCTGTGGCCGGGACCGCCCGGCAGCTGAGGCAGGTGTCGTCCGCGCGCTCGTCCTCGGTGAGGACCGAGTCGGCGACGGGGTGGTCGTACCGGAACTCCCCGGAGCGGCAGTCGACCTTGCAGATCCCGCACCCGCCCCGGCGGCAGCCGACGGTGTAGGCGAAGCCGGCCTTGTAGAGACCGCTCAGCACGGTCTCCCCGGGCTCGAGGTAGATCACCTCGCCCGTCGGCTGGATCGTCACGGTCGGCACCGGCGCTCCCTTGCGGTCAGTGTGGGGGTGCGGCGGTGTGCCTCACCACGACGAGGGTGACCGGCGCCGGGACCACCGGGCCATGCGCGTTCCTCATCCCGGAACGTGCGACCGGCACCCGGGGGCGGCGTGGGTTCATGGCGGTGGGGCCTGGAGCCCGGTCCCGCCGACGACGACGAGGAGTCCCGGTGAGCACGTCGACCAGCCCGACCAGCGTGACCAGCCGCACGACCGACGCCGGGCCCGAGCGGCCGGTCGCCGGCACGCCCGAGGTGGCGCTCACCGTCGACGTCGACGGGGTCGCGACCAACTACCACGACGTCGGGTCCGGCGACCCGGTCGTGCTGATCCACGGCTCCGGACCGGGGGTCACCGCGTGGGCGAACTGGCGGCTCACCCTGCCCGAGCTCGGCACGCGGTTCCGCGTCCTGGCCCCGGACGTCCTCGGGTTCGGCTACACCGAGCGGCCCGAGGGCGTCTCCTACGGGATGGAGGCGTGGACGCGCCACCTCCTGGGCTTCCTCGACGCGCTCGGGCTCGACCGCGTCCGGCTCGTCGGCAACAGCTTCGGCGGCGCCCTGGCGCTCAGCGTGGCGACGCGGGCTCCGGAGCGGGTCGAGCGGCTCGTCCTCATGGGCAGCGTGGGGGTGCCGTTCGAGATCACGCCAGGGCTCGACGCGGTCTGGGGCTTCGAGCCCTCGCTGCCGGCGATGCGCTCCCTCCTGGACGTGTTCGCCTGGGACCGGTCGCTGCTCACCGACGACCTGGCCCGCTCGCGCCTCGAGGCCGCGACCCGGCCCGGGGTCCACGAGGCCTACCGGTCGATGTTCCCCGCTCCGCGCCAGCACGCCGTCGACGCGATGACCCTCGACGAGGAGGCCATCCACTCGATCGCGGTCCCGACGCTCGTGGTCCACGGGCGGGACGACCGGGTCATCCCCCTGGCCAACTCGCTGCGGCTGCTCGAGCTCATCGACCGCTCACAGCTGCACGTGTTCGGGCAGTGCGGGCACTGGGTGCAGATCGAGCACGCGGCCGAGTTCACCCGCCTGGTCGGCGACTTCCTCGCCTGACGGGAGGGTCAGCGGCGCAGGGCGGCGGCCATCCGCTCGCGGGCCAGCTCGGAGTGGAAGAGCTCGCCGGACATCCGCGCCATCTCCTCGCCGTCGCGGGCGAAGGCCGCGAGGAGGTCGGCGGTGAGGATCCTTTTGGCGGCGGTGAGGCCCTGGCGGGCCCCGGCCCGCAGGTCGTCGAGGACGGCGGCGACGGCGGCGTCCATCCCGACCTCGTCGGCCACGTGGGTGACGAGGCCGTGCTGCCTCGCCTCCTGCGCCGAGAACGGGCGGCCGGTGAGGAACCAGTCGGCTGCGGACCGAGGGGTCAGCCTGTGCCGCAATGGGATCGAGATCGTCGCGGCGGCGAGTCCGAGGCGTACCTCGCTGAGGGCGAAGGTGACGTCGTCGCGGCACACGACGATGTCGGCCGCGGCGACGAGGCCGAGGCCGCCGGCCCGGGCCGGTCCGTCGACCCGGGCGACGACGGGGACCGGGAGGGCGGCGATCCGGCGCTGCACCTCGACGATGGCCCGGGCCGACTCGGTCATGTCGACGGTCGCGGCCTCCTTGAGGTCGGCGCCGGCGGAGAAGACCCGGTGGCTCGAGCGGAGCAGGACCCCGTTCAGCGACTCGTCGACCGCGGCCTCCTCCAGGCGGGCGCCGAGGTCGGCGACGAGGCGCCGCGAGAGGGCGTTGCGGTTGGCGGGGGAGTCGAGGGTCAGGACGGCGATCCGGTCCTCGTCGGTGCGGCGGACCAGGGGGGCGTCGGCGTCGGCATCCACGCGCCCGACCCTAGCCGCCGGTCAGGCCAGGGTGGAGACCCGGAAGACGGGGAAGCCGGGCGCCGCGGCGGCGAGCTGGGCGTCGGTGGAGTCCTTCGAGAGGCCCTCGACGAAGCGGCCGACCTCCCAGCCCCAGCGGCGCAGGTAGACGCGGATGACGGCGGGGCGCTCCTCGACCGGCAGCTCGGTGAGGGCGACGCGCTCGACGCGGCGGCCGAGCCGCAGCTCGGCCTCGCCGGCGGCCCGGGCGTTGCGGACCCACTCGGTGTTGCCCCGCGGGGCGACGAGGTAGCGCTCGCCGTCGAGGGGCATGAGGTTGACCGGCGTGCTGCGCGGCATCCCGGACCGGCGGCCGCGCACGGTGAGGACGCGCGAGCCCATGAGGCTGATGCCGTGGGCGGTGAGCCAGCGGACGGCGGCGTTGAACCGGCGATCCATCGCGGTGTCGGGGCGGACGTAGCGGGCGGGGTCGGGGGTGGCGGTCATGTGGCACTCCTGGAGGCTTTGTGAGAGCGGTGCTCTCGTTTCATCGAGTGTGGCGCCCCACGCGACACTTTGTCAAGAGCAGTGCTCTCGTTCATGGTTTGATGGGTCCGTGCCTCCCACCTCCCGCGCCGAACGCCGCCGTGACATCGAACGCCGCGTCGTCGAGGTCGGCCGCCGCCACCTCGCCTCCGACGGTGCCGCCGGCCTGTCCCTGCGCGCCGTGACCCGCGAGCTGGGGATGGTCTCCTCCGCGGTGTACCGCTACGTCGCGGGCCGGGACGAGCTGCTCACCCTGCTCCTCGTCGACGCCTACGGCGAGCTCGCCGACGCGGTCGACGAGGCGGTCGCGGCCGCCGCCGACCGGCCGTGGGACGAGCGGGTCGTCGTCGCCGGTGCGGCCTTCCGGGCCTGGGCGGTGGCCGACCCCGCGAGCTACGCCCTGCTCTACGGCAGCCCGGTGCCGGGGTACGAGGCACCGGCCGAGCGCACCGTCGAGCCCGGCACGCGGGTCACCCTGACCCTGCTGCGCCTCCTTGCCGAGGGGGTCGAGGCAGGGCAGGTGGGCCCCGACGGCCCGGCGCCGGCCGGGGACACCCGGCTGCTCGCCGACCTCGAGCGCCTGGTCGCCGAGACCGGGCTGCCCGGTGGAGCGGACGTCATGGGCCGGGCGTTGCTGCTCTGGGCGACGCTGGTCGGTGGGACGAGCCTCGAGGTGTTCGGGCAGTACGGCCGCGACACCCTCACCGCCCCCGGGGCGCTCCTCGAGCACCAGCTGCGGCTGGCGCTCGCGGTCCTCCGCGCCCCCTGACCGACCCGCGGCGTCGCGTCTCTCAGCCGTAGGTGTCGCGGGGGCCGCGGCCGCCCTGCACCCGGTGCCGGCCGCGCGACCACGGCGGGGCGCTCGGGCCGATCACCCGCAGCTCGGTGACCGTGCCCTCGCCGACCTCCTCGGCGAGCCGGGTCATCAGGGTGGACTCCAGCAGGCGCAGCTGGGTGGCCCAGGCCGTCGAGTCGGCGCGGACGGTGAGCACGCCGTCGACGAAGTCGGTCGGGATGCAGTGGGCGGCGATCTCCGGCCCGACGATGGCCGGCCAGCGCCCGATGACCGACCCGACGGCGACGTCCGCGCCCCAGCCCCGTTCGGAGACGAAGCGCTCGATCTGGTCGGACAGCAGCTGCGGGTCGCGGCCGCCGCGCCGGTCACGACCGCCGGGGACGTCCTTGGGGCGCCGGCGCGGCTTCAGCCCGGGTCGCAGCCCCTTGGCCCGCGCCGCGGCCCGGGCCCGGGCCAGCGCCTCGGCCGCCGCCAGCCCCTCCGCCGCCGGGTCGTCCGGCGCCTCCGGAGCCGGCTCCACCGCGGAAGCGTGCTCTTCACCCGGGAACGGTTCCGGGGTGGAGGGAGGCGTTATCGGGTCACCCGATACGCGTGGGTCGCGGGGGTCAGGTGGGAGTGTCGGTGCCGGCACCGGATGCTCCCTCGTCGGTCCCGTCGTCACCAGCGACCTCGACCGCGCCGAGGGTGACCCGGTGGGTCCGGCCCGCGAGCGCGGCGGGCACGTCCTCCGGCACGGCGGCCGTGACGAGCACCTGCTCGGCGTCGGCGACCATCGCGGCGAGCCGTTCGCGGCGACCGGCGTCGAGCTCGGCGAAGACGTCGTCGAGGACGAGGACGGGGTCGTCGCCGAGGTCGGTGCGCAGCAGCTGGAAGGCAGCCAGCCGCAGGCCGAGCGCGAACGACCAGGACTCCCCGTGGCTGGCGTACCCCTTGGCCGGCAGCTCGCCGAGCGAGAGGACGACGTCGTCGCGGTGCGGACCGACGAGGCAGACGCCACGCTCGACCTCCTGGTCGCGCACCTCGGCGAGCGTCGCGAGCAGCTCGTCGTGCAGCTCGGCGACCTCGGGCACCTCCCCCGCGGCGATGCGCGCCGCCGTCGCCTCACGCAGCGAGGAGCGGTAGGCGACCCGGGCGTCCGACTGCCCGTTGCTCACCTCGTCGTAGGCCTTGCCGAGGTACGGGCCGAGGTCGCGCAGCAGCCGGAGCCGCGCGTAGAGCAGCTGCGCGCCGACGCCGGCGAGCTGGGCGTCCCACACCGAGAGGGTGTGCAGCGCCGACGCCGTCTCGGACGCCGGGTCGAGCGACTCCGAGCCCGGCCGCGCCCGGCCACCGCGCCGCGCCCGCCGGGAGAGGTAGGGCTGGGCGGACTTGAGCAGGGCCGAGCGCTGCTTGACCACCCGGTCGTACTCCTGGCGCACCCCGGCCCAGCGCGGCTGCCGGGCGACGAGCAGGTCGTCGAGGAAGCGCCGGCGCTCGCCGGGGTCACCCTTGACGAGGGCGAGGTCCTCGGGCGCGAACAGGACGGTGCGCAGGGTGCCGAGCACCTCGCGCGGGCGGACCGGCGAGCGGTTCAGCCGCGCCCGGTTCGCCCGGCCCGGGGTGATCTCGAGCTCGACCATCGTCTCCCGGCCCTCGCGGACCACGGCCCCCCGCACCACCGCGCGCTCCGCCCCGAACCGAACGAGCGGGGCATCGGTGGCCACCCGGTGCGACGCGAGCGACGCGAGGTAGCCGACGGCCTCGACGAGGTTGGTCTTGCCCTGGCCGTTGAGCCCGACGAGGGTCGTCACGCCCGGCGTGAGCGGCAGCTCGGCCGAGGTGTAGCTGCGGAAGTCGGCGACCGACAGGTGCCGGACGTGCACCCCGCTGCTCAGGCCTTCTTCGCGGCGCGCTTCCGGACCGAGCCCGACCCGGTGCGCCCCGGCGACGCCGGGCCAGCCTGCGCGGCCTCGGCGGCCTTCTTCGCGGCGGTCTTCTTCGTCGGGGCCTTCTCCTTGCGGCGGGCCTTGGCCTGGGCGGTGTCGGCGGAGGCCGGACCCGCGGCGGCCTCGGCGCGCAGCTTCTCGCCCTCGGCGACGGTCATGACCTGGTGGCCGCCGAAGCCGCCGCGCAGCGCGGCGACGGCCTGCATCGTCGGCGAGACCTGCTGGCGCGAGGCGAACCGGGCGAAGAGGGAGGCGGAGATGACCGGCATCGGCACGGAGAGCTCGATCGCCTCCTCGACCGTCCAGCGACCCTCCCCGGAGTCGGCGGTGTAGTCGGAGACGTCCTCGAGGGTGGGGTTCTCCTCGAGGGCGTCGACCATGAGGTCGAGCAGCCAGGACCTCACCACGGTGCCGCGGCTCCAGGCCTTGAAGGCACCCGGCACGTCGTCGACGATGTCCTTCTTGCTCAGCAGCTCGTAGCCCTCGGCGTACGCGGCCATCAGCCCGTACTCGATGCCGTTGTGGACCATCTTCGTGTAGTGCCCGGCGCCGACCTTGCCGGCGTGGACGAAACCCTCGTCGCGGGGGCCCTCGGGGCGCAGCGCGTCGAAGATCGGCATCGCCTTGCGGATGTTGGCCTTGCTCCCGCCGGCCATGAGGCCGTAGCCGTTCTCGAGGCCCCAGATGCCCCCGGAGACGCCGCAGTCGACGTACCCGACGCCCTGGGCCCGGAGCAGCTTCTCGTTCTCGACGTCGTCGGTCCACTTGCTGTTGCCGCCGTCGATGACGAGGTCGCCCTTGTCGAGCAGGTCGCCGAGCGCGAGGACCGTGTCGCGGGTGGGCTTGCCGTGCGGCACCATCACCCAGACCACGCGGGGGGCGTCGAGCTTCTTGACCATGTCGGCGAGCGACCGGGCGTCGGAGACCTGCTGGTTGCGGTCGTAGCCCACGACCTCGTGGCCCGCGCGGCGCAACCGCTCGCGCATGTTGCCGCCCATCTTGCCGAGGCCGACCAGTCCGAGCTGCATCCGGTGCTCCTTCGTCGTGGTGTCGTTGCCGTCTGCCCCGAAGGCTACGCCGGGGACGGGCGCAGCCGGCGGGCGCGACCGGTCAGGAGGCGAAGCGGACCGGCATGAGGACGTAGCGGTACGAGGTGTCCGCCTCCCCGTCGGCGCTCTCCTGGCCGGAGAGGACCGCGGGCCGCGAGGCCTGGGTGAACGAGATGCGGCTCCAGTCGGTGCCGACCGCGCCGAGGCCGTCGAGGAGGTAGTGCGGGTTGAAGGCGATCTCGACGTCCGGGCCGGTGAGGTCGCACTCGACCGCCTCCGAGGCCTGGGCGTCGTCGCCGGTGCCCGCCTCGATGGCCACCTGGTCGCCGGAGAACCGCAGCCGCACCGGGGTGTTGCGCTCGGCGACGAGGGCCACGCGCTTGACGGCCTCGACGAGGTCGGCGGTGCGCACGACGGCCTCGGTCTCGGAGGAGGTCGGGAAGATCGAGGAGACCTTCGGGTACTCGCCGTCGAGGAGGCGGGTCGTCGTGCGGCGCCGGCCGGCCTCGAACCCGGCCAGGCCGTCACCGCCGGCCGTGGCGCCGAGCGCGACGTCGATGGAACCGGCCGCGCCGAGACTGCGGGCCGTCTCGGAGAGGGTGCGGGCCGGCACGAGGACGACGTGGCTGGCATCGGTGGCGGTGGGGTTCCACGTGAGCTCGCGCATCGCGAGGCGGTAGCGGTCGGTGGCGAGGAGGGTCATCCGGTCGCCGTCGACCTCGACCCGGACGCCGGTGAGGATGGGCAGGGTGTCGCCCCGGTCGGCCGCGACCGAGACCTGCGCGACGGCCTGGGTGAAGAGGTGGCCGTCGACCGACCCGGTGGGCTCCGGCGAGCTCGGGAGGGTCGGGTAGTCGTCGGCGGGCATCATCAGCAGGCTGAACCGGGACGCGCCGCAGGTGACCTGGACCTTGCTGCCTTCGGTGACGACGTCGATCGGCCGGTCCGGCAGGTTGCGCGAGATGTCGGCCAGGAGGCGGCCGAGGACGAGGACGGTGCCGGCCTCGGCGACCTCGGCGGCGACGGTGACGCGGGCGGAGACCTCGTAGTCGAAGGCCGACAGGGTGAGCGTGCCGTCGTCGGAGGCCTCGAGGAGGATGCCGGCGAGGACGGGCACCGGCGGACGGGCCGGCAGCCCGCGGGCCACCCAGGTGACCGCCTCGGCGAGGACGTCGCGCTCGACGCGGAACTTCACGGCTTACCACCCTGTCCGGCGCGAGGGAGCGCCTGGTCGTGCATCGGAGTCGTCACCACCTGCCGGGGCGCGTCGAGGCGTCGTCCACGCAGGCGGGACCCCGACACTAGTGCACGCCCACGACGCACACCATCGGTTGGCGGCGGCTCGCCGGACGGCTCCGGAGCCGGCGGCCGGGGCGGTCGGCAGCACTCGCTCGGGCTCGGGGTCCCAGGGTGGTCGTGGTCGGGGTGGACCCTGTCATCTCTGGATCTCGTCGTGGTGGTCGCAGCTGTGGATCCTGTGGACGACGGGTCGTCCGTGCAGGTCGGGTCGGCGCGCCGTGGTGTGGACGGGGCGTGGACGGCCGGTGGAGGAACCGGCCGGGGGTGGGGACGGCCACCCGGCGTTCACACGGGGTCCACCGGCGCCGGTCCGCGCGTCCACGCGTCGGGCCCGGTTGTCCACATTCATCCACAGGCCCTGTGGACGACCCCGGGCGGAGCGGGTCGTCCCGAATCCCCACGGTGGAGTTCTCCACAGGCTTGTGCCCAGCGGTGGACGGCGGACGCGCCCGCGGGCGAACGGCGGGTGAGCCGCGGATGACGGGAGATCACGCGGAGCGGGACGCCGGCCATCGTTGGACAAGGGTTGTACACCGGATGTGGACAACCTGTGGACGAGAAGGCCCCGGGTGTGGACGCGGACCGAGCGCAACCTCAGCGCGACTGCTGCTTGATCCGGTTGGTCAGCTCGGTCACCTGGTTGTAGATCGCGCGGCGCTCGGCCATCAGCTGGCGGATCTTCTTCTCCGCGTGCATGACCGTCGTGTGGTCGCGGCCACCGAACTGCTGGCCGATCTTCGGCAGCGACATCTCGGTCAGCTCGCGGCACAGGTACATCGCGATCTGCCGGGCCGTCACGAGGACGCGCGAGCGCGACTGGCCCTGGAGGTCCTCGATCGTCAGCCCGAAGTACGCGGCGGTCTGGGCGATGATCGTCGCCGGCGTGACCTGGCTCGTCGAGTCGTCCGGGATGAGGTCGCGCAGGACGATCTCGGCGAGGCTCATGTCGACCGGCTGCCGGTTGAGGCTGGCGAACGCCGTGACCCGGATCAGCGCCCCCTCGAGCTCGCGGATGTTCGTCGAGATCCGGGAGGCGATGAACTCGTGGACGTCCTCGGGCACCGACAGCCGCTCCTGGATGGCCTTCTTGCGCAGGATGGCGATGCGGGTCTCGAGGTCGGGCGGCTGGACGTCGGTGAGCAGGCCCATCTCGAAGCGGCTGCGCATCCGCGCCTCGAACCCGGTGAGCAGCTTCGGCGGCACGTCGCTGGTGATGACGACCTGCTTGCCGGCGTTGTGCAGCGTGTTGAAGGTGTGGAAGAACTCCTCCTGCGTCTGCACCTTGCCCTGGAGGAACTGGATGTCGTCGATGAGCAGCACGTCGACGTCGCGGTAGCGGCGCTGGAAGTTGGCCGCCTTGTCGTCGCGGATGCTGTTGATGAAGTCGTTGGTGAACTCCTCCGAGTTCACGTACCGCACCTTGACGTGCGGGAAGAGGTTGCGGGCGTAGTGCCCGATGGCGTGCAGCAGGTGGGTCTTGCCGAGCCCGGAGTCGCCGTAGACGAAGAGCGGGTTGTAGGCCTTGGCCGGCTGCTCGGCGACCGCGACCGCCGCGGCGTGCGCGAACCGGTTGCTCGCCCCGATGACGAAGGTGTCGAAGGTGTACTTGGGGTTGAGCCGGGTCAGCTCGACCTGTTCGGGCAGCTGGGTGCCGGGGCGCGGGCGGCGCATCCCCGGGACCTCGACGAGGCCCGGCGTGGTGACGACGCCGTCCGGGCCGGACCCGTTGTGGCCGTGGCCGTGGCCGCTCGCGTCGGAGGTCTCGCCGTCGTCGTCGAGCTCGAGGTCGTCGATCTCCTGGCGCCGGTCGGCGGCCCGCCGCTCGTGGCCGTCGTCGCCGAGGCTGTCCTGGGCGTGCTCGGCGAGGTCGGCGAGGGTGGGGTCGACGGTCACGGCGAGCCGGACGTCGCGGCCGAGGCGCTCGCCGAGGGACTGGGTGACCCGCTCGCGCAGCCGGGTCTCGACGACGTCCTTGGTGAAGTCGTTCGGGACGGCGATGAGCGCGGTGTCGTCGAGGAGGCCGACGAGCCGGGCCAGCGAGAGGAAGGCGCGCTGCTGGACGGGGATGCCGTCCTCGTCGAGCGCCTCCAGCGTGGCCTGCCACACCTGGGTCATCGTCGCGTCCGGCACGTGGTCCCCGTCCTTCCGATGCCCTCGGTTCGCTCGTCGCGCCTCGTGACGCGGCCCCGGGCTGCGGGTCGTCCACACGCTTGTCCACAGGCTGTGGGGACGTCGCGGTGCGGCGTCGCCCGTGTGTCGGTACCCGACCCGCCCGATGCTCCGTGCGATGGTAGAGGGTTGACGCACCCGAGCGGTACCCGGCCGCGGGTTTGGTCGGCGAGCGGCGCCTCGGGTACCTTTGGACGGCCTGTTCCGGCTGTTTTCGCATGCCCATGGACCCTCGCGCCGGTGCGCACCCGTGGGTCTCCGACTGCAGCCGACCGGGCTGCTTCCCCAGACCCCCGGGCCGTCCCGGCCCGCCACCCGCGAAAGAGACACATCGTGAGCAAGCGGACCTTCCAGCCGAACAACCGCCGTCGCGCCAAGACGCACGGCTTCCGCCTCCGGATGCGCACCCGCGCCGGTCGTGCCATCCTCTCCGCCCGCCGTCGCAAGGGCCGCGCAGAGCTCTCGGCCTGAGGCCCACCGGTGCTGCCGGCGCCGCACCGTCTGCGTGAGCGACGGGACTTCGCGTCGGTGGTCCGCGGCCCCGGGAGCACCCGGGCCGGCTCCAGACTGCTCGTGGTCCACGCCACCCGAACCGACGCGCGCGCGGGATGCCCGCCGCGGGTCGGTTTCGTCGTGTCACGGGCCGTCGGCAACGCGGTCGTCCGCAACCGGACCAAGCGCCGGCTGCGGGCCCTCGTCGCCGGCCGCCTGGGGGTCGTGCCGAGCGGGGTCGACCTCGTCGTGCGGGCCAACCCGGCGGCCGGTGCGGCCTCCTCGGCGGAACTCGGGTCGGCGCTCGACGCGTTGTGGCTCAAGGTGGTCGGCCGGTTCGGAGGTGCGGTGTGAGCGTGGGACGCGTCGTCGCCGCGCCCCTGGTCTGGCTGATCCGGGGGTACCAGACCTTCATCAGCCCGTTGCGTCCGCCGACCTGCCGCTACTACCCGTCGTGCTCGGCCTACGCCGTGACCGCCCTCGAGCGGTTCGGCCCGCTGCGCGGCTCGTGGATGGCGGCCCGCCGCCTCGGCCGGTGCCACCCGTGGACGCCGGGCGGCGTCGACCACGTCCCGGACCGCGACCCGCTGACCGGGCGACCGGTGCCGGGGACCACCGGCCCGAAGCCGTACCGACCGAGCCCGGGACCGGCCGCGCCGTCCCACCACTGACCACCGTCACGACCGTGACACCACCCGCCGGCTGAGCCGGCCCAGCGAAGGACATCATGGGCGACCTGTTCAACAGCATCCTGAAACCGATCGAGATCCTCGTCGCGTGGATCATGTACGGCTTCCACCAGGTGTTCACCACGCTCGGCCTGCCGGCGGCCGCGGGCATCACTTGGGCGCTGTCGATCGTCGGTCTGGTCATCGTCATGCGGGCGGCGATGATCCCGCTGTTCGTCCGGCAGATCAAGGCGTCGCGCAAGATGCAGATGATCCAGCCCGAGCTGCAGAAGATCCAGAAGAAGTACAAGGGCAAGTCCGACCCCGAGTCCCGCCAGGCGATGACCCAGGAGACGATGGAGCTCTACAAGAAGGAGGGGACCAACCCCCTCAGCTCCTGCCTCCCGATCCTCGTCCAGTCACCCTTCTTCTTCGGCCTGTTCCGGGTGCTCAACGGCCTCCAGGACATCGCCACCGAGAAGAAGGACGCGATCGGTCCGATCACGAAAACCGTTGCGGCGCAGGCGGAATCGGCATCGATCTTCGGTGCGCAGCTGTCGGACTCGTTCCTGCGCGCGAACAACCTGTCGACCCAGATCGTCACCGTGGTCCTCATCGTGCTGATGTCGGCGACGACCTTCACGACCCAGCGCCAGCTGATGACGAAGAACATGCCGCAGTCGGCGCTCGACAGCCCGTTCGCCAAGCAGCAGAAGATGCTGCTCTACATCTTCCCGATCATCTTCGCCGTCTCCGGCGTCAACTTCCCGATCGGTGTCCTCCTCTACTGGTTCACGACGAACGTGTGGTCGATGACCCAGCAGTTCTACGTCATCCGCCGGATGCCGGCGCCGGGTTCCCCCGCCGGGGGGGCCCTCCCCGGCGCGCTTCGCCCGGAGGGCGAAGCCGATCCCCGGCACCGTGGCCGCGACGGCGGTGGCCGATGGGGAGGGCGGCTCCGCGGAGGACGCGGGCCCGCAGTCCGGGCAGCGGACCCAGCCCAAGTCCAAGAAGCGCGCCAAGAAGAAGTGACCCCGCCCCCGGGTCAGCCGGTGGCGCCGCCCGCCGCCCGGTGACCCGGGACCGCGCTGTCGCCCGCGAGGGCGGCAGCCCGCACCAGACCCGATCCACTCCCAGCCAGGAGCACACAGTGAGCGAGAACATGACGGAGGCCGACCGGGCCGCCGAGGCCCCCGAGGTCGACACCACGGTCGAGGCGGCCACGCCGCCCGCCGCGGACCCGAGCACCGACTCGGCGGCCACGGGCGACATCGCGGGCGGAGCCCCCTCGTCGGACGAGGTGGCCACGAGCGCGGAGGCCGTCGCGGCCGAGCCGAGCGGCGACGTCCGCACGGACGATGACTCCACGGAGGACGCGGAGGACGCGCAGGATGCGGAGAACACAGGGGACGCGCAGGATGCCGTCGCGGCCCCGCGCCGCGGCGTGCGCCGCGAGCAGCTGGAGCGCGAGGGTGAGGTGGCCGCCGACTTCCTCGAGACCCTCCTGGACATCTGCGACCTCGACGGTGACCTCGACGTCGACATCGACGGCGACCGCGCGGCGGTCGCCATCGTCGACAGCGACGAGGGCCGGGTGCCGCGTCGCCTCGTCGGCCAGGACGGCCAGGTGCTCGAGGCCCTCCAGGAGCTGACCCGCCTCGCGGTGCAGTCGCAGACCGGTGAGCGCAGCCGCCTCATGCTCGACGTCGCCGGCCACCGCGCCGGTCGGCGGGCCGAGCTCGTCCGACTCGCGAGCGACGCGATCGCGTCGGTGCGGGCGTCCGGCGAGCCGGCCGCGTTGGAGCCGATGTCCGCCTTCGAGCGCAAGGTCGTCCACGACGAGGTGCTCGCCGCCGGGCTGCGCTCGGAGTCGGAGGGCAGCGAGCCCCGCCGCCACGTCGTCATCAGCCCGGCGTGAGGGTGCGTTTCACGTGAAACACGACGGTCCCCCGTTGACGCCACCGGCCGCCCCCTCGGGGGCGGCCGCGGTGTTCGGGGAGCGGTTGGCGCTCGCCGAGCGCTTCGCCGCGATCCTCGCGGACACCGGCGTCAGCCACGGCCTCCTCGGGCCGCGCGAGGTGCCCCGCCTCTGGGCGCGCCACCTCCTCAACTGCGCGGTCGTCGAGGACGCCTTTCCCGAGGGCGCGCGCCTCGTCGACGTCGGGTCGGGGGCCGGGTTGCCCGGGGTGGCGCTTGCCGTGGCCCGGCCGGACCTCGAGGTCCACCTCGTCGAACCGATGCTCCGGCGTACCACGTGGCTCGAGGGCGTCGTACGCGAGCTCGGGCTGGACCGGGTCACCGTGCACCGCGGCCGGGCCGAGGAGCTCGCCGGGACGGTCTCCGCTCCCTGGGTGACGGCGCGCGCGGTGGCCCGGCTGGACAAGCTGGCCGGGTGGTGTGTCCCTCTGCTCGAGCCGGGGGGCACGCTCGTCGCGATGAAGGGGCGCAGCGCGCGCGAGGAGCTCGCCGAGGACCGCCCGGCCCTCGAGGCGCTCGGCCTGTCGTCGGCCGTCGTGTCCGAGCACGGCGCCACCCTGCTCGAGGAGCCGGTGCTGACCGTCGACCTCGTGTTCGACGGCGCCCGTCGGCCGACGGGACGGGGTGCCCGCGGGGGCAGGGGATCCGGCGCCCGGTCGACCTCCGGCGGGCGTCGCTCCCGGAGGCGCCGTCGTCCCGGAGACGCCCCCTCCTGAGGGCCCTCCCTCGAGCGCGGCCGACCGCCCGCGGGGAAGGGGCCGGCGCCGGTCTGGGCGGCAGGGTCCGCGGAGATGGTTCTCCGCGAGGGGTCGTGGCGACGACGACGGGGCGTTCTCGATGACCGCCGTGTGGGCCCGACGCTGCCCCGCGAGGGCGGCCGGCCGTCCCGCCACCGGTGAGGAGGTCGAGGCACCCTCGGGGGGCGGCCGGAGGCCCAGCCACCCGCGACCACGACCGGCGACCCGGTCCGCGGCGAGCGCGCGCCCCGTCCCTGCCTGTCGGGGGAGCCGACTGTTTCACGTGAAACATCCGGCTGGTCCGTTCGGCCCCGACCCCATGCACCGCCCCGAGGTTCCCCCGCCCGGCTCCGGGGTCGGCGTGCCGGCATCGCCGGCGCCATCGATTCTCCGAGCGCGCGCGGAACGCGACGACACCGGACGTGCGGCGCTCGACATCGGCCACGGCTCGGGGGCGCGAGCCGGACAGCGGAACGGGCGACGGCGTCGGCCGACGAGTCACGCGGTCGCAGTGAGGCCGAGGGCGTGTGGCGTCCGAGTCCCCGGGGTGGCGAGCTCGTCCGGACACTCGTGACGGGCCGGTGCCGGCACCTGCGCCCGCGAGCCCGTCCGACAGCCGGCGTCGCGGGCGGCTCGGGGGAGCGCCCGGTCGGCCGGGGGGCGACCGAGGGACCGCGGCGACCGAAGGACCGCGGCGACCTGCCGCAACCGGTGGGACCGCGTCGACGTGGCGCAACCGTGGGAGCGCGCCGCCCTGGCGCAACCGTGGGACGCGTCGATCGGCGGCGACCACGGGATCGTGCATCCGGGGCGGCGATGGTGCCGACGGGGCTGCTCGGCGACGACTCCTGCCCCACGCCCCTCGGCTCGCGACCCACGCCGCCACGGCCGCCGCTCGGCGGCAGGGTGGAGCGACTCGGACCGAGGACGGCGTCGACGGCCCGACGCGAACGGCCCGCGAGGGCCGGCCGGGGCGACCGGCCGCCCCGGGGGCGCGCGGGGCGTCCCCGGGCGGCAGGGCCCCTCGACCGACGTCGAGGGTGAGGCCGGCGACAAGGGGTACCTGGCCGGCGACGACGGCGACGTCGTCCCGGAGGCCGGTCTGCTCGAGGGCGTCGAGCGTGAGAGGGAGGCGGGCGCGCGTCGCCAATCGTCGGCCGCGCCCCGGCGACGCATCACAGGGCACGGCCGCCGCGGACCGAAGCTACCCCGAGGTCTCCGGACAGACGCGGATCCCCGTCGGCCGACCCCGGCCACCGATCCGCTGCTCGCGCCGGTACCGACTCACGGCTCGCCCGCCCGTGGCGCGGACCGGCCCCCGTCCATCCGTCGTCCCGGCGTGGCACCTCGGGAACCGGGCAACTGGTGGCCGAGGACGGCGTGGGCCGCGCGAGACGCGACCACCCCGGTGTCGCGAGGTGCGGGCCGGCGGCCTCGGGTGGGGGGCGACCGCGCGACCGGGTCCCCCCCGGACAGGGCCGCCGGCGGTCCGCCAGGACGCATCCGCCCGACCCCGGGGAGCTCACGGGGGTTCACCCCGCGGGCGGGCAAGGGCGGATCTCGGGAGTCCGGGTCGGGCTGCGGGACGGTCCTCACGGCTCTGTCGTCCACAGGTTATCCACCGAGCCCCCGAGGCGTCCTCACCCCGGCGAGAAGCGCCTCTCTCCGCACGGTTGTGCGGGATGTTTCACGTGAAACGGGGGAGGGGGGTCGCACCGTCCGGCGCTGTCCACCCCGTTGTCCACAGGTCTTCCACCCTTTGGCGTGTCGGGCTCCGGTGCTGTTGTAGGGGGGTGGTGGTTTCGGGGGGGGGAACCGGATCGCCCGCGGCGGACCCCACCCGACCCCCACCCCGCCCCCGCCGGGCTGGGCTTTCCCGCCGGTCCGTCCGCGGAGCCGTCGGAGCTCGGATGGCCCGAGACCGTTTCACGTGAAACATCGACGTCCGCGGACCCGGCGCCGCCGGCCGCCCCGGGTTCGTCGGCGGACTCCGACGCAGAGACCGGCAGTACGTCGTCCGTGCCGGTGGTCGACGACACGGACCCCGCAACCCCTGACGACCGCGAGGAGCGAGCAGTCATCGCCGCAGCCATCCCCGGAGCAGACTGGAACACGCCGCTCGCCCAGGCGGTGGCGGAGGACGAGCGCAAGCGCGTGACCCTGAGCGGCCGGTCGGTGCCACGCCCGCCGCGCACGCGGGTCATGACCGTGGCCAACCAGAAGGGCGGCGTCGGCAAGACGACGACGACGGTCAACATCGCCGCGGCCCTCGCCCAGGCGGGCAGCACCGTCCTCGTCATCGACCTCGACCCGCAGGGCAACGCGAGCACCGCCTTGGGCATCGACCACCACTCGGAGGTGCCGAGCGTCTACGACGTCCTCGTCGACGGCGCCCCGCTCGTCGACGTCGTCCAGCCCTGCCCGGACCTGCCCGGCCTCGTGTGTGCGCCGGCGACCATCGACCTCGCCGGCGCCGAGATCGAGCTCGTCTCCCTCGTCGCGCGCGAGACGCGGCTGCAGAAGGCGGTCGCGGCCTACGTGGAGGAGCGCACCGCCTCCGGGGACCGCCTCGACTACGTCCTCGTCGACTGCCCGCCGAGCCTCGGCCTGCTGACGGTCAACGCGTTCGTCGCCGGCCAGGAGGTCTTCATCCCCATCCAGTGCGAGTACTACGCGCTCGAGGGACTGAGCCAGCTCCTCAAGAACATCGAGCTGATCCGCAGCCACCTCAACCCGGCGCTCCACGTCTCGACGATCCTCCTGACGATGTACGACGGCCGCACCCGCCTCTCGGCCCAGGTCGCCGACGAGGTGCGCGCGCACTTCGCCGAGCAGACCCTCCGGGCGACCGTCCCGCGCTCGGTCCGGATCTCGGAGGCTCCCAGCCACGCCCAGACCGTCATGACCTACGACCCCAACAGCAGCGGCGCCCTCTCCTACCTCGAGGCGGCCGTCGAGATCGCCGAACGCGGTGCCGCCGACGACACGACGGAGGAGTCCGCATGAGCGAGAAGCGCCGCGCCCTCGGCCGGGGCCTCGGGGCCCTCATCCCGAGCCAGCCCGCGACCGACCGACCGGTCGACGTCTTCTTCAAGGACCGCGACGCCCCGGCCGGCACCACGGCCGCGGCCGCGTCCACCACGACCACCGTCGACGACACCGGCGCCGCCGAGCAGGAGCCCGGCCACGAGGCGCTCCGTCCGGTCCCGGGAGCCCGCTTCGCCGAGATCCCGCTCGACGCGATCCGCCCCAACCCGCGCCAGCCGCGCACCGTCTTCGACGAGGACGAGCTCGCCGAGCTCGTGCACTCGGTCAAGGAGATCGGCATCCTGCAGCCCGTCGTCGTCCGGCCCGTGCCGGACGGGGGCGCCGGGGACGGCATCCACTTCGAGCTGATCATGGGGGAGCGCCGCTGGCGCGCCTCCCGGGAGGCCGGCAAGGAGACGGTCCCGGCCATCGTCCGCAGCACCGACGAGGACGACCTGCTGCGGGACGCGCTGCTGGAGAACCTCCACCGCAGCCAGCTCAACCCGCTCGAGGAGGCGGCCGCCTACCAGCAGCTGCTCGACGACTTCGGCTGCACCCAGGAGCAGCTGGCCCAGCGCATCGGCCGCTCCCGCCCGCAGATCTCCAACACCCTGCGGCTGCTCCGCCTCCCGCCGCTCGTCGCGCGCCGGGTCGCCGCCGGCGTGCTCAGTGCGGGTCACGCCCGTGCCCTGCTCGGCCTGCCCGACGCGGCGGCCATGGAGCGGATGGCCCAGCGCGTCGTCGCGGAGGGTCTCTCGGTGCGCACCGTCGAGGAGCTCGTCGCCCTCGGCGAGGGCGAGGCGCCGACCCGGCGGACGAAGCCGCGTCCAGGGGCCCGCCGGCCGCAGCTCGACGACCTCGCCGCCGACCTCTCGGACCGGCTCGAGACGCGGGTCCGCATCGCGCTGGGCCAGAAGAAGGGCCGGCTGACCGTCGAGTTCGCCTCCGTGGAGGACCTCAACCGCATCCTCGACGTCATGCGCCTGCGCGGCGGGGAGAGCTGACGCAGGGCATCACGATCCGCCTGCCGCACAGGCGATCTCGGGATCACCAGAACGGCCCCGGACCGAGAGGTCCGGGGCCGTTCTCCGCTCGACAGCGGTTCTGGGGGGTCAGCCGAGGAACTGCTCGAGCTCGCGCAGCAGCACCGGCTTCGGGCGGGCGCCGATGATCGTCTTGACGATCTCGCCACCCTGGTAGACGTGCATCGTCGGGATGCTCGTGATGCCGAGCTGGCCGGTGATGCCGGGGTTCTCGTCGGTGTTGAGCTTGACGACGGCGACCTTGTCGCCGTGGTCGCGCGCGATCTCCTCGAGCACGGGGGCGACGGCACGGCACGGGCCGCACCACTCGGCCCAGAAGTCGACGAGGACGGGCTTGTCGCTCTGGAGGACGTCGGCCTCGAAGGTGGCGTCGGTGGTCGTGCTCACGGCTCCCATGGGAGTTCCTCTCGGGTGGTGCGGATGGTGCGGGTGGGTGGTCTGGTCGGTGCGGAGGGGAGGATGCTCGGTCCTCCATCCTGCCGGGCCGGTCCGACACCCGGGGTGCCGGCCGGACCCGGTGGGTCAGTGCGCGAGGAAGCGTTCGGCGTCGAGGGCGGCGGCGCAGCCGGAGCCGGCGGCGGTGATGGCCTGGCGGTAGGTGTGGTCGACGAGGTCGCCGCAGGCGAACACCCCGGGGACGTTGGTCTTCGAGGTGCGCCCCTCGGTGAGGACGTAGCCCTCGGCGTCGAGGTCGACGAGGCCCTTGACCAGCTCGTTGCGCGGGTCGTGGCCGATGGCGACGAAGAGCCCCGTGACGGCGAGCTCGCGGGTCTCGCCGGTGACCGTGTCACGCAGGGTGATGCCGCTGACCTTGTCCTCGCCGTGGATGGCGTCGACGGCGCTGTTCCACGCGAAGTGGATCTTGTCGTTGGCCTTGGCGCGTTCGGCCATGATCCGGCTGGCGCGCAGCTCGTCGCGGCGGACGACGACGGTGACCGAGCGGGCGAACTTGGTGAGGAAGGTGGCCTCCTCCATCGCGGAGTCCCCGCCCCCGACGACGGCGATGTCCTGGTCGCGGAAGAAGAAGCCGTCGCAGGTGGCGCACCACGAGACGCCGTGGCCGGAGAGCCGCTTCTCGTCGGGCAGCCCGAGCTCACGGTAGGCCGAGCCCATCGCGAGGATGACCGCCCGCGCCCGGTACTCGTTGCCGCTGCCGTCACGGACCAGCTTCACGTCGCCGTCGAGCTCGACGTGCTCGACGTCGTCGGTGACGATCTCGGCACCGAACCGCTCGGCCTGGGCCCGCATGTTCTCCATGAGGTCCGGGCCCATGATGCCGTCGCGGAAGCCGGGGAAGTTCTCGACCTCGGTCGTGTTCATCAGGGCACCGCCGGCCGTGACCGAGCCCTCGATGACGAGCGGCTCGAGGTTCGCCCGGGCGGCGTACACCGCGGCCGTCCAGCCGGCCGGGCCGGAGCCGATGATGATGACGTTGCGGACGTCCGAGGTCACGGGACACATCCCCTTGTGGTGCGAGCAGGTGAAGACCGCAAGATGCGGTACGAGTGGAACCGATCCTAGGGCCGCGGTGTTCCCTCCGCCGCCACGCCCCGCCGGTGGGTCACGCACCGGGTCACCCGGCCGCACACCCCGCGGGGAGAACCACCGACAGCATACCCCACGGGGTATGCTGTCGGTCCGTCCCGGGGAGCCCGGGGGTCACTCGACGGCGACCGGCCCGGAGAGGACGCCCGGTGAGGCCTTCGAGCAGGTGCGGGCCACGGCCCAGGCGGTGCGGCCCCCGGACTCCGAGGTGGCCACGAGCACCGCGGCCGGACGGTCGTCGACCCCGGCGAGGTCGACCACGACCGTGTCCCGGACCGGGACGCCGAGACCGTCGGCGCAGGACCGGGCCCCGGCGGGAGCGGCGAGCCTCCCGAGGCCGGCGGCCACCCCGTTGTCCGCGGCCTTCGGACCGGGACCCGACGAGGGGTCGCGGCCGGTGCCGTCCCACGGGAGGCTGCGGCGCACCTCGTCGGCGAGGGCAGCGCTCGAGTACGACGTGCCGCTGGCCAGGACGACCACGCCGAGGCCGTCGTCCTCGGCGAGGAGGGTACGGGCGCCGCGCACGGCCTCGGAGGGGGCATCCGCACTGCCGGACCCCCCGGCGGCGGAGTCCTCGACCCCGATGCTCGCGGTGAGCCCCCCGGGGCGCAGGGTCTCGAGGACGACACCGCCGAGCCCGAGCACGCCGAGGACCGAGGCCGCGACGGCGACGACGGGCCAGCGTGAGCGCCGACGCAGCGGGACGACGTCGCCCTCCGTAGCCCCCTCCGCCGCGAGGTCGCCGGTGACGGCACCCTCGGGCGCCACCGGGGCGGCCCACCCGGCGCGGCTCCTGGCCTCCTCGGCGAGGGCGGCCTCGATCCGGGCGACGAGGTCGGGGGGCATCGGCCCGGGGTCGGGCAGCGACCCGAGGAGGGCACGCATCCCCGTGGGGTCGTGCTCGACCGGGTCGGCGTCGTCGTGGGGGTGGCTCACGAGCTCCTCCGGGAGGTGCCGTGCGGGATGCGGCGGGTGGGTCGGGCGAGGGCGGCGGCGGGCACCCGTGGTGCGGGCCGAGGGTAGGACGTCACGTCGCCCCCTGAGGTTCCGTGGCGTCCGGGGCGGGACCGGAGGAGGGCCGCAGCATCGCCGCGAGGGCCTCGCGGCCGCGGAAGCAGCGGGACTTGACGGTCCCCTCCGCCACCTCGAGGGCGGCAGCGGCCTCGGCGACCGACCACCCGTGCATGTCGACGAGGACGAGGGCCTGGCGCTGGCCCTCCGGGAGGCGGGCCAGGGCCTCCCGCACGACGAGCGCGGTCTCCGTGGAGGCGTGCCGGTCGTGCCCGTCCGGGAGGTCGATCTCGCCGAGGTCGCCGGCCCGGCGCACCGAGACCTTCTCGCGGCGCAGCCGGTCGAGGCACGCGTTGACGACGATCCGGTGCAGCCAGGTGGTCACGGCGGCATCGCCGCGGTAGGCCTCGGCCCGCCGGAACGCCGAGATGAACGCGTCCTGGACGGCGTCGGCGGCCAGCTCGCGCTGGCCGGCCGTCCGCAGCGCGACGGCGTACATCCGGTCGCGGTGGCGCCGGAAGAGCTCGCCGAAGGCGGCCCCGTCGTCCCCCGCGACGTGCCGCGCCAGGAGGGCGGCGTCGTCCAGCTCGGCGAGGTCGGGGCTGCTCACGGGAGGGCCATCAGCCGCTGACGACGACCTCGTTGAGCCACGCCCGGCGGTTGCCCTTGGAGTCGACGTGGAGTCCCGTGTACCAGAGGACGATGTACTGCCCGGCGACCTTGTCGGGGACCGGGAAGTCGAGGGTGCCCTTCGCGTCGGTCTTGGCGCCGATCTTCGTCGCGGCCTCGAGGGTGGGCTCGTCGTTGACGTACACCTCGACGTCGACCGGCGACGGGACGACGAGCTTGACGTCCTGGGGCTTCTTGTTCGGGCCGAGGTCGACGATGAGGCCGACACCCTTCTTGAGGCCGCCGAAGTCGTCGCTGCGGTACCGCTCGGAGTTCCACCCCGTCGAGGGGTCGCCGTCGTAGGTCTTCGGCGTCAGCTGGTCGTTCTCGTTGTTGTCGCCGAGCGGGTCGTACGCCGACACCTTGAGGATGGCCAGGGGCGAGGGGGCGTCCTCGGCGGCGGACGCTGACGCCGTGCTGCTCGCGCTCGCCGACGGACTCGGCGACGCGCTCGAGGACGGCGAGGGGCCCCCGAGGCCCAGGTCGCTGTTCGAGCCGATCTGCCGTACCCCGTAGATGCCGACGGCGAGGGCCAGGACGAGGAACGCGACGACGATGCCGATGGCCAGCTTCGACTCGTCGTGGGTGAGCGGTTCGGCCGGGACCAGCGGGGCCGGGGCGTCGAGGTCGTCGTCGTCGCCCTCGGCCCGCTGGGTGTCCGGGCTCAGCTCGGTGACCCTGTCGACGGCCCGCCGGGCGAAGCTCGAGACCGCCGAGCCGACCGAGGTCATGGCCTCGAGCACGGCCGTGCCGGGTCCGGAGGACTCGTCGTCCTCGTCCGGCGGGGTGACGGCCCGCTCCTCCGGCACGGCGAGCGCGGTCGTGCGGCCGCCGTCCGTGGTGGGGTCGGCGCGGTCGTCGGAGCTCGGCACGGTGTCGTCCTCGGTCAGCCGGGCGGGCGGTGGGGTGCGCGGGATGACCGCCGTCGGCTCGTCGTCCGCCTCATCGTCCGGCTCGTCGTCCGGCTCGGGGTCGGGGAGGGAGCTGGGATCGGGGAGCGGGGGAGGTGGCGCGGGCGAGGCGGCGCCACCGGTCGGTCCGGCGGTCGCCCTCGTGGCCGCCCCGACGGCGGCACCCGCACCGGCGGCCGCGAGGGCCGCGCCGACGGGCGCGCCGCCGACGGCACGGTCGGCGGTGGCCGCGGGGACCGAGGGCGCGTCGGCGTCGCGAGCGGCAGCCGTCTCCGACGGGGGTCGGGGCCCGGCCGCGGGGAGCACGGGTCGGCTGACGACCTGGCGCGAGGGCCATGGCGCGACCTGGCGGGCGTAGTCGCCGGGACTGGTCGGGCCCTGGTCCTCGTTGAGGGTGAGCCGGCAGATGGCGTCGAGGTCGCGGGGCACGCCGGCGGCGATCTCGGAGGGCGCGGCCACGCCGCCCGGCACGCGGGGGGCGGGGGTCAGCCGGGATCCGCCGGAGCCGAGGGGCCCCAGACCGGTCAGGGCGGCGTAGGCGAGCGCGAGGCCCGCCTCGGCGTCGCGGCGGGCGGCCTCCTCGGGCTCGAGGCCGTCCTCGCCGGCGCGGACCGCGGCGATCTCGAGACCACGCAGCCGTACCTCGCCGTCCGGGGTGCGCAGGACGTCGTCGGGGGTGAGGTCGAGGTGGTGCATCCCGCGCTGGCGGGCGGACTCGAGGGCCGCGGCGACCTCACCGGTGATCCGGCGGACCTCGTCACCGGGCACGCCCCCGGCGGCGACGAGGTCGGCGAGCGTGTGCGCGTCGGCGAGCTCCTCCTCGACGACGTACGCGAGGCCGTCGTCCTGGCCGACGTCGAGGATGCGGACGAGGACCGCGTGGGACACCGACCCGGCCCGGCGGGCGGCATCGAGGAAGGAGGCGACGCGGTGGTCGTCGGCGGGCACGACGAGCACGGAGACGCGGCGCCCGAGGGTGGTGTCGTCGGCGCTCCAGCGCTCGGTGCCCCGGTCCTGGGCGAGCCGCCGGTGCACCGTGTAGCGCCCCCCGAGGACGGTGCCGGGTCCCACACCCCTCACCGCGGCTCCTTCCGACGTGCGTCACGGCCACCCGCCGGACCGGCCGACGGGTCCGTCCATCGTAGGGGGTGGAGTCAGCGTCCGCGGAGGGCGCGCACCCGCCGGCCGACCGGGCCCACGAGGTCGCCGACCTCGCGCACCCCGAGCAGGTGGGCGCCGCTCCACGTCACGGCGAGCTGGACCACCCCCGCCACCCCGAGGACGACAGCGCCCTGGAGCAGCGCCGACAGCCCACGGTCGGCGCCGAGGCCGGGCAGCAGCAGCCGGACGGCGAACGCGAGGACGACGGCGACGACGGCGGCCGGCAGCGCGAGGCGCAGGTACGTCGAGGCGATGGACCGCAGGCCGAGCGGCCCGTGCTGGCGCCGGAGGACGACGAAGCCGATGCTCGACCCGACGAGGTAGGCCAGCGCCTGCCCCAGGCCGACGGTGAAGGCGGTCGCCCGCGGGTCGAGCGTCGCGGCGAGCAGCGCGACGAGGGCCGCCGTCGAGGTGACGACGCACTGGATCCGGAAGGTGAGGTAGGTCTGGGTCTGCGCGTAGAGGACGCGGTCGTTGAGGAAGCCCCAGCCCATCGGGATGACGAGCCAGACGATGCCGTAGAGGACGAGCGCCACCTGGGCGGTCTGCTCGACGGTGTTCGTGAAGAAGAGCGTGCTCGCCACGAGGGGCGCGAAGGCGACGAGGAAGGCGACCCCCGGCACGAGGATGACCGACGGCATCCGCATCCCCTGGTCGTGGTAGCGCAGGACGGCGGCGTGGTCGCCGTCGGCGGCGGCCTCGGACAGCCGCGTGTACAGGGCCGTGATGAGGGAGACGGTGACGAGGCCGTGCGGGAGGTAGACGATGAACTGGGCGTTGGTCAGGGTGGTCAGGGTCCCGACGCCCTCGCCGCTGCCCGCGCCGAGCGCGCCGGCCCGGGTCAGCACCCGGCTGGTCACGACGAAGCCGAGCTGCTGGACGGCGATCGAGCCGACGGTCCACTTGGCGACCGACGCCATCTCGCCGAAGCCCTGGCCGCGCACCCCCCAGAGCCAGCGGTAGGTGAACCCCATCCGGCGCAGCGCGGGCAGCAGTGCGGCGAGCTGGATGACGATGGAGAGGGTGGCCGTGCCCGCGAGGATGCCGACCATCTCGGCACTCCAGTCGCGTGGCGCCGCGGCCAGCGGCAGCGAGGCGGCGCGGAACCACAGCAGCCCGGCGACGGCGACGAGGTTGGCCAGCGCGGGCGCCCAGGTGAACGCCGCGAACCGGCCGTCCGCGGCGAGCACCTGCCCGAGGACCGTGTACATCCCGTAGAAGAAGAGCTGCGGCATGCAGATGACCGCGAAGACGACGGCCAGCCGGACCGCCTGGGTGTCCTCCGGGCTGTAGAAGATGCGCACGATGAGCGGGGCCAGCGCGGTGAGCAGCACCGTCGCGATGCCGAAGAAGGCGATCGAGACCGTCACGACCCGGTTGACGAAGTCCTCGCCGTCGGGGCGCCGCCTGGCCCGGACGATCTGCGGGACGAGCACCGCCTGGACGGCCCCGCCGGCGAGCAGCAGGTAGAACTGGTTCGGCAGCGTGTTGGCCGCGGTGAACGCGTCGGCGGTCAGCCCGGAGAGGCCGATGACCGAGGCGAGCAGCGAGGTGCGGGCCAGGCCCGCGACACGGCTGACGAGCGTCCCCGCCGCCATCACCGCCCCGGAGCGCCCCACGCTCTGGGTCGGCGCGCTCACCCGGCGTCCCCGGCCAGCCGCTGCCACGCGAGCCGGGCGATCCGGCGCTCGTTGGGGAAGGTGAGGTGCCGGTGGGCGTCCTCGAGGGGGAGCCAGGCGACGTCGATCGCCTCGTGGTCGGGGTCCTTCTCGATGGTCAGGTACCCGCCGGTCGCCTCGAGGAGGTAGTGGTGGACGAACTTGTGGATGCGCCGGTCGCCGGCCGCGAACCAGTAGTCGATGGTGCCGAGCTCGATGAGGACGCGGCCCTCGATACCGGTCTCCTCCTCGACCTCGCGCACGGCGGTCTCCGGCAGGGTCTCCTCGCCCTCGATGTGCCCCTTCGGCAGGCACCACTCGACGCGTCCGGCCCGGTTGCGGCGGGCGATGACGGCGATCCGGGCCCGTCCCTCGTGGACGTCGACGACGACGCCGCCGGCGCTGCGCTCCTCGACCGCCGGGAGCCGACGCGGCGGGGCCCCGGAGGGGTCGGCGGCGGCGTGGCTCATCTGGTCACTGTAACCACTGGGGCCGCACGCGGCCGGGTCGTCGGGGGAGGGTCGCGGGTCGCCGCCGGGTGCGGAATCGGCGCCGTGCCCGCCCGCCCCTAGGCTTGTCCCTCGTGTCCGACCGCCAGCCCCCGGCCGCCCTGCTCCGCGAGGCCGTCGCGCAGCTCGCCCCCGTGCTGCCCGTGCTCACCGACCTCGGTGAGCGCTTCGCCGCGGCCGGGCACGACGTCGCCCTCGTCGGCGGCCCGGTGCGCGACGCCTTCCTCGGGCGCACCCCGACCGACCTCGACCTCACCACCTCCGCGCGGCCCGAGGAGACCGAGGCCGTCCTCTCCGCCTGGAGCGGCACGACGTGGGACATGGGGCGCGCCTTCGGCACGATCGGCGCCCGGAAGGGCGGCACGGTCGTCGAGGTGACGACCTACCGGGCCGACGCCTACGACGGCGTGACCCGCAAGCCGGTCGTCGCGTTCGGCGACTCGCTCGAGGACGACCTCGTCCGCCGCGACTTCGCGTGCAACGCGATGGCCCTGCGGCTGCCCGACCTCGTCTTCGTCGACCCCCACGGCGGCCTCGACGACCTCGCCGCGCGCGTGCTGCGCACCCCCACGACCCCCGAGGTCTCCTTCGGCGACGACCCGCTGCGGATGATGCGGGCCGCGCGGTTCGTCGCCCAGCTCGGGTTCGTGCCGGCGCCGGAGGTCCTCACCGCGATGCGCGAGATGGCGGCCTCCATCGGGATCGTCTCCGCCGAGCGGGTGCGCGAGGAGCTCGTCAAGCTGCTCCTCGCCGACCACCCGCGGGCCGGCCTCGAGCTGCTCGTCGCCACCGGGCTCGCCGCGATCGTGCTGCCCGAGCTGCCGGCGCTCCAGCTCGAGGTCGACGAGCACCACCGGCACAAGGACGTCTACGAGCACTCGATGACCGTGCTCGAGCAGGCCATCGACCTCGAGGGCCCGGCCGACGGGCCGCCGGAGTCGGTGCCCGGACCCGACCTCGTGCTGCGCCTCGCCGCGCTGCTCCACGACATCGGCAAGCCGGCGACGCGGCGCTTCGAGGAGGGCGGCGGGGTCTCCTTCCACCACCACGAGGTCGTCGGGGCGAAGCTGGCCGCGAAGCGGATGCGCGCGCTGCGCTTCGACAAGGAGACGACCAGGGCGGTGGCGCGGCTCGTCGAGCTGCACCTGCGCTTCCACGGCTACGGCGACGGCCAGTGGACCGACTCGGCGGTGCGTCGCTACGTCACCGACGCCGGCGAGCTGCTACCCCGGCTGCACCGGCTGACCCGCGCCGACTGCACGACCCGCAACGTCAAGAAGGCACGGCGCCTCTCCCGCGCCTACGACGACCTCGAGGTCCGCATCGAGCGGCTCACCGCCGCGGAGGAGCTGAAGGCGGTGCGTCCCGAGCTCGACGGGCACGCGATCGCCGAGGTGCTCGGCATCCGTCCCGGGCCGGTGCTCGGGCGGGCCTACGCCTTCCTCCTCGCCCTGCGGCTCGACGAGGGCCTGCTCGGCCCCGAGGTGGCCCGGGAGCGGCTGCTCGCCTGGTGGGCCGAGCAGCCGGAGTCGCGCGCGGCGGACTGACCGCGCCGCGGGCTACGTCTTCTTCCCGCCCTCGTCCTCGCGCTTGATGGCCGAGATCTCGAACTCGAGCGTGATGCGCTCGGAGACGAGGACGCCGCCGGAGTCGAGCGGCATGTTCCACTCGAGGCCGAAGTCGCGGCGGTTGACCTTGCGGGTGCCCTCGAAGCCGGCGCGCAGCACCCCGAACGCGTCCTTCTCGACGCCGGTCAGCGCGATGGGGATGGAGAGGGTCTGGGTGACGTCACGGATGGTCAGGTCGCCGGTCACCAGGTAGGCGTCGTCCTCGACCTCCTCGACGCGGCTGCTGACGAAGGTGATGTCGGGGTGGTTCTCGACGTCGAAGAAGTCGGCGCTGCGCAGGTGCTCGTCGCGGGGCGCCGTGCGGGTGTCGACGCTCGCGGCCTTGAGGGTGATCTCGACGTGCGACTTCGCCATGTCCTCGAGGTCGGCGTGCAGGTGACCCTCGACCTCGTTGAACGAGCCGCGGACGGTCGTGATCATCGCGTGCCGCGCACTGAACCCGATGCGGGTGTGCTGCGGGTCGAGGTCCCAGTCACCGCTGAGGCTGGGTCGATCGGTCATGGTGCGCTCCCACGGCTCGGTGCGACGGACTGGTGCTCGCGCAGTGTGGCAGACGGGACGGCCGTTGTAGAAGGGTTCGGGGAGTTCTCCCCATCGCTCCGTCCCGGGACGGCGGTCTAGGCTCGGGCGGACACCCGTCGCCGTCCCAGGGGGAGCCCCGCATGCCCGTCGTCGCCCACCCCGGACCGAGCTCGCCGGTCGCGCCCGGCATCCGGCTCGAGGTCCCGCAGGAGTGGGCCACGGCGCCGGCCGGGACGGCGCTGCTGCGGGCCGGTGGGCCGGGACGGGGCGGGGACGAGGTGGACGTCGTCGTCGTCCACCGGGTCGGGGCGCCGGGCGAGACGGCGGAGGCGGTGGCCGCCGAGGCCGCCGCGTCGGCCGCGGGGGCGTCCGGTGAGGTCGAGGAGCCGTTCGTCGTCGAGATCTGCGGGCGGGAGTGGTTCGCGCACAACGTCTCCCTCGACACCGCCGACGGGCCGGTGGTCGAGGTCCACCTCGTCACCGCCCTCCCGGCCACCGAGGAGGCGAGCCCCGTCGTCCACGTCCTCGGGCGGGTCCGCGGCGACGGCCTCGACGCCGACTACGACCTGCTCCAGCAGGTCCTCGAGACCCTCTCGGTCGAGGAGGCCGGGGCATGAGCGCCGGCCGGGTTCTGCGCGGCAGCTCGATGCTCGTCCGGTCCGGCAGCGCCACCGACGTCGGCCGGGTCCGCGACCACAACGAGGACAGCGTCATCGCCGGCGCCCGGGTCTTCGCGGTCGCCGACGGCATGGGCGGGCACGCGGCCGGGGAGGTGGCCTCGCGCATCGCCGTCGACGCGCTCGCCGACCTCGAGGAGCACCCGCCCTCGCGTCCCGAGGACGTCGCCGCGCTGCTGCGCGAGGCGAACCGGCGCATCCTCGAGGCCGCGACCGAGCACCCGGAGCTGCGCGGCATGGGGACCACCGCCGCGGGTGTCACCGTCGTCGACGCCGGCGGCCGTGAGCACTGGGTCGTCTTCAACGTCGGCGACTCCCGGGTCTACCGGCTCGCCGACAACCGGATGCACCAGGTGACCCGCGACCACTCGGAGGTGCGCGAGCTGATCGACGCCGGGCTGCTGCGGGCCTCCGAGGTCGCGACGCACCCGCTGCGCAACGTCATCACCCGCTCGCTCGGCACCGACCCGGCCCCGGAGCCGGACGTCTGGGTCCTCGCGCCGACGCCCGGCGAGCGGTTCGTCGTGTGCAGCGACGGCCTGAGCAACGAGCTCGAGGACCGCGACATCATGCTCCTGGCGCGGCGGCACACCGACCCGCAGGAGGCCGCCGACGAGCTGGTGGCCGCCGCGGTGCGGGCCGGCGGGCGCGACAACGTCTCGGTCGTCGTCGTCGCGGTCGACGCAGGGGACGGCGACGACGAGGCCGACACCGCGCCCCGGGCCGGGCTGCACCGTCCCTGACGGCGGCGCCCCTCGCCGCGTCGGCGGGGCGCGGTCCTCAGCCGTCGAGCGGGACCGACTCGACGACCTCGAAGCCCCGTGTGTTCCCCCCGGAGAAGCTGCGGCGCACGACCTCGACCGAGGTGACGTCCCACGCCTCGCTGCGGAACCGCGACAGCTCACCGACGAGCGCCTCGAGGAAGGACAGCCCGGTCGTCGGGGTCACCGTGCCGACCGACAGGCGGGGGAGGAAGGCGCGGCGGTCGACGTAGAGCCCGTAGGACTGGACCGCCGTCGGCAGGGTCTTGACGAGGTCGGTCATCGCGTCGACGTCCCCGGCGACCCGTGCCCCGATGCTCGGGTCCTTCTCCGTCTCGAGAGCCCAGGCCCCCTCGAGCCAGACGTGCGGCGGCACCGCGCCCCGGGGGAGGCCGGCCCGCACCGCGCGGACGACCGAGGCGACCTCGGGCGTCGCGACGTTGCCGAGACCAGCGATCCGCAGCAGCAGCTCGGAGCGGTGGAGCCCGTTGAAGTCGTCCGGTTCGTGGGGCACGCGTGCCAGCACCTCGGCCACGGCGTCGCCGACCCCGGGCGGGGGGACCAGGGCGAGGAACAGGATCACCGAACGGGCTCCGGGGGTCGCGCGGGCACGGGCGCTGTCATTGTGGTCAGGCCCTCGGCCCGATGCCACTCGGCCACGCCGGGGAACGGGCTCCCGTTACGCTGACCACCAGACCGCACCCCTGCTCACGGCCGGAGGAGCGGGCGGCGCCCGGGGGGATGGCCCCGACCCGTCCGACGCCACCGGCGGAGCGCGACCCGAGGAGCCGAGCGTGACCCGTGTGCGCACGACCGTGCACCCCGGCTGGGTCGAGGTCACCGGGGAGGGCGTCACCGCGGTCGTCGAGGTCGCCGAGCGCCACCTGGAGGCCCTCGAGAACGCGGCCGCCCAGGGCCCGGTGCACCTCCTCGACCTGCTGTGCTCGCGCGGCCTGCTCGTGATGCCGTCGTTCGCGCTGGCGATGCCGCACGGCGACGGCACTCGGGTGCTGCTGCGCGGCACGTGCACGGTGCTCGCCGACGGGGAGCAGACGAGCGCCGAGGGCCGGGAGCCGTGGCGCGAGGTCGTGCTCGAGGGGGCCGAGGTCACGCTCGCCGCACCCGATCCCGAGCCCCGGGTCGCGCGCGGATGGCGTCGGCCGTCGCGGCTGCGCGCCGCCGCGGCCGAGCCCGCGCAGGAGCCGGTCGTCGGGTCCGACGCCGGCACCGACGGGCCCGAGCGCGAGCAGGTCGAGGTGCCGGTCGACGCGGTGGCGGAGCGGCCGGAGTCCGAGCCGGTGGCCGAGGCCGAGCAGGAGCCGGCGGTCGAGCCCGAGCCGGTGGTCG
>OEIU01000275.1_pt1 | contig 51737 bp, 56 predicted proteins | sample 1539221 | NCBI WGS metagenome assembly OEIU01 (sample SAMN03792071, study PRJEB22550) | activated sludge metagenome | feature: wastewater treatment plant; material: activated sludge; isolation source: Wastewater treatment plant of a petroleum refinery complex | place: Argentina: Zarate | collected... | reverse complement strand
GCGGGGGGGGGTTCCGGGGGGGACCCGCGGGGGGGGCCCCCGGGGGGGGCCCCGGCCCCGCCCCGCCAGCTCGAGGCGGTGCGTTGCCACGCGACGCAGGCGGTGCCGGGCAGCGTGCTCTGGCGGCGCCTCGAGCTGCTCGGTGACCGGGAGTTCGGGCGCGCCCTGGTGTGAGGCGAGCGTGAGGCACGCTGGTGCCCATGGTCGACACCGTGGTGGGGATCGCGTTCTACGCCGTCGTCGTCCTGGCGATGCTCACCGCACTGCGCGCCGTCGCCGCGGGACGGGAACCATCCCCTCCTCGACCGTCGGCGGCGGCGGTGGGGCTCTGGCTCGTCGTCGCGGTGCCGTCGCTGGTGCAGCTCGCCGTCCCGGAGCTGCTCCCCGCTCTGGAGCGTGACGCCGGGCTGATCCGGGCCGGGCAGGTGTGGCGGCTCGTGACCAGCGCGGTCGTCCAGGACGGTGGGCTCGTCGGCACCGTCTCGAACCTCGTCATCCTCGCCATCGCCGTCGTCGCCGCCGAGCGGTACTGGGGTGGGCGACGGACGTGGGTCACCTTCTGGGTCGCTGTGGTCGGCGCAGACCTCCTGGTCCTGGGCGTCGAACCGGTCGGCGGCGGCAACTCGATGGCGACCCTCGCCCTCGCGTGCGCGGTGGCGTCGAACGCACTTGCGTCGCCCTCGCGGCGCTGGGCCTGGCCGCCCGCGGTCGGCGTCCTCGTGGCGGTCGGTGTGATCGTGGCGGCAGGGAACTACCACGCTGTCGCGTGCGCCCTGGGGCTGCTGCTCGGGCTGGTGCCGCCGAGGGGCCCGCGGACCGACTCGTCAGCGTGACGGGTCGACGAGGACCATCCCGCGCGAGCCGGCTGCGCCCATCCGGGTGAGGAGGTCACCTGCCTCGGCGAGGCCGACCGGGTCGCCGGGGGCGAGGAGCGCGGTGAGGTCGAGGCGGCCGGCGGCGACGTCGGCGAGCAGCGTTGCGTAGTCGCGGGCGGCCATCCCGTGGCTGCCGAGGACGTCGAGCTCCCAGCCGATGACGCGCTCCATCGGGACGTCGGTCGGGCCGGCCGCCGGCGGCAGCAACCCGACCTGGACGTGGCGGCCGCGTCGGCCGAGGGCGAGGAGGCCGGTGCGGCACGCGGCGGGGGAGCCGACGGCCTCGATGCCGACGCGCGCGCCGCCGCCGGACCAGGTGGCGACGGCGTCGACGAGGTCGGCCTCGGAGAGCGCTGCGTCGAGGGTGAGCTCGGCGCCGAGGGCGGTGGCGCGGTCGCGGGAGGCGGGATCGGGGTCGACGGCGCAGACCCGGGCGCCGCGAGCGACGGCGATGCTGGTGGCGGCCAGCCCGACGCCGCCGCAGCCGATGACGAGGACGGTGTCGCCCTCGGCGACGCGTCCGCGGGCGACGACGGCGCGGTGGGCGGTGGCGACGCGGCATCCGAGTCCGGCTGCGGTCGTGGGTGGGACGGCCTCGGGGAGCTCGACGAGGTTGGTCGGTGCGGCGTGGACGAGGACGCGCTCGGCGAAGCATCCGGGGTCGGTGAAGCCGGGCTGGCGCTGGTGCGGGCACACCTGGCCGTCGCCGGCGCGGCAGGTGTCGCAGGCGCCGCAGGCCTGGACGAACGGGGCGGTGACGGCGCGCCCGAGCCATCCGGGGTCGACGCCGTCGCCGACGGACTCGACGACGCCGGCCAGCTCGTGTCCGGGGACGTGCGGGAAGGACGCGATGTCGCCGTCGTGGCCCATCCAGCCGTGCCAGTCGCTGCGGCAGAGGCCGGCGCTCGTGACCCGGACGACGGCGGCGCCGGGGGGCGCTTGCGGGTCGGGCAGCGCGGTGACCCGCGGCGATTCGCGGAAGGCGTCGTAGACGAGGGCGCGCACGGTGCCCAGCCTGCCAGCGGAGCGCTGGGCGCGGGGTGCGGCATCTCGCGGGAGGTCCTCCCGGGCTGAGGGGCGGTGTCCCGCGGGAGTAGTCGTCGGGCCGCTATCGGGTGCCCCTCCTCGGGGGGCAACCACGACGGGCGGCTGGTCACGGCTCTCGGGGAGGACCTGTCGTGCCGCTGTCGGGTGCCCCTCCTCGGGGGGCAACCACGACGGGCGGTTGGTTTCGGCTCTCGGGGGAGGACCTGTTGTGCCCGCTATCGGGTGCCCCTCCTCGGGGGGCAACCACGACGGGCGGCTGGTCACGGCTCTCGGAGGAGGACCTGTTGTGCCGCTATCGGTTGCCCCTCCTCGCGGGGCAACCACGACGAGCGGCCGATTGCACCGCAGCGTGATGCACCCGGAATGAGCGGCTGGTTGCGCCAGTCGCCGGGGCAACCCGCCGCTCGTCTCAGGTGCACCGGCTACCGGCGCACCGGACCGCTCGTCGGGGTTGCTTCCTGGGGAGGGGCATCCGATAGTCGCGGGAACCGCACCCCCCGGATGGTGGGCCGCCGGACCGCTCGTCGGGGTTGCTTCCTGGGGAGGGGCACCCGATGGTCGCGGGAACGGCACGCCCGGATGGTGGGCCGCCGGACCGCTCGTCGGGGTTGCTTCCTGGGGAGGGGCACCCGATGGTCGCGGGAACGGCACGCCCGGATGGTGGGCCGCCGGACCGCTCGTCGGGGTTGCTTCCTGGGGAGGGGCACCCGATAGTCGCGGCGCCGACACCTGCCGCGTCCCGGTCGCCGACCCCGCCGCCTCGCGCGGCCCGGGCACGACCCCGGCCGGGTTAGGTTGGCGGGATGGCCACCGCGGACCGACTGCTCGACCTCAGCGGGCAGGGCTGGGTTCAGGTCACCGAGCTCGCCGTGGCCATGCTGCTCTCGCTCGCCATCGGCTTCGAGCGCCAGGTGCAGCAGAAGTCCGCCGGTCTGCGCACCTACACGCTCGTCGGCACCGGCTCCGCCCTCTGGGTCCTCGTCAGCAAGTACGGCTTCGCCGACGTGCTCGGCAGCCAGGTCTCGTACGACCCCTCGCGCGTCGCGGCGGGCATCGTCAGCGGGCTCGGCTTCATCGGTGCCGGCGTCATCTTCATGCGCCGCGACACCGTGCGCGGCCTGACCACCGCCGCGAGCATCTGGATGACCTCCGCCGTCGGGGCCGCTGCCGGAACCGGCCTCCTCCTTCTCGCGACGGCGACGACGCTCGCCTACTTCCTCCTCATGTACGGCATCCACCCGCTCGGTCGCCTCGCCGCCCGCTTCCGCCCGCACGTGTTCGGCCTGCGCATCACCTACGAGGACGGCCGTGGGCTGCTGCGCGACATCATCGACGCCGTGACGACGGCCGGGCTCTCCGTCGAGGAGCTGCGCAGCCGCCGGCGCGACGACGACGGCGCCGCCGCGCTCGTCGACGTCACCCTCGTCCTCGCCGGCTCGACCGACCTCGCCCGGCTCACCGCGCGGCTCGACGAGATGGCGGGCGTCCGGGGCGTGACGACCGGCGACGCCCTCGAGGAGTGAGCGCACAGGCACCACGGCCCGAGGCGTCCCGCGCCCCGCGCCGCGCCGCGCCCGGCCCCGGCCCCGGGCTCAGTCCACCAGGGCGACCAGGCGCGTCCGCCACCCGGCGGGGTCACCCTCGGGCTCGGTGAGGTACTCCTCCCAGAACTCGCCCCGAGGGGCCAGGCCCCGCCCGGCGGTCCATGCCGTGAGCGCCTGCCAGGAGACGGAGAGCGTGTCGTAGGGACCCACGTGGACCCCGACGACCGCCCGCCCGCCCGGCCGCTCGTGGAGCCCGGCCGCACCGTCGAGCGTGTGCACGTCGCCGACCACGGCGAACCCGGCGGACACGTCGACCGTGTCGGTGGGCATCGAGTGGTACCAGGCGAACGGAGGGACGGTGACCCGTCCCCCGGCGTCCGCCACCGCCTCGGCGACCAGGGTCAACGCGGTGCCGAAGAACTCGGGGAGCTCGCCGACGGGCACCGTCCGGCGAAGGGTGGCCACGGTGGTGGCAGGAACGGTCTCGAGGTCGAAGTCGGTCATGATGCCTCCTCGCCTCCAGCGTCCTCCCGCCCGGACGTCCCGCCGCGGGGATGTGAGCAAGCGGTCAGGCGGACGCGCCGAGGTCAGGCCGGGGCGTGCGCCTGGTCCCAGGCCGCGTAGCCACCGAGCAGGTCGGAGACGTCGTCGAAACCCTTGGCGCGCAGCAGGCTCGTGCCGACCGAGCTGCGCCAGCCGCCGGCGCAGTAGACGACCACCGGCCGGTCGGCGTCCAGCTCACCACTGCGCCGTGCCAGCTCGGCGAGCGGGATGTGCCGGGCACCCGGGACCATCCCGGCCTCGACCTCGCCGGCGTTGCGGATGTCGACGAGCTGGACCTCGGGCCGCTCGGCGGCCTCCGCGACCTCGGTGACGGTGAGCCGGCTGGCCCGCGCCACGTGGTCGGCGTGTGCGAGGAAGTAGCCCTCGACGTCGGCGACGTACCCGACGACGTGGTCGTAGCCGATGCGGGAGAAGCGGGTCGCGACCTCCTGCTCGGCCCCCTCGGGGGCGACGACGACGATCCGCTGCTCGGGCGCGAAGACCATCCCGACCGTCTCGGCCATCCGGCCGTCGACCGGCACGTTGACCGAGCCGGTCAGGTGCGCGGCCGCGAACTCCTGCGGGTCGCGGGCGTCGTGCACCACCGCGCCGGACGCGAGCGCCGCGTCGACCTCGTCGGCCGAGAGCGCCGGAACACTCGCCCCGAGCTCGCGGACGCCACGCTCCTGGCGGTTGAGGACCGCGTTGTAGACGAAGTACTCGGGGGCGCTCGGCTGGCCGGCGGTGACGACGGCGAGGAACTCGGCCTCCGTCATCGGCTGGCAGGCGTAGTTGAGGCGGCGCTGCTCGCCGATCGTCGACTGCTTCTCGGTCGAGAGGTTCTTGCCGCAGGCCGAGCCGGCGCCGTGCGCCGGGAAGACGCGGACGGCGTCGTCGAGACCCATCAGCCGGTGCTGGATCGAGTCGTAGAGCATCCGGCCGAGCTCGTCGGCGGTCACGCCGATCGAGGCGAGCAGGTCGGGGCGCCCGACGTCGCCGATGAACAGGGCGTCGCCGGTCAGCACGCCGTACGCGACCTCGTCGTCGGCGTGCTCGTACACGAGGACCGAGATCGACTCGGGGGTGTGCCCGGGCGTGGCCATGATCTCGAGGGTCACGTCGCCGAGGGAGATGCGCTCGCCGTCGGTGAGGTGGCGGATGTCGAAGTCGGCCTGCGCGGCCTCGCCGTAGCCGATCCAGGCGCCGGTCTCGCGGGCCAGCTCGAGGTGGCCGGAGACGAAGTCGGCGTGGAAGTGGGTGTTGACGACACCGACGATGGTCAGGCCGCGGGCGGCGGCGTCGGCGACGTACTCGGCGACGTCGCGGCGGGGGTCGACGACGACAGCCTGGCCGGTGACCTCGTCGGCGACGAGGTATGAAGCCTGCGACAGGCAGTCGAGGTAGTACTGGGTGAAGATCACGGCGGGTCCTCCGGCGGGGTCTGGGGTCGGCGGGGTGTGGTTCCCCGGTCACTGGCACATACCCTAGGGGGTATCTGTCCACCATGCAACAGCGCCCGGGTCCGCGGATGTTCCCCGGGCCGCCCGGTGGTGCCGAGACACATCCCGCAGCGCCCGATGTGGGGACAGCGCCCACGGTTCGCCGTGGGCTCTCGCCCTAGCGTCGCCGCAGCGGACGGGGCGTCACCGGAATCGTGTGGGCAATGGCGCGAGCGCCCCCCGGAGGAGGAACCGTGTCCCGACGTCTCGTGCTCGCGGCGGCCAGCGCCGTCCTGTCCCTCGCCCTCGCGGCCTGCGGGTCCCCGGGCCAGCCGGGCTCGGCCGGCGGCGGCTCGGACGCCTCCGCGTCCGGCTCCCCGCTGAAGGTGGGCCTCGTCTACAGCAAGACCGGCCCGCTCGCGACGTACGGCGAGCAGTACCGCCAGGGCTTCACCGCCGGCCTCGACTACGCGACCAAGGGCACGAACGCCGTCAAGGGTCGGACCGTCGAGATCGCCGAACAGGACGACGCCGGCGACCCGGCGAAGGCAGTCTCCGCCGCGACCGACCTCATCGGCCAGGGCGTCAAGGTGCTCGCCGGCTCGACGTCGTCGGGCGTCGCGCTCCAGGTCGCCCCGCTCGCCCAGGACAACAAGGTCCTCTTCATCTCGGGCCCGGCCGCCGTCGACGCGGTCACCGGCGCCAACAAGTACACGTTCCGGTCCGGCCGGCAGACCTACCAGGACGTCGCGACCGCCGGCACGATGATCGGCGACGTCCAGGGCAAGAAGGTCACCGTCCTCGCCCAGGACAGCGCGTTCGGCAAGGCCAACGTCGCCGCCGTCACCGCGGTGCTCGGGGGCAAGGGCGCCACCGTCTCGCCGGTCGAGGTGCCGGCCGCCGCCACCGAGTTCACCCCGTTCGCCTCGAAGGTCAAGGCCGCCAAGCCCGACCTGCTCTTCGTCGCGTGGGCCGGCGCCAACGCCACCCAGATGTGGACCTCGCTCTCCCAGCAGGGCGTCTTCGACGTGACGACCGTCGTCACCGGCCTCGACATCAAGCCGACCCACGCCCTGTTCGGGGCGTCGGCGACGAAGATCGACTTCCTCTCGCACTTCTTCGACGGCGCGGCCGACAACGCCGCCTACCAGGCCCTCGACGCCGGGATGAAGAAGCAGGGCGGCACCGTCGACCTGTTCACCAACGACGGCTTCGTCGCCGCGCAGATGATCGTCCACGCCCTCGAGGCGAGCGCCGACGACACCGGCGCGATGGTCAAGGCCCTCGAGGGCTGGAGCTTCGAGGGGCCCAAGGGCTCGATGGAGATCCGCGCCGAGGACCACGCGCTGCTCCAGCCGATGTTCACCGCCTCCCTCGTCAAGGAGGGCGACGGCTACGTCGCGAAGCTGGACAAGACGCTCGACCCGGCCGCCGTCGCGCCGCCGGTCACGCCCTTCAAGTGATCGGTGCCGAGGGCGTCGGCTGGCGGGTCGGTGGCGCCCGCATCCTCGAGGACGTCTCCCTGACCGTCGGCGCCGGCGAGCTCGTCGGCATCATCGGGCCGAACGGCGCCGGCAAGTCCTCGCTCGTCAACATCCTCTCCGGGGTGACCCGCCCGAGCAGCGGGCGGGTCACCCTCGGGGGCGCCGACGTCTCGCGGGCGTCGGCCACCCGGCGCTCGCGGATGGGACTCGCCCGCTCGTTCCAGACCTCGGCCCTGTTCGACGGGCTGAGCGCCGGCGAGAACGTGCGGCTGGCCGTCCAGGGGGCCGGACCGGCGCCCGGCTCGCCGTTCCGCCGCGCCGGCACGGTCGCCCGGGAGCGGGTCGAGGCGCTCCTCGAGCGCGTCCGGATGGGCGGGACCGCGGGCACGCCGGCCCGCGACCTGTCGCACGGTGGCCGCCGCAAGCTCGAGCTCGCGATGGCCCTGGCGTCCGAGCCGCGGGCGCTGCTCCTCGACGAGCCGATGGCCGGCGTCTCCGCCGAGGACGTCGACGGCCTGACGACGATCATCGGCGAGGTCCGCGACTCCGGCGTGGCCGTCGCGATGGTCGAGCACCACATGCACGTCGTCCTCGGGCTGGCCGACCGCGTCGCCGTCCTGCACCACGGCTCGCTGCTCGCCGTCGGTGCCCCGGACGAGGTGACCGCCGACGAGCGGGTCCAGCAGGCCTACCTCGGGGAGGCGCTGTGAGCAGCGTCCTCGTCCTCGACGACGTGCACGTCCGCTACGGCGGCTCACACGTCCTCCAGGGCGTCTCGTTCGAGGTGCCGGACACCGGGGTCACCGCGCTGCTCGGCCGCAACGGCGTCGGCAAGACGACGACGCTCAAGGCGGTCCTCGGGCTCGCGCCGCGCACCGGCCGGATCACGGTGCGGGGAAGGGACATCGGCGGCGAGCGGGCGCACCGCATCGTGGCGGGTGGCGTCGGCTACGTGCCCGAGGACCGCGAGGTGTTCGGCGGCCTCACCGTCGAGGAGAACCTCCGGCTGGTCGACCCGGACGCCGGCGCCGACGCCCCCATCGTCCGCGAGCTCTTCCCCGACCTCGTCGACCGCCGGGCCCAGCGCGCCGGCACGCTCTCGGGCGGGCAGCAGCAGATGGTCGCCCTCGCGCGGGTCCTGCTGCGCGAGAACGACCTCCTGCTCGTCGACGAGCCGACCAAGGGGCTGGCGCCGAAGCTCGTCACCGAGGTGGCCGACGTCCTCGCGCGGGTGGCCACGACGACGCCGGTGCTCCTCGTCGAGCAGAACCTTCCGCTCGTCCGGCGGATCGCCGACACCGTCGTCGTCCTCGACGCCGGTCGGGTCGTGCACCGCGGCGAGGCGCGGGCGCTCGTCGACGACCCGGCCCTGACCACCGAGCTGCTCGGCGTCTCGATGCGACGGGAGGGCGCCGCGTGAGCGACCTCGTCCTCATCCTCGTCACCGGGCTCGGCCTCGGGGCCCTCTACTTCCTCGCCGCGAGCGGGCTGTCGCTCGTCTACGGACTGATGGGCGTGCTCAACTTCGCCCACGGCGCCTTCGTGACGGCCGGCGGCTACGCGGCGTGGCTGACGATGGACGCGCTCCCGAACTCGCTCGGGGTCGGGGTGCGGCTGCTCGTCGCCGCGGTCGTGGCCGTCCTCGTCGGTGCCGTCGTCGGTGTCGTCGTCGAGGTCGTCCTCATCCGACCGCTGTACCGGCACCACATCCAGCAGGTGCTCGTCACCGTCGGTCTCTCGCTCGCCGCCGTCGCTGCGACCCAGGGCATCTGGGGCGCCGACCCGCACCCCGTCGAGAAGCCCGCGTGGATGGCCGGCACGGTCGAGCTGCTCGGGGCACGGCTGCCGGTCGACCGGTTCGTCTACGTCGCGGTGGCGCTGGCCCTGTTCGCCGGCCTCGTCGCACTGCTGCGGTACACGCGCCTCGGGCTCGTCATCCGGGCCGGCGTCGAGAACCGCACGATGGTCGAGGCGCTCGGAATCGACGTGCAGCGGACCTTCACCGTCGTGTTCGCGCTCGGCGGGGCGGTCGCGGCGCTCGCCGGGGTCCTGTACTCGCAGTACGCCGGCACCGTCTCACCCGGGCAGGGCGGCTCGCTGCTCATCTACGCGTTCATCGTCGTCGTCATCGGCGGGATGGGGTCGCTGACCGGCACCGCCGTCGCCGCGCTCGCCGTCGGGCTGGTCCAGCAGCTCGCCAACTACTACGCGGCGAGCGGCATCGGCGACCTGTCGGTCGTCCTCCTCCTCGCCCTCGTCCTCCTCCTGCGGCCCTCGTCGCTGAAGGGAGCCACCGCATGAGCCGCATGAGCCGCATGACGTCGAGCCCGGGCCGCCGGTCGCTGCTGCGGGTCGTGCCGCCGTTCGTCCTCCTCGCCGTGCTCGCCTACCTGCCGTACCTGCCGGTGGAGCTGCCCGGCGTGCTGCCCGGGCGGGTCAACGGGCCCGGGTCGATGCAGCTGCTCGCCACCTGCCTCGTCTTCGCCGGGTTCGCCCTCTCCTACGACGTGCTGTTCGGCCGCACCGGGCTGCTCAGCTTCGGGCACGCGCTCTTCGTCGCGGCGGGGTCCTACCTGCTGACCGTCTCCCTGTCGGCGTGGTCGCTCCCGCTCGGGGTCTCCGTGGTCGTGGCGCTCGGCGGGAGCACGCTGCTGGCCCTCGTCGTCGGGGCGGTCGCGCTGCGGGTGGGCGGCATCGCCTTCGCGATGGTCACGCTCGCCTTCGCGCAGGCCGCCTCGATCGTCGTCCTGCGCGACCCGGGCGGCATCACCGGCGGCGAGGAGGGGAAGGCGCTGCCGCGGGCCGCCGTGCCGGACGCCCTGGTCGGGGTGCAGAACGCTCCGTACCGGTACTGGCTCGCCCTCGGCTTCGTCGTCGTCGCGGTCGTCGTCGTGCGGCTGCTCGTCGCCTCGCGGGCCGGCCACGCGATGGCCGCGGTGCGCGAGAACGAGTCGCGCGCAGCGGTCCTCGGCATCGGCACCTACCGGGTCAAGCTGCTGGCCATCGTCGTGGGGAGCTTCCTCGGCGCCCTCGGGGGCGTGGTGCACGCGCTCGTGCTCGGGGGGTCGGGGCCGCACCTCACGACCTCGGAGTTCACGCTGTCGCTGCTCGTCATGGTCGTGCTCGGCGGTGCCGGGAGCACGTGGGGCGCGCTGCTCGGCGGGTTCCTCTACCACTACGCCGACGCCCGGCTCACCGAGGCGAGCGGCTCCGGCCTGTTCGAGTCGCTGCCCGACGGCCTCCGGTCGGTTCTCGGCCAACCGCTGTTCGTCCTCGGTATCTTCTTCGTCCTCGTCGTCTACTTCGCCCCGGCGGGCCTCGCCGGGATCGGAGGACGAGTCGTCCGGAAGGCGGTCCGTCCGTGAGCACCGAACCCACGTTCTCCCTCGAGGTCCCCGAGGGGGAGATCGGCGTGCACGACCTCTCCGGCGGGCCGGTCGCCGACGACGCCCCGACCGTGCTGCTCGTCCACGGCATCACGGCGAACGGGTTGTCCTGGACCCGGGTCGCCGACGAGCTCGTGCGGCGGCACGGACCGGGGTCGCTGCGGGTGCTCGCACCCGACCTGCGGGGCCGGGCGAGCAGCGCCGGAGCCGGGGCCCCGTACGGCCTCGCCGCCCACGCCGAGGACCTCGTCGGCATCGCGTCCGCGTTCGCGGTGACGCCCGTCCTCGTCGGCCACTCGATGGGTGGCTTCGTCGCGGCGCTCGCGGCGGCCCGGCATCCGGAGCGGTTCTCCGGCGTCGTCCTCGTCGACGGCGGCCTGGCCTTCCCGCCGCCGCCCGAGCTCGACATCGACGCGGCGCTGACGGCGACCATCGGGCCGGCGATGCAGCGGCTCTCGATGCGCTTCGGCTCGCCGGAGGAGTACCTCGCCTTCTGGGACGCGCACCCGGCGCTCGGTCCGGTGCTGCGGGGTCCCGCCGGGGATGCCGCCCGCCGGTACGTCCTGCACGACCTGGTGCCGGCGGACGGCGGAGCCGGCGACGGGGGCGGCTGGCGCAGCTCGTGCGTCCTCGACGCGGTGCGGGCCGACGGCGCGGACGTCCTCGCCGACCCCGAGACGCACGCGGGCGCGCGACGGGCGGTCCTCGAGCACGGGTTGCCGGTCGAGCTCGTGTGGGCGCACCGCGGGCTGATGGACGAGCCGCAGGGTCTCTACGACCCGCAACGGATCGCCGCGCTCGACCTGCCGGCGGCCCTGCGGACGACCGAGGTCGACGCGAACCACTACTCGGTGGTCCTCGAGGAGCCGGGGGTCGGCGCCGTCGTCGACGCCGTCGAGCGGATGCTCCCCGCCGCCCGCTGACGCGGCGGATACTGGGGGCGTGCCCTCGTCGACGGCCCCGGCCCTCACGGCGCTCGCCGTCGCCGCGCTGCTCGCGGCGATCGGCGCCTGGGTGCTGCGCGACGCCCGTGAGCACGAGGCCGGCGGCCATCCGGTCGTCGCGAGAGTCGGCGGCCTGAGCATCGAGCGCCCGGAGGTCTGGGCCGGCCTCTGCCTCCTCGTCGTCGTCCTCGGGCTGCCGCTCTACCTCGTCGCCCGCGGGTCGTCGGCCCCCTGACCGCCCGCCTCCTGCCCCGAACGTGTGTGAAGAACGCCGTCATGCCGACGTTCTTCACACACGTTCGCGAAAGGAGCGGGGGCAGGGAGGGGGGCGGCGCGAAGGGTCAGTCGGTGGGGAGGAGGGCGCGCATCCGGAGGGCGAGCTGCAGCTCGAGCGAGCGCTCGGGCTCCTGCCAGCCGTCGCCGAGCAGCGCCCCGATGCGCTCGAGCCGCTGGGCGACGGTGTTGACGTGGACGTGCAGCCGGCCGGCGGCGTGCCGCGGCGAGCGACCGGCGTCGAACCAGGCGGCGAGCGTTCCGACGAGGTCGGTGCCGCGGCGGGCGTCGTAGCCGAGCAGCGGCCCGAGCTCGCGGGTGACGTACGAGGCGACGTCCGGGTCCGAGCCGACGATGAGGCCGGCGAACCCGAGCTGGGTGGCGGCGGCGCCCTCCCCGCGCCGGCCGAGGGCGACGAGGGCCGCGACGGTGCGGGCCGCCTCGACGTGCGCCTCCGGGATGCCGGCGACCCCGCGCAGCGGACCGACGCCCGACACCGTCACCTCGCCGCGGCGCCCGACCCGCGCGGCGACGGACGCCGCGAGGGCGCCCGGGTCGTCGCCGGGGACCAGCGCGACGACGTCGCCCTCGTGCACGCCGACGAGCGCCCCGTCCCCGGTCGCGGCGGACGCCGAGAGGGCCAGCGCGCGGGTGGAGGTCGAGGCGTCGCCGCGCAGGACGAGGAGGCAGAACGGCGCGTCGGTGTCGGTGCCGGCCGAGCGGACCAGCTGCACCCGGTCCTCCTCCGGTCCCCGGGCGGCGACGAGCTCGGAGACCACCCGGTTGCGGGCCGCCTGCCGGGTGTCGGCGGCCTGGCGCTCGAAGAGGAGGACGAGGGCGGTGACGACACCGGCCCGCTCGACGGTGCGCCGGTCGGCGTCCGCGAGGTCACCCGTGCCGCCGACGAAGAGCGTCGCGAGGTGCTCGTCCGCGGTGGCGACGGCGAGGCCGTGCACGCCGCCGGCGGTGACCAGCCGGCCGGCGCCGAGGTCGGGGAAGGACTGGGGCACGACGGCTCCCGGGGACGCGCTGCGCACCGAGCCGTCCTCGTCGACGAGGGCCGCCCAGCCGCCGAGCAGGTCGGCCAGCGCGTGCGTGAGGTCGTCGACCCCGCCACCGCCGAGCACGAGGGAGGCGAACCGGTCGTGGGCGGCCGCCGCCTTCTCGATGCCGTCGGCGTACTGGCGCACCGTCTCGTGGGCCTCGGAGAGGGCGGCCAGCGCCGACTCGGCGTCGGCGAGCGCCCGCGTCTGGACGAGCGTCACGGCGGCGAGCGTCGCGAGGTTGCCGAGCAGGCCCACCTCCTCGCGGGTGAACGGCCGCGGGGTGCGGTTGGCGGCGAACAGGACTCCGACGAAGTCGTTCTCGACGAGCAGCGGCGTGCCGCAGATGGCGATGATGCCCTCCTCGGACACCGCGCCGTCGATGTCGGTCGTGTGCCGGAAGCGGTCGTCGTTCCAGTAGTCGGCCGTCCAGTAGGGCTTCCGGGTCGAGGCGACGAGCCCGCCGAGCCCGGCCCCGAGCTCGAGGCGCACCGACTGGAAGGCCGCCGAGATCGAGCCGTCGGTGGCCCGCATGTAGGTGTCGCCGGCCTCGGGGTCGTAGAGGGTCAGGTAGGTGAGGTCTGTGCCGATGAGCGCCCGGGCCCGCCGGACGATGGCGTCGAGCACCTGGCCGGTGTCGCTCTCGCTGGCCAGCGCGCGGGCGGTCTCGAGCAGCGCGGAGAGCCCGGCCTCCCGGCGCTGGTGCACCTCGCGGGCGGCCGCCACCCGGACGGCCAGCTCGCGCGCCTCGGGTGGGGCTGGTGCGGCCGCGACCTCGGCGACGGACGCGTCGTCGGCCAGCAGCGCGAGCAGGCCGAGGGCGCCGTCGCCGGTGCCCTCCCGCTGCGCCTCGTCCACCATCCCGCCGATCCTAGGGACCATGGCCGGGCCGCCGGCGCTCAGTGCGCCGTCCACCCGCCGTCCATGACGAACGAGGTGCCGTTGACCGACGCCGACGCCGGCCCGCAGAGGAAGAGGGCGAGGGCGGCGACCTCCTCCGGCTCGACGAGGCGCTTGACGGCGACCGGCTCGAGCATCACCGTCTCGAGGACCTCGTCCTCGGGGATGCCGTGCGAGCGGGCCTGGTCGGCGACCTGCTTCTCGACGAGCGGCGTGCGCACGTACGCCGGGTTGACGCAGTTCGACGTGACGCCCCTCGGCCCGCCCTCGAGCGCGACCACCTTGGAGAGCCCCTCGAGCCCGTGCTTGGCCGACACGTACGCCGCCTTGTAGGCGCTCGCCCGCAGCCCGTGCACGCTCGAGACGTTGACCACCCGGCCCCAGCCACGCGCGTACATGTGCGGCAGCGACTGGCGCACCAGCCGGAAGGGCGCCGCGAGCATCAGGTCGAGGATCAGGTCGAACCGCTCGAGCGGGAAGTCCTCGACCGGGCTGACGTGCTGGATCCCGGCGTTGTTGACGAGGACGTCGACGGCGGTCGGCAGCGACGCGAGGGCGTCGAGGTCGGTGAGGTCGGCGACGAGGGGCTCGATGCCGTCGGCCGCCACGCGGGCCAGGCCCTCGGCGTCGCGGTCGACGGCGTGGACCCGTGCGCCGGCGCCGGCGAGGGCCCGCGCCACCGCAGCGCCGATGCCGCTCGCGGCGCCGGTGACGAGGGCGGTGCGACCGTCGAGGTCGACCGGGGTGGACGGGGCGCTGGCGTCGGTCATGGTCGTGGACCCTAGGGACGGTGTGGTCGCGCACCGGTGTGGCCGACATCCACAAAGTCGCGGATGTGGTGTGCGCTGTCGCCAGCCGGTCCCACGAAGGACCGGTGCGGTTCACGGGGAGGATGACAGCCCGGACGAACCTATACCTAGGGGGGTATACGATGGCTGCGCCGCACCGCCCGCGCGGCCACGACCTCGACCCCCTCGGGAGCACCCATGCCTCTCCGCCGACTCCTCGCGGCGCTCGCCCTCTCCCTCCTCGCCACCGGCTCGCTCGCCGCGTGCGGCGACGGCGGCGCCGACGTCAGCGCCACGGCCGGCGCCGCGGCCACCGCCGCGCCCGCCGCCGGCTCCCACCTCGACGCCGCCGGCTTCGCGGCCGCCCTGCGCCGCCCTGGCACGACGGTGCTCGACGTGCGCACCCCGGCCGAGTTCGCCGCGGGCCACCTGCCGGGTGCGGTGAACGTCGACATCGAGGGCGCGGCCTTCGGCACCCAGCTCGCGGCCCTCGACCCCGCCGGTGCGTACGCGGTGTACTGCCGCTCGGGCAGCCGCAGCGCGGCCGCCCTCGACGCGATGGCGCAGGCCGGCTTCACCGGTGCCTACGACCTGGCCGGTGGGATCGGCGCCTGGCAGCAGGCCGGTGGCGAGGTCGTCACCGGCTGAGGACGCGCCCGGCCGCGGGCCCGACGAGCCACCGGGGTCACGGTTCGGACACGACTGACGACGACCTCCTGCGCCGCCGGCCCGCGCGTGGCAATACTGGTGCCGTGACGGATGGGAGCGCTCCCACGGCGGGTCCCCCGACCGTGCCCGCGGCCCCTCCGCACCCGTCCGGCACCCGTGCCGTGGCCGCCATCAGGGAACCCGGCCACGGCATGGGAGCCGGGCGGCCCCCCACCCTCGCCGACGTCGCGGCCCTCGCCGGTGTCGGCCGCGGCACCGCGTCGCGGGTGCTCAACGACTCCCCGCACGTCAGCCCGGCCGCTCGCACGGCGGTGCAGGCCGCCGTCGAGGCCCTCGGCTACGTCCCGAACCACGCGGCGCGCTCGCTCGTGACCCGGCGCACCGGCACGGTCGCCCTCGTCGTCTCCGAGCCGGGGGAGCGGGTCTTCAACGAGCCGTACTTCGCGGCGATCGTCCGGGGGATCGGCGAGGCCCTCGCGGCCAGCGGGGTGCAGCTCGTCCTGACCATGGCCGGTGAGCAGCCGGCCGCGGGCCGGGCCGCGACCTACCTCACCGACCGGCACGTCGACGGCGTCCTCCTCCTCTCCCTGCACGCCGAGGACCCACTGCCCGACCTCCTCGAGGCGCGGGGGGTCCCGACCGTCTGCGGGGGCAGCCCGGCGACGCGGCGGCCGGCGTACGTCGTCGACGCCGACAACCTCGCGGGCGGGCGGGCGGCCGTCGACCACCTCGTCGCGGGCGGGCGGCGGCGCCTGGCCGTCCTCGCCGGCCCGCAGGACATGTCCTCCGGGCGGGACCGCCTCGTCGGGGCGCTCGACGCCGCGGAGGCCGCCGGGCTGGCGCGGCCCGAGGTCGCCTGGGGCGACTACTCCGAGGAGAGCGGGCGCCGGGCGATGGCCGAGCTGCTCGCCGGCGGACCGCCGCCGGACGGCGTCTTCGCCGCGTCCGACCTGATGGCCGTCGGTGCCCTGCGCGCGCTGCGTGACGCCGGGCTCGCCGTGCCGCGCGACGTCGCCCTCGTCGGTTTCGACGACGCCCCGGTCTGCCGGCACACCGACCCCGAGCTGACCACCGTGCGCCAGCCGGTGAGCCGGATGGGCCGGGTGATGGCCGAGGTGCTGCTCGAGCGCATCGCCGGACGCGAGGTGCCCGCCGACACCGTCCTCCCGACCCGGCTCGTCGTCAGGGGGTCGGCGTAGCCGGGACGAGGACGCCGGCGAGGGCCAGCCGGCGCCGCAGGGCCGGCGCGAGGTCGTCGGGCCCACGCGTCCCCGCGAGCAGCCCGGCCACCGCCTCGCGGTCCGCGCCCGCCTCGACGCGGCCGACACGGGTGACGAGCACGTCGCCCTCCCAGCGGGCCGCGAGGCCACGGCGCAGCCGCCACCGAGGGCCGACCTCGGCCTCCGCGGCGTCGCGCTGGGCGAGGACGTCGAGGGGCTCGGCGCGCTCGGCCGCCCGGGCCCGCCCGGCCAGCGCGGCCGCCAGCTCCTCGTCGGTGACGGCGTCGATCGCCCGGATGAGGTTCTCGCGCAGTTCTTCCCGAGCAGTGGCGACCGTCTCGGCATCCAGCACGTCGACCCCGACGGGCAGCGCCTCGCGCAGCGTCGGCACCTCGTCGAGGTGGGGCCCGGCAGCGGCGAGCAGGTCGTCGACGAGCGTGCGCCGGGTCCACACGTGGACGCCGAAGGTCAGGTGGATGCTCGTGCCGCCGAGGGCGGTCGCGGAGTGCAGCCACCCGCGCGGCAGGTAGAGGCAGTCCCCGGGCCGGAGCACGGCGTCGACGACCGGCTCCTGCTCCGCGGCGACCCGGACGGCCTCGCGCCGGTCGGTCCACGGCTCGGTGCGCAGCGGCGCCTCCAGCACGGGCGGACGCACCCGCCAGTGCTTCTCGCCCTGCACCTGGACGACGAAGACGTCGTGGACGTCGTAGTGGTCGTCGAACCCGCGGTTCTGCGGCGGGGTGACGTAGGCGTTGGCCTGCACGGGGTGGCCGAGGTCGGCGGCGAGGCGACGAGCGCTCTCGGACACCGGGGCCCAGGTGCGGTGCAGCGCCTGGAGGACGATCGTGGCACCCTCGGCGAAGAGCCGCAGCACGCGGTCCTCGCTCACCTGGTCGCCGATCGAGGCGCCGACGCCGCCGCCCAGCGTCAGGTCGTGCGCCGGGACCGTCGCGCCGTCGCGGGCCATCCGCAGGAACGGGGTGCGCAGCCCGCGCCGGGAGAGGAGCTCGTCGACCGCCGCGGCGTCGAACCCGTGCCGCGCCGGTGGCAGGTCGGCCGCGCGGGTCAGCAGTGGCGCCCGGCCCCACACCGCGTCGGCGAACCGCGTCGGGTCGGCGACGAACGCGCCGAGCCCCCGGCCGCCCTCCCGAAGGGAGGGGGTCGAGGGCTCGGCGCGTCCGGGGTCGGCCATCAGGCCCCGTCGGCCCCGCCGTCGGCGCCGCCGTCGTGCTCGCCCGGGGTGCCGGACTCGTCCGCGCCGCTGTCGGCGCGACCCTCGGGACCCGCGCCGCCGTCGGCGCCGCCGTCGTGCTCGCCGGGGACGCCGGGCTCGGCGCCGCTGTCGGCCGGACCCTCGTCCGGGGTCTGCGTCGGGTTCTCGCTCATCGTGCCCACCCTTCTCCGGGGTGCCGAGCCGGCACCCGTGTCCTGCCATTCCAGCAGGTCAGACTGCTGTTGTGGGCCTCGTGCGCACGCTGGGACGATGGGGGCATGCCCCTCGAAGTCGAGCTGGCCGAGGTCCGCGACTTCCTGGCCCGCCACGAGCCGTTCGCGGGGCTGCCCGCCGCCGCGCTCGAGTCCCTGCCGGCACGGATGTCGGTCGAGTACTTCCGCCGGGGCACCGAGATCATCGCGCGCGGCCAGGACAACCACCACCTCTACGTCCTGCGCTCCGGGGCCGCCGACGTGCACGACGAGCAGGGCACGCTCGTCGACCGGGGTGCGGCGGGCAGCTCCTTCGGCTCGATCACCCTGACCCGCGGCAACCCCTCCACCTTCTCGGTCACCACCATCGAGGACTCGCTCGCCCTCCTGCTGCCCGAGGAGGACTTCCACGCACTGTGCCGGGCCCATCCGGCGTTCGACGCGTTCTACGACGCCCAGCGCCGCAGCCGGATGCGCGGAGCCGTGGCCGAGCTGCGGGTCTCCGCGACCGGCAGCGCCATCCTCACCACCCCCGTGCGCGAGCTCGTCACGCGCGAGCTCGTCGCCGTCCCGACGACCGCGAGCATCCGGGAGGCCGCCGTCGCGATGGCCGAGCAGCGGGTCTCGTCGCTGCTCGTCATGGACGGCGACCGGCTGGCCGGCATCCTCACCGACCGCGACCTGCGCACCCGCGTCCTCGCGACCGGAACCGACCCCGCGGGGCCGGTCAGCGCGGTGATGACCGGCGACCCCGTCACCGCGTCCGTCGAGTCGCTCGCCTTCGAGGCGCTGCTGGAGATGACGAGCCGGCGCATCCACCACCTGCCCGTCGTCGACGCCACCGGCCGTCCCGCGGGCATCGTCACGACGACCGACCTGCTCCGGCTCGAGGAGGCCAACCCGGTCTACCTCGCCGGCGACGTCGCCAAGCAGCCGGACGTCGAGGGCGTCGCGCGGGCGGCCTCCCGCCTGCCCCGGGTCGTCGAGGCGCTCGTCGGCCAGGACGCGTCGGCCGACGACATCGGCCGGGTCGTCACGGCCGTCGGCGACGCGGTCGAGCGCCGGGTCATCGCCCTCGCGGAGGCCGAGCTCGGCCCGCCCCCGGTCCCGTACTGCTGGGTGGCGCTCGGCTCGCGGGCCCGGCTCGAGCAGGCGCTCGCCACCGACCAGGACACCGCGGTCATCATCGACGACGCCGTCGACGCGGCCGGGCTCGCGTGGTTCGAGGCACTCGCCGAACGGGTGACCGACGGCCTTGTCCGCTGCGGCTACCCGCGGTGCAAGGGCGACATGATGGCCTCGAACCCGCGCTGGCGACGGCCGCTCGCCCGGTGGCGCACCGAGCTGACCACGTGGCTCACGGCCCCGACCCCCGAGGCGGTCCTGCACTCCTCGATCTTCTTCGACATGCGGCCGGTCCACGGCGACGAGTCGCTCCACGCGCGCCTGCAGCGCCACGTCCTGCGGGCCGCCCCGGAGGCGCGCACCTTCCTCACCCACCTCGCCCGGCAGGCGGGGGCCCACGAGCCGCCGCTCGGCTTCTTCCGTGGCTTCGTCCTCGAGAAGGCCGGCGAGCACCGGGACACCCTGGACATCAAGCGCGGCGGGGTGCTGCCGGTGGTCGAGCTGGCCCGCGTGCACGCCCTGGCCATCGGCTCGCCCGCGGTCAACACCCGCGCCCGGATCGAGGCCGCCCGGCTCGCGGGCGTGCTCGGCGACGAGCTCGCCGACGACCTGCGCGACGCGTTCGAGTTCATCGGCTACGTCCGGCTGCGTCACCAGAGCGAGCAGGTGCGCGCCGGCCGGCCGACGGACAACTTCGTCGCCCCGGACGACCTGTCGAGCTTCGAGAAGCACCACCTGCGGGAGGCCTTCGCCATCGTGCGCTCCGCGCAGCACTCGCTCGGCCGGCGCTACCTCACCCACGTCGTCTCGTGACGCTGCTGCGCCGCTCGGTCGACGCGCGCCGGCAGCGGGCCGCGCGCCGGGCCCGACCGGGGCCGCTCGCCGACTTCCTCGCCGTGCCGGGGCCGGACCGCGCGACGCCCGTCCACGACCTGCCGCTGCTGGCGGTCGACATCGAGACCACCGGCCTGGACCCGGCGACCGACCGGGTCCTCTCGGTCGGGTGGGTGCCGCTGGACGGCGACCGGGTGGTGCTCGCCGGTGCCGGCCACCTCCTCGTCGGCGACGGGGGCGAGGTGGGCCGCAGCGCGACCGTGCACGGCATCACCGACGACGCCGTCGCCGGGGGCCGCCCGCTGGAGGAGGTGCTCGGGGCGCTGCTCGGGGCGCTCGCCGGCCGCGCGCTGCTCGCCCACTTCGCCCGGGTCGAGACCGGCTTCCTCGGGGCGGCCTGCACCCGGCTGTGGGGTGCGGGCCTGCCGGTCGAGGTCGTCGACACCTTCGAGCTGGAGCGCCGCGCACTCGGCGGCGGGTGGGACGCCGCGTCCGACCCGGGAGCGTTGCGGCTGTGGGCGGCCCGGGCCCGCCGCGGCCTGCCGGTCTACCGCGCCCACGAGGCCCTGACCGATGCCCTCGCCTGCGCGGAGCTCTACCTCGCCCAGCGGGCCGAGCTGGAGGCGGCTGCACCCCCCGAGACGACGACGACCCTCCGCCACGTCGTGGCGTGAGGGTCGTTCTGCGTGCTGCTGGCCCCCCGGAGGGTGCTCAGATGTGACGCGGGGTGACGGTCTGGGCGAGGACGTAGATCTCCTGGGCCTCGCGGACGAGGTCACGGTCGACCCGGCCGTCCCAGCCACGCCCGGAGGTGCGGGAGGTGCGGAGGTTGCTCGCGAGGGCGCGAGCCTTCTGGACGGAGAGCGATGCGGCGTTCATGACTCCATGATGCGCCTCGCAACCATGCAGCACAACGCGACTTTGCTTCACTATCCCGCAGTGTGACTTAAGGTTGGGTCATGCTCGACCCCCACCGTCTCACGGTCTTCCGCTCGGTCGTCGCGAGCGGCTCGGTGCAGGCCGCCGCCGACAACCTCGGCCTCACGTCGTCCGCGGTCAGCCAGCACCTCGCGGCGCTCCAGCGCGAGACCGGCCTCACCCTCTTCCAGCGCTCCGGCCGCGGCATCGTCCCGACCGAGGCCGCGCTCGTCCTCGACGCCCAGAGCGACGAGCCGATGAGCCAGTGGGGGCGGCTCGAGCAGGTCGTCTCGGACCTGCGCGAGGGGCGCTCCGGGCGGTTGTCCATCGGCTACTTCGCGAGCGCCGGGTCGGCGTGGATGCCGAGCCTCGTCCGCCGGCTGACCGCCGAGTACCCCGACCTCGTCCTCGAGCTCCGGCTCAACGAGCTCGAGCACCGCGGCCCGCGCCCCGACCTCGACCTCGTCATCGAGCCCCCGGACACTCCGCTGCCACCGGGCCTGCGACGGGTCGACCTCACCGACGACCCGTTCGTCGCGGTGCTGCCCCGCGAGCACGCCCTGGCCGGTGAGTCGCAGATCGCGCTGACCGACCTGCGCGGCGAGACCTGGGTGAGCAACGACCACCCGAGCTCGGTCGGCCACCGGCTGCTCGTGGCCGCCTGCGCGGCGGTCGGCCTGCGTCCCCGCTTCACCGTGCAGGCCCAGGACCACCACACGGCCATCGGGTTCGTGGCGGCGGGCGTCGGGGTCTCGGTGATGCCCGGCCTCGCCGCGCGGGGGCTGCCGCCGTCGGTGGTCCGGGTCGACCTCGCACCGCCGGCCCCGGTGCGCCACCTGTCCGCCGTCGTCCGTCAGCTCGGCGGGTCGACCGCGCCGGCCGAGCGGGCGGTCCAGCTGCTCGAGGAGCTCATCTCGCACCCGAGCTGGTCGCCCCGCCGCCGCTCGGCCCGCTGACGCCCGGGCCCCGGCTCGGCTCCGACGTCAGGCGCGGTCGGACCAGTAGAGGGCACGGGCGGGGCAGAAGGTGACCGCGCGGTCGCCGTCGGCCCGGCCGACCCGGCCGTCCTCGACGACGGGGTAGCCCCACTCGTCGAGCCGGAACGCACCCTCGAGGAGCGTGGCGCAGATGCCGTGGCCGGTGCAGGCGACGCGGTCGACCCGCAGCTCCGGGGCCGCCGGCGCGCGGCGGCGCTCAGACGTGGTGGGCACGGGACATCGCTCCCTCCGTGGGGCAGGTCCCCGCCACGTGCGCGGCGAGGTGCGGCTCGAGGACCCGCAGGGCCGAGGCGGCGAAGCGCCCGACGCCGTCCGGGAAGCGGCAGGCGCCGCGGTTCGCCAGCAGCCCGGCGTGGGTGCGCAGGTCGTGCACGGCCTGCCGGGTCGGGGTCTCGACGAGCCGGTCCCACGCGGCCGAGACCGCGGGGACGCCGAACATGCACGGCCCGCACTGGCCGGCGGTCTCGCCGGCGGCGTGGCGCAGGTAGCTCGTGACGACGTGCACCGGGCAGCGGCCGGGGTCGAGGACGTCGATGATGCCGGGGCCGAGCGAGCCGCCGACGCGGGAGAGGTCCTCGCTCGTCCAGCGCAGGCGCCGGGTCTCGGCCGCGGGCGCGACGACGCCCCCGAGCCCGCCGACGACGAGGTACTCCGCCCCCGCAGCCGGTTCGGCGGCGGCGAGGAGGTCGGCGACGGGGACCCCGGCCTGGGTCTCGAGCACGCCGGGCCAGGCGACGGCGCCGGTCAGCGTCACGAGCCGGGGCCCGGGCTCGGCCTCGGTCCCGAAGGAGCGGAACCACGTCGGGCCGTACGCCTCGACCTGGGCGATCCGCCAGACCGTCTCGGCGTTGAGGACGACCGTCGCGGGGACCTTGCGCCCGTCGGCGTCACGGCCGCCCATGACGAACGGCCGCCGCTTGGTCATCGGGCGGGCCAGGCCGCCGTAGGCCGCCGAGACGAGCGAGGTCTCCTCGGACGAGACGTACCGGTCCGGCACCTCGAGGACGTCGGCCCCGGTGGCGGCGAGCAGGGCCGCGGTGCGCGAGCCCCGGTGGGCCGCGAAGAGGATGCTGCGCCGCCGGCCGTGCGCGACGAGGGAGGCGCCGCGGAGCAGCTCCTCGAGGTGGTGCTCGACGACGTGGGCGTCCTTGGCCGCCCCGATCTCGCCGTCGCAGGCGTTGACGACGAGGTGGGCGCCGTGGTCGTGCGCGGCCCGCACCTTGACGCCGGTGCTGAAGGCGGCGCCGCCCCGGCCGGTCAGCCCGGCGGCGTGCAGCTGCTCGACGAGGTTCACGACCACTCACCCCCGAGGACGGCGTCCCGCCGGGTGCGGTCGGCGTGGGTCGACAGCAGCCGCCAGAGGACGGCGCCGACGCCGACCACACCGCAGGCCGCCGTCACCGCGCGCAGGCCGGCCTGGCTGGCCGTGCCGAGGACGAACCCGTGCACGAGGGCCATCGGCCACAGCGCGTAGGTCGCGTAGTGCACTGCGCGCCACGCCCGTTCGGAGATCCGGTGGCGGAGCCAGGAGGTGACGGAGACCGCCACGAGGAGGTCGACCGCGAGCGTGCCGAGCCCGACCCAGAACGCCTCGTAGCCGCTCGTGAAGGGCACGAGGACCGAGATCCAGTCGATGCTCACGTAGGTCTCGACGACGGCGGTCGCGATGTGCACGGTGAGGAAGGAGAGCATCCCGAGGGAGAGCCACCGGTGCACGGCCATGACGACCGTCGCGGACTCCCCGTGCGGCCGGCGCCGGCCGGAGGTGACGACGCCGAGGACGACGACGGCGGTGAGCAGGACGATGCTCGCGACACCGGTCGCGCGGGAGAGGAACCACAGGGCCGCGTTCACGGGGCCACCTCCGGGTCGGGCCGGGTGGGGTCGGGAGCGACCGGGGCCGGCCAGGCGGGCGTCGTCACGACGTCGGTGCCGGTGTCGAGGCGCGCCGGCAGGCCGGTCATCCCGAGCCAGGCCGGCGCATCGGGGCCGAGGACGACCGCGGCCGTCGAGGCCGCGTTGGCCTCGAGGGCGGTCGCTGCGACGACGGTCACCTGGGCCCAAGTGGCGGCGGCGGTCGCACCGGTGCGCGGGTCGACGACGTGGTGGCGGGTCGTGCCGTCGGCGGCGGTCCACGTGCGCAGCCGGGTCGAGCTGGTCGCGACGGCCTGGCCGGGGTGCAGGGCGAGGACCTGGACGACGTGCTCGTCGGCGTCCTCGACGCCGACCCGCCAGCCGCCCTCCGGGGGTGGGCCGCCGACGGCGATGTCACCGCCGAGGTCGACGAGGAAGCCGCCCGGGAGGCGGGTCGCGAGCCGGTCGGCGAGGACGTCGGCTGCGTGCGCCTTGGCCGTCGCCCCGAGGTCGAGGAGGCATCCGGCCGGGACGGTCACCCGGTCGGTCACCGGGTCGAGCTCCACCGCGCGCCAACCGGGGACCTCGGCGGGCGCCCCCGTGCCCGCCACCCGGCCGCGGACCACGGAGAGGTCGGCGTCGTAGCCGCTCGCGGCGACCGCGCGGCCGACCGTCGGGTCGACGAGGCCGTCGGTGAGCCGGGCGGCGCGCAGGGCCGCCCGAAGGCTGCTCGCGAGGACAGGGGACGTCGTGGCCGAGGCCGGGCCGAACCGGGCGGCCGCGGCGAGCCGGCTCACCTCGGAGTCGTCGCGGAAGCGGGAGGCCGCCAGGTCGAGCGCGACGAGGTGGTCGCGGACGATCGCCTCGGCCTCGGCGAGGGCGAGCGGCTCGGTCGTCAGCAGGCGGACCGTCGTGCCGAGGGCGCCGAAGACCGTGCTGCCGAGCGGGGCGGTGGCGGTGGTGGTCACGGCGGTGCCTCAGGAGCCGTGGGTCGTCGTCTGCGACGGCCCGTTGCCTGAGGAGACCGTGCCGGGGTTCGAGAAGGACGAGCCGCTGCTCGCCGAGCTCGACGAGCGGGAGGTGCGCGACGAGCCGGTCGACGAACCGCCCGCGGAGGACGTCGTCCCGCTCGTCGTGCCCGTGGTGGTGCTCGAGCCCGTGCTCGCGCCGGACGCGGCCGTCGTGGTCTGCGAGGTCGCGAGGTGGTAGCCCGCCACGCCGGTCGTCAGGGCGGCAGCCGCGACGGCGCCGGCCGTCCAGACCTTGGCCCGCTCCAGGGCTCGGGGGGTGGTGCGCATCGTCGTCACCTTCGGGGATCGGGATTGGTTGACCCCGCAACGATGCGGTCCTCCCCTGTGCCGCACCTGTGCCACCCGGGTGACGCCTCTGTGCGATCGACGGCGACCGCGTCCCCGCAGGTCAGCGGGCCGGCGGACCCACCGGTTCCGCGAGGGAGGGCTCGTCCTCGGGTGCCCGGGGGGTTCCGGCGGCGTCCTGGGCGGCCAGGTGCTCGGCCAGCCGCAGTCCCTCGACGTCCAGGTCGGGCAGCAGGCGGTCGAGCCACCGCGGCATCCACCAGGCGCGCTCGCCGAGGAGGTGCATGACGGCCGGCGTGAGCGTCATCCGGACGAGGAACGCGTCGATGAGGACGCCGACCGCGAGCCCGAAGCCGATCGGCCGGACCATCACGAGGTGGCTGAACGCGAAGCCGAGGAAGACCGAGGTCATGATCACCGCGGCGGCGGTGACGACCTTGACGCCGTGCACGAACCCGCTGCGCACGGCGGCGCGGGCGTCCTCGCCGTGGGCCCGCGACTCGTGCATCCCGGAGACGAGGAACATCTGGTAGTCCATCGCGAGGCCGAAGAGCACCCCGATGAGGATGATCGGCATGAAGCTGAGCAGCGGTCCCGGCTGGGTGACGCCAAACCAGCCGCCGAGCCAGCCCCACTGGTGCCCCGCGCGGGTGGCGCCGAAGGCGGCCGCCACCGAAAGGAGGAACCCGCCGGTCGCGATGAGCGGCACGACGACCGAGCGGAACACGACCATGAGGATGAGGAGCGAGAGGCCGACGACGACGGCGAGGTAGGCCGGGAGCGCGTTGGAGAGGCGGTCGGAGATCTCGATGTTCGCGACCGTCTGCCCGGTGAGGCCGATGTCGACACCGTCGTGCCGCTCGAGCAGCGAGGCCGTGCGACGGATGCCGTCGATCGTCGCCGAAGTCTGTTCCGCGGCCGGGCCGGTGCTCGGGACCACCTGGAAGGCAAGGGTGTTCGTGTCCTTGCTGACCCCGAAGGGGACGACGCTGACGACGCCGTCGACGTCGGCGAGTGCGGTGGCGATGCCGGCCTGGGCGTCGAGCACCTCGGCCTCGGTGCGGGCACCGTCGTGCCGCGGGAGGTCGGCGACGGCGACGACCGGGCCGTTCATCCCGGGGCCGAACTCGTCGGCCACGGTCGTGTAGGCGGTGTAGGCGCTCGACCCGCTCGGCTCGCTGCCGCCGTCCGGGAGCCCGAGGCGCATGTCGAGGGCGGGCACGGCGAGGACTGCGACGAGCCCGACGACGCCGAGCAGCGTGAGCCACGGGTGCCGGGTCACGGCGCCGACGTACCAGCCGCCGTGCTCCTCGGGGCGGTCGTCGGAACCGGCGGCGCGGGTGGCGGCGTCACCCGGTGTCGCGAACCCGGCACGGCGCCAGGCGCGCCGCGAGACGACACGGGTCCCCATGAGCCGCAGGACGGCCGGGCTCACGGTGACGGCGACGACCACGGAGACGGCGACGGTGGCGGCGGCGACGACGCCCATCTCGGCGAGGATCGGGATGCCCGAGAGGACGAGCGCGGCGAGGGCGATGACGACGGTCGAGCCGGCGAAGGTCACCGCGGAGCCGGCCGTCGCGACGGCGCGGGCGACCGACTCGCGCACCGGCATCCCGTGGAGGATGTTCGCCCGGTGCCGGTTGACGATGAACAGCGCGTAGTCGATCCCGACGGCGAGGCCGAGCATGAGGGCGAGCGCCGGGGTCGTCGTGTTGAGCTCGACGACGGAGGTGAAGGCGACGGCGCCGCCGAGGCCGACGCCGACGCCGAGCAGCGCGACGAGGAGCGGGAGCCCGGCCGCGACGAGGCTGCCGAGGACGAGCACGAGGACGAGGAGCGCGACGGCCAGGCCGAGGATCTCGCCGGGCCCGATGAACTCGAGCGCCTGGGTGATCTCGACGCTGTAGCTCGCGGTGACCCCTGCGGCCGCGAGGACGGGGTCGCCCTTCTCGGGGATGAGGGCGCGGTCCTCCGGCGGCACCGACTGCGCGTTGTCGTCGAACTGCACCTGGACCACGGCGTAGCGGCCGTCCGCGCTGACCAGCCGGGTGCCGGACGAGGCCGCGGAGACGGCGGCGCCATCGGCGTACCGGGCCTTGCCGGAGGCGAGCTCGGACCGTGCGGCGTCGAGCTTCTTCTCGCCGGCCGCGACCTGGGCGCGCCCGTCCTCGACCTGCGCGCGCAGGGCGGGCAGGCTCGGGTCGGCCGGGTTCGCCTTCTCGGCCTGGGCGAGGAACGCCTCGCCGCCGGCGAGCTGCGCCTTGGCGTCGGCCAGCTGCTTGGTGCCCGCGTCGAGCTGGGCCTGGCCCTCGGCGAGCTGCTGCTTCGAGGCGGCGAGCTTCGCGGCCGACTCGTCGATCTGCTGCTGGGCGGCGAACGGGTCGACGACGCGCTCGACGTGCGGCAGGCCCTCCCACTGCCTCATCGCCTGCGCGACGGCGGCCTTCTGCTCGGTGGTGAACGACCCGGTGTCGCTCTTCAACACCACGCGGCCGAACCCTCCTGCGGCGGAGGGGATCTGGGTGCCGAGGTTGCTCAGGACGCGCTCGAACTCGGTACCGGGGATGGAGACCTGGTTGGTGAGCGGCCGGCCGATCGTGCCGGCGAGGGCGCCGGCGACTGCGAGGACGACGAGCCAGGCGGCGACGACGCGCCAGGCGTGCGCGGCGCACCAGCGGCCGAGACGGTAGAGCGCGGTGGACATGGGGGCCTCCGGGTGGGGGAGTGCGGGCGTCGGGGGGTCAGCGGGTGCCGGCGGCGACGGTGGCGCCGGCGGTGTCGGGCAGCAGGGGGGAGCCGAGGCAGGTGAGCGCCTCGGCGAAGGCGCCGTGGAAGGACGGAGCACTCGTGTCGGTGTCGTCGAGGGCGTGCCGGGCCCAGACCCGCAGCGCGGCCTCGCCGGCGCCGACGACGGCGCTCGCGGTCGTGGCGACCTGCAGCTCGCTCGGGCCCGGGCCGAGTCGGGCACGCAGCCATCCCTCGAACCAGTCGAGCCACGAGTGCAGCTCGCCGAGGATGAGCGCCTTCGCGTGCGGGGAGGCCTCGCCGGCGGCGGCGAGGGTGCCGATGCGCTCGACGAGGTCGAGGTCGGTGGGATCGTCGACGACCGCGAGCAGCGAGGCGCGGACGGGCTCACCGGCCGGGCGCTCCTCGAGCCGCCGGCTCAGCGAGGCGAAGAACTCGGCGACGCTGGCGGTGAGCACCGACTCGACGGACGGGAAGTAGTTGAAGAAGGTGCGGCGCGAGACCCCCGCGCGGTCGGCGACCGCCTCGGCCGTCACGGCGTCGACGCCCTCGTCGCGGACGATCGTGTAGGCCGCGAGCGCGAGGTCGCGCCGGGTCCGCTCGCGCTTGCGGTCGCGCAGCGAGGGGACGACACAGCTCGGTCGGTTCACCTCGTCAGGGTAGGCCCGTGTTGCACCACAGTGCAAATCTGCACTTCACTGCACCGACCCATAGGGTCAGTGGGGGGAGCGGAGGCCGCCGGCGTCGAGGTGGAGGACCGTCCCGTGGAGGATGTCGGCCTCGGGCGCGAGGAGCAGCGTCGTGGCCCAGACGAGCTCCTCCACCCGTGGCAGCCGGCCGAGCGGCACCCGGGCCTCGTACTCGGCCCACACCTCCTCGACGGTCAGGCCGCGCTCGCCGGCGATCCGCTCGGCGATGCGTCGCAGCCGCGGGGTGTCCATCGGGCCGGGGACGAGGGTGTGCACGGTGACGCCGTCGGCGCCGTGGTTGAGCGCGACCTGCTTCATGAGGTTGACCAGGCCGGCGTTCACCCCGCCCGGACCGGCCTCGTCCCGCCCCGGCTCGAGCCCGAGCGTCCCGGCGACGGCGACGAACCGCGACCCGGGTCCCATCGCGTCACGCACCGCGTGGAGCAGCCGCACGACACCCGCCATCTTCACCTGGGCGCCGGCCGCGAGGAGGTCGGGGTCGACGGTCTCGACCGACCCGGTGACCGGCAGCCCGGCGGCGAGCACGGCCATCCGGACCCGCCCGCGCAGGGCCGAGCGGATGGCGTCGGTGGCCGCGTTCGTCGCGATGTCGGCCGCGCACGGGACCACGTCCCCGTCCACGTCCGCCGCGAGCCGGGCCAGGGCGTCGGCGTCGCGCGCCACGGCCACGACCCGCAGCCCGCGCGCGGCCAGCGCCCGGACGAGGGCCGAGCCGACCGTGCCGGTGGCCCCGACGACGACCGCGTCCTCGACCGCGTCCTCGGTGGCGCTCCCGCCCGGCTCGGTCATCCGTAGACCTCCCCGTCGGCGATGCGGGCGCCCGCGACGAGGGCGCGGAACTTCTCCCAGACGACGGAGTCGGGGATCTCCGGCGCGAACGAGGCACGTGACGAGAAGCCGCAGTCGGTGCCGGCGATGACCCGCTCGGGACCGACGACCGAGGCGTAGCGGCCGATCTGGTCGGCGACGAGCCGCGGGTGCTCGACGTACGGCGACGCGTGCCCGATGAGGCCGGGGACGAGGACCTTGTCGTCGGGCAGCGGCAGCTCCTCCCAGATCCGCCACTCGTGGGCGTGCCGGGGGTTGGCCGCCTCGAACGAGTAGGCCCCCGCGTCGATCCGCAGCATGTACGGGGCGATGACGGCGAGGTCGAGGTCGTGCACGCGCGGGCCGGCGTTGAGGCCGAAGCACGTGTGCAGCCGGATCCGGTCGGCCGGGATGCCGCGGATCGAGTGGTTGACGATCTCGATGTGCTCCTCGGCCTCGCGGCGGCGCTGCTCGGGGTCCGACCCCGGTCCACCGGTGAGGATCTCGATGAGCCACGGGTCGTCGATCTGGAGGAGCAGTCCGGAGTCGACGATCGCGAGGTACTCCTCGCGCAGGGCCTCGGCCACGGCCTCGAGGTAGTCGCGGTCGGTGTCGTAGTAGCGGTTGACCCCGAAGCCGCGCGGGCTCGTCGAGGGCAGGAACGCCTCGGTCACCTCGACCTCGGCGAGCGCGGCCCTGATGTTCGCGACGTCCGCCGCCACCTGCGCGTGGCCGCGGTAGGTGACCGGGCCGGTGCAGGCCATCGCCCGCAGCGGCACGACGGTGTCCTCGTACTTCGTGAAGTAGCGCTCGTAGAAGTCGGGGAAGGCCTCGGTCTCGCGCAGCCAGGAGGGCGGCATGACCGGCTCGCCGTCGTCGGCCGAGTAGCCGGTCAACCGCTCGACGACGTACGTGAAGAAGCTCGCCTTGCCCATCTCGCCGTCGTTGACGACGTCGAGCCCGACCTCGGCCTGGTGGGCGACGGTGCCGCACACCGCATCCGTCACCGCCCCGGCGAAGGCGGCGTGGTCGTAGGGCCGCCCGTGCTCCTTCTCGCGCATGATCTCCAGCAGTGGCCGCGGGCGGGCCAGGCTGCCGCAGTGCGTCGTCAGGATGCGGTCGGTGCTGCGCTGCACGGGATCTCCTCGGGGTGGGGGTGCTCGGTCATGGCGTCGGGACGGCGTCGAGCCCGAGCCGGGCCCGCAACGCCACCACCGAACCGTCGGCGTCGCGGATGTCGAGGTGGTGCGCGGCGATCCCGACCGCCTCCGCACCACGGCAGTTGACCCGCATGTCGTCGACGAAGACGGTCCGCGCGGGATCGGCGTCGAGCAGCCGCAGCACGTGCTCGAACGCGCCTGCGGCCGGCTTGCGCACCCCGATCGTCGCGACGTCGACGACGGCGTCGAAGAAGTGGCGCTCCGGCCAGGTCTCCCACCAGTCCGGACCGAGCCAGTTCGACGCGTCGTTGGTCAGGACGGCCTGCCGCAGTGGCGAGTCCGCGATGTCGTGGACGAGGGACCACACCTCGCGCCGGTCCTCGTCGGCCCAGTCGGGGTCGCGCTTCGGGTCGAAGTCGATGTCCTCGTCGTGCAGCCGGTCGACGACCCGGGCGTAGTACTCGCCCTCGGAGATCTCGCCGGCGTCCATCGCGTCGTAGTCCGGGTCGGGCACGGAACCGGTGGGGCCCAGCGCCATCCGGCCCACCGGCCAGCCGCGCTCGCGGCCGACGTCGACGAGCACCTCGGTGAAGTACCGGCGGAAGATGCCGCCCATGTCCCAGACGACGGCGTCGATGCCTTCGCTCACGAGCCACGCTCCCAGCTCCGGGCGTGCGCCAGAAGGCGCTCGCGCATCGACGTCGCCGGCGGCGGGTCGGGAACCTCGAGCAGCACCTCGCCGTCGGCGGTGACCTCGACGGGATAGGAGGGCAGCACGCCACGACCCCCGAGGTGGCGGCCGCTCGGCAGGTCGTACTGCCAGAAGTGGTGCGGGCACGAGAGCACCGTGCCCTCGTGCACCCGGCCACCGGCCAGCGGGTTCTCCTTGTGCAGGCACCGGTTGCGGAACGCGCACGCCGTGCCGCCGGAGCGCACGACGACGACGCTCCCGTCGCCGACGGCCACGGCGTGGTCGGCGGGGAGGTCCTCGAGACGTCCGGCGGAGACCTTCACCCGTCCGCCCGGCGGGCGCGTTCGGCCTTGACCTCGGCGATGGGGACGCCACCGACCGCGTACTGGTGGTCGTCCATCTCGTGGACCATGACGCGAACGGTCTCGATCGGGGCGTCGATGGCGTCGGCGATGGCGTGCGACACGGCTCGGGTCATCGCCTGGATGGCCTCGGGCGGACGACCCTTCATCAACGAGATGCTCACGATCGGCACGGCTGCTCCCGGTGCTCGGAGGGGACGGTGGACGGACGGACGGCGTGCGCGCGCGTGGTGCCGAGGCGGTCGAGCTCGACGACGACGGTGGTGCCCTCGAGGAGGTCGACGGGCGGGGTGAGGCCCCCGGAGATGACGACCGCCCCGGCGGGCAGGCGGCGACCGCAGGCGTTGGCCATCCACGCGACGGCCGCGGCAGGGTCGTCGTGGGCGGCGGCGCCGGCCGCGGTGTGCGCCATGGCCCCGTCGACGGTGACGACGCACCCGACGAGCCGCAGGTCGGCCCCTGCGAGGTCGGCGAGGTCGACCGGCTCGCCGAGGACGACGCGTCCCGCGGAGGAGTCGTCGGCGATGTTGTCCTCGGCCCGGAAGCGGAAGCCCTCGTACCGCGAGTCGACGACCTCCAGGCAGGGGGCGACGGCGCGCGTCGCGGCGAGGACGTCGGCGGCGGTGAGGCCGGGACCGACGAGGTCGCGGCCCAGGACGAACGCGATCTCCGGCTCGACCTTGGGGTGGATGAGGCCGTCGAGGTCGACCTCGTCGCCGTCGACGAGCATCGCGTCCGTGAGCCAGCCGTAGTTGGGGCTGTCGACCCCCATGGCCCGGCGCATCGCCTCGGACGTGAACCCGAGCTTGCCGCCGACGACCCGCTCGCCGTCGCTCTCGCGCAACGCGATTCCCGCCTCCTGGACGGCGTAGGCGGTGGCCGTGTCGAGGCCGCCGGGGCGCGCGGTGAAGGTCGGCACGGTCGTGCGTTCGAGCCGGGCACGGTGCAGCTCGGCGGCCATCGCCTCGACCGACGCCCGGTCGGCGGTCACGGCCCGCACCGGAGCTCGACGGAGCCGAGCCGGTCGACGGTGACCCGGACGACGCTGCCCGGCCGGACCGGCACGGCGGCGGTGAGGGCGCCGGAGAGGACGACGGTCCCGGCCTCGAGACGCCGCCCGCGGTGGGCGAGCGACCGGACGAACCACGCCACGGCGGCGGCGGGGTGGTCGAGGACGGCGGCCCCGGCGGCGGTGGCGACGAGCCGGCCGTCGACCTCGAGGAGGCAGCCGAGGAGTCGCAGGTCGAGGCCGGTGACCGGCGTCGGGCGGCCGAGGGCGTAGCGCGCCGACGAGATGTTGTCCGCGACGACGGCCGGCAGGGTGAAGGAGTAGCCGGCGTAGCGCGAGTCGAGGACGTCGATCGCCGGCATCACCGCGTCCGTGGCGGCGAGGACTTCGGATGCGGACACGTCCGGCCCCTCGAGGTCGCGGCCGACGAGGAAGGCGATCTCGGGCTCGCACCGTGGCTGGATCAGCTCGCCGCACGGCAGCTCGGTGCCGACCTCGACCTGGGACCCCTCGAGCAGCCACCCGTACGCCGGCTCGGCGACGTTCATCTGCTGCTGCTTGGCGACGCTGGTCAGCCCGAGCTTCGCGGCGACCGGACGCTTCCCGAGCAGCCCGATCAGCTCGTCCTGGAGCTCGTAGGCGCGCTCGACCGGCAGGTCGTCGGCGTCCGGGCTGATCGCCGTGCGCGTGGCGATGGCGTCGGCGAGCCGGCGGGGCAGGTCGCTGTCGTCGCTCATCGCGCGACCGCGCCCTCGCGCTTCAGCTGGAGCGCGACGTCGATGATCATGTCCTCCTGGCCGCCGACCATCCCGCGCCGGCCGAGCTCGATGAGGATGTCGCGCACGTCGACGCCGTACCGCTCGGACGCCCGTCGGGCGTGGAGGAGGAAGGAGCCGTAGACGCCGGCGTACCCGAGGGTCAGCCCGTCGCGGTCGATGACGCCCATCCCCGGGTGGATCGGTCGCACGACGTCCTGGGCGGCGTCCATCATCGTGAAGGTGTCGACGCCCGTCTCGATGCCGCTCTTCTCGCAGGTGGCGACGAGCACCTCGGTCGGGCAGTTGCCGGCGCCCGCGCCGAGCCCCGTGGTGCAGCCGTCGATCTGGTCGGCGCCCTCACCGAAGGCGGCCAGCGAGTTCGCCACCGCGAGACTGAGGTTGTTGTGGGCGTGCACCCCGACCTGGACGTCGACGGCAGCCTTGACGGCGCCCACGCGGGCCTTGAACCCGTCCATCGTCATCGCGCCGGCGGAGTCGACGATGTACACGCAGTCGGCGCCGTACGACTCCATCCGCTTGGCCTGCTCGACGAGCTCGTCCGGCGGGATCATGTGCGACATCATGAGGAAGCCGACCGCCTCCATCCCGAGCTCCTTGGCGAGGGCGACGTGCTGCTCGGCGATGTCGGCCTCGGTGCAGTGCGTGGCGATGCGGGCGACCTTGGCGCCGATGTCGGCGGCCCGGCGCAGGTCGTCCTTGACCCCGATGCCCGGGACGAACAGGCACGCGATCCGGGCCCGTTGCGCGGTCTCGACGGCGACCCGTACCAGGTCGGTCTCCGGCGTGTGCGAGAAGCCGTAGTTGAAGGAGGAGCCGCCGAGCCCGTCGCCGTGGCTCACCTCGATGACGGGGACGCCGGCCCGGTCGAGGGCGCCGACGACGGCGCGGACGTGGTCGGCGGTGAACTGGTGGTAGACGGCGTGCGAGCCGTCGCGCAGCGTGGAGTCGGTGAGCCGGAAGGCCCGCTCCGGGGCCTCCGGGGTGACTGCGGTGTCGGTCATGCGGGGGCTCCTGCCCTGTGCTCGGCCATCGCCGTGCCGACCCGGACGGCCGAGGCGGTCATGATGTCGAGGTTGCCCGCGTAGGGCGGGAACCAGTCGCCGGCGCCCTCGACCTCGAGCAGGATGACGACCCGCGCGCCGACGTCGCCGCCGGGGGCGCGGTAGTGCTCGCGCTCGAAGACCGGCTCGTTCTTCAGCCGGTAGCCGGGCACGTACTCGGCGACCCGGGCCACCATCTCGGTGACCGACGCGGTGACGGCCGCCTCGTCGTAGCCGTCGGGGAGCGCGCAGAACACGGTGTTGCGCATGAGGATCGGCGGGTCGGCCGGGTTGAGCACCATGATCGCCTTGCCGCGCGCTGCGCCGCCGACCGTGACCAGTGCGTCCGAGGTGGTCTTCGTGAACTCGTCGATGTTCTGCCGGGTGCCCGGGCCGGCCGAGCGCGACGACACCGACGAGACGATCTCGGCGTACGGCACCGGACAGACCGCGTTGACGGCGGCGACCATCGGCACCGTCGCCTGCCCACCGCAGGTGATGAGGTTGACGTTCTGCGCGCCCCGGTGCTCGTGCCCGTTGACCGGCGGCACGACGAGCGGGCCGAGCTTGGCCGGGGTGAGGTCGACGACGCGCAGCCCCGCCTCCTCGTAGCGCGGGGCGTTGCGGCGCATGACCCAGGCCGAGGTCGCCTCGAAGACGACGTCGAAGTCGTCGGCGTGGGCGATCAGCCAGTCGGCGCCCTCGTGGCTCGTCTCGAGCCCGGCCTCGCGGGCGGTGCGCAGGCCGTCGGAGTCGGGGTCGATCCCGACGACCGCCCCGAGCTCGAGCCCCGGGGCGCGCATCAGCTTGACCATGAGGTCGGTCCCGATGTTGCCGGACCCGACGATGGCGCAACGCATCCGGTCTCCTCTCAGGCGGACGTGGTGAAGCGGGCGGTGACCGTGCCCAGCCGGTCGAAGTCGGCCCGGACGACGTCGCCCGGGGCGACCTCGAACGCGCGGTGGAGGGCGCCGGTCATGACGAACCAGCCGGCCTCGAGCGTCACGTCGTAGGGGGCGAGGGTGTTGGCGAGCCAGGCGACCGCGGCGACCGGGTCGCCGAGGGCAGCCGCGCCGGCGCCGGTGTCGGCGGTTGCGCCGTTGCGGGAGACCACCATCCCGGTGAGCCGCGGCTCCCAGCCGTCGAGCGGGACGACGCGGGTGCCGAGCACCGTCGCGCCGGAGGAGGCGAGGTCGGCGATGGTGTCGACGAGCCCGATCCGCCAGTCGGCGATGCGCGAGTCGACCATCTCGATGGCCGCGACGGCCCCGCCCAGCGCCCGCCAGGCCTGCATCGGCGTGACCCCCGGCCCGCGCAGGGGCGCGTCGAGCACGAGGGCGATCTCGGCCTCGACCTTCGGGGCGATGTACCGGGAGAGGTCGATGTCCTGGCCGTCGGGGTACACCATCGAGGAGAGCACCGGCGCGTAGTCGGGCTGGTCGACGCCGAGCATCTCCTGCATCGGCCTCGAGGTGAGCCCGAGCTTGTAGCCGACCGGGTGGCCGCCGTCGGCGTCGAGGATGCGCCGGACGAGGCCCTGCTGGATGCGGTAGGCGTCGTCGACGTCGAGCTCCGGGTGGTCCTCGACGACCGGCCGCACCGGGGTCACCGAGGTCATGGCGTCGTGCAGCCGCTGGGCGACCCGCTCGTGGAGCTCCCCGGGGGTGGTCGTCTCAGGAGGCATGGTCGACCCCCCGGCCGCGGTGCCCGAGACGGCGGCTCGCGACGGCCGCCGCCTCGACCACGGCCTGCCGGATGGCGGCGAGGTCCTGGTCCATCCGCGGGCTCGGGCCGACGACCGACAGCGCGGCGACGACCTGACCGGAGACGTCACGCACCGGCGCGCCGATCGAGGTCGCGCCGATCTCGGACTCGTCGACGTTGTGCGCCCAGCCTTGGTGGCGGATCTGCGCGAGCTGGCGGCGCAGGACGGCGAGGTCGGTCACCGTGAAGGGTGTGCGCGACGGCGGCTCCCAGCCCTCGAGGGTGCGGTCGAGGACGCTCGGCTCGAGGTGGGCCAGCAGCACCTTGCCGGTGCTCGTCGAGTGCGCCCAGTTGCGCCGGCCGACGTCGAGGAACATCCGCAGCGAGTGCATGCTCTGGAGCCGCTCGACGTAGACGACCTCGCGGCCGTCGAGGACGGCGAGCTGCGTCGTCTCGCCGGTGCGGTTGCGCAGCATCGTCATCGGGGGCAGCACGGCCTCGGAGAGGTCGTAGCCGGGCGAGGAGGCTGCGACGAGGTCGTAGACGGCGAGCCCGAGCCGGTAGCGCCCGGTCTCCGGGTCCTGCTCGACGAGGTGCTCGGACTGGAGGGTGCGCAGCAGCCGGTGGACGGTGCTGGTCGTCATCCCGAGGGCGCGGGCCAGCTCGGTGACGCCGTAGTCGCGGCGGCGCGAGCTGAAGGCCTTGAGGACCCGCACCGCGTTGCGCACGCTCGACAGCGACTCACCCACGGCCGGCCCCCCGGCTGGTCCCCCGGACGACGTCGAGGAGGGTGCGGCGCAGCTCGACGGGGTCGGGGCGCACCTGCGCGGCGAGGACCGCGACGCGGTCGTCCCACGGGGCCACCTGCTGCGCGACCTCGACGGCGAGCAGCGCCTGGGCCCGGACCAGGCCGCCCGCCGCGGCGCCCTCGAGCTCGTCGACCAGGGCCTCGGCGCCCCTGGCCCGGGAGCGGATCGACTCGAAGTCGCGGACGTCGGCGAGGTGGTCCATCGCGAGGCCGGCCCCGGCGTGCGAGGCCTGGTGCCCGCTCAGCGAGGCGCCCGGCTGGACGACGAGGTGGTAGATCGCGGTGCTCACGCCGAGCACCCGCCGCACCGGGAGGTACGCGGGGCCGTCGCTCTCGTCGACGAGGCCCAGCTCGGGCAGGACGACGGGGTCGAAGAAGCGCAGGGTCCAGCGGATGCCCTCGACCTCGTCCTCGAGGGCCACCTCCTGGCCGCTCGGCGGGGCGAGGCGGTCGGTCGTCGCGACGACGTGGAGGTTGCGGGCACCGGCCGCGAGGACGGTCAGGCCGGGGTCGTAGAGCCGCAGCCGGCCGCGGACCGCGGGGGGCTGGCCGGCGGCCCCGGAGGCGTACGCCCGGTGCACGCTGCGGACGTAGTCGGCCATCGCCGCGCGCATGCCCTCGGCGCGCCGGGCGCCGTCCGCGGGCTGCGGCTGGACGTCCTCGTCCGGCTCGGTCATCACGCGCTCGACCCTAGGCAGCATGCCGCCCGACGGGACAGGATCATCCCGCCATGCGGGAAGCCTTCCGCGAGGATGCCACGTGCGGAGGACGGCCCCCGCACGGCCTCCGGGCAGCCTTCCCGCAGGGCGGGACAGGCGTTCCCAGCGGTGCACGGGCCGTGCGACCTTTCCGGCATGGGAATCCTCCGGCTCAGCCACGTCGACATCACGGTGCCGGACCTCGACCTCGCCAAGGCCTACTACACCGGCGTCATGGGGATGGACCTCACCGAGGAGACCCCCGACCGGGCCTTCTTCAAGTGCTGGGACGAGGAGGACCACCACTCCCTCGCCGTCCGCTACGACCCGCGGGTCGGGATGGACCGCTTCGCCTTCAAGGTCGACCACGAGGACGACCTCGCCGAGATGGAGCGCAAGGTCGAGACCTACGGCTTCCACGTCCAGCGCATCTCCCACGGCGAGGAGGTCGGCCAGGGGGAGTCGATCCGGTTCGAGACCCCGTCCGGGCACGAGATGGAGCTCGTCTTCGACGTCGAGAAGGTCGGCGGCCGCACCGGCAAGCTCAACCCGGAGATCCCGGTCGACCTGCTCGGCATCGCCCCGCCCCGGATGGACCACCTGCTCATCAACGCCGAGGAGGTCGGCGAGGCGGCGAAGTTCTACATGGACGTCCTCGGCTTCCGGATGACCGAGCAGCTCGTCGGCGGCGACGGCCACCAGATCGGCGTCTGGATGGAGCGCAGCCACTCCCCGCACGACCTCGCCGTCGTCAACGGCACCAACGGCGCGCTGCACCACTTCGCCTTCTGGCTCGACGACTGGGACCACGTGCGCCGCAGCGCGGACATCCTCGCCTACAACGCGATCCAGATCGACGTCGGCCCGACGCGGCACGGCGTGACGCGCGGCAACACCATCTACTTCTTCGACCCGATGGGCACCCGGAACGAGGTCTTCACCGGCGGCTACCGCCCGGACCCCGACTTCCCGACCATCACCTGGACCGAGGACAACATCGGCCAGGCCGTCTTCTACTACGAGGGCGAAGTGAACGACCGCTTCGTCTCCGTCCACACCTGAGCCCGAACCACCAACCCGGAGAGGCGGATCGATGGGGATCCTGCGACTCAGCCACGTCGAGGTGCGCTGCCCCGACCTCGAGCTGTCGACGGCCTACTACACCGAGGTCATGGGGCTCATCGAGACCGCCGTCGAGGACCAGGCCGTCTACCTCAAGGGCTGGGACGAGCAGCAGCACCACTCGCTGATCCTCCGCTACGCGCCGACCTACGGCGTGGAGGTCATCGGGTTCAAGGTCCAGGAGGCCGCCGACCTCGACGGGCTGACGACCGCGATCGAGGGCTACGGCATCGCGACGAAGCGGTTCGCCGCCGGCGAGCTCGGGCCGGGCTCCGGTGAGACGGTGCGCTTCACGGCACCGAGCGGCCACACGACCGAGCTCGTCCACGCGATGGAGCAGATCGGCAACGCGCTCCCGCTGCACAACCCGCCGCCCGAGCCGCAGGGCCTGTCCGGGATGCACCCGCCGCGGCTGGACCACGTCTTCCTCATGTGCGAGGACGTCGACGAGACGACGCGGTTCTGGACGGAGGTGCTCGGGTTCCGGCTCACCGAGCAGATCGTCGCCGACGACGGCCACCAGCTCGCGACCTTCCTCGAGCGGACGCACACGGCGCACGACATTGCGTTCATCACCGGCCCGGACGGCGCGTTCCACCACGTCGCCTACTGGGTCGACGACTGGAACGACCTGCGCCGCGCGGCAGACCTCTGCGCCTACCACGGGGTCCGGATCGACGCCGGCCCGACGCGGCACGGCGCCACCCGCGGCTGGGGCCTGTACTTCTTCGACCCGGCGGGCAACCGCAACGAGGTCTACACGGGCGGCTACTGGGCCGACCCGGACCGCGAGCCGGTCACGTGGACCGAGGCCCAGATGGGTCGCGCCGTCTTCTACTACGAGGGCGTCGTCGACCAGGACTTCCTCACGGTGCACTCATGAGCGACGAGACGCCCCGCCCGGGGCTGCCCAACACCCAGCGGGTCGACCCGCCGCGGTACCTCGCGACCTACCTCGACCGGCAGGCCAGGGTCGCACCGAGGCCGGCGGACCCGACCGAACGCGACGAGCACGCCGAGTCGACCCCGTTGTACCTCAGGCGGTTCCGTGAGCGACAGGGTGAACCCAGGAGCGGCCCCCAGGCGCTCCCGCCGCTCCACGAGCGCGTGGGGATGGGCGTCCAGCGGGCGATGTCCGAGGACAACCGGACCAAGGAGATCTCGGCGCCGCCGCAGGCCCGCAAGCGGGTCGTCGCCGACGTCTACCTCATCCGGCACGGCGAGACCCAGGGCTACTCGACCGAGTCGGGGCTCACCCCGCTCGGCAACTGGCAGGCGCACACCTACGGCCACACCATCGCCAAGCGGGTCTCCCCGGGCGAGAGCGTCGTCGTCCGGCACGCCGACACCAACCGGGCCCGCGAGACCGCGCAGAACATCGACCGCGGCCTGCAGGACGGCCTGGCGATGTTCGAGAAGGACGTCAAGGTCTTCGAGCCCGAGCCGATGGAGGAGTTCCGCAACTTCGGGGTCGCCACGCCCGACGGCCTGCGCGACGTCACCGCCGCCTTCCGCAAGTACTACACGACGCTCGAGGAGTTCGAGCGGACCGCGCTCGGGGACCGTCCGATGTGGCTGGTCGAGATCGACCGGTTCTGGCGGACCCAGCAGGGCGGCGGCGACCCCATCCAGCACTGGTTGCAGATCCCGATGATGCACTTCGAGCCACCGGTCATGTGCGTCCGGCGCTTCTGGACCGGCATCCAGCGGCTCGCCGAGGAGCACCCCGGCGCGCGGATGATGGTCGCGACGCACTCCGGCCCGATCCGGGCGTTCGCCATCGCCGCCCTCGGCTACGACCCCGGCGAGCCGTACAACACCGAGCACGTCCGGGTGAAGGTCTTCGAGGGCGGGACCGAGGCGATGGTCTCGTACCGCAACCGGGTCCAGGAGATCCACGTCCCGCAGATCGCCTCGCTGCCCACCTGGCAGCTCGACGAGCGCTGGGTCCCGCCCGGCGCCGGGGCCTGAGCGTGGAGGCCGCGGATGTGCCGGAGCTGTCCCGTCGTCGCGGAGGACGCCTGGGTGCGGCACGACGAGGTGCCGCACCGACCGAAGGAGGCCAGGGTGGCTGACGCATCCCCCTACGTCGTGTGGTTCGAGGACTTCCGGGAGGAGGACCGGCCCCGGCTCGGCGGCAAGAACTCCTCGCTCGGCTCGATGATCGCCGCGGGCCTGCCGGTGCCTCCCGGGTTCGCGGTGACGACGGACGCGTACGAGCTGCTGCGGGGGGACCCCGAGCTGGCGGCCGTCGTCCGGGGGGCGTTGAGCACGACCGACGCCGACGACCCGCACAAGCTGCGGGCGGTCTCGGCCGAGATCCGCTCGGCGATGGAGTCGCACCCGATTCCCGCGCCGGTCGAGGAGGCCATCCGCTCCGCGTACGCCGCGTTCTCGGCCCGCTGCGGCAGCGACGCGGTGGGGGTGGCCATCCGCTCGTCCGCGACCGCGGAGGACCAGCCGGACGCTTCCTTCGCCGGCCAGCAGGACACCTACCTGTGGGTCCGCGGCGCCGACTCGGTCCTCGAGCACGTGCGCCGGTGCTGGTCCTCGGTCTTCACCGACCGCGCGATCGCCTACCGCCGCGCGATGGGGTACGAGGACCACGGCGTCTCGATGTCGGTCGGGGTGCAGAAGATGGTCGACCCGCGGTCCTCGGGTGTCGCCTTCACCCTCAACCCGACGACGGGCGACCGCTCGCAGGTGGCCATCGACGCGTCGTGGGGCCTCGGCGAGGCCGTCGTCTCCGGCGAGGTCACGCCGGACAACTTCGTCGTCGACAAGGTGCTCCGGTGCGTCGTCGAGCGGACCATCTCGGACAAGCACGTCGAGTACCGGCGCGGCGAGAACGGCGTCGAGCCCTACCCCGTCGAGGACGAGCGACGGAAGGTCCCGTGCCTGTCGGACGAGGAGATCTGCGCGGTGGCGATGATGGCCCGCCGTGCCGAGAAGCACTACGGAAGGCCGCAGGACGTCGAGTGGGCCCTCGACCGCGAGCTGCCCGACGGCGAGAACATCATCCTCCTCCAGGCCCGCCCGGAGACCGTGTGGTCGAAGAAGCCGCGCGAGTCCGTCGCCCACGGGCACTACGACCCGATGGCCTCGATCGTCTCGACGCTCATCGCCCCGATCCACAAGCAGTAGCAGGACCGCACCACCCCCGCAGGACCGGACGCCACCACGGCGACCCAGGCACGGCAAAGGAGCCAGCCGATGACCGAGAACCGCTTCCCGAGCCCCTTCGAGCTCGAGACCCCCGCGGGGGCCGAGGGGTGGGAGGAGCTGTACCCCTACTCGGTGCTCTTCTCCGAGGGGCGCAAGGACTACGAGGACAGCCGCTTCTGGTTCATGGACTCGATGCACTGGGGCTGGGCGATGTCGCCCTGGGACGCGGACCACCTGATGTTCGCCATCGCCTCGCTCTCGCAGTACAACTCGCGCCACTACCTCGTGCCGCCGGCCAACGGCATCGACTTCCGGATCCACAACGGCTACCCGTACTTCTCGCCGAACACGATCGACGACGAGGCGACGGTGGGCGCCCGGGTACCGCAGTTCATGGAACGTGCCGGGCACTACTTCATGAACTGGGACGACCTCTACGCGAACTGGCTCGGCAAGGTCAAGGAGAACATCGCGGCGCTCGAGGCCATCGACTTCTCGCCGCTCCCGGAGACCGAGGACCTCGAGACCGTCGTGCGCTCCGGCCGGGGCGTCGGCAGCGGCTGGGACCTCCAGGAGCAGTACCACCGCTTCCAGGACCTCGCCCAGAAGATCTGGCAGTACCACTTCGAGTTCCTCAACCTCGGCTACGCCGCCTACCTCGACTTCTTCGGCTTCTGCAAGCAGGCCTTCCCGTCCATCCCGGACCTCGCCATCGCCAAGATGGTCGCCGGGATCGAGGTCGACCTCTTCCGGCCCAACGAGGAGCTGAAGAAGCTCGCCCAGAAGGCGATCGACCTCGGCGTGGCCGATGCCTTCGCCACCCCGGACGACGTCGACGCGGTGCACGCCGCCCTCGACACGGACGCCGGCCGGCAGTGGCTCGCCGCGTGGACCGAGGTCGAGGAACCGTGGTTCAACTTCAGCTCCGGCACCGGCTTCTACTACTACGACAAGACGTGGCGCCAGGACCGCTCCGTGCCGTACGGGTTCATCGCCGAGTACGTCTCGAAGCTGCAGGCCGGCCAGGACATCTCGCGACCCATCGACGAGATCCGGGCCGAGCGCGACCGCATCGTCGAGGAGTACTCCGAGCTGCTGGCCTCCGACGAGGACCGCGAGGCCTTCAACGGCAAGCTCGGCCTGGCCCGCACGGTGTTCCCGTACGTCGAGAACCACAACTTCTACATCGAGCACTGGTCGATGTCGGTGTTCTGGAAGAAGTCGCGCGAGCTCGGCGAGATGCTCGTCAAGGAGGGCTTCTTCAGCCGGGCCGACGACGTCTACTTCGTGCGCCGGGAGGAGATGGACACCCTCCTGTTCGACCTCTACTCGGCGTGGGCCGTCGGCGCGGAGCCGGCCGGGCCGCACTACTGGCCGGCGAAGGTGGCCGACCGGCGTCGCATCGTCCAGGCCCTGGAGGCCAGCAAGCAGCCGAAGGCCCTCGGCCCGCCACCGAAGGTCGTCACCGAGCCGTTCACGATCATGCTCTGGGGCATCACCACCGACTCGATCGACCTCTGGCTCAGCCCGGACGACGAGAGCGGTGCGATCACCGGCATGGCCGCCTCGCCCGGGGTCGCCGAGGGCCCGGCCCGCATCGTGTTCAGTGCCGAGGACATCGGCGACGTCCAGGAGGGCGAGATCCTCGTCGCGCCGATCACCGCGCCGTCGTGGGCGCCGGTCTTCTCGAAGATCAAGGCGACGGTCACCGACATCGGCGGCCTCATGTCGCACGCCGCCATCGTCTGCCGCGAGTACGGCGTCCCCGCCGTCACCGGCACCGGGCAGGCGACGACGGCCATCGCGAACGGCGACCTGATCCGCGTCGACGGCAACACCGGCAAGGTCACCCGGCTCTGACGCCGGCGCCCACCGCACCACCCCCACCCGAGGAGAGTCCCCGATGCTCAAGCAGGAGCTCAACGAGCAGCTGACCCAGGTCGGCCCCGGCACCCCGATGGGCGAGCTGCTGCGGAGGTACTGGTACCCCGTGGCGTTCGTCCGCGAGCTCGACGAGTGGCCGATCAAGAAGGTGCGGCTGCTCGGGGAGAACTTCGCGCTGTGGAAGCAGCCCAGCGGGCGCTACGGGATCATGCAGGAGCACTGCCCGCACCGGCGCGCCTCGATGGTCTACGGCGTCGTCGAGGAGGAGGGCCTGCGGTGCGGGTACCACGGCTGGCTCTTCGACGAGGGCGGGCGGTGCCTCGACCAGCCGGCCGAGCCGGCCGAGTCCACCTTCGCCTCACGAGTCACGGCCTTCGCCGGGAGGGCCGAGGCGATGGGCGGGATGGTCTGGGCGTACGTCGGGCCCCAGCCGGCGCCCGAGCTGCCGCGCTTCGACGTCTACGTCGACGCCGGGTTCAAGGACTGCGGCTGGACGGTGCTCCCGTGCAACTGGCTCCAGATCATGGAGAACTCGGTCGACCCGCACCACGTCGAGTGGCTGCACGGGCGCTACTTCAAGTTCCTCGGCGAGCAGCAGGGTTTCCTCGCCCCGCCCGGGTTCCAGAAGAAGCACCTCAAGGTCGCGTTCGACGAGATGGAGTGGGGCATCCTCAAGCGTCGTGTGCTGGAGGGCAACTCGGAGGACAACGACGACTGGGCCGTCGGCCACCCGCTCGTCTTCCCGTACTGCATGCGGGTCGGCGGCGCGGGCATCGAGCAGATGCAGATCCGGGTGCCGATCGACGACACCCACACCTGGGTCGCGTTCTACTCCAGCCACCAGCCGCCGGGGATGGAGACCTTCCCGGAGCAGGTGTACCCGGTCGACTACGAGTTCGAGTGGCTCGACGAGCGCGGCGAGCACATCGTCGACTACATCGAGGGCCAGGACATCATGGCGTGGGTGACGCAGGGCGACATCAACGACCGGACGGCCGAGCACCTCGGCAAGTCCGACATCGGCGTCATCATGCTGCGCAAGATGTTCCGTGAGCAGATGGCGCTCGTCGCCGAGGGCAGGGACCCCACGGTCGGGTTCACCCGGGAGAAGCACGATCGGGTCGGGCTGCCCTGCGAGAAGGACAAGTTCGGCGTCGACTACACCGAGTTCGCCCTGTCCTGGATCTCCGGCGGCTCGTCGCGGTACTCGCCGGCGATGGACTCCCTGAAGAAGCTCTACCTCGAGGCGGCGGCGCTGCGCGGCGACACGACCTGGTCGATGGCCCGCGCCGACGAGATGATCGAGAACTCGGCGGCCGAGGTGGCCCGGCGCAAGCGGCTCGCGGCGTCGGGCGAGCGGTGACCGGTGGCGGCCGCAGCGGCGAGGGTCGCTCGCACGACGGCGCCCCGCGGGCGGCGAGCACCGTCCCGGCGCCGCGGTACCGCCGCGACCCGCAGTGGAGCAACCACGTCGAGGTCGAGGCGCCGGTCGCGGACCGGCGCCTCACCGGCACGCACTGGTGGGACCCCGACCGGATCGCGCACGTGACGGACGCGCCGGCCTTCTGCCCGTCGTGCGGCTCAGGGCTCGACGGCCCGGGCTCGATGGCCGTCGAGTACTGGGAGGGCGAGCGGCGCACCTTCCACACGCGCTGCGGCGGGTGTGGGTGGTCCGGCGACATCACCCGCGTCGAGCGGATGATCGGCCACGAGGCGCCGCATGACTGAGGTGGTCCTGTTCGACTTCGGTGGGGTGGTCATCCGGACGCCGTTCGAGCTGCACGGGTACGACTGGCGCGGTCCGTTCGACGTGGCCTCCGACCCCCTGTGGGCGCGGTCGATGACCGGCGAGATCACCGAGCGCGAGTACTGGCACCGGCAGGCGTCGCGGTACTTCCCGGACGCCGACGACCCGACGCACGAGTTCATGCGCTCCCTCTACGAGCAGGACGAGTCGGTCGTCGTACGGCCGGAGGTGGTGGCCCTGCTCGACGCGTTGCAGGCGGCCGGGCTGCGGACGGCGGTGCTGACCAACGACCTCGCCGCCTTCCACCCGCCGGAGTGGATCGAGCGGATGAGCGTGGTCCGGCGCTTCGACCCCGTCATCGACCTCTCGCACGTCGGGTTCCTCAAGCCGCAGCCGGAGGCCTTCGAGCACGCGCTCAAGGAGCTCGGGCTGGCCCGGGAGGAGGCGTCGTCGGTCGTCTTCCTCGACGACCAGCCGCGCAACGTCGCCGGTGCCGTGGCGGCCGGGATGCGCGGCGTCCACTTCGACCCGACCGACGTGCCGGGCTCGGTGTCGCGGCTCCTGGCCGAGGCCGGCCTCACGGACCCCGGGTTTCCCGCCTGAGGCGGGAAACCCTCCCATGACACCGGAACCCTTCGGGTGCGACCTGCGGGCTTCCGGTGCTGTGCCGGCCGAGCGGTCACGCCCGGCGGGTGACCTCGGCGCCGGCGCGGATGGCTCGTGGGACTTCGGCGACCTCGTCGACGACCTCGAGCAGGTGCTGCCGATCCTGGTCCGGGGCAGCCGAGTCCAGCTCGACCTCGTAGTGGATGCCGGTCGAGCGCCACGTGTCGTCGAAGGCGCCGTCGACCTCGACGGCCACGCCGGACACGTCGATGCCCAGCCGCGCCGCCTCGCGGTAGGTGTCGTTGAGGACGCAGAGCGCGACCGAGAGGTGCAGCACCTGGGCGCCGTTCGTCGCGGGACCGGCCACGACCCCGGCCTCGGTCCACGTGTGCTCGAGCACGACGCCGTCGTCGGCCCGCAGTGACCCGGCGCTCGCCCGGGTGCCGAAGGCGGAGAGGTCCATCCGCGCATTGAACCGCGATCCACGCAGGTCCGGAAGACCGATCGTCCGCTCGACCGATGAGTCGTGCGGTCGGTGCCAGTCTGTCGTGGCATGGCAACCGTGATCATGCACGCAGTGGCATCGCTGGACGGCTTCATCGCCGACGAGCACGACGAGCTGGGGCCGCTCTTCGACTGGTACTTCAACGGCGACCGGCCGATCGAGACCGAGGGGGAGGGCGAGGCGCACGGGCCGTTCCGCGTCAGCGAGCGGTCCCACGAGTACGTCAGCTCCTTCTGGAACCGCATCGGCGCGACCATCCAGGGCCGGCACCTCTTCGACCTGACCAACGGGTGGGAGGCCGACCCGCCGGCCGGCGAGCACCTCCTCGTCGTCTCGCACCGGCCCAGGCCCGAGGGATGGCACCCCGAGGCCGACGTCCCGTTCTTCGACGACGTGACGGCGGCGGTCGAGGAGGCGAAGCGCCGGGCCGGCGACCGCGTGGTCGCCGTGTGCGCGGGCGAGGTCGGCGGCGAGGCGCTGCGCCTCGGGCTCGTCGACGAGGTGGCCATCGACATCGTTCCCGTCGTGTTCGGCTCGGGGAAGCGGTACTTCGGCTCGGTCGACGCACAGCACCTGCTCGGCGACCCGACGACGGTCATCCAGGGTGACCGCGTCCTCCACCTGCGCTACCCGGTCCTGCGCGCCACGGGCGGGGACGCCTCATGACGCGGCCCTTCCGGTTCGGCGTGGTGGCCCCGCTGCTCACCGACGTCCGCTCGTGGACCGAGCAGGCCCGCCGACTGGCCGGCCAGGGGTTCTCGACCCTCCTCGTCCCCGACGTCCCGCTCTGGCAGCCGGCCCCGGCGCCGCTGCTCGCGCACGCCGCAGCCGTCGCCGACCTCCGCGTCGGGACCTGGGTCTACGCCAGCCCCTTCCGCCCGCCGTGGGCCACCGCCTGGGAGGCCCACTCCCTCACCGAGCTCACCGAGGGGAGGTTCGAGATGGGCATCGGCACCGGACGGCCGGGCATCGAGGACGAGCTGCGCGAGCGGGGGATGGCGGTGCCGTCACCGGCCGAGCGGCTCGACCGGGTGCGCGACACCGTCGACGAGCTGCGCGCGATGGACGGCACCGACGTGCACACCCCCGTCGTCATGGCCGTCCGCGGCCCGAGGGCGACCGCCGTCGGGCTCGAGGTCGCCGACACGCTGACCTTCGCCGCCCGCCTCGGCGACACCCGCGAGGGCATGGCCGCCCGGGCCCGGGAGGTGCTGCGCGTCCGCGACGTCGAGCTCGCACTGCACGTGCCGGTCGTCGGTGACGACGTCGCGCCGTTCATGGCCTCGGCGACCGAGACCGACCCGCAGGCCCTGCGCGACGCGGACTCCCTCCTCGTCCTACCGGCCGACCCGGTCGCGGCCGTCGAGGAGCTCCGACGCCGGCGCGAGGAGATCGGCTACTCCTACGTCGTCGTCGGGGCCGGGGCGGCCGACCGGATGGCGCCGGTCGTCGCCCAGCTCACCGGCACCTGAGACGCGGCGCTCGCCCTCAGTCGTCGAACGCGGGATGGTGGCTGCCGACGTCCCGGGCCGCCGCCAGGTGCCCGCCGAGGTAGGCGGCCGCCCCGGAGACGGCGAAGCCGGCGAGTGCGAGCCTTGCTCCGGCCGAGTGCCGCCCGCGGCGACGGGACACGTACGAGGCCGCGTACAACCCGATGGCCAGCCCGTTGCTCACGGCGTGGACGACGCCGACCCGCTGCTCGCGCCGGCCCGCGCCGGCCCACTCCGCCCATCCGGTCCACGCCGTCGGGCCGACCGCGGCGAGTCCGACGCCGACGAGCGTGCGGGCCGCGTCGCGCGACTCCTCGCCGCCGACGACGTCCAGCAACGAGGCCGAGGTCCAGGTCCCGATGACGACGTCGGTGAGCACCGGGTGCAGGGCGTGCCCGAGCCAGTCGCCGCGCAGGACGCGGCCGAGACCCCCGCCGGAGAAGAAGGACCCGACCGGCTCGAGGGCCGCGACCGCACCGTCGAGGGCGTCGAGCTCCTCGAGGCGCAGGACGGCGCTGACCGGCGGTGGTGTCGTGTCGACCGTGCTCATGGTCCTCCTCGGTCTCGCCGCGGCGCCGGCGTGGGCGTCGTCGGTCCCCGGTGCGCTACCCGTTCGATCCTCCCCACAACCTCCACCGCCGGCAACCGGACCCGGATCCGGGCGGCGGTCGCCGGTCCTCGAGGGGCGCTCGGTCAGCCGCCGGCCTGGAGCCGGAGCCCGGCGAGCAGGAGGTCGAGCCCGGCCCGGAACTGCTCGGCGTCGTCGTGGCCCTCGAACTCGTCCGCGATGCGGTGGACGAAGGGGAACTCGGCCGGGTCGAGGGCCCGCCACTGCGCGACGGCAGCGGCGAGGTACTCCGCCCGGTCGACCTCCCCGGACAGCACCTCGGGCGGGGGCTCCTGGCCCATGTCGGCCGCGGTGCCGACGACGAACCCGACGACCGCCGACACGGCGTGGAACTGCTGGCGCCGGGTGAGGTCGAGTCGCAGCACCTGCTGCCCGAGCTTCTCGAAGAGCCGCAGCGCGTTGGGCTGGACCTCGGTGTCGCGCATGAAGTACGCGCCGAGCCAGGGCCGGTCGGCGATGGCGTCGAAGAGCGTGACCGCGATGGTGCGCAGGTCCTCGATCGGGTCGCCGCCCCCGACGTCGGCCACGGCCGTGAGCACCCCGGCCAGGACGTGGTCCGAGGCGCGGTCGAGCAGCTCGTCCTTGCTCGAGACGTACCAGTAGATGCTGCCCACACCGCCACCCAGCCGCCCGGCCAGCGCCCGGAAGTTCAGCCCGGCCTCGCCGTGCGCATCGAGCAGCGCGACGGTCTCGGTGAGCACCGACTCGAGCGAGTGGGATGCCCGTCGCCGCTCGCGCGCGCCGCCGGCGCGGGGGCCTCCGGCGCGTGGCGGACGGCCGCGGCGGACGGCGGGGCCGCGGGCGTCCCGGGGGTCGCGTCGCTGAGGGGGCACGGCCCCATCAGACCACACCGGCGGGGGAGGGGCTTGCGTCGGACCGAACATCGTTCTATCGTATCGAACTGTGTTCGAGAACCGAACGTCGTTCGATAGCGAGGAGGCCGCCATGACGACCACCACCCCGGCGGCCCCGGCGCGCACCTACCCCTCCCTCCGGGCGGCCTGGGTGCCGCTCGCGGCCCTCTGCCTCGCGTTCTTCGTCGAGATGGTCGACAACACCCTGCTGACCATCGCGCTGCCGACCATCGGGCGCGACCTCGGCAGCGGCACGACCGCCCTCCAGTGGGTCACCGGCGCCTACTCGCTGACCTTCGGCGGGCTGCTGCTCACCGCGGGCTCGCTGGCCGACCGGCTCGGCCGTCGACGCGTGCTCCTCGTCGGGCTTGCCGTCTTCGGCCTCGTGAGCCTCACCGTCGCCGCGGTGTCGACGACCGGCGAGCTCATCGCCGTCCGTGCAGCCCTCGGGGTCGCCGCCGCCGCGATGGCGCCGATCACCAACTCGCTGGTCTTCCGCCTCTTCGACGACCAGGCCCTGCGGATGCGGGCGATGACGGTGATGATCGTCGTCGGCATGTCCGGCTTCGTCCTCGGTCCCCTGCTCGGCGGCACCGCGCTGGCCCACGTCCGGTGGGAATGGCTGCTCCTCGTCAACGCCCCCATCGCCCTCCTCGCGTGGGTCGGCGTGCGCCTCGGTGTCCCGGCCGACCGCCGCGAGGACCTCACCGACGACGCGCCCGACCTGCCCGGCGCCGTGCTGAGCGTCGCCGCCATCGGCCTGGCGTGCTACGCCCTGACGAGCGGGGTCGAGCACGGATGGCTGTCGGTGCCGACCGTGGCGTCGGTGGTCGGGGCCGTGGGCGCGCTGCTGGCGTTCATCCGGCGCGAACGGCGAACCGCCGCACCGATGCTCGACCTCGCGCTCTTCTCGCGGGGGACCGTCCGCGGCGCCGCGATGGCCCAGGTCGGGACATCGATCGCGATGGCCGGGGTGATGTTCGGCCTCATCCTCCACTTCCAGTACGCGTGGGGATGGAGCCCCGTCCGCGCCGGCCTGGCCAACCTCCCCCTCATCGTCACGATGCTCCTGGCGACCCCGGTCTCGGAGTGGCTGGTGCGGCGGTACGGTCACCGCGTGGCGTGCCTCGTCGGCGCCGGGTTCCTCGCGACCTCGCTCGCGGGGATGGCGTGGGGCGTCGAGCACGGGTACGCCGCCATCGCGGTGGCGATGGTGGTGCTCACCCTCGGCCTGCGCACCGTGATGACGACCTGCGCGGTGGCCCTCGTCGACGCGATGCCGGCCAACCGCACCTCCCTCGGCACGGCGCTCAACGACACGGCGCAGGAGGTCGGCTCGAGCATCGGCACCGCCGTCGTCGGCACCCTCGTCGCGGTGCTCGTGACGACGACCCTGCCGCCCGGGGCCTGGAGCGCGGACCTCGTCGCGTCCTTCTTCCACGGCGAGCGCGTCACCTACCTCGCCCTGGCGGTCGTCGTCGGGGTGCTGGCGGCCTGGGGCGCTTCGTCGCTCACCGACTCCCGCAGCGTCGAGGAGCACCCGGCCGAGACCGCGCCGGACCGTGTCGAGGTGGGCTGACCGGCGTCAGTCGGTCCGGACGAGGTCGACCGAGACCTCGACCGCGGGGACCGACCCGAGGTTCTCGAGCCAGTGCCGGGTGGAGCGGTCCTCGGGCCAGCCCGGCCCCGGGCCGTACTCGGTGTCGACGCCGTCCCGGTGGTCGGTGATCGTCCCCTCGAGGACGTAGACCGTGCCGGGGCGACCCCGGTGGTCGTGGACCGGGCCGAAGACCGCGCCGGGCGCCATCGTCATGCGGCGCATCCGGAGCCGGTACCCCTCGAGTCCCTCGATCTCACCGGTGAGGTCGAGCAGGGCGAGGGTCTCCACCGTCACGCCGCGCGTCTCCTGCGCGGCCGGGTCGTCCGTCATGGGTGCTCCTGTCGGGTCGGGTGGGTCGACCGGCCGGGTCGGCCGGGTGGTGGCTCAGGGGCGGGCGGCGGCGTCGAGGCGGTGCCGGGCGCGGGTGACGGCCTCGGTCGCCGAGCGCTCGTCCCGCGTGGCGGCGAGCTGGGCGCGGCGGGCGGCGTCCTCGGCGTCGCGCTCGTCACCGAGGAGCTGCTCGAGCTCGGCCACCCGGCGCCGCGCAGTCTCGAGCGATGCCTCGGCCTCCTCGCGTCGCCGGCGCGCACCGACCGCGCGCTGCCGGGCCTCCTCGGCCGCGTCCCGGGCGGCCCGGAGGGACTCCTCGGCGTCCGCGAGCGCCTGCTCGGCGGCGGCGACCGCCGCCGCGTCGGGCTGTCGCTCGACGTCGGCGGCGGGGCGGCGTGGCGCCGGTCCGTCCACCCCGAGCGCGACGACGCGGGAGAGGTCGACCGGCTCGAGCCCGCTGGCGCTCACCGTGTCGGTGAGCAGTCCCGACGCGACGGCGGCGCCGACGGCGGCGTCGACGATGGCCGAGCGCAGCGTCTCCTCGACGGCCCCGAGCACGGCGGGCGAGACGTTCCGGCCGTCGGCGCGGGCGAGGTCCGCGACCTGCCGGGCCACGGCGCGGGTCAGGGCCCGGCGCTGGGCGTCGAGGGCGCGCAGCTCGGCGG
>OEIU01000274.1_pt1 | contig 51773 bp, 46 predicted proteins | sample 1539221 | NCBI WGS metagenome assembly OEIU01 (sample SAMN03792071, study PRJEB22550) | activated sludge metagenome | feature: wastewater treatment plant; material: activated sludge; isolation source: Wastewater treatment plant of a petroleum refinery complex | place: Argentina: Zarate | collected... | reverse complement strand
TCCTGCGCGCGCGGATGCGCAAGGTGCACGGCGGGCCGGCTGTCGAGTTCGATCCCGCCAACGCGTGCGCGCTCGAGCCGGTAGCTCATGGCATCGTCCTCGCCGCCCCAGCCACGGAAGCGTTCGTCCCATCCGCCCATGCGCTTGAATGCGCCGCGCTCGATCAGGAATACGCCACCGGCGAAGACAATGTGCTCTCCCACTCCCTCGCGATTCGGCGCAGAAGAACCCCTTCGATCCGGAACGAAATCGAATTCGCCGGCGCGCACGCGTGCGCTTTCCGCTTCATCGAGGTCGACCAGGCGGCGGTACGGCTTGATCGCCTGGTTGCCCCTGTCCAGATGCTGCTGCACATCGGCCAGCGCATCGCCCAGCACGATGTCGGCATCCGCAAATGCCAGCCATGCGTGCGCACTGCGGCGAAAGCCGACGTTCAATCCCCAACTCTTGTTGAAGGGCCCGGGGTTATAGGCGAATACATGCATGCAGTGCGGATGCGGCAAGGCGCCATCCAGGCGCGGCACGGCATCCTGCTCGACGAGGATGGGCTCGATTTGCGGGTGCCCCGCCAGCCACGCCAGCACCGCCATCAGGTTGGCGCGCCGTTGGCCGCTGGCGTCATCGCGCCAGGTCAGGATGTAGCCGATCTTGTGCATCCGTCGCTTACAATCCCGCGCGATGATCAGTTGCCTGATGATAACCCAAGCCTCGCGGCTGGCGCTGGCGCGGATGGCGATCGGCGATTTCGCCGCGCAGACGCATGCCGATCGCGAACTCGTGGTCGTGCATGACGGCGTTGGCGCGTTTCACGATGAATTGTCGGCGCTCGCCGCGGCCATTCAAGCAGCCACAGTCCGGATCATCCGGCATCCGCCGGGATCCCGCCTTGGCACGCTGCGCAACGCGGCTGTCGATGCGGCGGCGGGTGAGTTCTTCTGCCAGTGGGACGACGACGACCGCTACCACCCGCAGCGCCTCGCGCTGCAGTGGCGCGCGCTGAGCGAAGCGAATGCATCGTTTGCATGCCTGTGCGACCAGTTGCACTGGTTTCCCGCGCGCGGGGAGTTGTACTGGGACGACTGGAACCGCGAGGCGTATCCGCTGAACGTGGTGCAGGGATCCCTGATGGGCCGGCGCGACCGCCTGCCGCGCTATGCGGACCTGGCGCGCGGCGAGGACACCGATGTGCTGCTGAAGATCCTGCGCAACGGCGAACCCATTGCACGCCTGCGCGATGCCGGCTGGTGCTCGATCTACGTTTGCCACGGGGCCAACACGTTCGACGGCGCGCATCATGCGGCGATCGCGCGCGCCAAGCGGCTGGGTCATGCCGCCTTGCTGCAGCGTGAGGCCAACCTGCGACAACGACTGGCCGAATACGCGCCACCGCTTGGCCCGCTGCGCATGCCGCATGAAAACGGCGCGCTGGAATTTGCGGGCTAATCGAGGAAACGTCGCGCCAGGTTTGCCAGCGTGCAATCGCGCGTGCGAATCCAGTCTTCGTCGATCTGCCCGGCATGCACGGCCGAAAAATCCGTGCGCGTCTGACTCCACCACAGATGCGCCCACAGATGCACGCTGTACACATCCGCGCGTTCGCGATCGGATTCTTCCAGCAAGGTGCGCAAGCCCGCAATCGAACTACCGTAGCGGTAGAAATATTCACGCGGCAGCACACGCAGGGCATCGGGCATCGCCCGCCACAGGCGCGCGGCCTCGTGGCAGGAATGCCCGCTCCAACTGCCGTCGAATGCCGCGGTCATGCGCTCGCGCCACGCCTGCACGAAACCCGATCGCGGGCGCGCGAACATCACCGCGTTGCACAGGGTCGGTCGCATCACCTGTCCCGCCGCACCCGGCGCGTTTTCATCGCCGATGGCGAAATCCTCGGCGAACCATGCATCCGGATACGCCCGCACGAACAGCGTATCCATGTCCGCGTAAACGCCGCCGCACTCGTTCAGGATATCCAGGCGCAGGAAATCCGCCTCGTGCGCATAGCTCAATCCCAGCCGCTCGATCAGTCGCCCTTCCGCGCTTTGCGCATAGCGTCCGGGTTCGAACCCGGAAACCGAATCCGGCACACGTACCAGGCGCAGATGCGGCTTGATCGCGTCCCACCACGGCCCGAACGGCTCGTGGCGATAGTGGAAATGGATCGCATCCGGACGATTCACGGCGCGACACGATGCCAGACAAAGGTAGTGCAAGACATGGAACGGTTCGCTCTGCTCGCGCAGGCCGAAAACGAAATGGAAATCGCGGCGCGGATTCATGCGATCGCCTCGATCAGCGCATTCGCCGTCACCGGTTCGGCGTAGTCGCGCACGATGCGTTCGCGAATCGTGCGCAGCGCCGACTGCATCGGCTCGCCGTCGCGCATGGCGTCGCGCAGCAATGTCGCCGCTGCGCCGAGGTCAGGCCGCGCCCAGCGCTGGTTCGGGAAATACGAGGGCCGGTGCGGCGGCCACAACGGTACCGATTCGAGCGCATGCGGCACGGCTCCGGGCCAATCGGCGCCGAGGAACTCGCATTGCCCGCCCCAGCCTGTCATCACGACCGGCTTGGCCAGCGTCGCGGCCTCGAACGCGCCCAGACCCCAGCCTTCGCCATGACTGAGCGACACGTAAACATCGCCGAGCGCATGCACCAGATCCATGTCGTCGCCATCGAGTTCCATATCGATCAGCACGATTTGCGCAACCGAGCGGCCGGTTTCGGCAATCGCGTGCCGTATCACCTGCTGTGCCAGCTCGCGCGTGGACAGACTCGGGAAATACGGTGCTTCGCCGTGGCCCGTCGCAGATGTCTTGATCAGCAAGGTCACCGGATCGCTGGCTTCGAACGCCTGTGCGAACGCATGGATCAACGCAGGCATGTTCTTGCGCGGATCCCATGCGTTACTCGTGTAGAACACGCGGTTGCCGGGCGGGATGCGAAGTTGCGCGCGCGCAGCAGCAATGTCGCGCGGCGAAAATTCGCGCCAGCAATGGCGGCGGATATGCGGCACCACGCGAACGGGCCTGTCCAGGCCATCGCGTACGAAGGTTTCGCGATTGAACGCGCAGGGCACGATCACACGCTCGGCTGCGCGCATCAACGGCATCCAGTGCGCAGGCGTGCGATCGGTTTCCCACACGGTCATGCCGATATTGCGTTTGCCGCGCTCGAACAACGGCTGCCATGATTCCGGTGGCGCGTGCACGATGACGACATCGTGCGCGACCGGCGCGCGCGTTTGCTCGACCAATGCGGGTACATCCGCCAGATGGCCTTGCGTTGCGCATTTTTCCAGCAACGGCTGGCGATGGCCATCCGGAAAAATCCACGCACCGGCCACCATGCGTTGCGTCGTCCAGTCGAGCGGAATCCACTGCACCGCAATTCCCGCATTGACCAGCGCGCGGACATAAGCGACCGCGGCCTGACCGTATCCGCTCAGGCCGCCAGAGCCGTAGTAGCGGACACCGCGCGGAGCAATCGCCATCGTCAATCCGCCTCGCAGCAGGTTGCATTTTCCCGGCGATGGCGAATCAGATCAGCGATGCTGCCGATCTTCAGGCCATGTGTGGCGGCGAATCTCTCAAGTTGCGGTCGACGCGCCATTTGTCCGTCCTCGGCGAGGATTTCCACCAGCACGCCAGCCGGTTCCATTCCCGCCAGCGCAGCAAGATCGCTGGCCGCCTCGGTGTGTCCGGCGCGCGCGAGTACGCCGCCGGGTTGCACGGCGAGCGGAAAGATGTGTCCGGGCTGGACGAGGTCAGAAGGTTTCGCATCTGCCGCCACGGCAGCCTGGATGGTGCGCGCGCGATCGTGCGCCGAGATGCCGGTGGTCACGCCCTGCGCCGCCTCGATCGACACGGTGAAGTTGGTGTGGTGGCGCGAGGTATTGGCGCTGACCATCGGCGGAAGGCGCAGGCGCGCGCAGCGCTCGCGCGTCAGCGACAGGCACACCAGACCGCGTGCGTGCGTGATCATGAAGTTGATGTCCTCAGGCCGCACTTTTTCGGCAGCCATGATCAAGTCTCCTTCGTTTTCGCGATCCTCGTCATCGACGATCACGACCATGCGGCCGGCACGGATTTCGGCGACGATCTCGGAGATTGTGGCGAACCCCATCGTGGTTACTCTTTTCGGAAAAGTGCGACCAAGGATGGTCGCTTTTTGATCTTCGCGATCAAGGACGATCGCATAAAAACTGCTCCAGGTAACGCGCGATCAGATCGACTTCGATATTTGCCGCATCGCCAACACGTTTGCGGCTGAATGTCGTCGCCTCGATCGTGTGCGGAATCAGGTTTACGCCGAAGCGGTCGCCGTCCACCTCGTTGACGGTCAGGCTGACGCCATCAACGCAGACCGAACCTTTCGCCGCGAGGTAGCGCGACAGCGCCGGGGGAACCTCGAATGTCCAGCGCTGCGAACGCGCATCGGCTTCGATCGCCATTACGCGTCCGACGCCATCGACATGGCCGGACACCAGATGCCCGCCAAGGCGATCGGAAAGGCGCAACGCCGGTTCAAGATTCACTGTGTCGCCTGCGCGCAACGCGCCGAACGTGGTCAGCTCCAACGTTTCCACAGAAACATCGAACGCGCAAATGTTTGCTTCGCGCGCGACGACGGTCAGGCAAACGCCGGAAATACACAGGCTGTCGCCCAGCGCGAGTTCGGCGTCGAGCGCGGATGCATCCACCGACAGGCGCAGATCGCCATTGCGTGCTTCAATGCGCGTGACGCGGCCGACGGCGTGGACGATTCCGGTAAACATCGCGCTATTGTCGCAGCAACAGGCGCCAGTCGTCGCCGACCTGGCGCTGGTCGAACACGCGCAGGCGGCGCGCCGAGGCGATCGACTCCAGACTCGGCAAACCCAGCAGCGGCCGCGCAGTGTCGCCAAGCAGGATCGGGGCGACGTAGAGCAACAACTCATCGACCAGACCTTGCGCAAACAACGCGCCGCACACGGTCGCGCCGGCCTCGACCTGCAATTCATTGACACCGCGTTCTGCGAGCAGGTTCAATGCCGCGGGCAGATCGAGACGATCGTCGCGCACGGGAACGGCGGCGCACTCGACCTTGTCGAAGTGAGCGGCGCGTCGCGCATCCGGCGCATGCAGGACAAGCGTGGGCACGGTGCCGTCGAGAACATGCGCGCTGGCGGGCATGGCGAGACCGGTGTCGAGCACGACGCGCAGGGCTGGCACGAAGTCGTTTCCATCAGGCAGACGCACCGTGAGTTGCGGATCGTCCGCCAGCACGGTGCCGCTGCCGGTCAGGATCGCGCTGCTGCGCGCGCGCCAGCGCGCAACGTCAGCGCGCGCGGCCGATCCGGTGATCCATTTCGATTCGCCATTCGCCAAAGCGGTGCGGCCATCCAGGCTCATCGCGAGCTTGACCCGCAGCCACGGCCGGCCACGCTCGATACGCGAGAAAAATCCTCGGTTGAGTTCGCGCGCGGCCTCGCGCATCAATCCGGTTTCGCCGCCTGTCGCACCCGCCGGAAGTGGGGCCAGTCCCCCCCCCGCGCCTTTGGATTTTGGTGCGGGGCAGGGGGGAGGGACCCGCGCCACTCCCGCCGCAATCAGCGCATCGGTGCAGGGCGGCGTCTTGCCGAAATGCGCGCAGGGCTCCAGCGTCACATACGCCGTTGCGCCGCGCGCGCGTTCGCCGGTCGCGCGCAAGGCCAAGACTTCCGCATGCGGTTCGCCGGCGCGCAGGTGGAATCCTTCGCCGACATTTTTTTCGCCATGCGCGATCACACAGCCAACGCGTGGATTGGGCTGCGTGGTGAACAGCCCCTTCTCGGCCAGACGTAACGCACGCGCCATGTACGCGTGATCGGCGGCGGAAAATTCCGTCATGAGGATTTCTTGCGCTGGCGCAGATCGCCGAGCAATGGCAACTGCAAGCCCTCGAGTTCGGGCAAGTCTTTTTCGAGTTTCTCGATTTCTTCGCGAAATGCCTGCACGTCCTCGAAGCGCCGGTAGACCGAGGCAAAACGCACGTAGGCGACCTGATCCAGGCGTTTCAATTCCGTCATCACCCATTCGCCGAGCAGGCGTGAAGGCACTTCGCGCTCGTTGACGCCGCGCAACTGGCGCACGACTTCACGCACCACGTTGTCGACCGCATCGCTCGCGACCGGGCGCTTTTGCAACGCGCGTTCCACGCCGGTGCGCAGCTTGTGTTCGCCGAAGGCTTCGCGGCGACCATCGCTTTTGACGATCGCCGGCAGCTTGATCTCCATCGTTTCGAACGTGTTGAAGCGTTCGCCGCAATGCGTGCATTCGCGACGACGCCGGATCGTCGTGCCGTCTTCGGATTCGCGCGAGTCGATGACCCGCGTGTCTACATGCTGGCAAAACGGGCAATGCACGCAGGGTTATGTCGAATTACGCGGCATACACCGGAAATTTGCGGCATTGCGCGGTCACCTTCTCGCGCACCTTCGCGATCACGGCCTCGTCGTCCGGCGCGTCGAGGACGTCGCAAATCCAGTTCGCGAGCTCGATGCAGTCGGCCTCGCCGTAACCGCGCGTGGTCACCGCCGGCGTGCCGATGCGCAATCCGGATGTCACGAACGGCTTCTGCGGATCGTTCGGCACGGCGTTCTTGTTGACGGTAATGTGGGCCTTGCCCAATGCGGCTTCGGCATCCTTGCCGGTGATCGTCTTGCCGATCAGGTCGACCAGCATCAGGTGATCCTCGGTGCCGCCGGAGACGATCTTGTAACCGCGCGCGATCATCGTTTTCGCCATCGCCTTGGCGTTCTTCACGACCTGTTGCTGGTAGGTCTTGAATTCCGGTTCCAGCGCTTCCTTGAACGCGACGGCCTTGGCCGCGATCACATGCATCAGCGGGCCGCCCTGGATGCCGGGGAATACAATGGACTGCAATTTCTTGACGATGTCTTCGGCATGTTCGCCCATCGCCGAATTTTTCGCCACGATCAAGCCGCCGCGCGGACCGCGCAGGGTTTTGTGCGTGGTCGAGGTGACCACATGCGCGTGCGGCAGCGGGCTCGGATAGACGCCTGAGGCGACGAGTCCCGCCACGTGCGCCATGTCCACGAACAGGTAGGCGCCGACCTTGTCGGCGATGGCGCGAAAGCGCGCCCAGTCGATTACCTGCGAATAGGCCGAAAATCCTGCCACGACCATTTTCGGTTTGTGTGCGAGCGCGAGTTTCTCGACCTCGGCATAGTCGATGAATCCGTCCGCGTTCACGCCGTACTGCACGGCGTTGAGAATTTTTCCGGACAGGTTCACCTTGGCGCCGTGGGTCAGGTGTCCGCCGTGCGCGAGCGACATGCCGAGGATTGTGTCGCCGGGCTTGAGCAAGGCGAAATACACGGCCTGGTTGGCCTGCGATCCGGAGTGCGGCTGCACGTTTGCGTAATCGCAATCGAACAGTTTTTTCAGCCGGTCGATGGCGAGTTGCTCGGCCACGTCGACGAATTCGCAACCGCCGTAGTAGCGCTTGCCGGGATAACCTTCGGCGTACTTGTTGGTCAGCACGCTGCCCTGCGCTTCGAGCACGCGCGGGCTGGCGTAGTTCTCGGAGGCAATCAGTTCGACATGGTCTTCCTGGCGCGCGCGCTCGGCGGCGATGGCCTTGCCAAGTTCGGGGTCGTAGCCTTCGATTTTCAGGTTGGCGGCGAACATCGGGTGCGGTCTCCGGCAGGGCGATTGCCCATTTTACCTGCGCCGGACGCCCGCTGCGCGATATAATTGCGGGCTAGCCCGCAGGCAGGAATCCCATGCAATACATCTACACCATGATCGGCGTCAGCAAAGTCGTGCCGCCGAAGCGCGAGATCATCAAGGACATCTCGCTGTCGTTCTTCCCCGGCGCCAAGATCGGCCTGCTGGGCCTCAACGGCGCGGGCAAATCGACCGTGCTGCGCATCATGGCCGGCGTGGACACCGAGTTCAACGGCGAGGCGCGGCCGCAGCCGGGCATCAAGATCGGCTATCTGGCCCAGGAACCGCAGCTGGATCCGGAGAAAACCGTACGCGAATCCGTCGAGGAAGGCGTCTCGACCCTCACCGACGCGCAGAAGCAGCTCGACGCCGTGTATGCGGCCTATGCCGAGGAAGGCGCCGACTTCGACAAGTTGGCGGCCGAGCAGCAGCGCCTGGAAGCGATCCTCGCCGCCGGCGACGGCCACACGCTCGAACGCACGCTGGACGTCGCCGCCGACGCGCTGCGCTTGCCGCCGTGGGAGGTGAAAATCAAGACGCTGTCCGGCGGTGAAAAGCGCCGCGTCGCGCTGTGCCGGCTGCTGTTGTCCAAGCCCGACATGCTGCTGCTGGACGAACCGACCAACCACCTCGACGCCGAATCCGTCGAGTGGCTCGAACACTTTTTGCAGGAATTCCCCGGCACCGTGGTCGCGGTCACGCATGACCGCTACTTCCTCGACAACGCCGCCGAGTGGATCCTCGAACTCGACCGCGGCCGCGGCATTCCGTGGAAGGGCAATTACTCCTCGTGGCTGGAACAGAAGGACGAGCGCCTCAAGCAGGAAGCATCCAGCGAAAAAGCGCGCCAGAAGGCGATCCAGCGCGAACTCGAGTGGGCGCGGCAGAACGCCAAGGGCGGCCGCAGCAAGGGCAAGGCGCGCCTGGCGCGCATCGAGGAATTGCAATCGACCGATTACCAGAAGCGCAACGAGACCAACGAAATCTTCATCCCGCCCGGCGAGCGCCTCGGCGACAACGTGATCGAGTTCAAGGGCGTCTCCAAATCCTTCGGCGACCGCCTGCTGATCGACGATCTGAGCTTCAAGGTACCGCCCGGCGCGATCGTCGGCATCATCGGTCCGAACGGCGCCGGCAAGTCCACGCTGTTCAAGATGATCACCGGCGTGGAAAAACCCGACAAGGGCGAGATCATCGAAGGCCAGACGGTGAAGATCGCCTATGTGGACCAGAGCCGCGACAAGCTGGAAGGCAATCACAATGTCTTCCAGGAAGTCTCCGGCGGCTCGGACATCCTCAACATCAACGGCATCGAGATCCAGTCGCGCGCCTACATCGGCCGCTTCAACTTCAAGGGCTCGGATCAGCAAAAGCTGGTCGGCTCGCTGTCCGGCGGCGAGCGTGGACGCTTGCATCTGGCGAAGACGCTGCTGCAGGGCGGCAACGTGCTGCTGCTCGACGAACCTTCCAACGACCTCGACATCGAAACCCTGCGCGCGCTCGAAGACGCATTGCTGGAATTTCCCGGCAACACCTTCGTCATCAGTCACGACCGCTGGTTCCTCGACCGCATCGCCACGCATATCCTCGCCTTCGAAGGCGACTCGCACGTGGAATTCTTCCCCGGCAACTACAAGGAATACGAGGAAGACAAGAAACGTCGCCTCGGCGAGGAAGCGGCAAAACCGCATCGGCTGAAATACAGGAAGCTGGCCTAAGCCATGTCTTTCGTCGCGGCAATCGACGCAGCAGCGCGCAAGAATGCGTCCCTCGTTTGCGTTGGCCTCGATCCGGAACCTTTGAGGTTTCCGGCGCATCTGCGCGGGAAGCCCGACGCGATTTTCGAGCTCTGCCGCGCCATCGTCGACGCGACCGCTGATATCGTCTGCGCGTTCAAGCCACAGATTGCGCACTTCGCCGCACAGCGCGCGGAGGAAGCGCTGGAGCGCCTGATCGCGCATATCCACGCGAATCATCCAGGCATTCCCGTCATTCTCGATGCCAAGCGCGGCGACATCGGCTCGACTGCGCAGCATTACTCGACCGAGGCATTCGACCGCTACCGGGCCGATGCGGTGACGGTGAATCCCTACCTCGGACGCGATTCGGCGCAGCCGTTCCTCGACCGCGCGGACAAAGGCGTCATCGTGCTGTGCCGCACGTCCAATCCGGGCGGCGCGGATTTCCAGAACCTCGACTGTGGCGGCATGCCACTGTATTTGCGCGTCGCCGAAGCCATTGCCCGGGACTGGAACGCCAACGGCAATTGCGCGCTGGTCGTCGGCGCCACCTGGCCCAATGAATTGCGCGCTGTGCGCGAAATCGTCGGCGACATGCCGATCCTGGTACCCGGCGTTGGTGCGCAAGGCGGCGATGTCGAAGCCGTCGTGCGCAACGGCAGGAATGCGCAAGGCGCCGGACTCGTCGTCAGCTCGTCGCGGGCGATCCTGTATGCGGGTTCAGGCAAGGACTTCGCCGATGCAGCGCGGCTCGAAGCCCGCAAGTTGCGCGACGAGATCAACCGCTGGCGGTAGCTCTTCCCCCTCTCCCGCTGGCGGGAGAGGGTTGGGGTGAGGGTGGTACCGCAGGCAACTCGTCGAACCGTTGCGCCACCCTCACCCTCCCCCGCCCCTGCTGCGCGACCTCTCCCGCCAGCGGGAGAGGTGGGTAAATGCATAACGCGGCGTCAGTAGCGCGTAATGCGCGCAAAGCCCGCACCGGACGAGTACGCGGACCATCGCATGGCGCGCCGCCGGATCGAACTTCCGAAACCATCGCCACATGCCACAATGCTTGTGATACGCGACGAAGAACGGTCGCGCCCGGCTGGATGTACCTTTCGCATGCACGATGCGCACCGAATTCGCGCACACGACACGCAAGCCGGCATCACGCACGCGCCGGCACAGGTCGATATCCTCGCAATGCAGGAAATAGCCTTCATCGAATCCGCGCAGGCGCTCGAACACCGCGCGCGGCACCAGCATTGCCGCGCCGGAAACGATGTCCACCGGCTGTACGTCCGTTGCGTCTTCGGCGACATCCACTGCGCCCAGTCCGAGCATGCTCATCGCTGCGCGACGCAGCAGCGGATCGCGGCGGCGACTGGCCGGTTCCGGTTTGCCGTCGCTGCCAACGATGGCCGCACCCAGCAGGCCGATATCCGCCGCCAGAAATCCACGCAACCGGGCGATGGTATCCGCTTCGATGCGGCAGTCGGGATTCAGGAACAGCAATGCATCGCCGCGCGCCCGTGCAGCGCCGCGATTGCAGCCCGCACCGAAACCCGGATTCGATCCGTTGCGCAGGATGCGCAGGCGCGGCTCACCACGCCAGCGCGTCGCGAGCGCCTCGATCGAGCCGTCGCGTGAGTCGTTGTCGCTGACGATGGCTTCGACGGGCGCCGTGCTGGCGAGAACGCTTTCGATGCAGATAGCCAGATCCTCGCCGCTGTCAGCAGCAACGATCACGACGCTGGTCAGTCCGGGCGTTTGCGCCACGTCAAGTCTGGGCGAGGAGTTTGTCGCCCTGCTCCGCGGCATGCGCCCACAATGCCGGCCAGTGTTCGCACAGCTCGGCAAACGTCTCGCATTCATCGCGCAAGGCTGTTGCGCAGCCCGATGCGTCGATGTCCTGCGGCCAGTCGCCCAGACGCGGCGGCGCGTTGGCCAGCAGCGCCTTGCCGTTGGCCTGCACGATCTCGCGCGCATCGGCCAACCAGTACACCGGCGCGTTTTCCGCCGCTTCGATCTGATGCTGCAGGCGATCGATGATGTCGGCGCGCGAATAACTCAGGTACTCGCGCAAGTGGGCAATGCGATTGCGCTCGCTCGCTCCGGCCAGATCACGCAAGGTCGCGGCGAGCAGCTGCAGGCGCGCGGCCGGATCAGCAGCATGGAACAGGCCGAACTGGCGCTGCACGAATTCGCGCAGGAAATAATTTACATGCGGAACATGGGCCGCCAGGGTCTGGGCCGAACGCTTGCGCTCAGATTCCTGCGCGTGGCCGATGGTTTCCGGCAATGCCAAGGTCACCGCGTCCGGATGGCAGAATCGGGTCAAGGCGCTGGTCATCGAATCCTGTCCGCGACCAACGGGGTTCGAGCACGGCAGCAGTTGTGCATTGTCGATCGTCAGTGGCGTGAAGCCCGCCACAGCCAGAACCTGCGCCTGTGCCTGGCCCTGCTCCACGAAACGCGCTTCGCAATTGCGCAGATAGCTTTCGCGATCGCGCCAGAATTCGGCGCGACTCTCGCCGGAAAGCTGATACAGCCACAAGCCAAAACCGCTGCGCGAACTGCCGCGGCTTGCCGCCTGCGTCGAGACGATGCGCGCCGACTCTGAAAACAGTTCAAGCCTGCCCATGTTGATGCCGCGCAAGTCGCCGCGATCGATGGGATATGCCGATTCCAGAATCCCGCCCAGTGAATTGCCGCAGGCGCGCAGATGAAGCTCGAATGGATCATCGTCGATTTCACTGCCGGCGCCGAGTGCTTGTTCCATACCAAGCTGGAATCGGGCCGTTTGCTGCGCATTCGGGTTTGGATCGAGTCCCGCACGCGCGTAATTCGGACGGCGCAGCGGCAGCACGAGATCGTCGTCGAGCAAGGCCAGGCGCGCGCCAGCCGACAGCAATATGGCAAGGTTCCAACCACGGCCGCCGCCAAAGCGCTGCGACTGCGGATGCGCATCGCGAATGAGCAGACGCTGCACGGCAATTTGCGCTTGCGGTACGGCCTTGCCCAGACGTTCGGCGAGTTTTGCCGATTCTGCGCGTCCAATGTAGTGCACCTTGCACCCGGTCGTGCGCGCGAATTCGCGCAAGGCGTCGCGCTGATCATTCGCGTGTGCCGGCAATGACGAATCGTCGAGCACGGTGTAGCGGCGGCCAGCACGATGGCGGCGCTCGTAGTCGCCCAGCGATACGAGCAGGCGCGAAAGTTGCTCGGGCCTGTCACAGGCGCGGATGAATACGCCGCGGAGGTCCGCGACTCCCCGCGCGCGCGCTTGCGTAAAACGCGGGATGAATTGGTCATCGGATACCAGCAGTCCGCGGTGGATGAAATTCACAAACACGCGCTGGATCCCCCCGCGTTTTCCCGCCAGTCCGGCAATCGTCGACTCGATGCGTGCGGCATGTTCGTCGAGGCTGCGGAATTCACGGCATTGATCCAGCGCCTGCAATACCTGGAACGTCATGACGTGGGTGTCGCCATTGCGCTTGATCTGGAAAATGCATTCCTGGCTGGACAAGGAAGCAACCAGGCCGTCCTCGGAAGCGAACAGCGGCGCATTCGGATCGGCGACGGGTGTGGGACGTAGAGCGGGCGCTGGATAATTGATCTGGTAATTGAGTGTGGTTTGCATATGTTTCCGGATGCTGGCGGCGCGCGTTCAGCGCTGCGGCTTCAATTGATCGAGTTCGCCGCGCAGGCGCGCGACTTCGGCTTCGAGTTCGGCGATGCGGCCGCCAGCGGCCATGTTGCGGCGAACCTCGCCATTGTAATGCGCGTAGACCGATTCCTCGCGGTCGCCAAACAGACTGGCATCGGGAAATTCCGGCAGCGCGCGGCGCGAACACACGGCGATGAAATACAGCGGCGCGTAATCCAGACCCGCCAAGGGCGTCGGCGCGGATTCATCGAGGGTAGTCGCGGCGACCGTGCGGGGTTCGGCGTCCAGATTCCAGATCGCCGACTGGAACAGCAATTTCTGTCCGTATAGCCGCACCTGTGGAAAATGCGGCGCGAGCAAGGCCAGCAATTCGTCCCGATACAGTTCGCGTACGTGGAACTCGTTGCGAAACCCGCTGATGTCGCTATAGGTGCGTTTGTCCGGCGACGACACGACGAGGACGCCGTCATCGGCCAGCGCGCGTGCGAATCCGGCGATCAATTGCTGTTGTGCGGCCACATGTTCGAGCGTCTCGAACGAAACAACCAGGTCGAAGCTCCCCGGGGCGACGTCCAGCGCTGTGCAATCGCCGCGATCGAAGCGCAAGTTCGCCTGCGTGCCGTAGCGCGAACGCGCGTGCGCAATGGCGTCTTCGGCAATGTCCACGCCGAGCACGCTGGCCGCGCTGCCGGCGAGCATCGCGCTGCCATAGCCTTCGCCACACGCCGCGTCGAGCACGCGTTTGCCGCGTGCAAGCCCAAGCGCGAATGCGTAGCGCGCAAAATGCTCGTAACGGATTTCGCGCACGCATTCCGGCGTGAACCGCTCACCGGTGAATTCGAGTGCGCCGCCGCTCATTGCCCTGTCACCTTGCGATCCATTGCGCCTTCGTCGGACTTACCCCAGTTGTGCGCAAGCCGTACCATTCCGAATTCACGCGATGCCCCGCGCACCGTCAATCCCCGCTCGATCGTATCGAACAAGCGCACGCCTTCCGAATCGAGCGGATGTACCTTGATCACGTACGCGCCCGGCAGCAACGGCAAACGATCAAATTCGATATCGAGGGCGAAGACATCAGTATTTTCCCGAACCGGGAAGACGCCATCCATTTCTGTGCTGACGCCGTAAATTGGCGTGCCATCCATGCGTGCGATTCCGACCAGCATTACCGGCGGCCTGCCCTCGCGCGAGCGCACGCGGGCGCGCACATGCACGGCGTCGCCCGTTTCGACTTGCACGGGCACATCGGTCGTGCTGCCGTTGATGGCGAGATCAAGCATGTGGAATTCGAGATTCTGTGCAGATGCCGGCGTCGAAGGCGCTGACTTGCTTTCCTGATAGGCGAGATAAGCCTGGGTGACCGCAAAAACATCGCCGCTCGCCGCCACTTGTCCGGCCCTGAGCCAGATTGCCTGCCGGCAGAGCTTTTGCACGTGGTACATGCTGTGCGAAACCAGGATCAGCGTGCCTCCGCCAGACAGATATTCCTCCATCCAGCGCACACACTTCTTCTGGAACGCCTCGTCGCCGACCGCAAGCACTTCATCGGTGATCAGCAAATCCGGTTTGAGCGCAGCGACGATGGCAAAACCAAGCCGCACCGTCATTCCCGATGAATAGTGCTTGACGGGCTCGTCGATATATCGGCCGATGTCGGCGAATGCGACGATTTCCGGCAACTTGGCGCGTGTTTCTTCCGCCGACAATCCATACAGCGCAGCAGACAACGCGATGTTGTCGCGACCGGAATAGTCGGGATGGAATCCGGCGCCAAGCTCCAGCAGCGCGCCGACGCGACCGTCAACCTTCACACTGCCTGCGCTGGGCGTGAGTACGCCCGTCAACAATTTCAGCAGTGTGGACTTGCCGGCCCCGTTTTCGCCGATCAGGCCAAGCGATTGGCCACGTTCCACGCGCAGGCTCACGTCGCGCAATACAGCAATGGAATCGGCGTCGCGATGACCGACCAGCAAGCGCCACAGTGCGCGCAGGCGATCGCGCGCGCGGAACACAAGCGGATACGACTTGCCCAGACCGCGGGCTTCGACGAGCACGCTGCTCACAAGAAATTCTCGAAATGCGGATCCAGGCGCCGGAAGACGACCCAGCCTATAGCCAGTACTGCCAGCGAACTTGCGAGCGCAATGGCATCGCCTGCCAATGACGGTGCCGGCGTATGCAGCAGGGCGCCGCGGATGAACTCCGGATAGTGCGTGAACGGATTCAGGGCCATCCAGCTGCGGTAAGCCTCCGGCAGCGATTCGCGAGCATAAAATACCGGCGACGCAAACATCCAGATCATCAGCAACTGTGGCAACGCGGCAGACAGGTCACGCACAAAAACCTGCACGGCAGCAAACACGAATGCAATTCCCAACGCCAGCGCGAACAACTGCACATACGCCAGCGCGACAAGCGGGATCCCGAACGGGTCGATGGGAACGCCAAACGCGAACAACGCGACAATGATGGCCAGGAACCCGATTCCCTGAACCAGAAAACTGGCCGCCACCGCGGCAAAGATCAGCACTTCACGCGGCATTGCCACTTTCTGGATCAAGGCCGCGTTGTCCTGGATTGCCGTTGTAGCCCGAGACAGGCCCTCGGCAAATGCGTTCCAGGGCCACAGCGCCAATGCGAGGAAGGGCACGTAACCTGGAGCATCCGATCCCGGGACCTTCGCCTTGAACACATAGACGAAGACGAAGCTGTAAACCGCAAGCTGGGCCAGTGGCTGCAGCAACGCCCACAATCCGCCGCTGAAACTGCCGAGGTAGCGATTGCGAAGGTCGCGTCGAATGAAGTGTAGCGCGAGGCGCAGCACGGGCATGAACCGGCCTGATGGCGTAAGGCCGCTGATTATCGCAAACGGCCGCGCGCCTGTCCGCAGGCGCGCGGGTCATGCAGGCGCTGCAAGTTCAGTGCTGTTTTTCCGGTTCTTGCTTGGCGGCCTTCTTTTTCGCCGCGGCTTCTTCGGCAGCCTTTTGCGCCATTTCCGGCGTCACCTCACTCGCAGCAAGGAATCGGGTACGCAAGGACGCGACCAGGTCGGGGCTGGCCTGCAGCGGTTTTCCGCGTAAATCGCCCGTGTACTGCGCCATCTGCTGGCCGACCCAGTCGCCACGCAATTTCTCGATCAGGGCAGTCTTGATCTCGTCGTAGGACTTCTGCCGGTCAGGCTTGTGCCTGACCAGTTTGAGGACGTGATAGCCGAATTCGGTTTTGACAATGGGTGAGACCTGACCGACCTTGGTGAGCGCTAGGGCCGCCTTGGCGAACGGCGGTGCCATGTTTCCGGATTCCGCATGCTCGATCAAGCCGTGGTTGTCGGCCTTGCTCGGATCGTCGGAGTATTCGTCGACCAACTTGTCGAACGTGTCCGGATTCGCGCGCGCCGCTGCTTCGACCTTGCCGATGCGAGCCTTGGCTTCGTCATCGCTGCGGTCCTTGATCGAGACCAGTACGTGCTTGACGTCCACTTCACCCGTCTCGACGAATTCGTCCTTGTGCGCAAGGTAGTACTCGCGGGCCAGTTCGCTGAAATCCGGTTGCTTGAGCGCGTTTTGATAATGCTCAAGCTGAACGGCAGACAAGACATCTTCCGCAGACAGCTGGAGCCGCCGTTGCACCAGCGGGTCGTTGTCGAGCTTTTCCGCTCGCGCCTTCACGGTCAGTTGCTTTTTCAGCAACAAGCTCAGGATAGTGGTCTCGATGCGCTTGGGACTATCGAAAAAACCCGCACGATCCTTTTCCGGAATCCGGGCGGGGAAGGCACCGATACCCTGAAAGGCCCCCCGCCCGCCATTCTGTTCGGGGCCGCCGCGGGGGGGAGGCGTTTTGCCCTGCGCTACCGCCACGCCAGCGCCCGCCAGCACACTGGCAAGGACGACGACGCCAGCGGCTTTGCCAAACAGGTGGATTGTCGATTTCATTTCGGTTCCTGAAAAAAGCGCGCCGCCCGAATGGCGGCGCAATTGAGATCGCATGTTGCGGAAAAAGTTCGGCTGGCTCTGGCGGTTCGATCGGACTTACACGACCGTCGCACAGATCACTTCGCGCCCTCGGCTAAGGATTATAGCCATTGAAGTTACCGCCGTTGACAAGCGGGATCTTGCAACTGCTGCCGCAAGAGCCGGTCGCGGTCGAGGCCGCAGTACCCCCGGTCGGGGTAATGTTGCTGATGTCCGCGTTGATGATATTCAGGTAGTAAGTCCCGCCGTCCGTGAGGGTGCATCCAAACGACTTGGACCATGTCAGCTTGGCCGTTGGCCCTGCATTCTTGATGTAACAGCCGTTCACCACGCTGCTGCCCGAAGACGCCGGATTGCTGAAGTCGCCGCATTTTGTGCTGATGGTCATGCTTACTGGAGCATCGTACTGCGACGCGCCGACCGTATAGCTGCCGTAGATGCCCGATGGCGCGCCTGCAAAATATCCCGCTGGAACCGTGAATTTCTCGGCCATGTACATCGTCAGCGGAAGCGGGAAAACCGGTTGTCGGCCGTAGCTTTGCGGCCATGTACCAAACCAGACCGAATTGAAGCTGGTTACGTCCACGTTCTGGTAGCCGGTATTCGGGCCCGAGCCGAAATAGAAAATGGATTGCGAACCGGTCCACTGGCTGAAACTGTTGACCCCACCCGTGCCGTCTCCTGCCAGCGTGGGACAGCTTCCGCCACCGGTGGTGACCGTGACCGATTGCGTCTTGCTGCTTTGCTGGCTGTTCACGCTGTCGGTCACGGTGAGAGTAACGCTGTAGGTGCCAGCCGCCGCGTAGGTATGCGAGGGGTTTTTCGTGGTGGCCGTGCCGCTATCGCCGAATGTCCACGACCATGCGTTGATGGTACCGCCAGTGTCGGTCGAGGTGTCGGTAAACGTCGCGGTCAGGCCATTGGTGGTGAAGGTGAAATTGGCCGCCGGGGTTCCGCCGCTACTACCCGAGCGGCAGCCAGTACCGGTGGGCGTGCCAGTCAGTTGCGCCTTCAGGTGGCCTGGTGTAGTGCTGCTGGTTACCGGCCCGGTGGGATAGGAGCAGGTCGCAGTTCCGGCCTGATTGGTAATGTCGATGACGGTTTGCGCACCGACGCCCAGCGAAACAGCCAGGAATACGGCGAAGAAGATCAAGATGCGTGACATGGATGAAAAATTCTCGGGCCGAACGGGTTTGCCATTGTAACCGGTGACAGGCGTAATTCGCCGTTAAACGGCGTCGAAAAAAGGGGCCCTTTCGGGCCCCTTCAGTACATCGTGTTACCTGCTTACGATCAGGAGCAAGCAGCCTGACCGTTCAGGCAGAAGCGCGACGAACGATGACGATACACGCCACTGTAGTTCGAGAGCACGCCACCCACATTGCCGTTGACGAAGTTCTCGGCTTCGAAGCCGGTAACCGGCAGGCCGTAGAACACATTGCCATTGGCATCCGGACGCATGGCATGCGGGTCGGCGGCAGGAGTCGTTCCACCGTGCGTCGCATCGGTGAAGGACAACGCGAGCCAGCCGTTGCTGCCCAGCGCGGAAGTGGCGATGTTCGAGGTCAGCGTGGAGCCCAGGATGCTCGGACCGCCAAACGTGACGACGTTGGTCTCGTGGCACAGCGAGGAAGGCGGCTGGCCCGGAGGACACGGCGAGAAGCCGCAGGTCGGCGTCGAGGTGGTGCGCTCTTCGCGGTCAAACAGGCTGATACCGACGACGTCGCAGGACAGGCCCTTCGCGAATACCTTCTCGAACGGGGCAATGACGGTCTTGCTGCCCGAGTTCGGCGGATCGACATAGAAGCGCTTGGTCGGGAAGGTGACAACCCAATCCGAACCCACGCTGCCATCGGCCGCGCTCTGCCACTGATTGTACAGGTTGTTGGCGGAGAACACGGCGCTGACCGCGTCGATGCCCTGGCTTGGCGCAACGTTGGTCGGGTACACGGCGGTGATCAGGCTGCCATTGTTGAAAACAAAGGCGGTCGCAGTGTTCGGGTTGGCGTCGTTGACGTTACCCAGACTCGGCTCGAGGCTGCCGGTACCGCGGGCAAGCGTGGTGGCGGTGAAGCCATCAAGCGCATCCGCATTGTAGGTGTAGTAGGTACCGTGGCCGACATTGACCACCGCCGCCGCGCCAAACAGGCCGGAGGTCGGGACCGTAACGGCACCGAAGTTAGCCGCTTCGAAATCGCCTTCAGCATCGGCGCAATCCGGCGGCACGCCGTTCTTGTGCGTGATGTCGGCGTACAGGTTGCTGGCCGGGTCGATGTCGCCCATCGAGATCATTTCGAAATGACCTTCGTTGGTGCGGCTGTCGCCGGTCGGGCCGCCATCGGCCGGGCTGGTATACGCATAATGCAGGAACGCCTGGTAGCCGTAGCCATTGGCCAACGGACCGCTGGCAAACGCCGGAGCGGTGCAGCTGTTGTCGGCCGAGAAGATACCAGCGCCGGTACCGGAAACGCCGGCATCGGACAGCTTGAATACGGTGGCAGTCCACACGTCGTACTTGGACAGGAACAAGTTGAAGTCGAGCACTTCGCGGCTGTTATAGCCTTCGAGGAAGCGCACCTTCACCGCCTTCGCGTTACCGGTGGTGTTCACCACCGACAGCAGGGTCTGCTGGCCGGCATTGACGGTGTAGTAGGGGTAAAGCAGGGTCTGACCCAGGCCATCCGGGTTCAGGTTGACGGCATTCGCCATGTTGGCGATGCCCACAACGCCGGCGATGCCGGCGACGACGGCAGTCGTCAAACTATTTCTGTTCATCACAACACTCCTAAATTTGACCACAGGGCTTTTTGCTTTTTCGCCAACCTGGAGGGCATGCCATAAGGCCCCTACGCCCCAAAGCAGGGTGGGCAACAGCGAATCTATCCTAAGACAAAGGCAAAGGCAATGCAATCCCGACGAAAAAACACGATATTTTTCACGGCTCGCCCTGTTTATCGAGCTTCGGGCTGGTCATCTGCGGCAGGTAGTACCAGGCGCCATCGGCTTTTATCCAGGTTTCCACCACCGGGGCCATGGATTTGGTATCCCCCGCCAACCCGCCCAGATTGATCGAATAATCCACCATCAATCGGACTGTGCAGACATCTGCGCTGCATTCCTGCGATGTATAGCGCACCTTGTTCCAGTGCGTGCCGCGGCCATTCATGTTGTGGGCGTACTGCTCACGCGTGATGGTCTTGCGGTAACCCGGGGCCAGGAAGTCATAGGCCTTGTCGGCCTTTTTCGCGACGAGGTAATCCCAGCGCTGCACCGCCTTTTCCTTGATGACGGACGCGTTTTCGTCCTTCTTGACCATGCCCGCGCAACCGGCCAGCGCCAATGCGGCAGCGGCAAGCACAAATTTGGAAAGATATACTTTTTTATTGTTCACCTTGCGGATTCTCCTTGGACTTGAGTTGCACAGCCGGCACTGGCACGGTTTGCGCCGGGGCCGGTTGCATGGGCGCGGTTTGCGCGGGCGCTGGTGGCGGCACGGGCGCAAGCCCGCCTCCGGCTTGGCCGGCGCGCATGGGCGCCAGCGACTCGAATTTGCTTTCGTATTCCTGCGTCATCTGCTGCGCTTCGTCGACACTGGTGATGACGCGCGGCGTGATCAGCACGATCAGCTCGGTGCGTTGGCGCGTGCGCGAGGTGCTGCCGAACAGATGGCCCAGTATCGGAATGTCGCTGAGCACGGGCACGCCGTTGCGCGAATCGCCATCCTGATCCTGGATCATGCCGCCGAGCAGCACGGTCTGGCCGCTCTGCACCGCGACCTGCGTATCCAGATTGCGCTGGTTGATCGCCGGATTCGGATTGTTGGCAGTGACCGTGCTGTAGTCGGGCGAAGTGTCCTGCTGGCTGACATCCATGTACACCAGGCCGCCCGGATTCACGCGCGGCGTGATCATCAAGGTGACGCCGGTGCTGATGTAGTTGGCCTGGCCGATGCCAGTGGAGGTGATGCCATTACCCGTATTCACATTGTTCCCATAACCGCCCAACCCGACCAAGGACGCCGAAATCACCGAAACCTGCGTGCCCACGGTCAACTGTGCCTGCTGGTTGTTCATCACCACCAGCGAAGGTGAGGACAGGATCTTGGAATTGCCGCTCTTTTCGAGCGCATTCAAAGCGACCTGAAAATTCTTGTTGAGGAAAGAATAGAAGACGCCGGGTGCCCCGCCATTCAGGGACGTCGGCGCACCGCCACCAAGCGAACTGCGGTGACGATCGGATGAATTGCCCTGGTATTCGGGGCTGTACTGGAATCCGGTACCCGAGCCCGCATTGGAATTGTTGATCAGTCCGGAAAGCCACCATTGCACGCCGTACTGCAGGTTTCCGGTCAGGGTGACTTCGAGGATCTTCGCCTCGATCTGCACCTGCAAGGGCGCGATATCCAGGCGATGGATGGCGGCGCGGATGGAATCCCATTCGCCGGGCGTGGCCATCACCAGTAACTGGTTGTTTTCCTCGATCGGGGTGATGCGGATGTCGGTTTGCTTGCTGCCCGACGACGTGGGCGTGCCGGTGCCGGTAGTCGTCAGATTCGATGCGGGCGTGCGGCCACGTTGTTCGGCCGTATTCATGGCCATGTTGTTCAGGCCGCCACGATTTGCGCCACCCACGCCACTGTTGAACTGGCCGATGCTCACCGGCCGCATGCCAGGCGCGACATTGCCGGTGTTGCTCGAGCGCTGGCTGACCTGACCGGTGAAGATCGCGTTGAGGTGATCGGACAAGTCCACCGCCTTGACGTTTTTCACGTCGTACACATAGAGCTGCGTGCCGTTTTCGCCGACACCCTGGTCGAGCTTGTACAGCCAGCTTTCGGCCTTTTCGAGGTAGTCCTTCTGCGGCGTGATGACGACCACGGAATTGGTGGTTTCCATCGGGATGAAGCGGAACATGCCGGCCAGCGGGGACTCGCCTGCCGATCCGAAAATCTTGTCCAGCTCGGGCATGATCTTGGCGACGTCCATGTTGCGCAGCCCGTAAACGCCGACCGACATGCCCTTGAGCCAATCGACGTCGAAGATGTCGATCGTGCGCTGGTAGTTGGCCAGTTCCGCAGCAGTGCCTGCCATCACCAGCAGGTTGCGTGCGTCGTCCGCCGACACCACGGCATCGGCCTTGGCATAGGGCTTGAGCAGTTTTTGCATCTGCGTGGCCGCTATATAGCGCAGCGGATACGCACGCACCTCGTAACCCTTGGCGCTGGCCGCCGTGGCGATGCGCGGCGTCAGGTTGCCCGGAATCGCTTCCTTGACCGGCACCACGGCGTAGCGGCCTTCCTTGAACACCAGCGCGTTGTTGGTCCAGCCCAGCAGCATCTGCAGGATCGGCATCGCCTGCTCGGGCGTGATCGGCCGCGACGTCGAAAACGTGACATTGCCCGAGACATTCGGTGCGATCGTGTAGTTTTCGTGCAGCAAGGCGCCGAGGATGGCTTGCACCACAGCCTGGATGGGCTGGTTTTCGAAGTTGAACGTGATCTGGCCTTCCGGCGTGGATTTGCCGTTCACCGGCTCGCGCGCGATCTTTTCGTTGATGAACTGGCCCGAGCCTGGTTCGATCTTGGCTTCGGTCGCCTTATGCGACTTGTCGTCCGTATCGATCTTGATCGGCGCCTCGTCATTGATCTTGTTGGCCGGCAATGGTGTCGTTGGCGCGCTCGACGGCGCGATGTCACGGCTGAATTCGCGATCCGCACCCAGCGTGGCGCATCCGGCCAGCGCGGCAGCGAACAGCGAAACGAAAACGATCGAAGGTCTCAAATACACGTGTAACGCTCCGTGACGGGTTACTGCTGCTTATTCTCGGTTTTTTCCCTGCGCAAGCGCTCGGCTTCCTCGCGCATTTGCGCGCGACGTTCCTCGATGCGCCGCTGCAGCGCTTGCGCCTGCTCGTTCTGCACCGGCGCGGCGTCCGGCTGCCCGGGAACGAACTTACCGGGTACGGCGACAGGACGCGCTGGCGGCGCGGGCCCACCCGGAGCATGCGCGACCGGGTTTGGACTGGCAACAGCGGTAGACAGTTCCACTTCGACCTCTTCTCCGGAGGTTTCGCGGAAGATCGCGCTGCGCGGATTGATCTTGGTCAGCGTCCAACCGCCCTGGTCGCCTTCCATTGGCATGCCTTCCTTGAGCGCCAAATCCCTGTTCTTGAGCTTGTCGTGCACCATCGCCAGACTCACGTGCGGGGTGAGGATGATGCCGGTCAGCGCGATATTGAGCGGCACCTGGGGCGGCGGCGGCACGTCGGGCGAATCGGGCGTTTCGGGCGTCGGTTTGCGGTCGTCATTGAACAGCGGCCGCGCCGTGGTGTCGGCAAACTGCGCCTCCGGCGGCAGCTTGAACGCGGTGCGGTCGATGGCGACGCTGGCGACCCCGGTCGAATCGGCTTCAGGTCGCAGCCAGGAATAGCCGCGGCCGAACCCGAGCTGCATCGCGATGGCAAGCAGCACGAACACGCCGCAGACCCCGGCCAGGATCGCACTGAGCAACTTGGCGGCTTGCGTGCTCATGCGCCCTTTTTCCCGGTCTTGCGCAGGTAACCGGACAAATTGAAGCGAATGTCCAGCGCGGTCTGCGGGCGCACCTTGGAACCCGGCGGCACATAGCCGATCTGCTGGCGGTAGATCAGCAACTGATCCACGAACAGGTAGGGATTGCTGTTTTCCAGCTCATAGACGATCTCGGCGAATGGCTCGAGCGCACAGCGCATGCGCACCTGGATGGTGACACGCTCGTAGAGTTCTTCCTCACCGCCCTTGAAATTGGAATTGCTCACGATCGCGCACTGGCTTTCGTTCTTCACCCGCGCCGAGATCGCCTGCTTCAGACGCTGGGTCAGATCGGAAAACGCGCTGTTTGCGTCGGAGTCGGAAAGAAACGCCTGATTGCCCTGCTCGAACGCGCGCACTTCGGCCATGCGCTTTTCGATGAGTGGGCGCTGCGCGACGATGCCGGCGAAACGCTGCTGCTGTTCGCGCAGATCCCGTACCTGGCTGGCGATGGCCAGATCCGGCGCGACGAACCACCAGTGCACGAGCAGCAGGTAGCCGAGCAGGACCGCTATCAGCAGCAGCACGATCGCCAGGAAACGGCCGTTGCGAGGGTCAGCGCCCAGACGCATGTGCGCCTCCCTTGGCTGCCGTCGCGGATTTCGCTGCCGCAGCCTGGGCATCCGCGATTGCGCGGAAATCCAGGGTGATGTTGAAGCGGTCCTTCTTGGTGCGTGGATCGGGCTGGATCGTGCCCTGCACGCTCGGATTGGCGAGCAATTCGGATTTATTGAGCAGTCCGATCAATTTCGATGCATCATCGCTCAGGCCCTGCAATTCGATCTTGTCCTTGTCGTCGACATTCAGGCGTTCCAGATACGTGTCATCCGGCAGGCGCTTGGTCAGGTCCTCGAGCAGATTCACCATCAACGGGGTGTCGTGTTTCTTGCGGCTGAGGAAATTCGCGCCATCGATGGTGTCCTGCAGGGTCTTGCGCAGTTGCGACACCTGCTTGGCGTCGTTCTGCGCGCGGGCCACGTCGGCCTGCATCGCCGCAAGCGCGGACGCACGATTGTCCAGCCACAACTGCATGCACGTTACCAGCAGCACGATCGCCGCCGCGCCGAGCGCGAGATTCAGGCGCAGGCGCAAATTCTTGCGCGCGTAGCGGTGTTCGGCCGGCAGCAGGTTCAGTCCCAGGCGCGCGCCACCGCGTGCGCCGGCCCAGCAATCCACGCCATCGAGCATGGGTGCGCTGCCCGCGATCGCCGCGAGTTCCGCATCGAGCTGTGCGCGCGGCACCACGGTCAGTTCGACGTGCAGGCTGCGATCCGCCGCCACGTGCGGCGCGACGGCGTAATCGAAATAAACCTGATCGGCCTTGAACGGCGTCTGCCGGTCCATCTCGAACGCCAGCACCTGGCGCAGGTTGTCTTCGGCCGCGGCAGGCAGGCTCAGCGCACGGCGCAAGGTACGCGCGCCATCGATGCAATAGATGCGGCGCAAGTCCGGCGTCTCGAGCGCACCGCGCAGGCGCGCGAACGCGGCCTTCTGCGCCTCGGCAGGATCGTCCATGTTCACGCGCCCGAGTTCGGAACAGCCTTGCGCCGATTGCCGCCAAATGCACAGCTCGCGTCCACCGACATCCAGCAGCAACGCATCGGCACGCTCGGCCAGCAGGCCGCGCCAACGCGCGGGCAGCAGCGACGCCAGTTCATGCCCCCACCAGGCGAAGAAGCGCGGCAGCGGCGTTCGGGCGTAGCGCGTCCGCAGTCGGGCGAGCTGGATGTCGAGCGCTTCGGTGAGGGTCATCGGGAGCTTTCTTTCTCGGCCCAGCGCAGCACCGTGTAGGGCTGCCCCGCCGTGCCAATGCCGCCCAAGCGGATGCTGGCGTCAAGCACAGTGCTGGCACCATTGGCAAGCGTGGCACGCGATTGGATAGTGTACGTGTTCCCGCCGCCATTGGCCACGACAGGAGTACCGTCCGGCAGCGTCAGGCCGCTGCCTTGCTGTCCAGGCAAGACCTGTTGCCGCGCCGCGATCAATTGCTGGGCCAGATCCGGCGTCATCCCGGGCAGGGCCAGCAATACGTCCATCGGCGCGTAGGCCGCATTCGGCTGGACCCCGCCGCCGTAAATGGTGATTGCCGGCTCGATCTTTTCGAACAGGTCGTAATTCATGCCCAGCACCTGCTGCACTTCGCCCACGGTCTGGAATGGGGCGTTGCGCGGGGCATACGTCAGTCCCGCTGCCTTGTACTCGTTGATCTCGGCGCCGTGCGCGCGCGGCATGTCGTCCGGATCGCGCCAGTCCTGGATTGCGTCGGAAAGCGCGACGGCCTGATCCAGCGGCACGCCGACCGACTGAAACAGGTTCTGAAGCAATGTGTCGTCGGCAGTATTGATGTCGATCAATCCGGATTCGTCGGTGAGGCGTACATCGACCTTCGCGCCGTCGAAGTCGAAATCGTAGGGCCGACCGTCGCCGACCCAACGCTGGGTCATGTCCGGATTGCGCAATTCGTACACCGCACGTGCGATGCCGGCTTGCGCGGCATAACGCGCCGTGGTGCCGTCGAACAAATGCCGCGACTCGAAATTCTCGGTGCGCGCGATCAGGGCGAAACTGCCGAGCAATACGCCCATCAGGGCGATGACCCAGATCACCAGGATCAGGGCCACGCCACGCTGGTTGCGCCCGACGCCGGTCATTGTCCACCGGTCGCGGCAGGAATCTGCATGGGCATGCGCGGACGCATCGCGCCGGCGTTGAGCATCAGCGGGATATCCAGCGTCGGCCAGGGCATCTGCACGCCGGGTTGCATGGTCAGATCGATGCGAACCATCAATGGCGTGATTCCGGGATCTGGCCAATCGCTGCTCCAGTTGCCGAGATTGCCGTCAACGTCGAGCGCACGGTATTCGAAACGGCCGGAAGCGATGCGGTCAAGCAGCACGACGGCGTCGACATCCGAATCACTGCGGCTTTTGTCGGTCGCATAGCCATTGAGCATCGTGTCGCGGAACCGCAACTGCAGACCGTCCGTGGCTGGCGCGAGTTCCAGCGTCTGCACATACGGGCCGCCGCGCGACAGGTAACCGGGCATCGCGGCGACGAAGCGCATGCGCCGCGCGTCGCCGTCGAACACGTGGATCATGCCGGTGCTGTCGTCGCGCCCGAACTCCAGCGGCAGGATCTGGCTGATCTGGCGGCGCAGGAATTCCTGTGCAGTGCGCAGGCGATCGGTGCGGTCGATCGCGGCCTCGCCCGCGCGCATGGCGTGTGCAGAGGCACGAATGCCGCCGTAGGCGCCGGCGATGAGCAGGCCGAGCAGGATCACGGCGAGCAACACCTCGAGCAAGGTGAACCCAGCGCTCATGCGCAATGCGGGCGCACGCATCATGGCTGCGCCCTGCCCTGGCGCATGACCGGCGCCTGCGCCGCCTGCGTGATGTCGGGATTCTGCGCGCGCAAGGTAACGAAACGCGCGTCGTGCTGCAGGTAGATCGTGCCCCAGGTCACGTCGAGTTGCAGTTTGTACAAGTCGATGCTCGGCGCTACCGGCACGGCTTGCACGGGCGGCGTGTTGGCATTGCCCGCCACTGGAATATTGGATGCGATCGGGATGATGTCCTGCGGCGGAACCCTCGCGATTTGCAAATGCCAGCGATACTTGTCGTCGAACGCACCGGCGTAATCGCCATCCTTGACCGGCTCACCGACGCCTTGCACATCCATGAGCGACTGCGCCCACAGGGCCGCGCGCGTGTAGTCAGCCGCCTGCGCGGTCGTGTGCAGGCAGGTGGAAAGAATCTGCAACAGCACGCCGAAACCGATCGCGAAAATCACGAACGCGGCGACGAGTTCGATCAGGGTGAAGCCTTGTTGGCGCGCCGGCATCCGGTTCACTTCGTGGTTTCCTCGCGCGTCACTTCGCCAGTCAGCCAGCTCACGTTGATGCGCCACTCGCGTTCGCCCAGACGCACGGAAATGTGGCCACCGGTCGAGGCCCCGTCCGGGAAGAAACGGATGCGCCCCGAGCTCGTGCTGGTCTGTTCGCTGTCGGCAGTGAGCAAGGTCATCTGCATGCCCTCCGGCAATTTCACGATCGGCTTGCCCGGCGCTTGGTAAGTATTGGACTGGATGTCGAGATCCAGCGCCGCCTGTTTGCCGGTCACGATCGCCTGCCCGCGCGTGTAGCGCAGCGCGGCAACCAGGTCGCGGGATGCGGCCTGGATCTTCGCCGAATTCATGCTTTTGCTGAACGACAACGACACCACGCTGAGCGCGATGCCGATCAGGACGACAACCGCGACCAGTTCGATGAGCGTGAAGCCGGACTGGCGCGACACACGCATGGGCTTACTGCCAGTTGCCGTAATCCTTGTTCAGGCCGTCGCCGCCGGGCTGGCCGTCCTTGCCATAAAAAATAATATCGAAATCGCCATGTTCGCCGGGCGCCTTGTAGAAATACGGATGCTGGAACGGATCCTTCAGGTCCGCCTCCTTCGCATACGGTCCGTTCCAGTTCGTGGCATTGCCGGGGCGCGTGACGAGATCGTTCAGGCTCGCCGGCGCGGAACCGTTGTCAAGCATGTAGGCCTGCACCTTCATCTCCAGCGAATGCACGCCGGCGACGCCGGCCTTGTACTCGCCGTTCTGGAAGTTCTGCATCACCTTGCCGCCGACGATGGTCATGACGATGCCGATCAGCACCAGCACGGCGATCATCTCGATCAGGGTGAAGCCGGCGGAGCGCACCGGCGCGCCGTGGCGTTGCAATGTATACCTTTTCATGTTCGTCTCACTGTAGGGAACTGGTGATATTCAATATCGGCAGCAGGATCGCCATCATGATGACCGCGACCACTCCGGTCATGACCACGGTAACCGCCGGCACCAGGGCGGCGAGCAGGCGATCGACCGTGTTCTTGGCTTCGGTGTCGAAGGTATCGGCGACTTTGAGCAGCATGTCGTCGAGCGCGCCGGATTCCTCGCCCACCGCGATCATCTGCAGTGCCAGTTTCGGGAAGCGCTTGCTCTGCGACAGCGCAAACGCGAGGCCACCGCCGGTTTTGACTTCTTCGGTTGCCGTATCCACGGCCTCGGCCAGCGCCGAATTGGCGAGCACGTTGCGACCGATGCCGAGCGCGGTCAGCAACGGCACGCCGTTCTTGAGCAAGGTGCCGAGTGTGCGCGCGAGGCGCGCGGTTTCCAGGCGGGCGATCAACGGCCCGAACAGGCGCCGCTTCAACACCCAGGCGTCGAAGCGCAAGCGCGTTGGCGGATCGGCGAGTTGCCGTCGCGCGAACATCACGCCAAAGAAAATCAGGCCGGCGATGCCCCACCAGAAATTGCGCAAGGTGTTGCCGATGAACAGCACGATCAGCGTGATCATCGGCAATTCGACATTCATGTCCTTGAACATCGGCGCGAATTGCGGCACGACGAATACCAACAGTACAAACAGCGCGGCGAACACCATCACAATGAGGATCGCTGGATAGATCATCGCGTTGATCACGCTTTCCTTGAGCGCCTTGGCACGCTCAAGGTACTGCGCGAGGCGCGCCAGCGTAGTGTCGAGCGCGCCACCGACTTCGCCGGCGCGCACCATGTTCACGTACAATTTCGAGAAAATCTGCGGTTCGGCTTCGAGGCCATCGGACAGCGGCGCGCCGCCGCGCACGTGGTCGCGGATGCGCTCGATGATGCGTCGTGCTTTTTCGCTTTCCGGCAGCTCCAGCAGGATCTGCAAGGCGCGATCCAGCGGCTGGCCGGCGCCAAGCAAGGTGGAAAGCTGCTGGGTGAACTGCAGCACCTGCGCAGGATTCATCGCCGCGCGCGTAAACAGTCCTGCCAGCGCATTGCGCCCATCGCCTTCCACCGCCGCGCGGATTTCCAGCGGGATGTTGCCGGCGTCCTGGATGCGCGCCACGGCCTCGTCGTTCGAAGCGACCTCGAACTGACCTTCGAGGACTTCGCCGGTCGGCGTGACTGCCTTGTAATGGAACAGCGCCATCAGCTTTCCGACGTCACGCGCAGCACTTCTTCGATTGTCGTGGTGCCGAGCAACGACTTGACCAGTCCATCCTCATACATGGTGCGCATGCCCTCGGCGCGCGCCTGTTCCTCGAGTTTGCCCATGTCGGCGTGCTGCATCACGAGGCGCCGGATCGGATCGCTCATGACCAGAAACTCCATGATCGTGGTGCGACCGAGGTAGCCACTCGCCGTCAGCGGCGAAGCGACCGGTTTATACAACTGGATTTTTCCTTCCGGCTGGTAGCGACGCAGGCCGAATTCCTCGACCACCTCGGGCAGCGCGTCGTATTTTTCCGCGTGCGTGGACTCGAGCCGGCGCACGAGGCGCTGCGCAAGCACGCCGTTGACGGTGGACGTGAGCAAATAATCTTCCACGCCCATGTCGAGCATGCGCGTGACCGCGCCGGCGGCATTGTTGGTGTGCAGCGTGGACAACACCAGGTGACCGGTCAACGCAGACTGGATCGCGATCTTGGCGGTTTCCAGATCGCGCATTTCGCCGATCATGATGATGTCCGGATCCTGGCGCACGATCGAGCGCAGCGCATGGCTGAAATCCAGCCCGATCTGCGGCTTGGCCTGAATCTGGTTGATGCCCTCGATCTGGTATTCGACCGGATCCTCGACCGTGATGATCTTCACGTCCGGCGTGTTGAGCCGGGACAGCGCCGTGTACAGCGTCGTGGTCTTGCCCGAACCGGTCGGACCGGTGACGAGCAGGATACCGTGCGGCAGCTCCAGCACCTTCATGAACTTGGGCAGGAATTCGTCGGTGAAGCCGAGCGTGTGGAAATCGAAGACGATGGATTCGCGGTCGAGGATACGCATCACCACCGATTCGCCCCACGAGGTCGGCACGGTGGAAACGCGCAGATCCAGCTCCTTGCCCTGCACGCGGATCATGATGCGGCCGTCTTGCGGCAGGCGGCGCTCGGCGATATTCAACTTCGCCATGATCTTGATGCGCGAAATGACCGCCGCGGTGGATGCCGCCGGTGGCGATTCGACTTCGATAAGCACGCCGTCGATGCGGTAGCGAACTTTCAGCCGATTCTCGAATGGCTCGACGTGGATATCGGACGCGCGTTGTTCAACCGCACGCTGGATGACGAGGTTTACCAGACGGATGACCGGCGCCTCGGAGGCGAGGTCGCGCAGATGTTCGATGTCGTCTTCGCTGCGCGAGGCTTCGTCGCTCAGATTCTCGACGATGGCGCCCATCGCGGAGCGGCCCTGTCCGTAATAACGTTCGATCAGATCGTCGATTTCGCTCGGCAATCCGACTTTCGGCTCGATCGCCTTGCCGGTCGCCAGCGCGAGCGCCTGCAGCGGGTAGGTCTCGGCAGGATCGGCCATCAACAAGGTCACACCGGTTTCCGTTTCGGCGATAGGCACGACGTGGTATTGCTTCAGAAACCGCACCGACATCTGCACGTTCGGCGGCGGCGCTTCCGGGCAATCCTTGGCTGCGACCAGCGGCAGGCCGAGGACCTCGGCCAGGCTTTCGCCCATCTCGCGCTCGGATACCAACCCCAGGCGCGTGAGCAGCGGCACCAGATTGCCGTCGCCGCTTTCCTCGAGCAGGCGGTGCGCGCGCGCCAGATCGGCCTCTTTCAGACGACCGCGCGCGACGAGATGCTCGCAGATGCGCTCGTCGAGCGATTCGGCGGCGGGCGCCGATGCTTGTGTTTCCACTGTCGCTGACATGGCCTCAATTACCCCTGGCTTCAATTTCCGCTGGCTTCACACTGCTGGAAGGCGGGTGTTCGACCGCATGCATGGGCGCGGGTTCCGTATCCTCGCGGCGGATCAGCTCGTCGATGAACGGCCGGTTGCATACGATCCACAGCACCGCTGGTACCAGCACCGGCAGGATCAGGTAACCGAACTGGTAGGCCAATGCTACCGCGTTGAGCGGGATGCCGGCGCGTTGCAGCGCTTCGATCCCGGGCTGGCCGGCGTCAAGGCCGACTGCCTTGAGGCTTTCCGCGATCACGCCGAAGGCTTGGGCGATCCAGATCACGACGCATCCGAGCGCGATCTGGCGCATGCGCTGCCAGCGCGTCAGCGGCGTGGCCAGCACCAGGCCCGCGAACAACGGCAAGGCGTAGCCGTAGATCATCGGATTGACCACCGGTTCGATGAAGCCGAACTTCGCCGGCTGGCCCACCGGCGCGGCATTGACCAGCACGCCGCTGGAAATCTGCATGAGATACCCCGGATGGCCTAGCACGCGTCCGTGCGCATCGAGCAGGTCCGCGCCCTGCGACACTGCTGTGAACAGGCTCGGCCAGGCCTTGAGCATGACTGCCTTGGCCATCGCAATCACCGGCCACACCAGCGGAGCCGCGAACTCGAACCAGAAAAAGAACGCCAGCGGCAGCCACAGCAGCGCAGAAAAAAGGAAGCGGCGGAGCGGCGACAGGATCACTTAGCCGACCCACACTCGCGCGTTGCGGAACATGCGCAGCCATGGCGAGTCCTCGCCCCATTCGCGCGGCGCCCACGACATCTGCACGGTGCGGAACACGCGCTCGGGATGCGGCATCAGGATCGTCACGCGCCCGTCGGCGGCGGTGAAACCGGTCACGCCCTTGGGCGAACCGTTCGGATTCAGCGGAAACACGTCGGTCGCCTTGCCGCGGTTGTCGACGAAACGCAGACAGGCTTGCACACGTTTCGAGTCGCCACGCGCGGCGAACACGGCGCGGCCCTCGCCATGGGCGACGACGACGGGAATGCGCGACCCGGCCATGCCTTTGAGGAAAATCGACGGCGATTCGATCACTTCGAGCGTGGCCATGCGCGCTTCGTACTGTTCGGAGGCGTTGCGCTCGAAGCTTGGCCAGTTCTCCGCGCCGGGAATGATGGACTTCAACGCCGCCAGCATCTGGCAGCCATTGCACGCACCTAACGCAAACTTTTTCGGATTGGCGAAGAACGCGGCGAACTGGTCGCGCAAATTCGCATTGAACAGGATCGAAGTCGCCCAGCCGCGCCCGGCGCCAAGCACATCGCCGTAGGAAAAACCACCGCAGGCGGCGAAGCCGCAAAACTCGTCGAGTCGATAGCGGCCATTCTGCAAATCGGTCATGTGCACGTCGAACGCGTCGAAGCCGGCGCGCGTGAACGCGGCGGCCATCTCGATCTGGCCATTCACGCCCTGGTCGCGCAGGATCGCCACTTTCGGGCGCAGGCCTTTGGCAATGAATGGCGCGGCGATGTCCTGCGCCGGATCGAACGTGAGCTTGGGCGTGATGCCGGCGTCATCGTCGTCGCAACGCCAGATATGTTCGGCGTCGGCAGTCAGCGGATTGTCGCGACGCTCGACCATGGCGCGGCTGGTTTCCGACCAGGCGTCCATGAGCACGGCCCACGGCCAGCGCGCAATCGCCTCGTCGTTGAGCCACAGTTTGACGCGCTTGCGCGTGTGCGGGGCGCCGGCGAAATGCGCCAGATCCTTGAGATGATGCTCGTCGAGAATGGCGAGGAACGCGTCACGATCGGCGGCCTTGATCTGCACCACCGCACCGAGTTCTTCGCAGAACAGCGCCGATAGCGTGTTGTCGCCCCAGCCGGTCAGTTCCAGGTCCAGTCCGCACTGCGCGGCAAAAGCCATCTCGACCAGGGTCGTGATGACGCCACCGTCGCCGCGATCGTGGTAAGCGAGCAGCAGGTTGCGCTCGCGTGCAGCCCTGAGGGCCTCGAACAAACGCACGAACAAACCGGCATCGTCCAGATCCGGCGGCAGTCCGCCGACGCGATTGAACACCTGGGCCAGCACCGAGCCGCCGAGGCGGTTGCGGCCCGCGCCGAGGTCGAGCAGCCACAGTTCGGTTTCGCCGACATCGAGCACGAGTTGCGGCGTCAGCGCGCGGCGCGCGTCGGCGATGCGCACAAACGCCGAAACCACCAGCGACATCGGCGCCACAGTGCGCTGCTGCAGGCCATCGTGCTGCCACACGGTCTGCATCGACAGCGAATCCTTGCCGACCGGAATGGAAATGTGCAATTGTGGACAAAGTTTGGAGACGGCCTTGACCGCGTCGAACAGCGCGATGTCCTCGCCCGGATGATTGACCGCGGCCATCCAGTTCGCCGACAGCCGAACCTCGTCGAGACTGGTTATTGGCGCGGATATCAAATTGGTCAGCGCTTCACCCACCGCCATGCGCGCGGCGGCCGGCGCCGAGAGCAGGGCCAGCGGCGTGCGTTCGCCCATCGCCATCGCTTCGCCAGGGTAGCCGTCGAAGTCCAGCGGGCCGGCTGCGCCGTCGGCCACCGGCACCTGCCACGGCCCGACCATCGGATCGCGCGCGCACAGGCCGCCGACGCTGCGGTCGCCGATGGTGATGAGGAAGGATTTGCTGCCGACCGCGGGCAGGCGCAGCACGCGCTTGATCGCCTCTTCCAGGACGATGCCATCCAGGTCCGGAACGATGTCCACGCGCGCCGGCTTGCGCCGCGCGTCGCGTTCCATCTTCGGCGCCTTGCCAAACAGGACGTCCATCGGCAAGTCGATGACGTTCGCGGCAGCACCGGTCGCGGCGGCGTCCGCAACGATCAGGCGTTGCTCGGCTGTCGCTGCGCCGACCACGGCGAACGGGCAGCGCTCGCGCGCGCAGATGTCCGCGAAGCGCGCGAGATCGGCCGCATGCAACGCGAGCACATAGCGTTCCTGGGCCTCGTTGCACCAGATCTGCATCGGCGACAGCTGCGGATCGGCGCTGGGAATCTTGCGCAATTCGATGCGCCCGCCGACAGCGGAATCATGCAGGATTTCCGGGATCGCGTTCGACAAGCCGCCGGCGCCGACATCATGGATCGAAACTATCGGATTGCCCTCGCCCAGCGCCCAGCAGGCGTCGATGACTTCTTGGCAACGTCGCTGCATTTCGGCGTTGTCGCGCTGCACCGAAGCGAAATCCAGTTCCGCCGAACTGTCGCCGCCGGCTACGGACGAGGCTGCGCCACCGCCGAGGCCAATCAGCATGGCCGGCCCGCCAAGCACGATCACCGCGTCGCCATCCGCGAGCTTGCGCTTGAGCACATCGGTCGGCCGCACATTGGCCAGGCCGCCGGCGATCATGATCGGCTTGTCATAGCCGCGGCGCAGGGTGCCGTCGCTGCCGCATTCGCTTTCAAACGTGCGGAAATAGCCGCCCAAACACGGACGTCCGAATTCGTTGTTGAACGCGGCCGCGCCGAGCGGGCCGTCGCGCATGATCTCGAACGCGCTGGCCATGCGCGGCGGCAGCGGACGATCCTTTTCCCACGGGCGCGGCAGGCCGGGAATGCGCAGGTACGAGGTACTGAATCCGGTCAACCCGGCCTTGGGCTTGCCGCCACGGCCGACCGCGCCTTCGTCGCGGATTTCGCCGCCCGCGCCGGTCGCGGCGCCCGGAAACGGTGCGATTGCGGTCGGATGGTTGTGCGTCTCGACCTTGATCGCATACGGTGTGGATTCTTCCACAATGCCGTATTTTCCACTTTGTGCATCAGCGAAAAAACGCCGCGCCGCGTTGCCTTCGATCACCGCGGCATTGTCGCTGTAGGCGCTCAGCGTGTGCTGCGGCGACGCGGCATGCGTGGCCTTGATCATGCCGAACAGGGATTCGGATTGGGTGACGCCGTCGATGGTCCAGCGCGCGTTGAAGACCTTGTGCCGGCAATGCTCGGAATTGGCCTGCGCGAACATCATCAGTTCCGCGTCGGATGGATCGCGGCGCAGTTCCGCATAACGCGCGGCAAGGTAGTCGATTTCGTCCGGCGCCAGCGCGAGCCCGAGCCGCCGATTCGCCTCACCAAGCGCGGCGATCGCATCGAGACCCAGCGCAGTGCGTCGCAATGGCGACGGCGCGACGGCGCGAAACAGTGAGTCCGCGTCGGCGAGTTTCGTAAGCACCGACTGCGTCATCGGATCATGCAGGGCGTGCGCTAGCGAATCGAAATCGGCGCTGCCGGCGGCAGGCGCGCGGTCCACGGTGAACGCCATGCCGCGTTCCACGCGCGCAACTGCGAAACCGCAGCCGCGCAAGATGTCGGTGGCCTTGCTCGACCACGGCGAAATCGTGCCCAGGCGCGGCACCGTCCACAGCGTCGCCGCTTTCGGCGCATCCGGTTGTGCGCGCAACACCTCGCACAACCGGGCCAGATCCGGCGCATCCGCTTCAACCTGGACGAAATAGATCCACCACGCAGCGCTCACGCGACTCTTCGGCGCGATGCCGGCGAGATCGCGGTTCAGGCGTTCCAGGCGAAACAGGGATAGGGCCGGTAGCCCGTCGAGAACGATCATGGCGAGCGCGGCTGCGCGTTCAATGCGGAACGCGCATTATCCCATAGCGCCGCACAGGCGCGAACCGAAATTAACGCGAAGCGACTTTCGCCTTGTCCCGCTCCGCCGCAAGACGATCGAGTTCGGCGAGCAGCCCCTGCGGGGATGTCGCCTTGCCCAGGTCGACCGAGGTGCCGTCAGCGGTAAGCACCGTCGGCGTGGCGTTGATGCCAAGCTGGATCCCGAGCGACTTGGTTTCGGCAACCGGATTGGTGCAAGTCGCCGGCGTCGGCTCCTTGCCATTCATTGCCGACGTGTAGGCGGCGTTGCGATCCTTGGCGCACCACACATCCACGGCCTTCTTGTCGGCGCCGGGATGGATGTCGAGCGGAAACATCACGTAATGCACGGAAATGCCCAGTGCGTTGTACTGGCCGATGTTCTTGTGGAAGGCGCGACAGTACGGGCAATCCACGTCGGTGAACACGGTCACCGTGTGCTTCGGATTGGCCACGTCGAAACGGATTTCCTGCGCCGCCGACAGCTTGGCGATCGCCTGCGCGCGCATGGCTGCGAGACTGGCGTCGGTCAGGTTGCGCTTGTTGGCCACGTCGTAGAGGTTGCCCTGCATCAGGTACTTGCCATCGGCGCTGATGTAGGCGATCTGGCCGCTGACGACCACTTCGTAGAAGCCCGGCAAATCGGATTTGACGACCTTGTCGACGACGGCCAGCGGCAGCAGCGAATGGATCGCATCGCGCACGGTTTTCTCGGCCGGATCGGCAGCCGCCTGCGCGAACGGCGCGGCGGCAACAAGGGCAGCGAACAGGATCAGATGCTTGAACATGACGAAATTCCGATTATGCCACGAAGCGGATCAGACCGCGCCGCGGCGGGGTTGGTTCACGGCGCCGGCTTGGGCTGCGCCATCTGCTGCAGCCGCTGCGCGAGCTGCTGTGGCGGCACGTAGCCACCGAGCTGGCTGCCGTCATCGGCGAAGATGCCAGGCGTGCCATTCACCCCCATTGCACCGGCTATATTCGTGATTTCGGCTATGGGATTACTGCAGGTCAGTGGCGACAGCGCCTTGCCGTCCATGGCCTGCGTATAAGCCGCGTTGCGATCCTTCGAGCACCACACCGTCTGCGCCTTCTTGTCCGCGCCGGGGTGGATGCTGAGCGGGAACAGCACGTAATCCACGGCGATGCCGAGCTTGTTGTACTCGGCGATCTGCTTGTGGAATTCGCGGCAGTACGGACAATCCACGTCGGTAAAGACGGTGACGCGGTATTTCGGATTCGGCGGCGCGAACGTGATGCGCTTGGATGCGGGAATGCCGGCCAATTCCTTCTTGCGCAGGCCCGACAGCGCGTCATCGATCACGTCGCGGCGCGAGTCGACGTCATAGATATGGCCCTCGATCAGATATTTGCCATCGGTGCTCAGGTACATCGGATGGCCATCGACCACGATCGCATAAAAACCCGGCAGGGTCGCCGGCATGACCGAATCGACCTTGGCATTGGGCACGAGCTTGCGCAATGCCGTGGTGGCAACGGTGGCGGGATCATCGGCGGCAGAAGCCGACACGGCGGCCAGCCCCAGGAGCAGCAAAATTGCGAATCGGAACATGGACTTCTCGAGGAAAATGCGAACTGCGCACAGTCGACCGGCGCAGCGGGATAGATATTGCAATTATCGCATGATTCAGCCTCTCGGATGATGCCGCTCATGCAGCCTTTTCAACCCTTCGCGGGCGACCAGGGTGTAAATCTGCGTGGTCGAAAGCGAGCTGTGGCCGAGCAGCATCTGCAAGGCGCGCAGATCCGCGCCGTGGTTGAGCAGGTGCGTGGCGAAGCAATGCCGCAACACATGCGGCGAGATGCGCCTGGCGTCGATGCCAGCCCGGAACGCGTGGCTTTTCACCATCGTCCAGAACATCTGCCGGGTCATGCCGGCGCGACGCGCAGTGACGAAGGCAGCATCCACGGTCGCCCCGCGCAACAACACGGGACGTGATTGCGCGTAGTAGCGTTCGAGCCAATCCTGCGCCTCCTCGCCGAGCGGCACCAGGCGTTCCTTGCCGCCCTTGCCGGTCACGCGCAGCACGCCCTGGCGCAGGTTGATCTGGCTGGTAGCGAGCCCGACGAGTTCGCTCACCCGCAGACCCGTTGCGTAGATCAGCTCGAACATGGCGCGGTCGCGCAGACCAAGCGCTGTGTCAACGTCCGGTGCGCGGATCAGCGCCTCGACTTCGCGCTCGGACAGCGCCTTCGGCAACGGCCGCGGCAGTTTCGGCGCATCCAGCAGCAGGGTCGGATCTTCCGCGATCGCGCCGAGCGCGGCGCGTTGACGATAGAAATGCCGCAGCGTGGACAACAGCCGTGCATTGCTGCGCGCGCTGAATCCGCTGCCACGCCTGCCGCCGGCGGAGAAACGCGCGGCCAGATAGGCGTTGAGCGATTCGCGCGTGGCGCGGTCCAGCGTCTTGCCCTGCGCGGCCAGCCAGCGCGACAGGCCTTGCAGATCCTGCCGGTAACTTGCCAACGTGTTGTCAGCCAGGCCGCTTTCGGACCACAGCTTTTCGACGAAGCCATCGATGGCGGCAGCGTCGATGGCGTTGACGGGTGGTGTAGATTCGACCGGCATAATTCTTCAGTTCGTCATGCCGGCATGGATTGCCGGCATCCAGACTGCATGGATGCCATCCGTAGCAACTGGATTCCGGCATTCCCTGCCGGAATGACAGACTAGGGCTTTCCAATGAACGAATCCAACATCGCCATTCCCGCCCCGCTGCGCCTGCGCCTCGCCGCCGCCGTCTACGATCTGTTGCCGCTGATCGGACTGTGGTTCGTCGCTGCCGTGCTCGCGTTGGCCGTCACCGGCGGCGCGCTCGACACGCACACGTTCGCCGGAAAATTCATCGTGCAGGGATTCGCGCTCGCACTCAGCGCCGCGTATTTCGTCGTCTCGTGGACCCGCGGCGGCCAGACCATCGGCATGCGCGCATGGAAATTGCGTGTCGTGGATGCCAGCGGCGCGCCGCTGCGCTGGCCGCAGGCCGTGCTGCGCTTCGTCGTCGCGCTGATTTCGCTCGCAGCATTTGGCGCGGGATTCTGGTGGGCGCGGGTCGATCCGAAGCGTCGCACGTGGCATGACATCGCGGTGCGGACGCGCGTGGTGCGCACATCTTCAAAATCTTGACAGCACGTGCGCGCTGGCTACTGCCAAACTTTGGCTGGAATCATCCATCCTGCGACAGGAGGAACCGGATAGCAGTTCAGCCGACTTCGATCCATGTCCAAAGCGTTGAGCATTTTCATTGCGGCGATTGCTTGACTTTCCAGCTCTGGCTTGCCTTGGGTAAAGTTGTGTAGAGAGTCCCAAATCGCACGAGTATCGCCATATTCACCGGCCCAAAGGAGCCCTGCGATGATCCCAGCATTTCGAGTATCTGCATCCGAACGCATGCTTGCTTCCTGAGCCATCGCATAACCTTTGTATGGGCTGCTGGATGATCTGTATAGCGCATTTAGTGCGCTATTAACCTTGGATTGCTCTGCTGCCAATGTCGTGTCAGATCGAGGAAGTTCGCTTTCTTTGCCGCCCCCAGCGATATAAGCATCTATTTCCGTTCTAACGGTCGCGGCCTGGCGCTCGTACAAAAGAAACCCAGCCTTGTCGTTTCCGCTGGCCGCCAATTTTTCAAGTTCCTCGTCGCTGATGTTCTTGGCAGCCAGGATGTCTTCCGGCATGGGGTAGCCATGCTGTGCCATCCAGGCGACTTGCTGGGGTGAGGTAATCGTGCTGTAGACATTGAAATGGCTCTTGTCGAAATCCACGATGAACTTTTGATCGGATGCCGGGAATTGTGCAATCCAATCCTTGAAATTTTTCGCGGTCCGGACCTTTTCGACACCAGGAAGCTGATATTGCCGAGGAACCAAGACAGTACCATCAGCTTCAACCATCGAAATTGGCCGCAATGCTGGCGATGGGTTGTGTACGGGGCTTTCCTTCGGTGGTGCGAGAATGGAAGCCTGCTTGGTTGTTGCGGGACTGGGCGGGGTCGGTGCCCCTGCCTTTCGAAGGAAAAAGGCGCCCGCAACGAACAACAAAAACAGGGCAAGCGATACGATGCCGAGTGTTTTAGACAGGGTCATTACAATAGGCTACGCCACGCCGGCTACTGCCAGATTTTGTCTGGGATGCGAGACCCGAATGCGATAGGAAAGCAATTCAAGCGTTCTTGGTCTAGTGTCATGAAGTGTGACATTTCGGATGCCGCCGCGGCTTCGCGCTTCAACTCCGGATTGCCTTGTATATATTTTGAGAGTGCATCGGAACTTGCGCGACTATCACCATACTTGGAAGCCCACATCAGCCCGGCAATGATTCGCGAAGATCGATCCAATGGATCGCTCTCAAAGCTGGCGTCGTATGCAATCGCATAACCTTTGTAGGCGCTTTCCGAGTCTTTGTACAACGATTGGAGGAATGTGGCGGTCTTCATGGCGTCGAGCGCGAACGAGAAATCCTCCCGAAGAAGCTGTTCCTTGTTGCCTCCGCTGGCCACGTAATCATCGACGCGCGAGCGGATACGCTGGGCCATGCGCTCGTACAACAGGAAACCGGCCTTGTCGTTGCCATGGTCGGACAGGCGCTTGAGATCGTCGTCGCTCATGCGCGTAGCGGCCAAGATGTCTTCAGGCATGGGGTAGCCGTGCTGTGCCATCCACGCCACCTGTTCGGGCGAGGTTATGGTGTCGTAAACGCTGAAGTGCGTCTTGTCGAAATCGGTAATTAGCGATTGTTGGGCGGGTGGAAATTGGGCCAGCCACTCCTTGAAGTTCTTCGCGGTACGCACTCGTTCCACTCCGGGAAACTGGTAGCGAGCAGGCACCGCAACGGTGCCGTCCCCAGCCATAGTGGCGGGCGACGATGCGGCATTGGCTCTCGGCGGCTTTTGTTGTGTCGATGGCGCAGTGAGCGGGCGGGGTTCCTCCTGCGCCATCGGTTTCGGCATTGGCTTCGTACCCGCGGGCGACTGCCAAAAATACCAGCCGGCCGCGAATGCGAGCAGCACGAGGACAATGAGAACAAAGCGATTGGGTGAAGGCATCATCGCTGGTCAGTTAGTGCATTGATTTTCAGCATAATTGGAGCCGTACTGCGCGCATTGAAGCTGTTCCTGGTCCGCGTCGTAGGAGCCTTGTCCCGCAACATTTACAGCAAGGGAATACTGGTCCCGAAAGGAATTGCAAGTTGAATTTCCAGTGCAAACCGCTGTGAGGCCATCCCAAAAATTGTTGTCACACGTTTGTTTTGAGTTGGATGACGTATAGCAAGCGTCATGATTATTACATGCCCCTTCGAAACTGGTTGGCGAATTCGAAATCGGATGGTTCAGGTCACCCGAGTAACTCAAGGGATTCAAGCCAGCAAGCAAAGCACTGATAAGATCGTTTTTCCATCCCCCGGGCCCGCAACCGTTCGGCGCCCACGTTCCCTGAGTAGGGGACGGGATTCCCGGCGCTGGCGAAAAATTGTTGACGTTGCAACCGGATGGTGCATTGTCTTTGATCGCCTTGCAAATTTGGGTTTTGCTGAACGTTGATTCGGGGTCGTCGCTGATGCTGGCGAAATCGGTGTTCAGTCTGACCGGCACGACACCCCCATCGATGAGAAAGACGGGAACCGACATCGATTCACCGGTGGAAGCGGTCACTGTGATGGTTGGCAAGGTCTCTTGTGCAAATACGAAATTAGCGTAGAAGATAATCCCTACGCAAAGCAGTCCACGGATCATGGCAATCTCCCCAGATTCGCATTGATATGCGTTCAATCCCAGTCCGTGCATCGTGAATCTAGATCGACAAAACTGCCTACTGGCTCACAAATTGACTCATCCATAGCGCCGGAAATACACCGTCGCCGCACCGGCCAGCAGTAGCGACGGCATGGCGTTGGCCAGGGCCAGGTTGAAATTGTATACCGCGCCCATGCTGACCACGGCGCTCTGGAAGAAGTAGTAGCTGATGGCGAGCGCGATGCCGATGAACAGGCGCTTGCCGAGGCCCCCGGTTCGCAACGTGCCGAACGCGAACGGCACCGCGCAGAACGCCAGCACCAGCACGTTGAGCGGATAGAAGATGCGGCCCCAGAACGCACGCTGGTAACTGCCCGCGTCCTGGCGGTTGCGCTGCATGTAGCCGATGTTGCGCGACAGGTCGGTGATGGAAAGGTATTCCGGATGGATCATCGACACCGCAAGCACGCTCGGGTCGAGCGTGGATTTCCATTGCGCCTGCGGCAGCGTCGTGCTCGACGCCGTGGCATTGCCGAACTGGGTGCGGCGCACGTCGTGGAACGTCCATTCGCCGTCGGCATGGGTCGCGGTTTTCGCCACCGACAACGTGGTCAGCTTGCCGGTGTCGTCGAACTCGAACACGCGCACGTCCTGCAATTCCACTTGCGGCCCGTGCTTGCCCGCACGCGTGCGGCCGTGTTTGGCGTTGACGACGTTGTGGCCGTCGCGCGCCCACAGGCTGCCGCCGCGTCCGATCGCAACGTCTTTCGATTTCGCGGTGAGCGCCAGCGCCTCGGCCTTCTGCTCGCCCCACGGGCCGATGGTTTCGCCCATCAGCATGACCACCGCGGTCAGCGCAGTCAGCGCGACGATCACCGAAACGCAGATGCGCAGTTTCGACATGCCGGCCGCGCGCAATGCGGTCAATTCGCCGCTGGTGGCCAAGCCGCCCATGCCAAGCAGGCCGCCGATCAGCGCGGCGTAGCCGAAGAACTGGTAACTGCGGCGGGGCACGGTAAGCAAGGTGTAGGCGACCGCCTTGCTCAATGTGTACTGGCCAGTGCCAATGTCGTTGACCTCGCCGACGAAAGCGCGAAACGCGTCGAAGCCGACGAGAAATCCCCAGGTCACCAGTACCGCGCCGATTACCGAAAGCGCGACCAGCTTGTCGACTTTCTTGAACGCCGCCATGCGCATCAGGCCGCTCCCGCTTGCGCACGCAATCGCGCGGCTTTCGGTTTCGGCAACTTGTCGCTGCGCCAGATCAGATAGATGGCGATCAGCGCGGTGGGAATCTGCACCCACCAGAACCCGACGCGCAGATCGAGCTTGCCCTGCGTGAGCCAGGATCGATCCAGCGCGAGGAAGTTGTAGTAAACGAACCAGGCCAGCAAGGCGATCAGCAGGCGCGCATAACGCGGTTCGCGCGGCGAGGATTTGGCCAGCGGCAGGCCAAGCAGGACGAGCACCAGCACCGAGATCGGTGCGGCCAGACGCCATTGCAATTCCACGCGCTGTACCGGATCGGCGCTGCCGAGCAATGCGGACGTCGGCGCGCTGCGCTTGACCGAATCGGGCGTGGTGTCGGTGTCGTTGTCCGGCAGTTTTATGTCGTTGCGCGCATAGCGCATCAGGCGCCAGTTGTCCGCGCCGAGCGTACCCTCGACACGAAAGCCGTCGTTGAGGCCGAGGAAGCGCTGCGTGCCGTCGGCGTCGTGGAACAATTCACCGCTGGCCGCGGTGACGATATTGATACCGATACTGCCATCCTTCGCGTTCGTGCGTTCGCTTTCCAGGAACAATTTCTGGAACTTCGTGCCGTCGGCATTCATTTCCTCCACGTACATGACCCCGTCGTTCTTCGGCAGCTCGACGAAACGCCCGGGCTCGAGCCCGGCGATGATCAGCGAGCGACTGGCCTCTTCCTGCAGCGCCTGCGCCTGGCGCACCGCCGCGGGCGCGAGCCAGAACGAGATCAGCGCGATCGCAATCGCCAGCGGCACGCCGAACAGCGCAAGCGGACGCAGCAGCCCGGAAGCCGGCAAACCGGACGCCGCGAACACGGCCATCTCGCTTTCACGGTACAGCCGCCCATAGGCCATCTGCACGCCAAGGAATGCGGCCAGCGGCACCAGCAGGGTGAGCGTATCGACCGTGCGCAGGCCGATCAGCGCAAGCAGCAGGTCGGCGGCGACGCGGCCGCGCGCGATCTTGGCGAGCAGGTCGGCCACGGTCGCGCCGACCGTGACCAGCAGCAGGATCGCGGTGGCGGCGGCGAAACTCCATGCAAGTTCGCGCGCCAGATAGCGGTCGACGATACGCAGCATCATTCAATCCGGTAAACTTCGGTGTTTGCCGCGGCATTGCACCTCGCGCCGCGTTCAACTTTGCATAAGTCTAGCGGCTTGCCGCGCATCGCACAGGATCCAACGATGATTCTCCAGTTCGCTCTCACCCAGGACGCTGCCGAAACCTGCACCGCTCCCTGCGTCGTCGCCGGCATTTTCGAGGATGGCAGCCTCAGCGCCGCCGCCGCACGCATCGACGAAAAATCCGGAGGCGCGATCGCGCGCCTGCACGCATCCGGCGACGTCAGCGGCAAGCCCGGCAGCACGCACACCTTGTTCGCGCTGGCCGGAATCGCCGCGCCGCGCGTTCTTCTCGTGGGCCTGGGCGATGTGAAGAAACTCGATGGCGCACGTTTCGCCCGCGCCTGCGCCGACGCCGCGCGCGCGCTGAAAGCGCTGCCGTTGGATCGCGCCGTGTCGTACCTGACCGAACTCGAAGTGCCGGGCAAGGACATTGCGTGGAAAGTCCGCAGCGCTGCCCTTGCCAGCGACGCGCAGGCGTACAAATACGCGGCGACGTTCAAACCGCGCGACAAATCCAAGCGCGCGGAACTCGCCGCCATCGACTTTGCCGCACCGGCGTCGGCCGCGGGCGCACTGGCGCAGGCAACCGCGATCGCCAGCGGCGTGCGCTTCGCGCGCGAGCTCGGCAACCTGCCGCCGAACATCTGCAATCCGGCCTATATCGCCGGACAGTCGCAATCCTTCGCCAACGCCCACGAGGGCGTCAGCTGCGAAATCCTCGAACGCGAGGACATGGAAAAGCTCGGCATGGGCTCCCTGCTCGGCGTCGCGCGCGGTTCGGCCAATCCACCCAAGCTCGTCGTGCTGCGCTATAACGGCGGCAACGGCGAAGCCAAGCCCTACGTACTGGTCGGCAAGGGCATCACGTTCGACACCGGCGGCATCTCGCTCAAGCCCGGAGCGGGCATGGAGGAAATGAAGTTCGACATGTGCGGCGCGGCCGGCGTGCTCGGCGCCTTCGTGGCCGCCGTCGAACTCGCGCTGCCGGTCAACCTGGTCTGCATCGTTGCTGCGGTGGAGAACATGCCGGACGGCAACGCCTACCGACCCAGCGACGTGCTGACCAGCATGTCCGGACAGACCATCGAAGTGCTCAACACCGATGCCGAGGGCCGCCTGATCCTGTGCGACGCGCTGACCTACGCGCAGCGCTTCGAACCCGAAGTCATCATCGACGCGGCGACCTTGACCGGCGCCTGCGTGGTCGCCCTGGGCAAGCATGCCAGCGGCCTGATGACCCAGGACGAGGAACTCGCCGCCCAGTTGCTCGATGCCGGCATGAACACGCTCGACCGCGCCTGGCGCCTGCCCTTGTGGGACGACTACCAGACCGGGCTTGAGTCGGCGTTCGCCGATGTCGCCAATCTCGGCGGCAAGTATGGCGGCGCAATCACCGCCGGCTGCTTCCTGTCGCGCTTCACCACCGGCTATCGCTGGGCCCACCTCGACATCGCCGGCACGGCCTGGAACGAGGGCCGCAAGGGCCTCGCCACGGGCCGCCCGGTGCCGCTGCTGGTCCAGTACCTGATCGATCGCTGCGCGTGAACGAGCCGCTCGACTTCGGGCGCCGGCAGAAGCAGGCCGCCCTCGCCGCCATGCTCGGCGTTTCGCTGGTAACCGGCATCCTCGTTGCCGCGTTCGCCCCAGAAAGCGGCGCGGCCGGGGTACCGATGTGGGTGCAGCTGCTCGCCAACCTGGCCCTGTTGCTGCTCGGCTTCCGCTGGCTGCAGATCGACAGCGCCCAGCTCGACATCCGCCGGCCGCTCTGGCTCAACATCGGCATCATCCTGCTCGCCGCGATCTTCGTTCCGTACTATTTCTACAAGACCCGCCCGCCCGGTGCGCGCCTGGTGCCGATCGTGTCGTTCTTCGGCCTGGTCATGGCCTGCGCGATGGCCTCGGCGATCGGTACCGTCCTCATGTCTTCGTTGCAGCCCGGCAGCGCACCGCCGGCAACGTTCTGATCCGATGCCGCGCGCCGACTTCTACCTGATCGACAAGCCGCGCTTCCGCGAGGACCCGCTGCTGCTGGTCTGCGAACTGGCCAGGAAGGCGTTCGCCAGCGAACAGCCCACCGTCATCTTCGCCCGCTCGCAGGACCAGGCCGAAGCGATCGACGCGCGCCTGTGGGAATTCGACGAGGATGCCTTCATCCCGCACCAGATCGCCGGCGACGACGACGACGCCATCACCGCCGTGCTGATCGTGCCGCCCGGCATCGACGCCGGCGAACGTCCGCTGGCGATCAACCTGCGCGATGACTGTGCGCTGGGCAGGCACGAGCGCGTCCTCGAAGTCGTCGCCGCCGAACCCGCCGAACGCGATGGTTCGCGCAAGCGCTGGAGCGAATACAAGCGCCTCGGCTACGAACTGAACAAGCACGATATGTGAGGGGCGGGAATGGGGAATGGAGAATGGGGAATGGAAGAAGCAGACTCCCCAGGTTCCCCAAGTTCTGCCCTTGATTTTCCCATTCCCCATTCCCCATTCCCCATTCCCGATTCCCGTTTATGGACAAAAGTTTCGAACCCGGCCAGATTGAACCGAAGTGGTACGCGCAGTGGGAGGCCGCCGGCGCGTTCAAGCCGCACGGCAATGGCGAGCCGTATTGCATCCTGCTGCCGCCGCCGAACGTGACCGGCACCCTGCACATGGGCCATGCCTTCCAGCAGACCATCATGGATGCGCTGTGCCGCTACCAGCGCATGCGCGGCTCGCGCACCTTGTGGCAGGGCGGCAGCGACCATGCCGGCATCGCCACGCAGAAGATCGTCGAGAACCAGCTCGCAGCCGTTGGCAAGACGCGCCACGATCTCGGCCGCGACAGGTTCATCGAGCGCGTCTGGGAGTGGAAGCAGGAATCCGGTTCGACGATCAGCAACCAGATGCGCCGCCTCGGCGCCTCGGTCGACTGGTCGCGCGAGCGATTCACGATGGACGAAGGCCTGTCCGCCGCGGTGCGCCGCGTGTTCGTGCAGTGGTACCGGGACGGCCTGCTCTATCGCGGGCGTCGCCTGGTCAACTGGGATCCGGTGCTGATGACCGCGGTCTCCGACCTCGAGGTCAACAGCGAGGAGAAGGACGGAAGCCTTTGGTCGATCCGCTATCCGGCCAGCGATGGCGGCGAAGGCCTGGTGGTGGCGACGACGCGCCCGGAAACCATGCTCGGCGATGTCGCCGTGGCCGTGCATCCGGACGACGAGCGCTACCAGGCGCTGATCGGCAAGACGCTGAAACTTCCGTTGACCGATCGCGAGATCCCGGTCATCGCGGACAGCTATGTCGAACGCGAGTTCGGCACCGGCTGCGTCAAGATCACCCCGGCGCATGATTTCAACGATGCGCAGATCGGCGCCCGGCACGGGCTAAAGCCCATATCCATTTTCAAATTGGATGGTCGAATCAAAGACTCGGAACTCGATGACTTCACGTTTAGGGCGCGCGCTCCTTCAGGCGAGTCGCAACAGTCCGATGCAAAGGACGGAATCGTCGGCGAATCGACAGTTTCCCTCATCCCAGAGAAATATCGCGGGCTTGATCGCTTCGTTGCACGCAGAGAAATACTGAACGATCTCGCACTTGTTGGCCTGCTTGTCGAGACGAAGAAGCACAAGCTGCAGGTGCCGATCAGCCAGCGCACCGATGCGGTCATCGAGCCGATGCTGACCGACCAGTGGTTCCTCGACCTGACCAGCGACACGCGCGTCGACGGCAAGCCGGGACCGGGCGGACGCAAGGCCATCACCGAACCCGCCCTCGAGGCGGTGCGCGGCGGCGCGATCCGCTTCGTGCCGGAAAACTGGTCGAGCACCTACACGCAATGGCTGGACAACATCCAGGACTGGTGCGTCAGCCGCCAGCTCTGGTGGGGCCATCGCATCCCGGCCTGGTTCGACGAGGCCGGCAACATCTTCGTCGGCGAGGACGAGGCCGATGCCCTCGCCCACGCGGATACGAAGCCGGTCGGCACCCTGCGCCAGGACGAGGATGTCCTCGACACCTGGTTCTCCTCGGCGCTGTGGCCGTTCTCGACCATGGGCTGGCCGGCCAGCGGCCCGGTCAGCGAAAACGGCGAGATCGTCGCCGACTGGTCCAAGGACCAGGCCTTCATCCCGAGCGCGGTGCTCGTCACCGGCTTCGACATCATCTTCTTCTGGGTCGCGCGCATGGTCATGGCGACCCAGTACTTCACCGGCAAGGTGCCATTCCGCGAGGTCTACATCAATGCCATCGTGCGCGATGCCGAAGGCCAGAAGATGTCGAAGTCCAAGGGCAACACGATCGACCCGCTCGACCTGATCGACGGCATCGACCTCGAATCGCTGGTCCGCAAATCGACCGCCTCGCTGCTGATTCCGCAGGTGCGCGAGAAGGTCGAAAAGCGCATCCGCAAGGACTACCCCGAGGGCATCGCCGCGGTCGGCACCGATGCGATGCGCTTCACCTTCGCCGCGCTGGCCACCTACGGGCGCACGATCAACTTCGACCTCAAGCGTGCCGAGGGCTACAAGAATTTCTGCAACAAGCTGTGGAATGCCGCGCGGTTCGTGTTGATGAATGTGGACGAGGCGGGAATAGGGAATGGGGAATCGGGAGTAGGCAAAGCGCCAGCCACTGCCGCTGAGCATTGGATTCTCTCGCGACTCGCGGAAACTCTTGCCGAAGTCGAGGCGCAGTTCGTGACCTATCGCTTCGACCTGGTGGCGCAGGCGCTTTACGAGTTCGTCTGGAATGATTACTGCGACTGGTTCCTTGAACTGAGCAAGCCGGCCCTGAACGGCAGCGATGTCCAGGCTGCTGCTTCGACGCGGCTGACCCTGCTGCGCGTGCTCGAGGCGATCCTGCGCGCCCTGCACCCGATCACGCCGTTCATCACCGAGGAAATCTGGCAGAACGTCGCGCCCAGGCTCGGCATCGGCGGGGACAGCGTGTCCGCGCGACCCTACCCGCGCAGCGACGAATTTTCGGCTGGCGTGGAAGCGGGCGCCGTGGCCGACATCGAGTGGCTCAAGTCGGTGCTCGGCGAGGTCCGGCGTATCCGCAGCGAGATGAACATCCCGCCGGGCAAGCAGATTCCCCTGCTGTTCGCCCGGGGCAACGATGTCGATCGCCAGCGCATCGAGCGCTTCTCGGGCCAGATCGCCTTCCTCGCCCGCACCGAATCGCAGCGCTGGCTCGCCGCGGACGAACAGGAACCGGCCTCGGCCTCGGCCATCATCGGCGAGCTGCGCGTGCTGATTCCGCTGGCGGGCCTGATCGACCTCGATGCAGAGAAGGCGCGGCTGGAGAAGGAGATCAGGCGCATCGACGGCGAGATCGCCAAGTGCAACGGCAAGCTCGGCAACTCGACCTTCGTCGCCAATGCGCCGGCCGCCGTGGTCGACCAGGAGCGCCAGCGCCTGGCCGATTTCACGGTGACCCTGAATGGTCTGCGCGAGCAGCTGGGGAGGCTCTGAGCCGGGAATGGGGAATGGGGCATGGGGAATAGATAAAGCAGAACCACGCCGTGCGGCGGGAAATCGGCTTTTCAACCATTCTCCATTCCCCATTCCCCATTCCCCCCCAAGACATGACGCCCCGCCCCCGGATCGGCGATAATCCGCAATCCCCTTTTCCCTGACCGACTGCCCTGGCCCCTCAGGCCGCGTCGGTTTCGTCCATACCCGGAGTTCGCATGCAATACATCTACACGATGATCGGCGTCAGCAAGATCGTCCCGCCGAAGCGCCAGATCATCAAGGACATTTCGCTCTCGTTCTTCCCGGGCGCCAAGATCGGCCTGCTCGGCCTGAACGGCGCCGGCAAGTCGACCGTGCTGCGCATCATGGCCGGCACCGACACCGACTACCAGGGCGAAGCGCGCGCCAACCCCGGCACCAAGATCGGCTACCTCGAACAGGAGCCGAACCTCGATCCGGACAAGACCGTGCGCGAGGTCGTCGAGGAAGGCGTGGCCGACATCATCCACGCGCAGCAGCGCCTTGACGAGGTCTATGCCGCCTATGCCGAGGAAGGCGCGGATTTCGACAAGCTCGCCGCCGAACAGCAGCGCCTCGAAAGCCTGCTCGCGGTGACCGACGCGCATGCGCTGGAGCGCCAGCTCGAGGTCGCCGCCGATGCCTTGCGGCTGCCGCCGTGGGAGGCCAATGTCGGCAAGCTGTCCGGTGGCGAGAAGCGCCGCGTCGCGCTGTGCCGCCTGCTGCTGTCGAAACCCGACATGCTCCTGCTCGACGAGCCGACCAACCATCTCGATGCGGAATCCGTCGAATGGCTGGAACACTTCCTCGCCGACTTCCCGGGCACGGTCGTCGCGGTCACCCATGACCGCTACTTCCTCGACAACGCGGCCGAATGGATCCTCGAACTCGACCGTGGCCGCGGCATTCCGTGGAAGGGCAACTACTCCTCGTGGCTAGAGCAGAAGGGCGAGCGCCTGAAGCAGGAAGAATCGAGCGAGAAGGCGCGCCAGAAGGCGATCCAGCGCGAACTCGAATGGGCGCGCAGCAACGCCAAGGGCGGCCGCAGCAAGGGCAAGGCGCGACTCTCGAAGATCGAGGAACTGCAGTCGATCGACTACCAGCGCCGCAACGAGACCAACGAGATCTTCATTCCGCCGGGCGAACGCCTCGGCAGCTCGATCATGGAATTCAAGAACGTCACCAAGTCGTTTGGCGACCGCCTGCTGATCGAGGACCTGAGCTTCGTCGTTCCGCATGGCGCGATCATCGGCATCATCGGCCCGAACGGCGCCGGCAAGTCGACCCTGTTCAAGATGATCATGGGGATGGAAAAGCCGGACAAGGGCGAGATCACGCGCGGGCAGACGGTCAAGGTCGCCTATGTCGACCAGAGCCGCGAAAAGCTCGAAGGCGACCACAACGTGTTCCAGGAGATTTCCGGCGGCGCCGACATCCTCAACATCAACGGCATCGAGATCCAGTCGCGCGCCTATCTCGGCCGCTTCAACTTCAAGGGCCAGGACCAGCAGAAGCTGGTCGGTACGCTCTCGGGCGGTGAACGCGGGCGCCTGCACCTGGCCAAGACCCTGCTGCAGGGCGGCAACGTGCTGCTCCTCGACGAACCCTCGAACGATCTCGATATCGAAACCCTGCGCGCGCTCGAGGATGCCCTGCTCGAGTTCCCCGGCAACGTCTTCGTGATCTCGCATGACCGCTGGTTCCTCGACCGCATCGCCACGCACATCCTCGCCTTCGAAGGCGATTCGCACGTCGAATTCTTCACCGGGAACTACCGCGAATACGAGGAAGACAAGAAGCGCCGCCTCGGCGACGATGCCTCGACGCCGCACCGGCTTCGTTACAAGAAGCTGGCCTGAGAGCCGGGAATGGAGAATAGGGAATGGGGAGTCGACAAAGCGGCTCCCGGACGATTCATCCTTGCCTGGCTGGATGCTTCATCTGGATACTGAGGATTGGAACGAGATGCAAAACCGGATTCCATGTGCTGGCAAGCGGTCCTCGAACCCGGGAACATCCCCTCGATGCGGGGGGCACACATCGGCCATGATCGCCTTCGATTGCACCGATGCAAATTCACCGATTTCGTGGAATCGCATCGCCCCATTCCCCACTCCCCATTCCCCATTCCCGATTCCCGCCCCGCCCCGCCAATGACCTTCATTGAATCCCTCCCCGCCGCCTGGCAGCGAAACAATTCGCTGGTCT